>ENA-UOXR01004653-UOXR01004653.1-bioreactor-metagenome-genome-assembly--contig:-NODE-4653-length-10591-cov-4.033504_pt1 | contig 10591 bp, 10 predicted proteins | sample MGYA00238164_ERZ764825 | MGnify/ENA primary metagenome ERZ764825 (study PRJEB28920, sample SAMN05720171) | bioreactor metagenome | isolation source: Anaerobic biogas reactor | place: USA:Washington...
CCCTCGTGGACGTGGGGCGCCGAGATGGGCGTCAACTCCGCCGGGGTCGCGATCGGCAACGAGGCGGTCTTTACCAAAGCAAAGAGGGGAGAACCCGCGCTGACCGGCATGGACCTGGTGCGCCTTGCGCTGGAGAGCGCCGGGAGCGCGAAGGACGCGGTCGATGTGATCACGATGATGCTCGAAACCTACGGCCAGGGCGGCAACTGCGGCTTCGATCATGAATTTCACTATGACAACAGCTTTTTGATCGCCGATCCAGGCGAGGCCTACATACTCGAGACTTCGGCAAAGCGCTGGGTCGCAAAGAGCGTCGAGAAAAAGGGAGCCATTTCGAACCGGCTGACGATTCGCGGGGAGCACACGCTGCGGGGCGGGGTGGACGAGGGCTTTGACTTTGCGGGCAAGCTGACCGAGCCGGTGTTCACGCACTTTTCGGGCTCAAAGCAAAGGCTTTCACACAATGCGTGCGCACTGCAAAACCCCATCGATGCGGCGGGCGCTATGCTTGCGCTTCGAAAGCACCACCCGAAGGACGACGGCAGGGAGTTCACACACGGCAGCGTGCGCAGCGTCTGCATGCACGCGGGCGGGCTTGTCGGCGACCAGACGACCGGCAGCGTGGTCGTGGAAATACGGCGGGACAGGCCGTCGACATTGTGGGTGACCGGCGCTTCTGTGCCGTGCATCGCGGCATTCAAGCCGGTCTTTTTCGGTATCGATTCGGGCGCGCCGGTGTTTTCGGATGAAGCCGGGGCAAAGCAGTATTGGCTAAAGCGCGAGCATCTGCACCGCGCGGTGCTTGCCGGTGCGGTGGACATTGCGGCGCTGCGCGCATCACGCGATGCGCTGGAGGCGGAATGGATCAAAAAAGAGCGGGAGCTGTTTGCGTCCGGCGCGCCGGATGACAGCACTTTGCGTACATTTGCGCAGCAAGCCTCGCAGCAGGAGCAGCATCTGATCGATGAATACATGCCGCGCGATGCGTTTGCGATGCCGGGTGGAAGGCGTTTTCATAAATACTGGGAAGTAAAAAACGCAGCGCTGGAGTGAAGCGCCGGTTTACGCTCCATGGTCGGATTGACAGCTTCGGTTATCAGCCCTGAGTATACTGGAACTGCCGTTTTATGCTTTCCTGGTTGTCAATGGCTCGGGGGCAGCTGCCCGGCATAGCATGGCTTCGCGCCATGCATGTTGTTTTGGATTCTCCAGATCATCCAAAAGTAGCTTCAGCGAAGCAATGTCAACCGGCTTGGACAAATGCCGGTTAAAGCCTGAGCGGAATGCGAGCTCGACGTCGTTCTTTCCGTTATAGCCGGTCAACGCAATCAGAAAAGTTTCATGAAGCTCCGGATTTGCCCGTATTTGAGCCGCTACCTCGTATCCGTTCAGTCCGGGCAGCCCGATATCGCAGAAAATTAGATCCGGCTTCAGTTCCGCCGCTCTTTGAAGGCCTTCACAGCCATTGCGGGCGACGGCGATCCGGTACCCCATCATTTCAAATGTCAGGGATAACAGCCAGGCAAAGTCGCGGTTGTCCTCAATCAACAGAATCGTCGAGGTATGTGCTGCGCTCATCATATTCCCCCTGCCGTAAATGATTCACAATATCAGTTTTTCAGACTCCAACATATAAAATTATACAGGATTTCTTTGATTGACATAGCACTGTTTTTGTAGAAATATGGCAGATTCGATAGAATACAGCCCGGGATGCTTAAGTTTTGTTCAGGTTCGGCGCTGGATTCGGGAGCCCTGAAGAATATTCGGAAAATCTTCATAATATGCACCATTTTTGATATTCCCGTGTACGCGAACCGGCATAAAAGTCGTTTCGGCCGTACTATCATGGTTAGGGTCGGTCAGTATAAAAATATTGCGTAAAAATCTAGGAAGTTCAAATAATAATTCCATAGTATGTAACCAAGGAGAAAGACATGAAGAAGATACACTTTTTGTTGATGGCGGCACTTGTCGTGCTTGCGGCGGCGTCCTGCCAGTATTTTGACAGCAATCCGCCGAATGCGTCGGCTCTTCCGACCCAAACGGCCACGATCGGCGCGGAGCCGACCATGACCGCGACGCTGGTGCCGGGCCAGCAGGCGGCAGGCGGTATACGGGACTTTTTCCCGTTTGAGCCGGATGTATATTACGAATATGCCGGCCAGGGCAATGAGTATGCGCCGATGGACGCATATGTCGACTATGTCTACGATGACTCGATACAGCTCAGCTATGACAACGGCGGCACGGTGATGGGCAGGCTTTACAAGTACCGGGACGGGCAGCTGCTGCTCGTAAAGAGCGTCGGTGAATTTTATATCCGCGAGGATCTGACGCAATACGAGGAGGACATGCAGGAAATTGTGCTGAAAGAGCCGATCGCGGTAGGCACCGCATGGCAAAACGGCGAGGAGATCGCGACGATCACAAGCGTCAATTCGATCGTCGACACGCCGCTCGGGCAGTTCGAGGCCATCGAGGTCACCGCGCAGAATCCGAGCATCACGACCAAAAAGTACTATGCGCGCGGCATGGGTTTCATCAAGATGGTGATTTCCGGGGAATATGAAATCATACAGGAGCTGGAGCGGCGCGACGCCGGGGTCCCGCTTGAGACATTCATACGCTTTTATTATCCGAAGATGACCGAAACGGATGTTGAACTGGTTTACTCCGACATCAGGACGGAGATGTTTACGAATATGGGCCTTGCCGATGTGCTGGCACAGCACATGAAGACTCCGCCGGATGCGTCGCTGCAGCCTGTGATGTCGGCCAACGCGCGCATCAACAAGGTGTATTATGACGGCGAGAGCACAACGGCCTATGTGGACCTGACAAAAGAGTTCATAACCGAAATGAACGCGGGATCCGCCACCGAGGGCGCGATACTTGACAGCCTGACCAACACGATATGCAACATCTATGGCGCATCGAAAATGATGATCACGATAGACGGCCAGCCGTACGAATCCGGGCATGTCGCGTTTGCCGAGGGCGAGGCGCTTGTGCCGAAGTATGAGAATGCGGCGGAGTGGGGGAACTGACCGTTTTTCCAGGTTCCCATAGATCTTTTAATCAGGAATACAGCAATCGCGGGCGATCGGTTGACGCCCGCGATTGTATCAAACAGTAAAATTGATGGATCGGCTATTTACTCCGCCTTCCCGTGCTTACGGAGCTTATCCATGATATGCGAAGCAAACGCCTGTATTTTGTCCGCGTACTTGATCGAAAGCGCGAACAGAACGACGGTGATACCGACAATGACCGCCCAGCCCCAAATCGGCATGCTGATCGCGCCGGAGCCGATCAGCGCCGCGACAATCAGCCCAAGAGGCCGCGTCAGCAGTATCGCGACGATGAAAAAGCCCCAGGACATGCCGGAAATGCCTGCAATCAGACACAGCGCGTCATCCGGGAAGAACGGGAACAGGAACATGAAGATCAGAACGATCCTCTGGCGCGTCGAAAACACGCTCAAGTACTTTTCGGTAATTTTGGTGCCTACCATGCGCACGACCAGCGGCTTTCCGAAGGCGCGCGCCAGGCCGAAGCATATCAGCGAGCCGATCAATATCGACGAGGACGAAATCAGCAGCGCAGGCCAGAAGCCGAACATCACGCCGCCCGCGAGCGTCGTGATGTTGCCCGGTATGGGCGATATGACGACCTGCACGACCTGAAGCAGTCCGAAAATCAGCGGGCCCAGGGCTCCGTACGACTTGATGTAGTCCTGCAGCGCTTCGGATGAGGAAAAGATATCGATGAGTCCGCGCGACTTGGCATAGAAGTACAGCGCGGCGAATGCCGCAAGAATGAATACCAGTATGATTACCGATATCAGGCGCTTTTTGTTATCTTCTGTCATTTTCATACCAGCTTATGATATCACGATTGCCGCCTTGTAGACAATCGTGATATGGCTTATAATAGTATTAATATTCCATTAGAGAGGGCATTTTATGGGATACATCGCCCTGTACCGGAGGTTCCGGCCGGAGACCTTTTCCGAAATTGCGGGCCAGCATGCCTTGGTTGAAACATTGAAAAACCAGGTCCATGCCGGCCATATTTCACATGCGTATCTTTTTTGCGGGCCGCGCGGCGTCGGCAAGACGACAGCGGCCAGGATATTCGCGCGCGCGATCAACTGCGAGAAGCCCGAGGGCGGGGAGGCCTGCGGCAAATGTCCGGGCTGCAGATCGTTCGAGGCGCAGAGCACCATGGACATCATCGAAATCGACGCGGCGTCGAACAACGGCGTCGACAACATACGCGACCTGCGCGAAAATACCCGGTTCATGCCCGCTTCGAGCAAATACAGGGTCTATATCATCGACGAAGTCCACATGCTTTCAAAACAGGCGTTCAACGCGCTCTTAAAGACGCTCGAGGAGCCGCCTGCGCACATCGTTTTCATCATGGCGACGACCGAGCCGCACAAGCTCCCGGTCACGGTGCTGTCGCGGTGCCAGCGGTTTGACTTTAAAAGGCTGTCGGCAAAGGATATCGTCGAACAGCTTGTGAAAATTTGCAGCCAGGCCGATATCCGGGTCGAGGACAAGGCGCTGTCCTACATCGCGCGCGCGGCAACCGGCGGCATGCGCGATGCGATATCGCTTTTGGACCAGTGCGCGGCGCTCGGCAAGCAGCCCATCGACATGCGCGATGTCGCGGCGATGCTGGGCGCGGCCGATTCGTCGCTGTATTTCGCGCTGGCCGAAGCAATGCTGCAGGGCGACTTGAAGCGCGCGCTCGCAGGGCTCCACCACATGATGGAAACCGGCTGCGATCCCGCCAGGGTCGCGGCGGACATGCTTGCGCATTTCCGGGATTTGTTCGTCGCAATGCATGCGGCCGATCTTTCGGCGGCGCTGCCGGTCGATGACGCGACCGCCGCGCGGTACAGGGCCCAGAGCGCAAAGGCCGCGTCGGCTTCGCTGATACGGTTTATGGATCTGTTCGCAAGGCTCGAGGGCGACTTGCGGTTTGCGGGCAGCCCGCGCACGTGGCTTGAGCTTACGATCGGAAAATGCTGCCTGGCCGAGAGCCCGAATGCGTACGAGGCGCTGCTGGAGCGCGTTCAGAAGCTCGAAACGGCGTTCGCGCACGCTGCGGTGCCGGCTGCCGCAAAAGGCACGGAGACCTTGGCGGTAAAACCGGAGCCCGTACGTGAGGAGGAATTCTTCCCGGTGACCGACCAGGATATACGGAGCTATCCGGAAAACCCTCCTGTGATGCTCGAGGAGATACCGCTCGGTGAGCAGGAGCTTCCGAGCGCTTTTACGGCGCAGACAAAGCCCGCAGGGCAGCACAAGGAGCCGCCCGTCAAGCAGCAGCAAAAAAAAGAGGAGCCGGCTGAACCGGCGGATTGCGGCGACGGCAGGGGCAATGCCAAGAATCTATGGAAAGGCGCGATCAAGCGGATGGAGGAACGGGGACTCATGAGCGCCGCGACCGCGATGAAGAAGGGCCGCGCGGTGGCTTTTGAGCAGGGCGCTCTTTCGGTACTGTTTCCGCCGGATGCGCATACATCGATAGACAGGCTCGGAGAAGATGCCGTTAAAACAAAGCTGGCTGCGGTGCTGCGCGAGCTGTGCGGCGGCAGTGTTATATTGAGCATGGGCGTTGAAAAACTAAATGACCGGGAGAAGAAGACCATAGACAGATTGTCGAATGACTTCCCCGGTGTGGATATTGAAATCAAATACGACGACGATTGAAAGGATTGATCCCAAATGGCAAAGCACGGCGGATTCCCCGGCATGCCCGGCATGGGCGGGGGCAATATGCAGCAGCTTTTAAAGCAGGCTCAGAAAATGCAGCAGGACATGTTGAAGGCACAGGAGGAACTCCAGGCGACCGAGTTTACGGCCTCCTCGGGCGGGGGCATGGTGACGGTTTCGGCAAACGGCGCCAAGCAGATACTGTCCGTTAAAATAAAGCCCGAAGCGGTCGACCCGGATGATGTCGAGATGCTCGAAGATCTGGTGCTTGCGGCTGTCAACTCCGTTTTGGAAGAGATCGACAAGACCACCCAGGCCAAGATGGGCGCGTTCTCCGGCGGCATGCCCGGCATGTTTTAAATCAAATGGCTGAATATATAGAACCGATCGCGCGGCTGGTCAACGAGTTTTCGAAGCTCCCCGGCGTGGGCAGGCGCAGCGCTGCGCGGCTTGCATACCATATCATCGAGGTCAGCGAGGAAGAGGCGACCGAGCTTGCAAAGGCGATCGTCAATGTCAAGCGCCGGGTGCAGCTGTGCCCGCAGTGTTTTGACCTGTCCGAAGGGGGCCTGTGCCCGATCTGCGCCGACCCGAAGCGCGATGCGTCGCTTGTCTGCGTGGTCGGCGACCCGCGGGATGTTTCGGCCATGGAGCGCACCGGAGAGTTCCACGGCAAATACCATGTGCTGCACGGCACGATCTCGCCCGGCGAGGGCCGCGGCCCGGATGACATCAAGCTCAAAGAGCTGCTTTCAAGGCTTGCCGACGTCAGGGAAGTCATCGTCGCGACCAATCCCGATCTGGAGGGGGAGGCGACGGCCATGTACATCGCTCGGCTGATCAAGCCGATGGGCATCAATGTCACGCGCATCGCGCACGGCGTGCCGGTCGGCTCGGATCTGCAGTATGCGGACGAGGTAACCCTGGGCAGGGCGATCGTAGGAAGAAGGCCCTTGTAGGGCCTTATTAACCCTCTCTCCCGGAATTGGACGAGAGGAACTTTTCAACTTACTTGTAGGGAGCGACGCCCTCGTCGCTCCTTTTTGTTTGTGCGAATGAATGCGGCGCGCCGGGGCCGGTCTCAGGCAGAGCCTGCTGCCCGCCCAAGCATCCCGGGAGCGTCGCGCCCTGCGGATACATTGATCTATATTGTAGGGGAAGGTCTTGACCTTCCCGATAGGATGCAGATATAAGAACCCCCGGCCGTTCATTTGCCGGGGGTCTTATATGTGTGTTCTATGCTTAAAACGTAAAACTGTCCGGAGCATGAGCGAAGCGAGCCCGGGGATATTCATGACATTCGTCTTGCGTCAGCCTGCCGAAAGATCATCCGCGCTCGACCCCTTCAGCGGCTTCATGAACCTCGTAAAGCTCGTCGCGAACAGGTATGCAAACACCGGTATCAGGTGCACGAAGTAACGGTTTCCGGAATCGCCGTAGCCGATGCGCAAGCCCGTTCCGCGCAGCATGTAGATCGCTAGATAGAACAGCAGGAACGCGAGCGTGAACCTGTCCCATATGCCGACCGGCTCGCCGGACACATAGCGCAGCAGATACAGCGCGCCCGCGATAAACAGCGCCGCGCCCCAGCCGCCCTCCTTATACATATTGACGGCGGTGCTTGTCAGATTGTACAGGGCTTTTTCGGTATCAAGAAGCATCAGCCCAATGGCGGCCAGCGCAAAGGCCGCAAAGAAGAGGTATTCGAGCGCTTTTTTATGATTTGTGATAATCTTCGTGTCGCGTATGAACGCAATGTAGATCAGCATGGCCGCATAGACGGCCACGATCGGCAGCGCGCGGCCGATGGTTAAGAACTCGCCCTCGTTGAACGCGGTCCCGGCGACCAGGAAGAACCGCAGGTACCAGATGAGTATCGCGGCGAACACTGCGCCGCAGTATGGCAGCATGCGCGCCTTTTTAATATCCGCAAGGCTTATGATGAATATCGTGATGACCATGATAAGCCCGTTTTCCGAGCGCGTCAGCACCATGCAGACCGCAAAAAACAGCGACAGCACAAGATTGCCTTCGGACATCTTATGTTTGTTGGCAAAGTACAGCACAAAGAAAATCTGCGCGGCTGTCACAAGATTTGACAGCGGCCAGTACATGATCTCAAAAAACAAATTGCTTGTCACAATGTATACGAACGCGGCAGCCGACAGCAGCCATGCCTTTTTCATGCTCCATTCGCCCTTTAAGTCGCTGAAAACGAAGTACGCGACCGCGAGCACGAACGCGGTGTTCAGCATCATGTACAGCCCGTGCGAAAAATCATAGCCGAAGAACACGGCGGGCGCGAACAGCATCTGCGTGAACAGCGAAAAGCTCGAAGCCATCGGTATCAGCTCCGGCGTCAGTTTGCCGAGGCGCGCCAGCATCTCGCCGCCGTTGATGTACATATACGAATCGTACGAGAAGCGGAAGATGCAAAGGCTTGAAAAGAAGAACGCGGCGGCGGCGTACATGACAAGCGCCATGCCGTAGTGCCGCCAATCCCCTTTGGGCGGGCAGGATTTGTTTTTCGTAAGTTTATATGCGATGCATCCGCCGAGCGACAGTATGCACGCCGCGATGGCCGACCATTTCGTAAACGGTATGCCGGCGCACAGTATCAGCACCGACAGCAGGCACCATGCATACGCGCCGATGATCGGCGCCGTCACAATCAGCGAGCCCTTGTGCGGCAGTATGCCAGTCGACAAGAGCAGCGCCATGCCGAATGCGCAGAGCGCCGTTATGAATAAAGTCTGGTTCAATATCTGCGGCAGCATCGGCGGGGTGATCGCGTCAAATATCGCGACCGAGCCGACGATGCGGTTCATGCGGTACACGAGGTATGCGCCCGCAAGCAGGAAAAATGCCAGAAAGGCAAGATAGATGATGTTTGCTTTTCGTTTGGTCATAGTGCTTTATCCTCCGCCGCCGGAACCAGATACCAGTTGCTGTCTGCGTCCTTAAATAAAATCAGGTGTTTGATGCTCGAAAAATCATCGCCCTGGTACAGATACACCGAAAAGCCCGGTATTTTGCGCTTCGGGTCGCCGAGCACGGTCATTTTATAATAATCCGGGTTTTCCGCGTAATGACCGGCCTGCTGCCCGCTAAGCACCATTGTATCCGCCGCATGGAAGCGGTACTCATCGAGCAGGAACAGATACCCGTTGTCAAAATCCTTCGGATCGTCCCCGGCGTTTGCGGTCAGCTTCCTGCCGTCGAGGTAATAGCTCAGAAAGAGCGGGAGCTCGCTGAGCGATACCGAATCGCGCATCGTCGGGAATTCATAGACCGAGCCGCGGGGCGGCCATACGGGCAGCGTCATGGAAAACAGATTGGTTATGGGCAGCGTCGCGGCCTGGAACGCAAGAAGGACGCAGCAGAGTATGATCGCCGCCTTCTTGGCCGAGTGCAGGTTCTTTTTGCGCCAAATCAGACAGGCTGCCGGCAGCGCAAGCACCGACAGCGCAAGCGATGCGAACAGCACCATTCTGTAATATCTGCTCGAGTCGCTCTGGAATTCCACAAAGAATGTCGCGTAAACCTGCGCGCCGACGAGCAGCGCGTAGGCCAAAAACGGCAGAAGCTTTATCAACCTGTGTTTTCTCGCATTCATATTCAATCATCCGTAAATTTATTTCAATACCTATATTATCATACCCCAATATTGGGAGCAATTGCATATGGAAAAACGATCTCATTGTGACGCGTGATTTGCCTATAATAAAGTGATACTGTTCAAAAGGCAGTGTGCAGGCGCAATCGGGCGCGCAAAAGTTGCCGATGTGCCTTTTTATTTGGTATAATCATAGGACTACCAGCAAGGAGATGCCGGATGCCCAAAATACTGATCATGCACCAGAGCGGCAGCCGAGGCGGCGGCAGCAGGAGCCTTACGCATATTTTAAAATCGATCGACCGGGACAGGTACGAAATCGTCTGCTATGTGCCGCCCGAGCCTGCCGATATGCTCGAAGCGCTCAAGGCGATGGGCGTCGAGGCAAAGGGCCGGTTCTACCTCGGGTGGGTGTACAACCATTTCAACGGCAAGAGCTATTTCATATTCGACCCGCGCGCGATGGCCAACCGCTGGTATATACGCAGGCAGTATGAGAATTTTGAAAGAATACTGGATGAAGAAAAGCCCGATTTGCTTTTTGTCAATTCGATGACGCTGTTCTGGATGGGCGAGCCCGCCAAAAAGCGCGGCATCAAGACCGTTTGCTTTTTCCGCGAGACGATGCCGTATGATTCGCTCGGCGTAAGGAACGGCATCATCAACCGTGCGCTCAAGCGCTATTTTGACAGGGTCTGCTTCATATCCGGCTACGATATGCAGCGCTCCGGGTTCAAAGCCCCGAAGGGCGTGCTGATTTATGACCGCGTCGAATACGACGGGCGCATCATCGAAAAAGAGGAAGCGTGTCTCGCGCTCGGGCTTGATCCGAACCAAAAATATGTGCTTTATACGGGCGGCATGTGGGGCGTCAAGGGCCCCGATGTCGTGGTTTCGGCGATCCGCCAGGTCGATGCGAAGCTGATATTCCTGCAATATGAGCCCCAACCCCCCGAGCAATATAAGCCGGAGCACGCCGGTACAAGGAACCGGAAAATCAGGCGGTTGCTGCACATGGATTATGAAGCCAATGTCATGCAGTATGTGGACAGGCACCATCTGCGGGATAAGATACTGTTCATGCCGCCGGTCGACGACATACACCTGGTGTATTCGGCCAGCGACGTGGTTTGCTTCCCGTCGAGATTGCCGCATCAGGCCATGCCGATCTACGAGGCCGGGTTCTACAGGCGGCCGATCGTGCTGTCGGATTTTGCAAACACGCGCGAGTTTGCCAAAAACC
>ENA-UOXR01004659-UOXR01004659.1-bioreactor-metagenome-genome-assembly--contig:-NODE-4659-length-10582-cov-4.699725_pt1 | contig 10582 bp, 8 predicted proteins | sample MGYA00238164_ERZ764825 | MGnify/ENA primary metagenome ERZ764825 (study PRJEB28920, sample SAMN05720171) | bioreactor metagenome | isolation source: Anaerobic biogas reactor | place: USA:Washington...
TCCTGCGGCGGTGAGCCATTTCCTGAGCCGTCGGCCGGACGACGCGCGGCGGATCGCGGCGTCGGCGCTGGCGTGGTCGCTGGCCTGCGGAGCCGCGCTGGCCGGGGCGTATCTGGCGGCCCTGCCGTGGGTGGCGCCTGCGGCGGGCGTCGCGCTGCCCCTGGCGGCGCTGGCGGCGGCCGTGATTCCGCTGGAGATTCTGATTCAGACCACCATGGCCGTGTGCCAGGGGCGGCAGGCCTTCGGCCGGCGGATGGCCATTCTGTTGTCGTACCGTTGGCTGTACGCGGCGCTGGCGGCCGGGGCGGTGGCCCTGGGGCATCGCGATCCGACGGCCATCGTCGCGGCGAGCGTGGCGGCGTACCTGCTGGCCGACGTGGCGGCGCTGGTGACGGCGGTGCGGCTCGCCAGGGGTGCCGCGCGCGAGGGCGAGGACGCCGGCGACGGTGGCCGTGAGGTTCCGTCGGAGCGGGGCGGACTGCTGCGGGCCATGGCGGCTTACGGCTGGCGGGCTCACGTCTCGGCGGTGCTGATGTTGCTGCTCCTGCGGGCGGACGTGTACCTGGTGCGGTGGTTCACGGGAGATGCCGCCGAGGTGGGGTTCTACTCGCGCGGCGCGCAGGTGGCCGAGGTGGTGCTCTACTTCCTGCTGGCGGTGGAGAACGTGCTGTTTCCGCGGATGAGCGGGCTGCCGCCGTCGGAGATTCCCGCAGCCGCGGCCGCCCTGTGTCGTCGCGGGTTGCTGGCGGGGCTGGCCCTGGCGGTCGCCTTCGAGGCGGCGTCGCACTGGCTGATTGTCGTGCCGTTCGGCGAGGCGTTCGCGCCGAGCATCGCGCCGCTGCGGATTCTGTTGCCGGGGGTGCTGGCGGTGGGTTTCGCGCGGATGCTGTTCGCGGTGTTCTACGCCCAGGAGCGGCCGTGGGCCCCGGCCGTGGTGACGGCGGTCGCCCTGGCGCTGGTGACGGGGCTGGACCTGGCGCTGATTCCGCGGTGGGGCATTCAGGGGGCCGCGGCGGCATCGCTGGCGGGCTACGCCCTGGCGGCCGTGGCGTCGCTGGCGTGGTTCGCCCGGCGCAACGGGATGCGTGCGCGCGACTTCCTGATTCCCCGGCGCGAGGACCTGGTGGCGCTGAGGTCGATGCGGTAGCTCCACGGCCTCCGCCGCGTGGGTCCGGGGGACCCACCCTACGCGCTGCACGCAGGGCGAGGGGGTAGGGTGGGTCCACCGGACCCACGCGGGGCTTTGGGGTTGCCCGGCCTGGTGCAGGGGTAGGGTGGGTCCACCGGACCCACGCGGGGCTTTGGGGTTGCCTGGCCTGGTGCGGAAACGTATTGTATCTGCATGACACACTATCGGCGGGCATTCGTGCCGGGTGGCACGTTCTTCTTCACCGTGGTGACCTTCGAGCGTCGGCCGATCCTGGCGACAGGGGTGGCGCGGCGGCTGCTCGGTCGGGCCATCCGGGCCACGCGGCGCGATCGGCCGTTTGACGTGGTGGCTCTGGTCCTGCTGCCGGACCATCTGCACACGATCTGGACCCTGCCGCGCGGGGACGACGACTTCTCGACCCGCTGGCAAGTGCTGAAGATGCGGTTCACCAGGGACCTGCTGCGAGCGGGCTGGGAGTCGGCGGCGGTGAGCCGGTCGCGTCGCTGTCGCGGCGAGCAGGAGGTCTGGCAGCGGCGGTTCTGGGAGCATCGTGTGCGCGATGAGGACGACCTGCGGCGGCACATGGACTATGTGCACTGGAATCCGGTCAAGCACGGCCAGGTGCGCCGCGTGATCGAGTGGCCGTGGTCGACGTTCCATCGGTACGTGCGTCTGGGTGTCTATCCGCCGGACTGGGGCGCCCACGAGCCGCTCGCGGGCATTGAGTTGACGACGTCGGGCGAGTGAGACTCGTTCCGCGTGGGTCCGGGGGACCCACCCTACGGGTTGGCGTGGCCATGCGGGGCGGCTCACGAGCCGCCCCTACGGTGGACGCGGCGAGGGAGTCTCTGGCGTTCGACCCTCACCGCCCCTCGGCGGCGCTCGGGGCACCTCTCCCTGCAAGCAGGGCGAGGGGTGGCGGTGCGTGCTTCGCACGCGCGTTGACGGGGCCGCGTGGCTGCCCCTCGACGGTGCTCGGGAACTGCGTCAAGCAGCCACCCTACGTGTTGCTCAGCGATCGGTGCCTGGTTCCGCGTGGGTCCGGGGGACCCACCCTACGGTCTCAGCGCATCGCGACGTCCAATTCCCCCAAGTCGAACGTCGCGTAGCCCCAGGCGATGCGGACGGCCGCGGGCAGGAACAATCCGATCAACAGGATGGTCCAGTACAGGCTCCGGGAATGCCCGTAGCGATCGAGAAGCCAGAAGTAGGCGGCGACGTAGGCCAGCGTGACCGCCGAGGAAAGCAGCAGCGCAAGCCAGGCGGTCTGGAAGAACAGGCCCAGCACAAACTCCACGGCCACATAGGCGACGGCGCACAGAAACGGTCGTCCTGTCTCGTCCAGGAGTTTCAGGCAGGCGATCAGGACGACAAATCCGATGGCGGACAATATCATGTTGCAGTTGCTCCTTCCGTAGCGTCCGTGGCGTCAGGTCCAGCCATTGTCGTAGCCGGTCTCGTAGAGGGCGACGATGTTTTCGGGCGGGGTGATGGCCTGGATGTTGTGGCATGGGGCGAGGATGTAGCCGCCGCCGGCGCCGAGGAGTCGCAGGTTGTCGAGGACTTCCTGCCGCACGTCGGCGACGGAGCCGAAGGGCAGGGTGTGCTGGTTGTCCATGCCTCCGTGGAAGATCAGGCGGGGGCCGAAGTCACGCTTCAGGGCTTCGCGGTCCATGCCGGCGCATCGCCACTGGATGGGGTTGAGGACGTCGACGCCGAGGTCGATCAGGTCGGGGATGACCGGGCGCACGGCGCCGTCGGTGTGGGTGAAGACGTGGGAGCCGTGCTGCCGCGTGAGGTCCATCATGCGTTTCATCCTGGGGAACAGGAACGTGTGCATGCACTCGGGGGAGAACAGGAGCCCTTCCTGGCTGCCGAGGTCTTCGGCGATGTAGGTGATCATGACGCGGCCGGGGATGGCCTCGAAGATACGCAGGGTGTCCTGGTAGGCCAGATCGAAGAGCTTGTCGAGGCAGTAGTGGACGATGTCGGGATGGAGGACGAGGTCCATGTAGGCCTGTTCCTGTCCGCGCAGAGTGCAGTAGCGGAGGAAAGGCTCGCTGCCGCCGCCGCGGACGGGTCGGTCGTCGCGGCCGCGGACGGCCTGCGGCAGGTGGCTGTAGTCCCACCAGTCGGGGTCCGGCCAGACGTAGGCGGCTTCGATCTGGTCGATCGAGTCGAAGGCGGCAAGCGGACTGAAGGCGAGTTCCTCGTAGACGCCCGCGCCGTAGTGGACCGGACGCGTGCGAACGCCGAAGACGTCGGTGCGCTCGGGCAGGGGCGGGCCGACGTAGCGGCCGCCGACGGTCAGCGGCGTGTCGATGTGGAGCCGGCGGCGGGCCTCGTCGAAGTCGCAGCCGAGGTGCCTGCAGAGCGTCTCGGTGGCCTCGGGCGTGGCCCAGTAGTCCATCGGGACGCGGTCGGGCCGCCGTCGGTCGAGAACGGCCTGCCACCGCTCGCGCGAGGTCATGGTTTCCCTGGGCATCGCAATCACTCCTGTGCGGACTACTGGCACCCGGCCTCGTTCCGCGTGGGTCCGGTGGACCCACCCTACGGACTACTGGTACACGGCATACATCAGCGCGACGAACGCGGGCATCAGCAGGAGAATCCAGGCGAAGAGTCTGACCATCCAGCCCGGTGACGGGGCGGTGATCTGAACGTTCCAGTGCATCATCAGGCCGCCGATTTCTTCGCTGTACCAGATGAGCAGAACCACGGGGATCAGAAAGGCCAGGAGGCGAATCGCCGCGGGGCCGGCGCCGTCGGCCAGTGCGGCGATGATGTAGGCGGCGGCGACGAGAGCCGAGAGGAGCCGGTTGATGAGCATACCCCAGGGAACGGTTTCGGGGGCCAGCGGATCCTGGTCTTCCGTGGCAAATGTTCTCAGGATACGTCGCACCTTGTTGCCCATAGAACGGCTCCGATGCAGTTCACCCGTGTAAACAAGCCACGCAGGGCGAGGGGTGGCGGTGCGTGCTTCGCACGCGGCGGGTGACACACATCCGCGTGGGTCCGGGGGACCCACCCTACGGGCTACACCGGCAACCCATGGCTGACGGGGCAGGCATGGCTCCCAACGCCCCGCCCTTCATCTCCTATGACGGTCGGGGGAGGTCCGATCTTCCCCGGCGGTTGCAGCTCAGGCGGTTTCCATGTGTCCTGGGCCTGCCCCCTGGGCGGCCGGCGGCGCGGACGGTTCGGCGGTCTGGACGGGGACGGTGAAGCGGAACGTGGAGCCCTGGCCGACCTTGCTTTCGACGCCGATGGAGCCGCCCCAGGTTTCGACGAGCCGCTTGGCCGTGGGCAGTCCGAGTCCGAGGCCGCCGACGTTGCCGGTGAACCATTCCTCGACCTGGAGGAAATCGCTGAAGATGTCGTCCTGGTGCTGCGGCGGGATGCCCGGGCCGCTGTCGCTGACGGCGACCTCGATCATGTCGGGGGCCACGGGTCGTGCGGCGACGACGATGTGGGCGACCTCGCCCTGGGAGAACTTGACGGCGTTGTCGAGCAGGTTGTCCAGGACGAGGGCCAGGTGCTCGACGTCCACGCGGACCGGCAGCAGGCCGTCGGCCAGCTCGACGCGGATGTCGGCGTGGTCGCCGCCGTGGCGGCCGACGGTGCGCGTGACGCTGCGCTGGATCACCTCGGCCAGGTTCACGGCAAAGGCCTCGTGCCGCAACTCTTCGGCGCTGAGGCTGGCATAGCGCAGGAGGGTCTCGATGAGCATCTTGAGCTCGGCGGCGCGCGATTCGACCAGGCGGAACGCCTGGGCGAGGCCCTCGTTGAGGGGGCCGTACTTGCCGCTGGAGATGAGGCTGAGGTAGCCGCTGACGATGGTCAGGGGGGTCTTGAGCTTGTGGCTCATGAGAGCGAGGAAATCGCGCTGGAGCTTTTCCTTGCGGCGCTCGCGGGTGACGTCGCGGAAGACGAACGCCAGGTTGGTCAGGGCGCCGGCGGGATCGACGATCCGGGTCCATCGCCCGGAAAGGTAGACGCCGGGGCTGACGTTCAGTTGCTCCAGGTCGACCGTGACGGAGCGCTCGGCGGTGGCCTGAAGGGCGCGGGCGTCGGGGCTCATGGCGAACCCGTCGAACAGCTCGAAGACATGGCGTCCGAGGCACTCGACGTCGGTCTTGCAGAGGAGAATCTGCGCGCGGCGGCTGACGAGGGTGGTGGTCAGGGCGCCGTCGGTGATGATGATGCCGTGGCTGAGGTCTTCGATGACGGCGTCGAACTTCTGCCGCTCGGCGATCATCGAGCGGTAGTACTTGATGCGGAGGAGGTTCCTGACGCGGGCCAGGAGCTCGGTTTTGTCGAAGGGTTTGCTGACGAAATCGTCGGCGCCGCAATCGAGGCCGCGGATGCGGTCTTCGCTGTCCTTCAGCGCGGTGATCATGACGACGGGGATGACGCTGGTGGCTTCGTCGGCGCGGAGGCGCCGGCAGACTTCGTAGCCGTCCATCTTCGGCATCATGACATCCAGCAGGATGAGGTCGGGGTTGACGGCGGCGACCTTCTGGAGCGCCTCTTCGCCGTCCGAGGCGGTTTCGGTGGCGTACCCGGCGGCGCGGAGGTTGATCTCCAGGAGGCGGACGTTGGCCGGGTTGTCGTCCACGATCAGGATCTTGCCGACTTCTCCGACGTGTGACATGGCGCCGTGTTCCCTTCTGGTCAGGCCGACTCGGCGTCGCGGCCGGGATCGGTCATGAGGTCCGAGGCCGCGGCGTCGGACGGCAGCGCGTGCGGAATGGTGAACGAAAACGTGCTGCCCTTATCCACCTGGCTCTCGACGGAGAGCTTGCCGCCGTGGAGCTCGACGAGTTTCCGCGTGAGGGCCAGCCCGAGGCCCGTGCCGCCGTACTCGCGGCTCAGTCGCGAGTCCACCTGCCGGAACTCCTCGAAGATCAGGTCCATCTTGTCGGCCGGAATGCCCACGCCGGTGTCGATGACGCGGAAGCAGGTGTCGGCGTCGCGCCACTGGGCCTCGGCGCGGATCGAGCCGCCCTTGGGCGTGAACTTTACGGCGTTCGAGAGCAGGTTGTAGAGAATCTGGAGGAGCTTCAGGCGGTCCACCCGCAGGGTGATGCCCGGCGGCTGCTCGCGGAACGCCAGCGACAGGTTCTTGCGGACGGCCATGCCCTGGATGATGGTCTGGACCTCGTCGAAGACGGCCGAGAGCTCGACCGTTTCGGCGTCGAGGGTCATGCGTCCGGCATCCACCTTCGACAGGTCGAGGATGTCGTTGATGAGGTTGAGCAGCTGGCGGCCGGATTCGAGGATGTCGCGGACGCAGCGTTTCTGTTCGTCGTTGAGCGGGCCGGCGAGCTCTTCGCGGAGAACGTCGGCGAAGCCGATGATGGCGTTCAGCGGGGTTCGCAGCTCGTGGCTCATGCTGGCGAGGAACTCGCCCTTGAGCTGGTTGGCCCGGGCGAGCTGGATGTTGGCGTCCTGGAGCTCGCGCGTTTTGGAGGCGACGAGCGATTCGAGGTTCCCGGTGTACTCCAGGAGCTTGGCTTCGAGTTCCTTGCGCCGGGTGATGTCGCTGGTGATGGAGGTATAGCCGACGGGGTTGCCGTCGTCGTCGTAGCGGAGGGTCTGGACGAATCGGACGGGGAAACGGCGGCCGCCCTTTCGGACGTGGACGGTTTCGCCGCTGAAAGTGCCCTCGCGGCGGACCTGCCGGAGGATTTCCCTGGATCGTTCGGCCTCGGCGGGCTCGCGCGGGATGACGATCTGGACGGGCGCGCCGATGATCTCCTCGGGTTCGTAGCCGTAGATGCGCCGCGCGCCCTCGTTGTACGACAGGATGGTGCCGTGCAGATCGGTGGCGATGATGCTGTACTCGGTGGAGCTGTCGAGGACGCTGTTGAGGAAGTCGGTGGTTTCCTGGAGTTCCTGGGTGCGTTCGGCGACCATGCGTTCGAGCTTCTGGTACATCTCGCGGAGTCGGACCTGCATCTCGTTGAAGGCCAGGGCGAGCTGCCCGATCTCGTCCTGGGCGCCGACGCCGACGGGGTGCGTCAGGTCGCCTTCGCCGACGCGGTTGGCGGCCTCGGCCAGGGTCTCCAGCGGCCGGGTGATCTGGCCGACGATGGCCAGCCCGAGCAGGACCGCCACGAGGCCGGTCGTGGAACCCCAGAGGAGCACCTGCCGCTTCATCGCGACGACGTCCTGGACAGCCTCGCGTTCGGGCTCCTGGGCGACGACGGCCCATCGCAGGGCGTTGTCGGCGGCGCCGGCGGGCCTGGGTACCAGGGCGGCGTCGGCCACGACGCGTTGTCCGGTCTCGTTCTGGTAGCGTCGGAGCCGCGCGGCGCTGGGCGGCTCGTGCTCGAAAGCGTCGGTGACCAGGTCGAGGCTCCGCAAGTCCATGCCGACGGCGATCCGGGACGCGCCCGGGGCCGGCGGCTCGCCGGCGCCGGGGGCCGCCAGCGGATGGGCCAGCAGCAGCCCGCGGTAGTCCACCAGCATGAGGTACCCGGTCATGCCGACGCGGGTGTCGCGGAGCAGGAGGCTGAACGGGTCCAGTCGCCACTTGGTGACCACCCTCAGGCGTCCTTCGCGGTTGGCCGTCATGACCAGCAGGGGCGGCTCCTGCTCGTGGCGCTCGAGGTGGACCAGCACCTGGCCGTAGGAGGCGTGTTCGCGCAGCTCGACGGTCAGGGGAATGGGGCGGTTGACGGTGTCGGCGTCGCGCGGCGTGTGCCATCCGCCGCCGGGGACGCGATCGTCGGCGCCGACCATCGCCGCGTCAGGATTCTTGGCGAGCCAGTCGCGGACGACGGCCTCGCGGCGGTCGCGGCCGGGTTCCAACTCGCTCAGCCGGTCGCTCAGGCCGAGCACCTCGCGGATCGTGTCGTTGATCTGGAGCTGCACCGCCAGGGCGCCGCTGCGGGCCTGGCTGCGCGTCAGGTCGGCCACCTGCCGTTCGATGCTCCGGGTGCTGAGCGTGATGACCAGCATGCTCGGCACGCAGACGGAGACCGCGGCCGTCAGGACGACCAGGATGATGAGTTTGTGGCCGAGTCTCAGATGATTCCGCATAGTCGTATCGCGTTCATTGGCCGTTCGCGCGGCGGCTGAGGCCCGCCAGGCGGCCGCGCAGGTAGTTCTCGAACGTCGGCAGCCCCGCCTCGGTCCAGGCCCGCTCGATGGCCTGCTTGGTCGCGTCGTTGCGCTGGAGCAACTCCTTGTACCGGTCCTGTTCGTTCTGTTGCACCATCATGGCGAAGTGCTTGTCGTGCGTATCCACGACGAGGACGAAATCGTCGGTGCCGGAGACCCGGTCCACGCCGAGTTTCATGTGAGGGTAGCTTTCGTTGCCGAGCCGCAGGTTGAACCGCTGGACGGCGGCCGGGTCCGAGCCGCCGGCGATGCGTTCGAATCGTTCGTCGTCGAGCAGCTCGCGTCCGCGCCGGCCGGGCGGCAGGTCGGCCTGTCGGCGGACGGCCTCGGACGGCTCGCCGTGGGGATAGGCCGTCTTGAGATACGTGGCGACGGCCCGGGAGAGCAGTTCGCTCGTGATGTCGTCGAGTTTCACCGGCGGCTCCAAAAGCTGGTCCGATCCTCCGGACGGCCATTGTATCAGACGGCCGACGCAAGGCCAGTCCCCGGTGACGGAAATCACGCGGCGCGGCGTGCGGCCTCGGATACACTTGTCAGGACCACAACGCCACATCGTGGCATGGGCATCTTGCCCATGCGTCCCACGGGCATCCTGCCCGTGGGCGAACGGCGTGTTGCAGGGCCAGGATGGCCCTGCCACTCACGGGCAAGATGCCCGTGCCACGGTGAAGGGGTCTCATGGCCCTGTCGCACTGGGGGCGGATCGGCTGATCGGAGAGACGGGATGACCACGGGTCGGGCGGATTTCGGGCGGTTACGGCGGGCCTTGCGTCGCGAGGACGTCGGGTTGCCGATGGCGATGATGGAACTGCACGTGGACGACGCCGTGATGACGTCGATCATGGGCCGGCCCACGTCGCGTCGCGACGTGCTGTCGCTGCTGGAGTTCCAGAAGGCGATGGGATACGACTACGTGAACGTCTACAGCGACCTGGTGCTGGAGTTCCGCCGCGCGAGCGTCGGCGGCGACGGGGGGCCGTCGGGCGGGCGGTCGTTCGTGGACGAGCAGCAGGGGCCGATCACCACGGCGGCGGAGTTCGAGGCGTACCCCTGGCCCGACCCGCAGGCGACGACGTGCGGCAACTTCGCCCGGGCCCGGGCGCACCTGCCCGAGGGGATGGCGATGATTGCGCGGTGCCACGGGCCGTTCGAGTGGGGCACGTGGCTGATGGGAATCCAGACGTTCTGCATGGCCCTGGCGATGGACCGCGACCTGGTGGAGCGCGTGTTCGCGCGCGTGAGCGACCTGATCGTCGAGGAGGTGTCGCGCATGGTGGTCCAGGAGGGCGTCGGCGCGGTCTGGATCACTGACGACCTGGGCTTCAACCAGGGGACGTTCGTGTCGCCGGCGGACCTGCGGCGCCTGGTCTTTCCGACGTACCGGGCGATCTGCCGCCTGGCCCGGCAGCGCGATCTGCCGGTGCTGCTGCACTCGTGCGGCAAGCTCGACGCGGTGCTGGGCGACGTGGTCGATTGCGGGATCATCGCGTTGCACTCGCTGCCGCCGGCGCTGTATGACCTGGCGTCGCTGAAGGCCGACTGGGGCGACCGGCTGTGCCTGCTGGGGAACGTGGACGTGGACCTGCTGACCCGCGGGCGACCGGAGGACGTGCGGGCGGCGGTGCGACGGCTGCGCGAGGAGGCGTACCGCGGGGGCGGACTGATCCTGAGCAGTTCCAACAGCATCGCCGACTATTGCCGGGTGGAGAACTACCTGGCCATGGTCGACGAGGCCCGCAAGGTCTGACGGCCCCGTGGCGGAGGACACACGTCCGCGTGGGTCCGGGGGACCCACCCTACATGGCTTACAGCGAGCCGCCCCTGTCATGATATGCTTCCCGCCACATCGCCTTGACACAATCCGTGGCATCGTTGTCGGCCGGTCTGATCGCGCCGCCCCCGGGGGCTTCGGGCAGATTCCGTGCCGCACGGTCGGCACGGGCCGTGCCAGGCGTGCGACAACATGCCGGATTGATTATATGAATGGTGGTTTTACCCCACGCGGGCCACCCGGCCGACTTTGCGATAGTGATACGGCAAGGCGCACTGGGGGGCGACCGGTCAGGAGCGGAGGAGCCGTGGGGGCCAGCATGGGCAAGACGATCTCGGAGACGATGTTCGACCGCATTGCGGCGTCGGAGGAGTTGCCGACCATTCCCGGAGTGGCGCTGGACGTGTTGGCCATGGCGAATCGGGCCAACGTCTCGCTGCCGGACATCGCGGACGTGGTGGGTCGCGATCCGGCCCTGGCGGCGAAGATTCTGCGCCTGGCGAACTCGTCGTTCTTCGGCGTGTCGGCCAAGA
>ENA-UOXR01004665-UOXR01004665.1-bioreactor-metagenome-genome-assembly--contig:-NODE-4665-length-10572-cov-76.653799_pt1 | contig 10572 bp, 9 predicted proteins | sample MGYA00238164_ERZ764825 | MGnify/ENA primary metagenome ERZ764825 (study PRJEB28920, sample SAMN05720171) | bioreactor metagenome | isolation source: Anaerobic biogas reactor | place: USA:Washington...
CGGTCATGTTTCCGGTTGTGTTCCCGGTCACGTTTCCGGGCGTCATGGTTGCATTCCCATCCCCGACCAGCGCCGCCGTCACGGCGAACGGGATGGCCAGAAGGATGAGGATGCACACGCATGGAGCTATCCATCGTTTCATGTCACTTTCCCCCCTTGGGAGCGCTAAGGGCATGCATGTAATTATATATAAATACTGTTATCGTTCCGGCGACACCTCCAATAGCAGAAAAGTCGCGTAACGAACTCTCCTTTCTCTCGTAGATCCCCGGGAAGAGGGGGCGAATCCCCGGGCTCGCGCACCCCTTCGCGGCCATCACGGCAACGTGCGCATGAGCCGGCAGGGTATGAGCGATGAGTGAACCTCTCGCGCCGGATCATCTCCTACACCCGGGACACGCGCATGAAGACAGCCCGGTGCAGCAGGGCCCGGGTGGATGAGAGGCCGCCCCGGAGGGCTCCGTTCACAACCGTATCATCACCACCTTCTCCTCCGTATACGCTTCAAGCGCCCGGCTGCCGTTCTCCCTCCCGATACCGCTCCCCTTCGTCCCGCCAAACGGCACCTCCGGGGGGATCTTCAGGTGCTGGTTGACCCAGACGATCCCCGCCTCAAGCCCCTCCGTCGCCCGGGCGATCAGATCCGCATTCCGGGTCCAGACCGACGCACCGAGGCCGTAACGGCTGTCGTTTGCCCGTATAAGCGCCTCGTCGAGGTCCGCGACGGTCGCGACCGGGAGCACCGGGCCAAAGACCTCCTCGGAGAAGAGCGGGGAGTCGTGCGAAAGGCCGGCAACAAGCGTCGGCAGGAAGAAGAACCCCCGCTCGTACCCCTCCCCGCGGGGAGCCCGCCCGCCCGTGACGATCTCCCCGTCCCGGCGTTCACAAACCGCATCCACCTCGCGCACCACCCGCTCAAGCCCTGCAGGATTGTTCAACGGACCCATATCGACGCCGCGGTCCATGCCGTTCCCGACCACGATCGACTCGACCCTTGATCTCAGGCGCCGGATAAACTCGTCCGCAATCGAGTCGAAGACGTAGAGCCGTTTTACCGCCGTGCAGGTCTGCCCGCAGTTGTAGAACCGTCCCCTGACCGCCCCCTCGACCGCCATCGGTATATCGGCATCGTCGCAGACGATCATAGGATCGCTCCCCCCGAGCTCCAGCGTGACCCGTTTCAATGCCGGCGCGGCATCCAGGGCGACCTGCCTCCCGGTCCCGGCCTCGCCGGTGAACGAGACCTTCCGGATCTCCGGATTTCGCGCAATCTCCCGGCCGACCGTCTCCCCCGGACCCGTGACGACGTTCAGGACGCCCGGTGGGAGCCCGGCGCCCTCGAGGATCGACGCAAGCCTTCCGCAGGTCAGCGGGGCCGTCGTCGCGGGTTTCAGGACCATGGTGTTTCCCGTCGTGAGGGCCGGCCCGATCTTCCAGCCCATGATGATCGCCGGCATGTTCCAGGGTATGATCGCACCGCATACGCCAAGAGGGCGCCGGAGAACGATGGTATGCCCGTAGCCCGGGAGGTTTGCGAACTCTCCCCGCTCCCCTGCGGAGAGAGCGTAATAATACTCGAGTATGTTTGCAAACCCGTTGATCTCGTCGACCGCCTCCCGGATGGGTTTCCCCTGCTCGGCCGTCAGGAGAGCCGCAAGGTCGGTGTTCCTGCGGCGCACCTCCTCTGCGGCGAAGAAGAGGATCTTCGCCCGGGCTCTCGGGCTCTTCGCCGACCAGTCTGCAAACGCCTCCCCGGCCGCCTCCGCGGCAGACCGGACATCCTCCTCGCCGCCAAGCGGCGCCTCCTCGAGCATATCCCCCGTCGCAGGGTTACGCACCGCAAACGCCTTCCCGGAGGCCGCATCGCGCCACTCGCCGTTGATCAACAGTTTCATACGATGATCCTATGGATGGGGCCGGTTATATGCGCTCTGTTGGGCGGGACATCTGCCGATCGTGGCCGCCATCGCCGCCGCCAGCCCGGCAGGCAGGAGGAACCCGGCGAGGAACCCGAACTCCCCCGCGATCGCCCCGGCAAGAGCGGGGAGGACCGTAAACCCGGCATAGGTCGCGGTGTTGAAGAGCCCGATCATAACGCCCTGCCGGATCCCGGTCTCTGTAAGGAACGCGAGCACCGCGACGATGATCACCCCGGCAAGAGCCCCGACGACCGGGAGGGCATACGGTGTTGCGTAACTCGCCGCGACCGCCCCGGCCATGAGGAGCGAAGAGGCCCGGATGGCCGGGGCGGGACGGAGATCGAGGCGGGGAACGACGAGCACGGCGATGACGGTCGCGATGTTGACCGTCGCGAGCTGGAGGGCAAGAAGCGACGGATCGCCTCCGGTGTACCCGGGGTAGAGCGCCGCCACCACCCCCGTCATCCCTACGAGGACGGCTGCCGTGGTAAAGAGCCAGAAGTAGTTCCGGGCGATGAGCGAGAGATCGGCCTCTACAAACCCGGCGTGGTTGCTCTCCCTGATGGCGGCGCTCATCACGAGCGCAGGGATGGCAAGCGCCGTGAAGAAAGCGATCCCGGCAAGATGGCTGTCGAAGACGGCATCGAGCCACCCCGCGGCGAGAAGTCCCGCGACCAGGCCGAGGTTCTGGGCTGCCATGACGTATCCGCTGACCCGGCCGGCCGACGGGTGCGAGTTTGCCCATGCAAGCGCCGCCGAGAGGAAGAGGCCGGCCCCGATCCCCTCGACCGCCCGGAAGAGAAGGAGCGGGAGGCCTGAAGGGAAGAGCAAAATGAGAGCCCCGCTTGCAACCGTCAGGAAAAGGCCGGCGCGGATGAGCGGCACGCGGCCGAGGTGGTCGCTTGCCATCCCGGCCGGCAGCACCATGATGAACGCGCCCAAAAAATATGCGGCGTAGACCGCGCCCTGCATCGCTGCCCCCTCCGCAAAACCCGGGAGCACCGGAACGACGGCGTTTGAGAGCGCCATCACCACGAATATACCGGGGAGAACGGGCAGGCTCCGCGGCATCCTCAGATCATGCGGTAGGTCTCGAGGTTCAGGGGAGAATGCGTCTCGATACGGTGCCGCTTGTAGATAGAACTCGCAAGATCGATCGTCTTGTTCTCGTCACCGTGGATGGTGAATATCTTCTCCGGGCGGGGCTGGAGATGAGCGACGTAGTTCATCAGCTGCTTTCGGTCCGAGTGACCGGAGAATCCGTCGCTCGTCGCGATCTCGAGGTTGATCACGATCGTCTCGCGCCACCCGAGCGGGATCTCCCGCCACCCTTTCTGGATACGCCGCCCGAGCGTCCCTTCCGCCTGGTACCCGACGAAGATGAGCGAGTTGCGTTCATCGGGGCCGAGGGTCCTGAGGTACTCCATCACCGGCCCGCCGTTCAACATACCGCTCGTCGTGATGATGACGCAGGGGTCGCCCGCAATCACCTTCTCGCGGAGAACCGGTGAGTCTACCTGGACAAAGGCATCGGCAAGGAAGGGGTTTAGCCCCTCGCGGAAGATCTGGTTCCGGAGATCGCTGTTGAGGTACTCCGGGTAGGTCGTGTGGATCGCCGTCGCCTCCTTGATCATGCCGTCGAGATAGATCTTCACCGGCGGTATCTTCTGCTTCCGGATCCCCTCCTCGAGGGCGAGCATGACCTCCTGCGACCGCCCGACGGCGAACGCCGGTATGATCACCTTGCCGCCGCGTTTGATCGTCGTCGAGACCGTCTCGTAGAGTTTCTCTTCTGCGTCCTTTCTCTGCGGCTGGATATCGTTTGCTCCACCGTAGGTGCTCTCCATGAAGAGCGCCTCGAGGCGGGGGAACGACGACACCGCGGGAGAAAAGAGCCTCGTCTTCTGGTAGTTGAAGTCTCCGGTGAATGCGATGTTGTAGAGACCCTCTCCGATATGGAAGTGTGCGATGGCCGACCCGAGGATATGCCCCGCGTTATGGAAGGTGAGCTTGACATCGGGGGCGATGTCGGTCACGTTGCCGTAGTTGAGGGCGATGGAGTGCTTCATGTAGGTCCGGACCTCGTTTGAGGTATAGGGGATCTTGTCCGTCTCCTTCCGGACGACGTCCAGGTAGTCGAGCAGGAGCATCGTCGAGAGGTCCCTCGTCGGCGGGGTCGAGTAGACCGGCCCCTCGTAGCCGTACTTGAAGAGGAGAGGGACGAGAGCACAGTGGTCGAGGTGCGCGTGGGTGAGCACCACCGCGTCGAGCGAGTCAAGCGGATAGATCTCGGGCACGTAAAGATACGGCGCCCCGTTCGTGGCACTGCCGGGCTTCTCGCCGCAATCCACCAGGATCTTGCTCTCCGGCGTCGATATCAGAAACGCGGCCCGGCCGACCTCGCGGCAGCACCCGAGCGTCGTGACCCGCAGCCACTGGTCCTTGCTCGTGACCTCGCGATGGATGCGATGGCCGATCTTACGCAGGAACGCCTTGCGCTCATCCTTCACCGACCGGAGGAACGTGCGGATCTGCTTCACCGTCGTGCTCTCGATGGGCGGTGTCCGGACAACCTTCGGTGTCCAGCCGATCTGTTTTGTGATCTCGCGAAGCGTGATGCCGTTCTTGCCGATGACCACGCCGGGCTTCTCTGCCTCGATCAGGACCTCGCCCGTCTCCGGGTCAAAGAAGAGATCGGATATCCCGGCGTTCTCCGGCACAACGGAGCGGATCTCCTGGGCCGCCCGTTCCGGATCTTCGAGGATGTTCGGGCGCACGACGATGCGCTTGCGCAGATCGCGCGCAAGGACCTTGATCAGGTCCGCCTGGTCGGCAAACTGTTTTGGGTCATCAGTGTAGATGACGAGCTCAGGCCCTTCGAACTCGACGTCTGAGATCGTAATCCCGCCGGGAACGATCTTATTGATCTGCTCCTTCAGCTCCCGAAGTTTCTCTTCAATCACCATTCACATCGTCCTAAAAAATATCAGGTTATCGAGCGGGCCACGGATGGTCGCTGCAACCCGCGCTCGATATGTTCTTCGTATTTATCTTTCGTTATCACGACCACCATGATATCCTCACCGGATGCGGAGTCGCGGCGCATCGCCGACTTGACGGCGCGGACGGCGAGGTCCTTCGCCTCGTCTTCCTTCATGTCCGGGCGGTACTGGTCCTCGAGCACGCCGTAGGCAAAGGGAGACCCCGACCCCGTGGCGACGATCTCCTCTTCCTTGGTCGCCCCGCCCAGTGCGTCGACGGAGTAGACGCTCGGCCCCTCGTCGTCGAACCCGCCCATCAGGAGCTGGACGTAGTAGGGATAATACCGGTTCTGGTTCAAGTAGTTCGAGAGCAGGGTCGATGCCGCGCCGACCGACATGGTCTTGCCGCGGCGCATCTCAAAGAGGTTGCACTCGACCTGGAGGATCCGGACGAGTTGCTGCGCGTCGCCGACGCCGCCGGCGGTGGTCATGCCGATCCGCGGCGTGATCTGGTAGATCTTCTTGGCACGCTTGCTCGCGATCATGTTGCCCATCGTCGCCCGCATCTCGGTGGCAAGAACCACGCCCTCGTTGAAGATCAGTCCTACCGTGGTTGTACCCTTCATAATTTCCTGGGAAGTATCAAGCATTGAAGCACCTCTAAAACCTTTAAAGACGTTTGAATCGCTCAAAAGCGGTCAAACGTATACAGCGATATCATAAAACATAAATTTATCGTCGTACCGGGTTTCAGCACGATACGATAAGCATCACTATGTTATATAATGTTGCCCCTTAATTCTTTCGCAAGCCCGGCTGGTCCGGCAGCAGGGCCTTGATCAGCTCCCGGTCGAAGAGCATGGCGATGAGTCTTTTGTTCCCGTTGACCACCGGGAGCTGGTCGACCCGGGCCCGCCGCATCTTCAGTGCGCATTCGCCGACCTCGGCGTTGATGGGGACGGCAAGGACGTTTCGGACCATAGCGTTCTTGACGGGGATGGGGAGGAGCTGGATCCGCGAGATCCCGTAGCTGATGGTGTGCATATCCCTGATGCTCTCCCAGGTCCACTCGTCGTCGTCCGTGCCGTTCGAGAAGTCGCTGACCTCGACGCCGTCCTCGATGCGGGTGTGCCGGATGAGGTCGCGCTCCGATATGATGCCGGTGAGCGTGCCGTCTTCCATCAGTATAGGGATGGCATCGTAGCCCGATATCTCAAGAACTCGCCCGACGAGCGAGAGGGGCGTCTCCTCCCAGAGTGCGTAGGTCTTGCTGATGTAGTTGTCCCGGATCGGCACCGCCAGGCGCATCTGGGCGATGGCGCCGATGAGGTCGGCGACGCTGATGATACCGACCATGGACCCGTTCTCCACGACCGGGAGCCTCCGGATGTTGTGCCGGACCATCAACTGCGCCGCTTCAGGGAGGGGAGCGTCCGGCCTGATGACGACCGGGTCGGGCGTCATCAGAAGTCCGAGCTGGGTCTCTTCCGCCTTGCGGAGGAGATCTTTCCGGGTGATGATCCCGACGAGCTCGCCGCCCTTTAAGACCGGCACGCCGCTGATGCCCGTGCGTTTCAGTATGCGCAGGACATCGTCTCTGTTCCCGGGAATCTCGACGCAGACGACGTCGGTCACCATGAAGTCACGGACAAGCATCTGTCGCGAGGATGTTATGATCTCACCACCAGGGTCGTGACGGGGCTGTTCTGGACGACATAGTCTGTCACGCTCCCGAGGAGAAGGCGATCGACGCCGCTCTTGCCGTAAGATCCGAGGACGATGAGATCGACTCCTAACTCTTCGGCGAGGGAGATGATCCGCGATCCCGCATGCCCCTGCAGGATGTGCGTGGTGAGTGGGATATTCTTTGCATCTGCCTTCTTTTTGGCGGATTCGAGGATCTCCTCGCCTTCCTTCTGCAGGACACTGTAGATTATCTCGAGTGTGTTGTCCATGGGAAGGGATGAAAACAGCCCGGATTCGATCACATACACGACATGAACCTCGGCATTCCGGACACGGGCCTCATCGAGGGCCGCATCCAGCGCATGACTGGCCGGTTCGGATCCATCTATAGCAACGAGTATCTTACGGAACATACACACCACGCAGAACAGATACTTCTTATCAGATTTCTACTGCAGGGTTAAAACATTTTGTTCGATGGAGGATGGATCCAGTCGCTTCACAATGGTCGTCCGGATATCTTTACTGAAGGAGAGGTTGCATTTTGCCGGGTTTATGACGAGCATTTTGGTATTCTGCCCGATCTCCAGGTATCCGGTCCTGCCGGCGAGCGTTGCGCCCGCGATCGCGGCACGCAGGATCTCTTTTGGGGGCGCGCGGTAGACGGTTGCGGTAAAAGCCATCTCCCGGAGCATGTCGGGCTGGACGAACATTACGTTATCCGTCCCGAGGAGGAGCCGGCCACCGAGTTCGAGTATGCGCGCTATAGGTGGGCGGGCCGGCGACGCGGCAACCCCGAGGAGCCAGTTCGATCGCGGGCAGACGGCGATCGGGATCCCCATATCGACGATCCGGCGGAGGTGCGCATCCGTCGCGTGGGTGCAGTGGACGAGCAGGTCGGGATCGAACGCGAGCGCATCGTCGATGTCGTCCGGGTTCTTCTCCCCGGCATGAAAGGCGACGATCCGGCCGATCTTCCGGGCCTCCCTGACGACCTCTTCGGCGTTCTTCACATCGTGGACGCTGCTGATGCCCGCCCCGTCGCTCACCCGCTCCCCGCCTTCGCGGCCGAGAATGACCGGGCGGCAGTCGAGCCCGGCCGCAGCCTCGCGGATCGCCGCGACACCGGCGGCCCCCCCTTCCCGGAAGTCGGCAAACCCGGCCGTTCCGGTCGCGATCATCGTCTTGATGCTCGACCGCATTCCCCTGACGAGTTCGGCCCGCGGGGTTGCCGCGAGGATCCGGTGTTTCAGGCCGTCCGGGGGTTTGACGAGTTCGGCAAGGCTGCCCCGGGCGGGGAGATCCATCGCGACGGTGTCGCCGAGGTGGGTGTGGGCGTTGAAGAAGGCGGGCACGATCCACCGTTCCGGCGTTCCCCGGTAAGGTTCTATCGCGGTGACGATACCCCCCGAGACGGTGATGGCGACGTCTTCCTCCTCGAGGTCTTCGCCGAGGAGCGCCCGGCCGGTGATGGTATACGGTGCGACTTGCTGCATCGTTCGACCTTTGTTTTATATATGGCAAAGGAGTATATTTCTGTATGGCGAAAAAATCTGGCGGAAGACTGGTATCCTCTGCCGGCCTGGTCAACTACTATGACAGCGAGGACCACCGGGCCATCCATATCAGCCCGGTGGCCGTGATCATCGTGACCGCGGTGACCGGAGTGGCAGTCTTTATCCTCAATGCCCTCTTCTAATCCTTTTTGTTCTTTGCGAGGGCGGCCCTGATGATGTCTTCTTCGGGCGTGAAGTAGACGGCGTCGTGCCCTTTCCAGGCCTTGCAGTTCCGGAAGACCACGGCGGGGACTCCCTGGTGGCTCTCGCCCATGACGAAGTTCGCGAATGCCGCAATCTCATCGACCACCGCTTCTTCGGTGATCTGGAGGACGTGGCCGAAGAGGTCGGTGTCGCCCCGATAGTCGTTGATCGCCGTCATACCCGCCCACCCGATGGCGATGCCGGTCTGGCCGCGCCGAAACGACCTGCCGCAGGTGTCGGTGATGATCACCCGGACGTCTTTTCCCGTGATCCTGCGGATGGCGTCGCGGACCTCGGCGGCGGCCGCCATGGGGTCGGGCGGGAGAACGATGATCCGGCCGTCCTCGATGTTGCTGTGATCGACGCCTGCCCGGACGCCGATGTGGCCGGACGGCACCTCGGAGAGGATGAACGGGTACTCGAGCAGAATATCGGTGGAAGAGTCCAGCACGGCCTGCACGAATCGGGGGTCTTCCTTTGTCTTCTCCGCGATCCGCACGGCATCCGCGCCGGGAGTGATGGTGGCGAGGTCGCGGGTGAACCCCTTTGCCTTTGAGTAGACCGATGAAGCAATTGTAAGGATATCTCCATCTTCAAGCGTGACCCGGCCGCAGATGAGGGCGGGCAGGTCGTCGCCTTTCTGGATCAGGGGGAGGCCTGAAACACCGATTACCTGGATAGCCATGGAACTCACAGATCAGTGATCGCACCCGCTCGCAGAAAAATGCTCGGGTTTACTATGGAAGGATACCGGCGGATTTTGCCGATAGCGGCCCTGGCGAGGGCTACGGTGCGTGATCCCGCAGTGCGCGCGATATCATGGGGGTGTTCTCAATCCCCCCTTCCATCTGCCGGTGCATCGTTGATGTACGCGGGATCTCTGCCAAATGATCTTCCTCCCGTCAGGGTTCCCACCCTGTTCTGTCCGGGTTTTCAGGTTGCTCGCAGGATGGCTCCTTCATCCCCTTCAGCCGGAACTCCGGCTCAAACGAGCCGATCAGGTCGAGGTACTGCTCGATGGTGCGGGTGAAGAGGAACCGCTCCCGCACCGTCTCGTGCGCCGCATGCCCGAGCCGGCGCGCCAGGTCGGGATCGCGGAGCAGCTGGACGATCCGCCCGGCCGCTTCATCGACGGAGGAGACCAGAAACCCGTTCTCTCCATCCCGTATCTGGTGGAGGATGCCGCCGACGTTCCCGCCGATCACCGCCGCCCCCTTCCACATCGCCTCCGATACCGTCAGCCCGAACCCTTCCCGGATGGATTTCTGCAGGACGACCGCTGCGCGGCGCTGGAGCGCGTTCACGAGCGCCCCATCCTGGACGCTCAGGATGATGACCCGTTCATTCCGGTGGGCAAGGAGTGACCGGTAGACCTCAGCGCCCTCCGGATCATCGGTCGCCACGTTTCCGACGAGGACCAGGGTGCACTCCACTTCTTTCCTCGCTTTCTCAAACGCCTGGATGACCCCCAGCGGGTCTTTCCAGCGGTCGAACCGGGAGATCTGCACGACCAGGGGGAGGTCGGTCGGGATATTGTAGTACGCGAGGCGCTCGTCGATTGCGCTCTCGGAGAGCTCCCGGTTCACTATGGAGAAGGGGTCGATGGCGGGCATGAAGAAGATCTGCGGCGTCCTGAGATCCTGGCGGTACTCTTTGCAGGAGAGGATGACGGCGTCGTACTTCTCGATGAGCGGGGCAAAGTAGTTCCAGACCTTCTGGTTCGGTGTGGTGAGGTCGACATGGCAGCGCCATATCCAGGGGCTCCTCTTCCGGTAATGGGTGATCATCGGGAGGGGTTGCGGATCGTGGATGAAGACCACGTCGTGATCGAGGTGGTTCCGCATGGCGTTCTCGCGGATGACCCCCTCGTAGATCTCCTTCTTCCGGTCGGTCAGGTTGATATCCGCTCCCTGGAGGGCGTTATGGAACTTCTTTGTCACGCTGAAGAAGTCCGGCGGGCCGTGCACGACGCGCCACCCGGTCCGTATGCCGAGGCCGTTCATCAGGAGCGTCAGGGAGGAGAGGATCTGCGAGACGCCGCCGCCGTAGTAGGTGGAGTTCATGTGCAGTATATGCATATCCCGGAGCGGGCGGGCTTTCGCCTCGATACGCCGTATCGTCTCTCTTCCTGCATACCGCTCATATGCCCTGATACCGTGAATTGCGCTCATCCCGATCAGCCCTGCATACGCGCGATCGCTCTTATGCATACCGGCGAACCCCCCC
>ENA-UOXR01004683-UOXR01004683.1-bioreactor-metagenome-genome-assembly--contig:-NODE-4683-length-10543-cov-4.644928_pt1 | contig 10543 bp, 5 predicted proteins | sample MGYA00238164_ERZ764825 | MGnify/ENA primary metagenome ERZ764825 (study PRJEB28920, sample SAMN05720171) | bioreactor metagenome | isolation source: Anaerobic biogas reactor | place: USA:Washington...
CATCCGCCGCCCCCACGCCACGGCGATCATCCGCCGCCCCCACGCCCTGGCCGGTCGCCCCTACGCCCTGGCCGGTCGCCCCCGCGCCCTGGCCGGTTGCCCCTACGTCCTGGCCAGTCGCCCCTACGCCCTGGCCGGTCGTCCCGACGCCCCCGCCGGTCGTCCCGACGCCGGGGCCGGTCGCCCCGGCGCCGTGGCCGGTCGCCGCCGCGCCAGGTCCATCCTCCCCCGCTCCTACGCCCTGGCCGGCCGGCGCCGCTGGCTCCTCAAAGCGCCGTCGCAGCCGGGCAAAGAGGGCCGCCATCTCGCCGTTGAAGCGCAGGTCGGGGTGCAGTCTGGCCAGGACGCCCATGCGAGCCAGCCGCTCCAGGCCGCGCTCGGGACGCTCCTCGCGCAGGAGGGCGTATAGCTCGTTGCGCAGTCGCTCGCCGCTCACGTGGTCGAGCAGCTCGATGGCATCATCGATCAGCTCCGCCGTACGCTCCTCGATGGTGAACCCCAGCCGCTGCTCGAGGCGCACCGCCCTCAGGATGCGCGTCGGGTCCTCGACAAAGCTCAGATTGTGCAGCACGCGCACCAGGCCCTGGCGGATGTCGCGCTCACCCCCGTAATAGTCGAGCAACTCGCCATAGCGCTCGCGGTCGAGGCAGATGGCCATGGTGTTGATGGTGAAATCGCGCCGGTACAGGTCCTGCTTGATGGAGCTGCGCTCGACCTGCGGCAGCACCGTGGGGCGCTCGTAGAACTCGGTGCGCGCCGTGACGAAATCCAGGGTAGGCGGCACGCTGGGATCGCGCTCCCCCTCAAAGATGATCTTGGCGGTGCCGAAACGCGCGTGGCTGCGTACGCGGCAGTCGCCCAGCTCCTCGGCCAGCCGGCGCGCCATGCGGATGGCATCCCCCTCCACCACCAGATCGAGATCGAGCGTCGGTGAGCCAAGGAGCAGGTCGCGCACGAATCCGCCCACGATATAGAGCGAATACCCCAGGTCGTTGGCCACGTCCCTGGCCCGCAGCAGGAGGTCGCGCAGGCCCTGCGGCAGGGCCTCCTCCATTGCCCGCCGCACCATGGGCGCCTGGGCGGGGTGCTGGTTGGGATACCAGAGCTTGATGAGGTCGGTGCGCGTGACGATTCCCAGGAGGTGGCCGTCCTCGACCACCGGCACCTGGCCGAGGTCGTTCTCGATCATCACGCGCTGCACCTCGTCCACCGGGTCGTGGGGCTGCACGAACACCGGGCCGGTGTGCATGAACCCGCGCACCGGCATGTCGCCGAGGCGATGGTGCAGGGCTCGGTCCACATCACGGCGCGTGAGGATGCCCGCCAGCCGATTCTCCTCCACCACCGGGAAGCCCTCGTGGCCGTAGCGCTGCATGAGCTGGCCGGCCTCGCGTATCGAGGTGCCCGCCTCCACTGTATGGACGTTCATCGACATAATCGCGCGCACGCGCACGGGCGGTACGACGTGGGGCTCCAGGGCGCGCACCAAGCGCGAGCGCACGTCGTCGAGGCGCTCCCCCTGCACCAACGCGGCGGCCGCCTTGGTGTGCCCGCCGCCGCCGAACTCGCCCAGCACCCGGGCGACGTCGATGGCGTCGGTGTTGCTGCGGGCGATGAGCTGTACGTCGCCGGCGAACTCGGCCAGAAGAAAGCAGGCGTCCGGCTCGTAGAGGGCTAGCAGCTCGTGCACGAGGGTCGCCAGCTCATCGACGGGCTCCTCCAGCGCCACCCCCGCGATGCAGATGCTCCGCCCCTGCACCGTCAGCATCGTGCTGGCGCGGGTTAGCTCGGCCAACGCGGTGCGCTGGTCGGGCGACAGGGGGCGGTGGAGGAACTCGTCCACCAGCGCGAGGTCCGCGCCGGCGTCCAGCAGCCAGGCGGCGGCGACGAGGTCTCGCGAGGTGGTCGTCTGGTAGGCGAGGGAGCCCGTGTCCTCATAGATGCCCAGGAGCATGAGGCTGGCGCCCAGCCGCGAGACGGGGATGTCGCGCTCGCGGATCTTTTCCACCAGTAGCGTTGTGGTAGCGCCTACCGTGTCCCCCTCAAAGGTGGTGTTGCGCGGCAGCGGCTCGTCGATGGGATGGTGATCGATGATGTGCGTGGTGGCGTGCGAGTCCATGCCGCGCAGCTGCGAGATCGCCTGCGTGTCGACGAGCACGAGGCGCGTGATGGGGCGCCGCGGCAGGTCGCGCCGCTCGATGAAAGGCAGCTCGTCGCGATAGAGGGCGAGGAACTCCTGAAGGTTACGGTTGAGTTTTTGCGGCAGGACGGCCTGGTGATCGGGATACACCAGGCTGGCGGCATAGATCGCCGCCAGGGCGTCCATATCGGTACGTTCATGGCTCGTGATGACCTTCATGATGTCCCTCATCGGCGCACTTGACCCAGACATTATAGCCTTGCCGTCGCCGGGATGTCCAATGGGGGGCGCAGAGCAGAAGCCGCACCCTCCGTTGACAGTGGCTGTACTTCACGATATACTGAATCTGTCTTGGTCGTCCGAGTCGTTCGGCCGGACGCGCCCCACCATGGCGGTTTCCCCTCGTCGCGTTTCCCGGCCGGCAACACCAGGCACAGCCCCGTCCTTCTTTCCCTGATCCTGGCCTGACGGGCCCATCCACGCCCATCGTCAGGGCCGAGTGCCAACGCTTCCACTCCACTGTAGCCGTCTGTCGTGGTCGAGCGCCGAGCCGCGAGTGCGCCGCCTCGTCCCAAAGTGACGGCATGCCGCGTACGCCAGACGTTCGGCCGCGGCCGGGTACCGATGCCTACAGGAGGTGAGACGCGCAGGATCCTTCAGCCGCCATCGGGTCGAACTCGGTGTGATCGGCCCGCCAGGTACTCGACGCACCTGGCCAGCCGGGAGGGCTCACCGCACCACGCCGCGCCGCTTTAATGCCACACATACCCGCTCATGCCAGCAGGTCCCTCCAGAGACGTAGGAAAGGAGCTGTTCATGAGTTCGCGAGCTGTGTTCCGCATCCTCGTGGCCCTGGCAATCGTGCTGCTGGGGGCCATGCCGTCTGTCGGTCTCGAGGCGGCGCCCGCATCCGGCGCAGCGTCAGATGCGCCAGCGCCCGCCCGCGAGGGCCTCACCCAGGCGCCCGAGGATATGGGGCGCGTGTCGTTCGTGCACGCGGCGCCCTTTGCCGAGACCATCACCGACACGGTGGTGTCCCTCTCGATCGATGGCACGGTGCAGCAGGGCGTGCTGACGTACGGCGACGTCAGTCCCTACTTTGGGATGGCGGCGGGCACCTATGAGATCGGCGTCATCCCCTCCGGCATGATGGACCCAGTCCTCACGGCGACCGTCACCATCACCGACGGGCAGGACTATACCCTCGCAGTCGCCGGCGATGACGACAACCAGCCGCTGGAGCTGATCGCCGTCGAGGACAACTGGACCGTGCCCGGGCCCGGCATGGCCGCGTTGCGTGTGGCGCACCTGGCGCCGTTCGCCGCCGACCTGGCCGACACACAGGTGGACGTGCGCACCGACACGGGTGTCCTGGTCGGCGCGCTGGACGATGTTGCCTATGGCACCTATAGCGATTATCTCGAACTCCCCGCGGGCATCTATAACCTGATGCTGACGGACCCGGCCGATCCCGCGACCATGCTGCTCGATCTCCCGCCCATCATCGTCAAGGACGGCGACGTCATGACCGTCTTTGCCATCGGCGGAGCGAACGAGTGGCCGCTGGAGCCGCTGGCGAGCCTGCAATTCCCGCAGGATCCGGCTCGCCTGCGCGTGGCGCACCTGGCGCCCTTTGCCGATAGCGTGGAGGCGACATCCGTGTCGGTGTTCCTGGAGGACACGGAGGCAGTCGGCGACTTTACCTATGGCGCCACCACCGACTATGTCGAACTTCCCGCAGGGATGTACACGGTGGCCATCGTGCCGACCGGCACGATGACGCCCGCCATCACCGGCACGGTCATGCTCGTGAGCGGCGTCGACTATACCGCGGCCGCCGTCGGGAACGCCACGCTTCAGCCGCTGGAGCTTCTCGCCACCATGGACAACAACATGCCGCCGACGCCGATGACGGCCAGTCTGCGGGTGGTGCACGCGGCGCCCTTTGCCGCCGACGACGCGCTCACCGCGGTCGACGTGCGTGACGCGGAGGGCGAGGTCTTTGGCGGGCTGGAGAACGTGGCCTACGGCGCCGTGAGCGACTATCTGGAGGTCGCGCCCGACACGTATGATCTGGCGGTGACCACGCCAGGCGGCGCCGCCGAGGTGCTGGACATCCCGCCACTGACGCTGGCGGCCGGCGACGTGGCCACGGTGTACGTGGTGGGCGACGATGTGAACCAGCCGCTCGATGTGCTGGTGGTCATGGGGCAGATGCGCGCGCCCACCGACCTCCAAATCGCGCACCTGGCGCCCTTTGCCGCCGACCCGGCGGATACGGCCGTGACGGTGGCGGTGGATGGCAACGAGGTCGTCTCCGGGCTCACCTTCAGCCAGACAACCCCCTTCGTCGGGCTCCCCGCCGGCATCTATCAGGTCACGGTGACGCCGGATGGGGCGGTGGACCCGGTACTCGGCGGGGCGATGTTCCTCACCTGGGACCTGCGCTACATCGCGGCCGCCATCGGGGATGGCGTCAACTGGCCGCTGGATCTCTTTGTGCTGCGCGATGAAGCTCAGCCGGCCGACGGGATGGCCGGGCTGCGGATCGTGCACGTGGCGCCGTTCACCTCCACCCTGGCGGCCACGGCAGTGAACGTGGTGGCCGAGGATGGCGAACCGTTCACCGACGTGGAGGGCCTCACCTACAAGGGCGTCACCGAGTTCATGGATGTGTCGCCTGGCCTCTATGACCTGGCGGTCACCGACCCGGACGGGATGGTGCTGCTCGATATCGCCCCCTTTAGCCTCGTCGCGGGTCAGAGCGTTACGGTGTTCATCGTGGGCGACGTCACCAACCAGTCGCTCGGCGTGGTGATCCCCGGGCTCGACCTGGGGACCGTCATCTATCTGCCGATCGTGTTCAGGAACGCCGAGCTACCGCAATAGCGTGCTTTTGCTCCAGGGGGCGCCGCATCGCGGCGCCCCCCTGGCTCGCGCGACCCTCATCCCGGTCATTATTGACACTCACCGGGGCCGACCCTATAATGGCCCGGCTCAAAGCTGCTCCTCAGCAAGGCAAGCGCAGAGGTCGTTCATGGCAACTCCTCGACGCGCGGGTCGACAGGTCTGGCGGCTGCGGCTGTACGCCCTGGCCGCTCTCCTGATCATCCTCACCGCGCTGCTCACCAATACGGTCCATGCGGACCTCATCGCCACTCGTCGCGCCCATGTGGCCGGCGAAGCGCGGACGATCCCCGATACGGACGTCAACCCTTATGGCGCCAACTTTTTCCTCACCCGCGAGGTCGAGCCCTGGAAGCGCGACAAGACGCTGCAGATGGCGGCCGACGCCGGCATCGGCTGGGTGAAGCAGCAGTTCGCCTGGGAGGAGGTCGAGCCGCGCCGCAAGGGCGAATACGTCGACCCCGTGAGCAAGGGGAGCAGCTGGGCCAAGTTTGACGAGATCGTGGCCGAATGCGAGGCGCACGGCCTGCAGATCGTCGCCCGCCTCGACCGCCCCCCCGACTGGAGCCGGCAGGACAACACCTACAAGGAACGGCCCCCGGACAATCCCGAGGACTATGGCGACTATGTGTATGCCTTCGTAGAGCGCTACCGGGGCCGCATCGACTATGTCCAGATCTGGAACGAGCCCAACATCTTTCCCGAGTGGGGCAACCAGCCGGTCGATCCGGCGGCGTACGTCGAGCTGCTCGAGGTGGCCTATCGCCGCGCCAAGGAGGCCAACCCCAACGTGCGCGTCCTCTCGGCGCCCCTGGCGATCACCCTGGGCGAGCCCCACCCCGAGCCGGGCAAGTGGCGCTCCATGAGCGACCTGGACTATCTCGAGGCGATGTACCGCGCCGGCGCCAAGGACCATTTCGACATCTATTCGGCGAACGCCTTTGGCATGGACCGCCCCCCCGAGGATCCCCCCGATCCCAACGCGCTGAACTTTCAGCGTGTGGTGCTGCACCGTCGCATCATGGAGCGGTACGGCGATACGAACAAGGCGGTGTGGTTCAACGAGTTCGGCTGGAACGCCGCGCCCGCCACCATGAGCCCGGAGCTGCTCCTCTGGCGCCGCGTGGACGAGGCCCAGCAGGCGGACTATGCCGTGCGCGCCATCGAGATGGCCCGCGACGAGTGGCCCTGGGCCGGCGTGTTCATGATCTGGTATTTCCGCCAGGTGGGCAACATCCCTCCGGAGCGCGCCGACTATTACTTTCGCATGGTGGATACCGATTTCGCCCCCCGCCCGCTCTATACGGCCATCCAAGCCGCCGCGCGACGCGTGTCGCCTCCTGGCCCGGGACTCCACCAGGAGCAGAACCCCTCGGTGCAGAGGGCGGGTGACTGGGGGCCCGTGCTCGACGCCGGCGCGTCGGCGGGCGGCCTCATTCGGTCCGCCACGCCGGGTGATCGGCTGTCGTTCACGTTCGAGGGCACCGGGCTCGTGCTCCACGCGGCGCGCTCGCCCGACGGCGGCCGGCTGGTGGCCACGGTGGACGGCAAGCCGGCCCCCGCGCTGCCGTCCGGCCGCGAGGCGGCCGCCGGCACGGTGGACCTCTACGCCGCCGGCGGGCGTGAGTTCGTGCGACTGACCCTGGCGCGGGACCTCAGCCCCGGCGTGCACCGGCTGGAGCTGACGGTGGCGCCCGACCGCCACCCCGACGCGACGGGCAACACCTGCGCCATCGATGCCCTGGAGGTGCTCTCCGAGGGGCACGGCCTGTCGGTGGTGCCGGTGACCGTGTTGGGCGTCGGCATCGTGCTCGACCTCTGGCTGCTGGCGCGCACCTGGCGCCGGGCGCGCTGGGTGATCCGCGCGCCCTGAGCCGCGCTCTCCCGCAGTCGCGCGGCGACGTCGTGACATCCCCGAGGCCGGACCCACACGGGTCCGGCCTCGGTCTTGGTGCGCCATGGGGACTGCCACTGCTGTTGACGCGGCCCCCGCCGCGGTGGTATCCTGGCGCACGCAGGGCGCACCGTCAGGGCCCGAGGGTGGTGCGGCGCCCACGTTCGATAGACATCCGAGGAGCGGACATGAACACGATCAAGATCGATCCCGATCGCACCCTGGGAACGCTGGAGCGCAACGTGTTCGGGGGGTTCGCCGAGCATCTGGGGCGTTGCATCTATGGCGGCATCTATGACGAGGGCTCGCCCCTCGCAGACGCCGAGGGGTACCGGCGTGACGTGATCGCCGCCATAAAGCGCTTGCGCATGCCCGTGATCCGCTACCCCGGCGGCAACTTTGTCTCCGGGTACCGCTGGATGGACGGCATCGGCCCCAAGGACCGGCGCCCGCCGCGTGCCGAACTGGCGTGGCACACCGTGGAGAGCAACCGCTTTGGCACCGACGAGTTCGTACGCTGGTGTCGCCTGATCGGCGCCGAACCCTACCTGGCCGTCAACTGCGGTGACGGCGACATGCGCGAGGCGCGCGACTGGGTCGAGTACTGCAACGGCACCAGCGACACGGAACTTGTGCGCATGCGGCGGCGCAACGGCAGCGAGGAGCCGCATCGTGTGCGCTACTGGGGGATCGGCAACGAGGTGGACGGGCCCTGGCAGATGGGCATGAAGACCCCCGAGGAGTACGCCCGCGCCTACACCGAGTTCGGCAAGCTGATGCGCATGGTCGACCCCGACATCCAGCTCATCGCCTCGTGGACCAGCGGCTGGTTCGACGACTGGGTGGAGCGCGGCCAGCTCCTGCTGGAGCAGGCGCCGCGGCTGGTGGACTATATGGCCATCCACTGGTACGTGGGCAACCGCGAGGATGACTTTGGCCGGTACATGGCCCTCTCCGAGCTGTTCGAGGACCGCCTGACCGCCGCCGAGGGGCTGATCGACGCCATGCGCGTCTGTCGCAAGCTGGAGCGCCCCGTGCACCTGGCGGTGGACGAGTGGAACGTGTGGTACCGCACGCGCGGCGACGACCGCCTGGAGGAGGTGTACAACCTGGAGGACGCGCTGGTGGTGGCGATGCAGCTCAACGCCTTCATCCGGCACGCGCGCAGCGTCAAGATGGCCAACCTGGCGCAGGTGGTCAACGTCATCGCCCCGATGATGACCTGGGAGGACGGCCTGGTGCTCCAGACCACCTTCCATCCCTTCGAGGTCTACAGCCGGCAGGCGGGCTCGGTGGCCCTCGACGCCCACTGGGAGGGGGAGACGTTCCAGGGCGGCGACCAGGCCGGGGTCCGCGTCCTCGACGTGTCGGCCACGCTGAACCCCGAGGCGCGCCAGGTCAGCGTCTTTGTGGTGAACCGCTCACTGGATGCCGGCGAGGTCGAGATCGTCCTGCAAGAGGGCGCTTGGGCCGGCGCTGGCGCCCGCTGGGTGGTGAACGGCCCCGACATCAAGGCCACCAACACGCGGGAGAACCCCGAGGCGGTGACGGCCGCCGAGGAGCGCGTCGAGGCGTCGGGCGCGCGCGTGCGCCTCGCCCTCGAGCCACACTCGGTCACCGCCCTGACGCTGCCCATCGCCTGAGCTGGGCGCGCCAACACCATCGTGGCGTGACGCCCGCGCGGCGCTGCAGAACCGGGCTTTGGTGCCGAAGGAATAAGGGTCTGATACCGTTCATGGCCGCCGGGCGTTGCGACGGGTGCTCGCGTCGTGGCGCTCGGCCACCGTCTCACATCATCCTCATACGGAGTCCCGTCCATGGCGAAACCCACCAAGCACGCGAGCAAGATCTGTCTGGCCTTCAGTGCCATCGCCGCCGTCGGTATCCTCATTGGCCTCCTCGTCGGGTCGCCGATGATCATTGTCGTGGCGCTCATCCCCTCGGTGGCGTACGAGGTGTACCGAACCGAGGGGCCGTCGACGCGTTGGGCGTCGTGGGCCCTGGCCATCGTGCTGGTCCTGCAGGCCCTGTTCATGGTGTTCGACGTGAGCCTGGACGTCGCGAGCCTGCTGGGCTATGCGTCGCGCGACGTGGCGGGGTACGAGGTACCCCTGGGCGATATCAAGGTGGTGGGGCCGGCGGTCATGGCCGTGCTGGCGCTCATCCTCATGAGCAGGACGCGCGGCCGCTACACCAAGTGGTTGGCGGTGAACATCATCGTGACCTCCTTTGCGCTGATCTATGTCCTCGACCACACCGTATTCGTGCGCTGGATCCAGCTCGCGGTGGACGTCCTGGCGGAGCGGGCAGGGTGAGGGCTGGGCTGTGCACTGGGGTTATGCACTCAGACGTTCGTGGTCTCTATGAGCGAGTGGAAACGAATGAATTCGTCACTACATAGACGGTCACCGCACTAACGAACTCATTCGTCTGCTATCTCTTCGACAGAGAAACAACCAGAGTCTCCACGACCGACACAGCGCTATGTAGTGACGAATTCATTCGTTCAATGTATCTTGGAGTGATGAACAACGACCAGCCTCTTGGCCAGCGCGACCAAACTATGTAGTAACGAATTCATTCGTTCAATGTATCTTGGAGTGATGAATAACGATCGGCGTCTTGATTAGCAGGACCGAGCTATGTAGTAACGAATTCATTCGTTCTTTGTCTCTAGGAGCGAAAAGACGACAAGTCGTCACTACCTAGAGACGCATCTCACCGTAGGGTTGCCGTGTTCACCGCCCTGCCTGCCGGATGCTCGCCTGCTGATCGCGCTATCTGAGGCCGGCCCGGGCGCCAGATTGCCCTGCCAGGCCACAGCACGCACCGTGAGCGTCGCCAATGCCCTACGCCTACCGACGCCTGACACCTTCCGAGCGCACCGAGGTGATCGAGGAGCGCCGCGTGCGGGGCCTTCCCTTGCACTCCCCGCCGCATGCCTACGATGAGGCGGGTTGCTTTCTCATCACCGCCGCCTGTTTTGGGCATGCCCCGATCATGGATCTGCCCGAGCGGCGCACGTCTTTTCAGGACTGCCTGCTGAGCGCCCTGCAGGCGTCCAACGTCACGGTGCACGGGTGGGTGGTGCTGCCCAATCACTACCATATCCTGGTCGAGTCGATGCCCCTGGCTTTGGTTTCGACGGCCATCAAACGCGTGCACGGATCCACGTCGCGTGACTGGAATGCGGCCGATGGCCTCACCGGCAGGCGGCGTGTCTGGTTCAGGTACTCGGATCGGCTGATCCGGAACGACGCGCACTACTATCGTGCCCTCAACTATGTGCACTATAATCCCGTCAAGCACGGCTACGTGGAGAGCCCGTACGCATGGGAGTGGTCGAGTTTGCCAGAGTATCTGGATCAGCGGGGGAGCGAGTGGCTGCGCGAAACGTGGCGTCGGTATATGCCCGACAGCATGGGTAGGGGATGGGATGAGGGATGACGAGATACGCCCAAGGTGATGTGACCCTGCCAAGTAAGAAGAACGACTAAAGTCGTCACTACAAAGTAGAGATAATTTTGAGATCCGTATATACGATAGTTGGCATGTGTTGTGCAACCAGCAGCACATGCGCAATGGCGGGGGTATCGGAAGTG
>ENA-UOXR01004696-UOXR01004696.1-bioreactor-metagenome-genome-assembly--contig:-NODE-4696-length-10525-cov-4.729322_pt1 | contig 10525 bp, 7 predicted proteins | sample MGYA00238164_ERZ764825 | MGnify/ENA primary metagenome ERZ764825 (study PRJEB28920, sample SAMN05720171) | bioreactor metagenome | isolation source: Anaerobic biogas reactor | place: USA:Washington...
CAGCGCGATCACGAGCACGAGCAGGAGCCGCTTCGATGCGTGCATCCGTTTCTCCGTGTGCAGCGAAAGTCACGCCGGTATTGTAGCATGGACGCCAGACGCAGCGGAAAAGCGGCGGCAAAGCGACTCTTCGCTCCTATTTACACCGCCCCACACATCGAGTAGAGTGGTGGTGAAATGGGATGGTGCCAATGATTTTCTGGCAAGGAGACGTTACGATGAAACGGATGGCGATCGGTGTCGTCGTCATACTCGCGCTGCTGGCGGGCGCGCTGCCCGGCGGATCGCCCCACCCCGCCGCGGCGCAATCGCCTAACGCCTGGACCAGCTATGACATGAACCTGCGAACCGGCCCTGGCCCCGATCACGCCGTGGTGACGCAGCTTCCGTCCAATACGCCGCTGGTGCTCGAAGCGCGCGACGAGGCTGTGACGTGGTTCCTCGGGCGCACCGCGGATGGCGCGTATCGCGGCTGGCTGTCCGGGCTGTACCTGACGTATGCCAACGGGTTCTCCGGCGCGCTGCTGCCGGTGTCGAGCGAGATCGTCGAGGGCGCGCAAGCCGCGCCACCTGCGCCCGCTGAACCGGCCCCGGCGGAGCCGTCCGAGGGCGAGGCCCCGGCAGGCAGCCTGAGCGCGCGCTCCCCGAACAACATGAACGTGCGCGGTGGCCCGGGCACGACCTTCCGCGCGATTGGCACGCTGGCGCCCGGCACCACGCTGACGCTCGAAGCGCGCAACGCGGACGGGACGTGGGTGCTCGGCTACGCGACGAGCGGCGGGATGCGCGGCTGGCTGGCGGCGTACCTGCTGGTGATCAACGGCAGCGTGGAGACCTTGCCCGTCAGCGCCGAGACGGTCAGCGCCCCGGCGTCGATCGCCCCACCCTCGTCGCAGTTCCAGACGCTGGACGGGATGGCGCTCGGCGGCTATAACCCGGCGCGCGTCGAGGGCATCAACTTGATGCAGGTGCCGATCGTGGCGCGCTCGACGGCTACGGCGCGCAATATCTACCTGGCGGGGCGCGCGTTGGGCCGCAACCCGAACGTGTTGGCGCGCGTGGGCGACTGCTCGTCAGAGCACTGGTACTGGCTCAAGCCATTCGCCTGGGGCCGCTACAACCTGGGTGACTACACTAACCTGCAGGCGGTGATCGATCACTTCGGCGAGTCGCTGGCCTACGACAGCGAGGCGACGCACAACGGCTACAACGCCAACGCCGTGATCGCGCAGGAATGGGCAAACCCGGCAGTCTGCCAGCGGGGTGAATCGCCGCTGACGTGCGAGTACCGGCTGCACAACGCGAGCGTCGCGGTGATCATGTTCGGCACGAGCGACCTGCTGGTGATGACGCCCTACGAGTTCGACTACAACCTGCGGCGCATGGTCGAGGAGTCAATCGACGCAGGCGTGATCCCGATCCTCAGCACGTTCCCCGGCCACAAGGCGGACTGGGACCGGACGCTGTTCTACAACAAGATCGTGGTGCGCGTGGCGTGGGACTATGACCTGCCGCTGATCAACCTGTTCCGCGCGCTTGAAGCGCTGCCGAACAGCGGCCTGGAAGAAGACGGCTTCCACCTGGGCGAGCCGGATGTCGAGGCGAACGCGACGAACCTGGCGAACCCGCAGTTCGGCTACACCGTTCGCAACCTGGTGACGCTGCAATCGCTCGACGCCGTGTGGCGCGGGGCGATGCGGTAGGAGCAGCGGATAGGCGTTAGCGGTTAGCGGTTAGCAAGAACAAAAGCAAAAGAAATCATAGCCGTAGGGGCGGAGCTTGCCCCGCCCGTGTTACTATCTCTCAGAAACGCTGGCGCCTGCTCCGCCCGCTGTTTTGTCTTGTTACCCTCATCCTGCCGCGCTTCGTTCCCCCTTCCCCCAAAATGAGAGGAGGCGCCAGGGGATGGGGAAATCTCCCCCAGCGCGGACACGCATCACCCTGGCGCGGCGGGCGGCGGTTGTGCCCGTCGCGGCACCTTCGCTATGATCTTCATCGGACCCGCATCTCGCGCTCCCGTACAGCGGATACGGCCCGTCGGCTGAGGGCTTCCGGCTGCGGCGGGCGGCGCGCCCACCCATCGCGACGCGCACAAGGGCGTATGGAACAACTGATTGTCTTTGGAACCCTCATCGGCGCGCTGGCCCTGTTCATTCACGGGCGGCTGCGCTATGACGTGGTGGCGATGCTGGCGCTGCTGGTCGTCACGATCACCGGCGTGATCCCGCAGGATGAGGCGTTTGCAGGGTTCGGACACCCGGCGGTGATCACGGTCGCGGGGGTGCTGGTGGCGAGTCGTGGGCTGGTCAACGCGGGGGTCGTGGTGGTGATCTCGCGCTGGATCGCACGCGCGGGCAACTCGCCCATGATGCAGGTGATAGCCCTGACACCGGTCGTGGTAGTCAGTTCCGCGTTTATGAACAACGTGGGCGCGCTGGCGCTGCTGATGCCGACCACGATCCGGATCGCGCGCCGCAGCGGGACCTCACCCTCGCTGCTACTGATGCCGCTGGCGTTTGGCTCGCTGTTGGGCGGGCTGATCACGCTCATCGGCACGCCGCCGAACATCATCATCGCCAGCTTTCGAGAGTCAGCCACCGGCGAGCCGTTTCGCATGTTCGACTTTACGCCGGTCGGGCTGGGCATCGCGCTGGCGGGCAGCGTCTTCCTGGCGCTGATCGGCTGGCGGCTGGTCCCGCAGCGGCAGAGCAAAGGCTCGCGCGAGGAGTTGTTCGACATCGAGGCGTACACGACCGAGGTCCACGTCAGCGATGCGTCGCCCCTGGTCGGCAAGCGGCTCAACGAGTTCAAGAACGACATCGACATCGTCGTCAGCGCACTGCTGCGCAACAAACAACCGATTCCGTTCCCCTCGCCGTATGAGATCATCCGCGCCGACGACATCCTGATCGTCGAAGCCGGGCCGGTCGAGCTGAGTGAGTTGATCGATACGTACAAGCTCGACCTGGTGGGGCGCGCCAGCGAAGAACAGCTTGAGACGAGCGAGGTGAGCATCGTCGAGGCGATCGTCACGCCGCAATCGCAGATCATCAATCGCACGCCGCGCAGCCTGAACCTGCGCCAGCGCTACCGGGTGAATTTGCTGGCGGTCTCGCGCAAGGGGGAGCGTGTCAAAGCGCGCCTGAGCAAGACGCGCTTCCAGGCGGGTGATGTGTTGTTGTTGCAGGCGTACAGCGACGCGCTGCCGGATGTGCTGGCGGCGCTTGGCTGCCTGCCGCTGGCGGAGCGCGCGATCAAGCTCGCCAAGCCGCGCCGTCTGGCGATGACGGTCGCGCTCTTCGCGGGGGCGCTGATCCTGGCGGCGACCGGCGTCCTGCCGATCGCGGTAGCAATCGTCAGCGCTGCGGTGGCGATGATTTTGCTGGGGATCATCTCGCTGAAAGAGGCGTATGACAGCATCGACTGGCCGGTGATCGTCTTGCTCGGCGCGATGATCCCGGTCGGTTCCGCGCTGGAACTGTCGGGCGGCGCGCAGACGATCACAGACGGGCTGCTGGCGGTGGGGCGGCAGGCGCCGCCGGTCGTGGCGCTGGCGATCATCCTGATCGGGACGATGACGCTCTCTGACCTGATCAACAACGCGGCGGCGGCGGTCCTCGTCGCGCCGATCGCGCTGCACGTAGCGGAAGGGCTGGGCGTTTCTAGCGATCCGTTTCTGATGGCGGTGGCGATTGGCGCATCGTGCGCGTTCCTGACGCCGATCGGCCACCAGTCGAACACGCTCGTCATGGGGCCGGGCGGCTACCACTTCGGCGACTACTGGCGCGTGGGGCTGCCGCTTGAAATTCTCATCGTCGCGGTAGCACTGCCTCTGCTGCTGATTTTCTGGCCGCTGTAGCCCCCGCCCCTATTCAACCGTCCGCGAAATGCGCGTCTGGTCAAACTGGCCGCGCATCCCGCGCAGGCGGAACGCCAGGATGATGAACAGCACGCCGAACACGATCGCGTAGATGCCGATCAGCCACGTCAGGCCGAGCGCCCCCTCGCCGGGAAACAGAAACAGCAGCACGCCGAAGGCAATCGAAAGCAATCCGCTGAGAACCATCATCCACTCGCCCGTGATTGCCTTGCGAAGCTGGATCGCCGCGATAATCTCCATGATGCCGGTGATTACCGCCCACACCGCGATGATCGTCAGCAGGGTGAGCGCGGTGAGGTCCGGCCAGACAAAGGTGACGATCCCGACGACGATCCCGATGATGCCCTCAAGCAGCTCCGCCCACCAGCGCTCGCGCTCGCCATACGAGCGGATGCCGTTGATGACCGCGAAGACGCCGTCCACCAGCACATACACGCCGAACAGCAAAATGAGCGTTGTGAGCGTCAGGCCGGGCCAGATGAGCGCCATGATGCCAAAGAGGATGGCGAACACGCCGCGCAGAGCCAGCACCCACCAGTACCGCGAAAGCATGGATAGCATCAGAGTCCCCCTATATATCACCAGACTGAACGCACATGACCGGCACGAAGATGTGAATCGCATCGCTGCTAATCAGGTTATAGCACGCCGCGCGCGCCGCTCAGTACCTGCTGTTTAGCTGGTTTTTGCCCGATGGACACCCTACGCAGCGCGCAAAAACCGTAGAATTGAAGTATGCGAAGACATCACTGGTGGTGGAAGGGGGTTGTCATCCTCGCGCTGAGCCTGTCAGCCTGCGAGTCGATGATCGATGCGCCGGTCACGCCGACCGTCGCGCCAACGCACACGCCCGACGAGACGGCGATCGCGCTGCGCGCCAGCGCCACCCCCTCGCCCACCTTCACGGCATCCTTCACGCCAACCGAGAGCGCCACCCCTACAGCGTCCGTGACCGCGACCGATACCGCGACGCCCAGCGTGACGCCCACCTTCACCGCGACCAGCACCGGGACGGTGACACCGTCCCCCACGCCGAGCGTGACAGACACCGCAACCGCGACGGCCACGCCCACGCGCACGCCGACCCGCACCGCGACGCCTACGCGCACGGTGACACCGCGCCCGACGATCACGCCGCTGCCAACCGCCACCGCAACCGCACCGCCCAGCGCCACACCGACTGCGACCGCTTCGGCTACGGCGACGCTGCCGCCGACCACGACTGCGAGCCACACGCCGAGCGTGACATTTACGCCGCGCCCTAGCGCAACGCCGACACTCACCCCAACGGCGAGCGCCACGCTCCGCCCGCTGGAAGCGTACACCTTTACGCCGTGGCCCTCGGTCACGCCGGATCAGGCCGGGACGCCCGCGATCCTGCTGCCGACTGACACGCCGCCGCCTGCCGGACCGGCCACCTTCACGCCGTTCCCGACGCAGACGCCGAGCTTTGACCAGCCGCCACAGGCGATGCCCTCGCCCACGCCGCGCCCGCCGATCGTCTCGCCGCCGCCGACAGAGGGGCTTGATTCGGGCGAGCCGGATTTCAGCCTCGGCGCCACGCTGACGCCAGCGCCAGGCGTGCCGGGCGCGTTCTTCGACCCCGGCGCCGAGGACACCGCGCCAGAAGCGCCAATCGCCCCACCTGCCGCGCCGGGTGAAGCGGAGGTCGGCGGCCCGCCCCTGCCAGAGCAGAGCGGCGTGATCGTCAGCTACGCCGGGCAAGTCGTCCCGCTGCTGACACTGACCGGCGGGCTTGAAGCCGCGCCGCTGGCGCAAGGGGATATTTTCGACGTGGCGCGGACCGGGGTAGTCGCGGCGATCAGCGGCGCGCCGGGCGGGCAGTCCTCGCTGCGCATCGGCGGGCAAGAATTGCTCGCCTCGCCGTCGAGCGAGTTCGGGCTAAACACGAACTTGCGCTATGAGGATGTGGCGTGGTCGCCGGATGGATCGCGCCTCGCTTTCCGCATCGACGCGCACAACCCCGACGATCCGACCGCGATCAGCAGCGGCGTGTGGGTCTACCGGCCCGGCGACGACACGGCGCACCAGGTTTTCCGCACCGGGCTGGAGGGGCAGGTCGCGCAGCAGCACGAGCAGCGTCGCCCGATGACAGTCACGTGGTCGCCCGACGGCTCTGCGCTGATCATCCGCGTGACGACGCTGCGCGGGTTCGCCAACGTGGTCACCCCGACCTCGCACGACGTCAATCTGGCGCCTGATGGCGGGTATATCGAGTCGCTGCCCTTCGCCGACGCGACATGGGCCGCCAACGGGCGGGATGTGATCGTCAGCGGGGCGCCCTGGGGCGGCGGGCCGGATGTCGTCGGGCGCGCCAACCCCGCTACCGGCGCGTACGAAGAGTACCTCAGCCAGCAGGCGACCGGGCTGTTCATGCGCGCCGCGTTCGAGGCGGAGCCGGGCTGGATCGCGTTCCTGGGCGGGCCCTCGCCGGACGGATTCGCGCTCTATCTGGCACCCGCCGCGCCGGGCAGCACGCCCTCGCCCGTCTCCGGCACGATCCCCGGCCAGGTGCAGCACGCCGAATGGAGCCGCGAGCGCGACGCAGCCCTGGTAACAGTCCAATCCCCGACCGGGCCGCGCCTGTGGATTGTGCGCCTCGACGGCACGACGCAGGACGTCACGCCCCCGTCCGGTGTGTTCACCGACGCGGGGTGGGAGTAGAGCAGCCAATAGCGCTTAGCAATTAGCGGTTAGCCAGAAGCTGCGCCTGCGCTTCGCCAGAAAGAGCGCCCTGCTCCCGCTCCCGGCCCTCAAAATGAAGCAACGGAAAAAAGCAGCGACGGGGCAAAATGGGGGCTTCGAGCGCCGCGAAAGACGGGCGGAGCAAGCTCCGCCCCTACGGGATACCTCTCGGTTGTTCCTCGTCCTTCGCAAATCGCTAACGGCTAACCGCTAATCGCTGTTCCTGTTGGCACTCATCCCCCCACAAGCGTATGACCTACATACAGGTTTGTAGGAAGTATGCAGGAGACGTGGCGGTGAAGAAGCTGTTCAACTTGTTGAAGGCAACGTTTAAGGAATGGAAAGAAGACAAAGCCTCGCGGCTGGCGGCGGCGCTGTCGTATTACACGATCTTCTCGCTCGCGCCGCTGCTGCTGGTCGCGATTACGATCGTCGGCTTCGTAATGGATCCCGGCGACATCGAGGGGGAGCTGTACGCGCAGATCGAGGACCTGATCGGCATGGAAGGGGCGGATATGGTCCGCACGATGGTCGATAACGCTGCGGCGTCCGAGTCGAAGGGGCTGGCGGCGGTGGTCAGCATCGTCACGCTGCTGATCGGCGCGACAGGGGTGTTCATGGCGTTGAAGGACTCGCTGAACACGATCTGGGACGTCCGCCCGGCGCCGGGGCGCGGCATCAAAGGCATGCTCAAAGACCGCGCGCTGGCGTTCTCGCTGATTCCCGGCATCGGGTTCTTGCTGCTGGTGTCGCTGATCGCAGACACGGTGCTGTCGGTCATCTCGCGCTACGCCAGCGATGTGTTCCCAAGCGAGCTATGGCTGATCGCGGTGCGCATCCTCAGCCTGGTGATCTCGTTCGGCGTGGTGACACTGCTGTTCGCGGTGATCTACAAAGTGCTGCCGGACGCGAAAATCGAGTGGCGCGACGTGTGGGTCGGCGCGGCGGTAACGGCGCTGCTGTTCACCATCGGGCGCTTCGCGATCGGGTTGTACATCGGCAACAGCGGCACAGCCTCGGCCTATGGCGCGGCGGGAGCGCTGATCGTGATCCTGTTGTGGATTTACTACGCCGCGCAGATTTTGTTCTTCGGCGCGGAGTTCACGCAGGTCTACGCGCGGCGCTTCGGCACGCAGATCGAGCCGGAAGCGGGCGCGGTCCGCCTGACCGACGAGCAGCGCGCCGCACAAGGGCTGGCCCCTCGCGAGCGCCGCCAGCCCGTCGAGCCGCCGACCCCGCAGGAGCGCCGCGATCGCCGCCTGGGCGCGCCGCCGATCGCGCAGGCGCAGTACGTGCAGCGGGGCAAACCGCTCGGCTATGCGGTCGCGGGGGTGGTCGCGTTCTTCCTCGGCGCGTTTCTGTCGAAGGGGGAATGAGCAGGCGCAAGGAGCGGCTATAGGGGAAGCAGAGAACAGCGAAGCCAGTGTTCGAAAGAACATTGAAACCAGGCTGGCGCATGAGAAAGTCAACTCAAGCGAATACCCAGCGCATTTGTCTGTTGCCTATAAAGCTACGCGTCGAGCTTCCCTGGCCAAGCCCACCAGGGGTCAATTCGCGGCGCTCGTTCGCCCGCAATCCTTGACTGAAACGGGTATACGTCGAGATCTAGATCCTCAGCGCGCCTCGGAACCCCCTGGCGGCGTAGAAGGAGGGCGCGCTGTTATGATACACAAAGACATGACCGTAGCGACGACAAGCGAAGATGGCACCACCAAGTTCTCTAATATCCTCAGGGGTCTGTATCCAGCTCTCCGTTTTCGTGTCAAATTCGCCAAGTTCCTGCAACGCTCGATATTGGTCTTCCGTCAAGAGCTCGACCCCCATCGCGGCTGCGAGATCAACAGCGTTACCGGCTGGGTGAACGCCTTTCTTTTCTCTTTCTCGCTGCCCTTCTCTGTCGTAACAGATACTTCTGCGGTCTGGGCTTTGCTCTGAACAATCGTAAAAAATGTACTCGCCCGCCTTCTTATCAAACCCAACCACATCCGGTTCACCGCCAGTGCTTTCCATGGCGTAAAGTGACTTCAGTTTATCCGTATTCGCCTCCAGCTTGGCCTGTACTTCCGCCCACTTAAGCCCTTTATGGCGGTTCATGTTGTTCTCAAAACGGTCCTTCAATGTTTTGAGTAGGGACTCACCCTTGTCCGCTGGCAGCTCTTTTTTTACCTCAACCTTCGGAATAGGTTTGCCGCTACCTTTTGGCATCGTTTTATCCCTCTTTTGGCCTCAAGTTCTCATTCATCATACCGCCTAGCTTGTTCCCTTCTGCGAACCCTTGAAATACTGCCCAAAGACCCACTGACGTACCCTATCATTTCACGTGAGACTTCGTCTACCGACCACCTTACCCATTTTATCGATGCGCCAGGTTGGTGATATGGACTAGACGCACAGAATCGCTGTGTTTGCTTCCCGATCAGAGCTGCGTTCCCCGGTGTAAGGGTGGCGGCTCCGCACATCGCTAACCGCTCCCCGCTGCGCTTGTGCTACAATTCCCGCTATGCGTAGTCTTCACCCGCCCATTCTGTTGATCCTCGTCGCGCTGCTGCTCGCGCCGCTGACCGCCAGCCGCGCCCAGTCCGACCCTGACGCCTGGACGACGGGCCGCCTCAACCTGCGCGCCGGGCCAGGGACCGAGTTCGCCGTGCTCGGCCAGCTTGAGCCGGGGACCGCGCTCGTCTTGCAGGCGCGCAGCCCCGATTTCGGCTGGCTGCTCGCGCTGTCCGCTAACCGCACCGCGCGCGGCTGGATCGCGTCCGGCTATGTGACGCTACGCGCCGGGTTCGCGGTCGATGGCCTGCCGATCAGCCAGGACGCGCTCGATCCAGACGCCGGGCCGCTGCCGGTCGAGATCGCGCCACAGTATGAGATCGTGGACTGGTACGGCGAGGCGGACGTGGTCCGCACGCTGGCGGAGCGTATCGACCTTGAAGACTACCCGCTGATCCCCACCGCGACCGCCACTGCGCGCCGCCTCTACCGCGAGGGCCAGGCGAAGGGTCGCGATCCGCAGTCGATCGCCAAAGTGGGCGACTGCAACTCGGTCGGCTATGTCTTCCTGCACCCGTTCGGCGAGGGACGGTACGACCTGGGCGATTACGCCGATCTCCAGCCGGTGATCGACCACTTCGGCGCATCGTTCAACGTGCTGACGCGCGCCGCGCACAACGGCATGAACGCGGCGGCGGTGCTCGACCCGCTGTGGGCGAACCCGAACGCATGCCAGCCGGGCGAGTCGCCGCTGGCGTGCGAGTACCGGCTGCGCAACCCGGCGTTCGCGGTGATCATGTTCGGCACAAATGACCTGCTGGCGCTCGATCACGAGCAGTTCGACCAGGGCTTGCGCCGCGTGGTCGTTGAGACCATGCACGCGGGGATCGTCCCGATCCTCAGCACCTTCCCGCGCCACCTCTCGCTGCCGGAACGCTCGATCCTCTACAACCAGATCGTGGTACGCGTCGCGCTGGACTACAACCTGCCGCTGATTAACCTCTGGCGCGCGCTGGAGCCACTGCCCGCGCACGGCATTGCGGCGGACGGGTTCCACCTCAGCGGGCCGCTGACCGGCGCGGGCGATTTCGCGACCGCGTCCAATCTGGCGACCGGCTTCCCGCTGCGGAACCTGCTCACGCTGCAGGCGCTGGACGTGGTGTGGCGGGACGTGAGCGGCGAGAGCTAACAGCCGCAGAGAGTGGGGAGTAGTAGGGCGCGGAGCTTGCTCCGCCCGCCTGTCCCCTCATCCCCCTGCCCCTTCCCCCAAAATGAGGGATGGAAAAATGTAGCGGCGGGGGTTCTTTTTCCTTCGCTCCTTGTGGGGGAAGGAATCGAGTGAAGCCCGGCAGGATGGTAGACTGCACAGGACAAGACGCCGCAAACAAACGGGCGCTCCGCACATGATGCGAGGAGCGCCCTTGCATTTGGCTAACGGCTAACCGCTAA
>ENA-UOXR01004699-UOXR01004699.1-bioreactor-metagenome-genome-assembly--contig:-NODE-4699-length-10519-cov-4.224484_pt1 | contig 10519 bp, 7 predicted proteins | sample MGYA00238164_ERZ764825 | MGnify/ENA primary metagenome ERZ764825 (study PRJEB28920, sample SAMN05720171) | bioreactor metagenome | isolation source: Anaerobic biogas reactor | place: USA:Washington...
AATTCGCGGCTGGCGCAGCAACCGGCGGCGGAGAACCAGTTGATGCAGGTGCGGCTGAAGATATCGCCGAAGGGGGGCCGTGACGCGCCGAAGCAGATGCTGCTGACGTCGAAGCAGCTCCAGATCGCCAACACCGTGACGGGGACGGATTACGAGACGCTGCTGCACGAGACGCTGACGGCGGCCGAGGGGGGGACGACGAGCGACGTGGAGATGCGCCGGGCGGACGTCCATGCGACGCCGGTGGAGACGGTGGAGCCCGAGGGCGAGCAGCCGGGCGAGCGACTGGGGAAGGACTGGGAGATGTTCTTCGACTCGTCGGGCGGGTCGGTGGAGTGCCGGCTGGTGTTCGAGGCGCCGCGCGGCAAGCCGCTGAGCCACTATGACGTGAAGGAGGTGTCGGCGCCGACGGACACGGCACCGGACTGGTATCTGATCAAGAAGGCCGCGGACATGAGCACGCGGACGCACAACATCGTCGTGCTGGGGACGTCGGTGGAGGAGTCGATTTCGGTGCTGACGTCGCGCGGCGAGCCGCGCCCGTACCGTGCGGCGCTGGGCGGCGGGCAGGAGTTGTTCGTGGTCAAGCTGAGCCTCCAGCCGAAGAAGGAGGACGACCGGAACTTCTACTCGTTTGATCCCAGCGGGACGGAGCTGCGGCTGAGCCGCAAGGTCAGCTCGGAACCGCTCCAGTTCTTCGCGGTGCGAGTGGCCGGGGCGGAGCATTTCACGCCGTCGCGTCAGGCGGCGCCGGTGACGATACGGGATATCGCCGTGGTGGAGTTTGTGTTCACGTCGTTGAAGGATCGCGAGGACGCCAAGATCATGGTCGGGGGCAGGCGACCGGTGTCGCTCGACACGGGCGAGGAATCCGAGGACGAAGACGAAGACTAGGACCGGCCGCGGATCGGCCGCAACGGGAAGGAACAGACAAGGCACGTGCGACGGAGCCGATGGGTCAGTCTCTCGGTGACGACGGCGCTGGTGACCGTGATGGCGGCAGGAGCCGCTCGCGGGCAGCCGGAGGGGGGGCAGTCTGCGCCGTCGAATGACGAACTGCGGATTCTCAGCGGACTGCTGACGCGTCCCGGGGTGAGCCTGGAGACGCGGCGCGACGCGGCGGCGCTGTTGCTGGCGCGCGGCGACGCGGCGGTGGGGATTCTGTCCGGGGCGCTGGAGAAGTCGGACGCACCGGAGCTTCAGACGGCGGTGCTCCAGGCGATCGGGGCGGCGTCGGAGCCGCCGGCGGGGTTGCTCGAGGCATTGCTGAAGCTGTCGGGGACGTCGTCGCTGGGGACGGGGATGCAGGAGCCGCTCAGTGCGGCGATGTCGGCGTATCGTGGCCGCGAGGGCGTTCAGGAGATGCTGGCGTTGCTGTCGCGGAGCGAGTCGGTGCGGCAGCGGCAGATCCTCATGGCGGCCCTGGGTCGGATCGGCGAGAAAGAGGCGGTGCAGCCGCTGATCGAGTTGCTTCGCAGCGTGGATCCGGCGATCCGGTCGTCGGCGGCGTCGGCGTTGTCGGCGATTACGCAGGCGTACCTGGGGGAATCGCACGAGGCGTGGGCCGAGTGGTGGCGAGAGCACAAGGATGAGCCTCGCGGCAAGTGGCTTTTCGAGCGGCTCCGGGCGCAGGAGGCTCAGTTGGCCAAGCAGGCGGCGGAACTGGACGAGGTCACGCGCCGCCTGGTCGAGGTGTACCAGGGCACGCTTCGCAAGGCCGAGCCCGAGGCGCGGCTGGGCGAGCTGGTGCGGCTGCTGGACGATCCTGTGGCGGCGTTGCGTGAGCTGGCGGCGGAGGAATCGCGGACGTTGCTGCGTGAGTCGAAGGAGCCGCAGACCCAGTTGATGGACAAGCTCCTGGCGCGAGCGACGGATCCGGCATCGTCGGTTCGCGAGGAGGTGGCGGCGGCGCTGGCGGCGGGCAAGGACAAGCGTGCGTCGGCGTTGCTGATGGAGCGTCTGGAGGCGGAGACCGAGGCGTCGGTGCGCGGGGCGGTGATCAAGGCCCTGGGCGAGCTTCGCGAGGGCCAGGCGGTGCCGGGGCTGGTGCGGCTGCTGGGCGTGGGCGACGAGGCGACGATGCTCCGCGTGATCGAGTCGCTGGGCCAGATCGGGGAGCGTGGATCGGAGTCGGCGGGGTCGGTGGATCCGGCCTTGTCGCCGCTGGCGGCGTTGCTGGACCGGTCGGACCGGTCGGCGGCGAGCGACGCGGTGCGCGAGGCGGCGGCGCGAACGCTGTCGCGGATCGCCCGGAGCGAGTCGCTGCCGGCGCTGATTCGGGCGCTGGACGACAACGCGGCCAAGGTCCGCTTCTTCGCGGCGCAGGGGCTGGGCGCCCTGGGCAAGGACAACGCGCGGGCCGTCGAGTCGCTGCTGGCCCATCTGTCGGATACGGACAAGGGGGTGCGTGCGGCCGTGGCGGACACGCTCGGACGCATCGGCAACGGGCAGTCGGCGGCGGCCGTGGTGTCGCGCCTGGCGCCCGGCGGCGAGACCGAGAAAGACGTTCGCCAGACGCTGGCGACGGCCCTGCTGGCTATTCAGCGGCGCAACGACAACCCGCAGGCCACCGAGCGGCTGGCGGACGACCTGATGGCCTCGGGCGACGCCGACAGCATCAAGTGGGCGGCGCAGCTCTATGACATGGCGATGGTGCGGCTGGGCAGCACGGGCAACGGCACCCTGTCGCGCGTCAAGGAGAAGCTGGCCGAGGCGAGTCTTCGCAGCGGGCAGCCGACGCGTGCGGCGACATTGCTTCGCGAACTGGCGGAGTCCGAGAAGGACGCCGCGCGGCAGCAGGCGTTGCGGCAGAAGCTGGGCCGGCTGCTGGTGACGATCCCGCCGTACGTCGAGGGCCTGGACCTGCTGGTGAGGTCGATTCAGGAATCGCCGGCCGGCGAGCGGGGCGTTCTGCTTCAGGACATTCACGAGCAGGCGCGCCGGCTGAAGGACGAGGGCAAGGCGTCGGAAGCGTACCGGATCGTGTCGCGGGCGCGGAAGGCCCTGGGTCCGACGTGGCTGGCGGAGGCGGACCTGGCGGCGCGCATGGAGACGCTGCTGGTGACCGTGGGGCGAGCGGCGTTCGACCAGGCGGTGGGGCGCCTCGACGCCGAGGACGAGGCCGTCCGTGACGCGGCGCAGGAACTGGCCGAGGAGGTCGCGGCCGGGGATCCGGCGTTACTGGTGACGTACCTGTCGCGGGCGCTGGCCGACGGAGACGGGCCCGCGGTGACGAAGCTGGAGCGAGTCCTTCCCGCGCTGGGCCGCGACCTGTCGGCCTACAAGGCTGCGGCGACCTACGAAGCGAAACTGGCGATTGTGAAGACCTGGGGCCGGGAACCGTCGGCACCCGAGCGGTGAGCAATGGGGCCGGGGGATCGGCGGCGCGCGGCGCGGAGGCCGCGGCCGGGACGGTCTGTCCGGCGGCAGGAGGAGGTGGTGCGTTGGCGGCCTATGCTGGGATCGATCTGGGCGGCACGAACATCAAGGTCGGTCTGTTCTCGCAGGACATGGCGATTCTGGACCAGAGCTCGTGCCGGACGGAGGTGGAGAAGGGGTTCCATCGGGTGATCGGCCAGATGGCCGACTCGGTGCGGATGCTGTGCGAGCGTTCGGGCGTGGCGCTGGGGGACGTGCGCGGGGTGGGGATCGGATGCCCCGGGCCGGTGGATACGCAGGCGGGGTTGGTGGTGGTGGCGCCGAACTTTCCGGGATGGCGCGACCTTCCGGTGCGCGACGCGCTGAGGCGAGCCCTGGGCGGGACGCCGACGGTGCTGGAGAACGATGCGAACGTGGCGGCGTACGGCGAGTTCCGGGCCGGTGTGGGCCGTGGCTACCGGAGCCTGGCGATGATCACGCTGGGGACGGGCATCGGCTGCGGCATCGTGATCGACGGTCGCATCCACCGGGGCGCGACCGACACCGCGGGCGAGCTGGGCCACGTGACGGTGCATTGGGGGGGTCGCCCGTGCGGCTGCGGCCGTCGCGGATGCCTTGAGCCGTATGCCAGCGCCACGGGGACGGTTCGACGGTTCCGCGACGCGCTGGCCTCGGGCCGCAGCAGCATCGTGACGGAGAACGGCCTGAGCGAGGAAGCGATTACCGCCAAGGACATTTTCGAGGCGGCGGCCAACGGAGACGCGCTGGCCTGGGAGATTGTGGACGAGACGGTGCGTTACCTGGCCATCGGGTGTGACGTGATGGTAAACCTGGTCGATCCGGACATCATCGTGCTGACCGGCGGGATGATCGCGGCGGGCGACTTGTTGATGAAACCACTGGAAAAATACGCCCGCGAGATGTTCTTTCCGCGGCCGAAGGCCAGCACGCGACTGGCCCTGACGGCTCTCGGCGGCGACGCGGGCATCATTGGAGCAGGATTTTGCGCCCAGGACTCATTCGGAACTTCTGCATCATAGCGCATATCGACCACGGCAAGAGCACGCTGGCGGATCGGATACTGGAACTGACCGGCGCCGTCGATGCGCGCAAGCGCAAGGACCAGATTCTCGACGCGATGGATCTGGAGCGCGAGCGCGGGATCACGATCAAGGCGTCGGCCGTGACGGTGGACTACGAGCACGACGGCGAGCGGTACATGCTGAACCTGATCGACACGCCCGGGCACGTGGACTTCCATTACGAGGTGAGCCGCGCGCTGACGGCGTGCGAGGGCGCGCTGCTGGTGGTGGACGCCTCGCAGGGCGTCGAGGCGCAGACGGTGGCCAACGCGTACATGGCGATGGAGCACGATCTGCACCTGGTTCCGGTGATCAACAAGATCGACCTGCCGTCGGCTCGTCCGGAGGACGTGGCGCTGGAGGTGGAGCACGCGCTGGCGCTGTCGAGCAACGACTGCGTGTTCTGCAGTGCCAAGACGGGCGAGGGCGTGGCCGACCTGTTGCGCGCGGTGGTGACGAAGGTGCCGCCGCCGCAGGCCGACAGCGAGGCGCCGCTCCGGGCGCTGATCTTCGACGCCGAGTACAACGACTATCGCGGGGTGATCATCTACGTGCGCGTGTTCGACGGGACGCTGCGCAAGGGGCAGCGCGTGCGGATGATGGGGACGGGGCACCAGTACGAGGTGCAGGAACTGGGGAAGTTCCGGCCCGAGCCGCAGGTGCATGCGGAGTTGGCCGCGGGCGAGGTGGGCTACTGCGTGGCGAACATCAAGACGCTGGACGACGTGAACATCGGCGACACGGTGGCCGAGGTGGCGCGGGCCGACGTGGAAGCGCTGCCGGGCTACCGTCCGCCGCAGCAGATGGTCTTCTGCGACATCTACCCGACGGCCTCGACCGACTACAGCAAGCTGCGCGACGCGCTGGAGCGGCTGCACCTGAACGACGCGAGCTTCACGTTCCGCGCGCGGAACAACGAGGTGCTGGGGTTCGGGTTCAGTTGCGGTTTTCTGGGCCTGCTGCACATGGACATCATCCAGGAGCGTCTGGAGCGCGAGAGCGGCGTGGACCTGGTGCAGACGGCGCCGACGACGAGTTACGAGGTGGTGCTTCACGGCGGCCAGGTGGTTCGGGCGGACACGCCGAGCGACATGCCGCCGATGGCCGAGTGGCAGGAGATCCGCGAGCCGCTCGTCCGGTGCAACATGATCATTCCGCTGGAGTCGATCGGGTCGGTGATGAAGCTGTCGGAGCAGCGCCGCGGGGCTTATGTGCGGCAGGAGCACCTGGGTCCGACGCGGGTGATGCTGGTGGTGGATTTCCCGCTTGCGGACATCATTTACGACTTCTACGATAAGCTCAAGAGCGCGACGCGCGGCTACGGGACGATGGACTACGAGTTGCTGGGTTACCGGGCGGCCGACCTGGTGATGGTGGACGTGCTGATCAACGGCAAACCGGCGGCGGCCCTGAGCTTCGTGAGCCACCGTTCGACGGCCGAGGACCGCGGGCGTCGGATTCTGATGCGGCTGAAGAAGGAGATTCCGCGTCACTTGTTCGTGGTGCCGCTCCAGGCGGCCATCGGCGCGCGGATCATCGCTCGGGAAACCATCAGCGCGGTTCGCAAGAACGTGACGGCCAAGTGCTACGGCGGCGACGTGAGCCGCAAACGCAAGCTCCTGGAGAAGCAGAAGGAAGGCAAGAAGCGCATGAAGAGCATCGGCAACGTGGACGTGCCCCAGGCGGCGTTCCTGTCGGTGCTGGAGAACCAGTGACGTGAGCCGACACCCCGAGAAGAGCTCCGACCAGGCGGCCCGCGACCGCGCCGAACGCGACAGTCTGCTGGAGACCGTCGAATCGTTCGTCGTGGCGTTCGTCCTGGCATTCGTCTTCCGTGCGTACGTCGTCGAGGCGTTCGTGATCCCCACGGGGAGCATGGCGCCGCGGCTGAACGGCGAGCATCACGCATGCGTCTGCCCGACGTGCGGGTATGCCTACGGCGTCGGGATCGACAAAGGGACCGCGCCGGAGTCACTGGGTTGTCCGATGTGCGGCTCGGCGGTTCCGGTGCCGCGGATGCCCAACGCCGGCGACCGCATCCTGGTGCTGAAGTACATGTACGACCTGTTCGAGCCGCAGCGGTGGGACGTCGTGGTCTTCAAGTACCCGAACGATCCGAGTCAGAACTACATCAAGCGTCTGGTGGGGTTGCCCGGAGAGAAGATCGAGATCGTCGGCGGCGACCTGTACGTGAACGACCGGATAGCGCCGCCGAAGCCGGACCGTGCGCAGGAATCGCTCTGGATGCCGGTGGGCGACACGCGGTACGAGGGGTCCGGCCGGCCGGGGCGGTGGCGCCGGTCGGGGTCGGCGGGTGCGGCGGCCGTGACCGAGTGGCCGGCGACGCTCTCGCCGTCGGACGGCGAGGGCGCGTGGCTGGAGTATCGCCACGGCGACGCCCATGGACCACCGGAGGCCATCCGCGACGTGTACGCGTACAACGTGTTGTCGGCGGGGCGCGACGGGCAGAACGTGGTGACGGACCTGCGGTTGCGTGCGGACGTGACGCTCGAGCCGGGGGCGGTGGCGGAAGTGGCGTTGACGGCCTGTGAGGACGAGTTCCGGTTTGTGTTTCCGGCGTCGGGCCTCGGTCAGAAGGTGCGGATTCTGCGGAACGGGCAGTTGGTGGCCGAGGGGCCGGCCGACGCGGTGCCGTCGGGCCGCGAGATCTGCCTGGAGGCGGCCAACGTGGACCACGGCCTGGTGCTGAAGGTGGACGGGCGCCGCGTGATGGACCTCAACGGGGACCGGCGTCTGGACGAGCAGGACACCGTGGCGTATGAGGTGCCGTCGCGGAGCCGCGCGTGGGATCGGTCCGAGTCGGAGGCGTCGGGCGTGCGGATCGGCGTCCGGGGCGCCGGCGGCGCGACGGTGGCGCGTCTGCGCGTGGATCGGGACGTGTACTATACGAACGATCGAGGCACCGCCGCGATGCGTCACGGTCGCGGGGTCGAGAGCGACCCGTGCCGCCTGGCGGCCGACGAGTTCTTCGTCCTGGGCGACAACAGCCCGAACTCGGCCGACAGCCGGCGGTGGGACCACGAGCCGGTGGTGTCGCGCGATCATCTGATCGGGAAAGCGTTCTTCGTGTATTGGCCGTCGGCCGGGCCGGCGCCGGGTCTGCCGATCCGCATTGTGCCGACCGTGAGCGAGTTCCGGTTCATCAGGTAACCGGCCTCGTGCCGGCTGGAGGCGTGCTCGTGGAACTACTGAACGTAACGGGGCTGGTCAAGCACTACGGCGGCCGCAAGGTCGTTGACGACATCTCCTTCAGCGTCAACCAGGCGGAGATCGTGGGGCTGCTGGGCAAAAACGGCGCCGGCAAGACCACCAGCTTCAAGATGACCATCGGGATGATTCCCCGCGACGGCGGCAGCATCGTCTTCGAGGGCGAGGACGTGAGCAGTCTGCCGATGTACCGCCGCGCGCGGCTGGGGATGGGTTACCTGTGCCAGGAGCCGAGCATCTTCACGCGCATGACGGTCGAGCAGAACCTGATGGCGATTCTGGAGACGATGCACCTGTCGAAATCCGAGCGTCGGGCCATTGCCGACGAGTTGCTGGAGGACTTCGGCCTGACGCGGCTGCGGAAGCAGTTGGCGCGGACGCTCTCGGGCGGCGAGCGGCGGCGGCTGGAGATCGCCCGCGCGCTGGTCACGCGACCGTCGCTGATCCTGCTCGATGAGCCGTTCACGGGAGTGGACCCGATTGCGATCTTCGACATCCAGGGCTTCATCACGAACCTCAAGCAGCGCGGCATCGGGTTGCTGCTGACGGACCACAACGTGCATGCCACGCTCAGCATCGTGGACCGGGCCTACATCATCAACGAAGGCAAGGTGTTCCGCCACGGGACCAACCAGGAGCTGATCAACGATCCGGAGGTCAAGCGCGTGTACCTGGGCACGACGTTCCGGGGCGACGAGTTCGACCGCTGAGCGGCCGCGCGCCGCGTGCCGCAAGGAGGCAGACGCCATGCCCGCCCACGAGCCCCCGCAGATTGTCTGTGTGACGCTGAATCCCGCCGTGGACCGCACGTTCGAGGTCAACGACCTCGAGATCGGCCAGCACGCCAAGGGCCGACTCGTCTTCACGCATCCGGCCGGCAAAGCCGTCAACGTCGCGCGGGTGCTTCAGCACCTGGGACGCTCGTGCCTCCTCACCGGCTTCGTCGGCGAGGCGCAACGCAAGCTCTTCGAGGACAGCTTCGATCCGGCCCTGGTCCACACGCAGTTCTTCGGCGTCCGGACCCCCACACGCGAGAACATTACGCTGGTGGACGCGTCGCGCGGCACGGAAACGCACGTGCGCGACATCGGCCAGGGCGTCGGCGAGGACGACATCTCGAAACTGACGCGGAAGCTGGAAATCCTCGCGCGGCCGGACGTCTGGATGGTGTTCGCCGGGAGCCTGCCGCAGGGGCTCACCGTGGAATACTTCTGGAGCATGCTCCAGGCCGTGGTGGGCCGCGGCGCCCGCGTGGTGCTGGATTCCAGCGAGGCGGCGCTGGCGGTGGTGCGGAAGGTGCCCGTGTGGCTCATCAAGCCGAACCTGCGCGAGCTGGCCGAACTGGCGGGCATGCCCACGGGGACGCCGGGCCAGATCGTTGCAGCGGCGCGCAGCCTGGGCAAGGCCACGCAGGCCGCCCTGGTCAGCGCCGGCGAGGACGGCTGTTACCTCATCGACCGCCGCCGCGCGCTGCATGCGCACCTGACGCGCCTGCCGCGCAAGGCCATCAACACGGTCGGTTGCGGCGATTCGCTGCTGGCGGGATTCCTGGCGGCGCGGGCCGAGGGACGCCGGGCCGAGGACTGCCTGCGCCACGCCGTGGCCGCCGGCACCGGCGCGTGCTTCCAGCTCCGCGCCGGCGAAGTCGATCCCGCCGAGGTCGCCCGCATCGTTCCCCAGGTCGAAGTGGAGCCGCTCAATCTGTGACGGCCCTGCCGAAGCGCCCGCGTCCGCAGCGTGGTTCTGGAGTTGAGACCATGGCCCCTCCCGTTCGCAGAAAGCCGTCTTGGTTCGATTGGCTCTTTCTTGCCGTGACGTTTCCGTCCGCGACGTTGCTCCTGGGGTATGTGGGCTACAGCTGGCTGCGGGCCCCACTCCACGGGAAGCGCTGGTCCTGGTCGAGGGTGTGCCCAGGAACGTGGCCGTGTCCAGGTACTACGTCAGCTTCAGGGTCGCCGACTACTGGGTCCAATACCACAAGGAGTGGCCCCGATACCGCGAGGTCTGCTCGGCTGTCAGGGCTGGGGCGCCTGTCCAGGCGTGGCTTCGCACGCGCGAGGATGCGTCGTCTGTCGCGCCGCCGCCGGAGTCTCTCTACGCGCTCGCCAGCGGCGGCAGGTTGGTCGTGAGCTACCCCGACGTGGCCGCACACGTGACGGCGACGAATCGCAAGGCCCTCTTGGGCGTGTGTGTTCTCTGGAGCATCCCAGCCTTCGGAGTCTATTTCGTCGTGCAGCAGTGGCGGCGGGCGGGGCCGATCGCGACCTCGACCCCGTTGCCGGTCCAGTGGTTGTTTTCCCTGACTCCGCTTCAGCGGCTCGTCAACCCCATAGAACGCCTGTTTTTCGTGCTGCTCGCTTTCTTGCCCATGATCATGGGGCTGGTCCTGACCATGACGAGCGACGGGCCGGTCGATCCATGGGGCGTCGTGGCGTGCGTTGGTATGTCGTTGTTTCTTGGCTTTTTGTTCAGGGGAAGAGTTCGAACCTTCTATGCGGCGATACGCGGCGTCTTCTTCAACGCGGTCCGAATAGATCGCGGGGCGGTGCTGTTCGGCATCGGCCAACCGCAACTCACCTCGCAGGCGTGCCTGTTCAGGGTGTCCAAGGGGTTTTTGGGAACGGTTCTGCTTCGGCATCGCCTCCTGGACAACGTGGTGATCGTCATCCCGAGCACGACCGTTTCCCTAAATCACCTGGAAGAAGCCCTCGCCACGGCTCAACAGGAGCAGGCATCGACCTGAGGCGCTGGGAGAGTGCGACAGGGGCGCCGTCGAGAAAGCGCGGCCCCCGTTGGACAAGGGGACGTTATATCAAGGCGCTCCACGGCTC
>ENA-UOXR01004704-UOXR01004704.1-bioreactor-metagenome-genome-assembly--contig:-NODE-4704-length-10512-cov-6.238309_pt1 | contig 10512 bp, 7 predicted proteins | sample MGYA00238164_ERZ764825 | MGnify/ENA primary metagenome ERZ764825 (study PRJEB28920, sample SAMN05720171) | bioreactor metagenome | isolation source: Anaerobic biogas reactor | place: USA:Washington...
GCGAGATAGGTAGTGGCTGAGCGGATCGGTCATGAATTCGGTTCTCCCTGGTGGAGAGATAGGGGCTAGCGTTGAGCCTAGTGTAGTTAGTTGGGGGGGCGCGCGCAAGCGGTCTGGCCGCGAGGCGGCGCCTGTCCCCGCGCAGTGGCCGCCGCCGCCGGCCCCGGCTACAATGGCGGCCAGGAGGTGCTGCCATGATCGACTATGGTTTGGACGGGCGGGTGGCTCTGGTCACCGGCGCCAATAACCCCCACGGCATCGGCGCCGCCATCGCTCGCGCGCTGGCCGGGCAGGGCTGCGCCGTCGCCATCCAGTTCCTGCGGCTGCCACCGGAGGCCTATGGCATCGATCCTGACGAGGCCCAGGCCGCCCAGGCGCCGGGCAGCGCGTTCTACCACGGCCAGCGGATGCGCTCGGGCGAGGAGGTCGCCGCCGCCATCCGCGCTGACGGTGGGCGCGCCGCCGCGTTCGAGGCGGACCTGACCGACGCCGCCACCATGCCCGACCTGTTGGACGCGATCGAGGCCGCCCTCGGGCCGGTGAGCATCCTGGTGAACAACGCCGCCCACTATGGCGAGGTCGATACCACGCTGACGGTCAGCCCCGAGACCTGGGACGCGACCCTGGCCGTGAACATTCGCGCCACCGCACTGCTCACCCAAGCCGTGGCCCGGCGGATCCAGGCTCGCGGCGATAGCTGGGGGCGGGTGGTGAACCTGAGCACCGACGCCGCCCAGTGCTTTGCCACACAGGTGTCCTATGGCGCCAGCAAGGCCGCCATCGAGGGGTTCACGCGCGCGTCCGCCTGCGAGCTGGGGCCGCTGGGCATCACCGTCAACTGCATCGCGCCGGGGCCGGTCCAGTCGGGTTGGCTGGACGCCGCCGCCGTGGCCGAGCAGGCCAGCCTGATCCCCGTGGGCCGCGTCGGCACGCCGGAAGACATCGCCCACGCGGCACTGTTCCTCTGCTCGCGCCAGGCGGCCTGGCTCACCGGCAACGTGATCAAGGTATCGGGGGGCCATTGCTTGTAGCCATCACCGCCCTGGCCGCGCCGTGCCGGAGGGCTCGTTGCGCGCGGGCCCCGAAACGCGTACCATAGGGGAACCCTGGGCGCCACGGCGGCGTCTGGACGATAGCATCGACTCGCACCGCAAGAGAGGTCAACCGTTGATGAAAAGTACCCGCACGCGCTTGGTGACGGCTTGCGTTGCGCTGGCTCTGCTGGCCGCCCCGATGGCGGGGTGCCGTCCGGCTGGCGAGAGCGGCCCCGGCTGGTGGCCCATCGGCAAGACGGCCACGCCCGAGGCCCCCGCCAACCTGGACGATGCGGCCTATGCCGCCGCCCGCGACTCGGCCCTGCGGCGCATGCGCCAGGTGGAGCCGCTGGCGCCGGCCGAGAACGTGCTCTGGGAGGTGGAGGACGCCACGCCCGAGGGCGCCCTGGGCACCAAGGTGCTGCGCTACACGGCCGATGACTGGTCGGTGCTGGTGGCTGCGCCCATCCGCGCGCCGCAGCTGCTGGTCCGTTCGCTCTATCGCATCACGGCCGAGAACGGTCCCCGCGAGTACAGCTACGAGTGCCACGTCACCGCCGACGGCCTGGTGTACGAGTCGCCCTTGGCGGCGCTGGATGCCCTCTTGCGCGTGCTGACCTATCTCCAGCAATCGTACCCCGACGATGCGCCCGGTCAGGCCTTGGCCTGGATCGAGGAGCGGGCCACGCCCGAGGACATCATCGGCGCCATGAGCTATCGCTACCTGGCCGGCGACTGGACCGCGCTGGTGAGCTGGGCCGTCACCGCGCCCACGGAGACGGTGTACACCGTCAGCCTGACCAACCCGGCCACCACGTACGCCTGGCGCGGCGAGGTGCACCCCGATGGCAGCCTGGTGGAGCTGCCGGCGCAGCCCGTGGGCATCGCCGTGCTCTCCCAGCTCTATGTCAAAGAGGATTTGGGCTATTCGATCCGGTATCCCGCCGAGTGGACGTTGCGGAGCGACGAGGGCGGGACGGTCGAGCTGGTGCGTGATGGCTACGCGCTGTCTTTGCGCGTGCGACGTGCCACCGATGAGCCGATCCTGCTGGGGCGGGCCACGCCGGCCGGCGACATCGAGACCAGCGGCATCGTGACGATCTTGGGACGCGACGTCCCGCGGTCGGTCATCGTGCAGACCACCCGCATCCAGGCCGTCATGTACAGCGTCGAGGTCGAGGGGCTGGCCATCTCGGTGGACCTGCTACCGGCGCCCAACGCCATCGAGATTCCCGACGAGATCCAGGTAGAGGCCGATGCTATCGCCCAGTCGCTGGCGCTGATCCAGCCGGCGGCGGCCGGGCCCATCGAGGGCTGGGTTGGCACCGTGGTGCGCCTGTCGCCCATGGACCAGTACAGCCACTATTTCCAGCGGCAGGACGGCCTGCGCAGCGGCATCGCCGGCGCCGATGACGCCCTGCAGGCCCAGCTCGACGATGCCGCCTGGACCGGCGCCTCGCTCCTGATCACCGGCACGCTCGAGGTGGGCGCCATGGACTATGCCGGGCGCCAGGTCGTCGTCAGCGAGCTCACCAAGCTCACCGAGGCGGCTTCGTATGTGCGCGACCTGACGGCCCACGCCACGGCCGAGGCCTCTTCGAACCTGCCGGCCGACCGCTTTGGTCAGTATGACGGCGCGTCGGCCATCGACGGCCAGCCCGAGACGGCCTGGACCGAGGCCGCCGACGGGGATGGCATCGGCGAGAGCCTCACCATCAGCTTCCCGGGCACCGTCACCATCACCCGCGTCGGCGTGCTGCCGGGGTGGGACCATCCCGACGGCTACTGGACGCTGAACAACCGTCTGCAGCGGGCCACGCTGCGTTTCTCCGGCGGCGAGGCCGTGACCATCGACCTGGCCGATAGCGCCGAGATGCAGTTCTACGACGTGGGGCCGTTCCGCGCCAGCAGCGTCGAGCTGGTCATCGAGGGCGTCTTCAAGGGTACCACCTACGAGGACACGTGCATCGGCGAGGTGGCCGTGTGGGGGCTGGTGACCCCCTAGCTACCGCCAGAGACAGCGAGAGGGCCAGGCTCCCCACGGGGAACCTGGCCCTCTTACGTGGAGCGGGGGTCAGGTGGCCTTTTCCAGGATCACCGTGACGCCGCAATAGTCGCAGGGCATGGCGGCCACGCCGCGGATCAGCCCGGCCGCGTCCATGCTGCCGCCGCAATGGGGGCACTTGGCGGGGACCAGATAAGTCGCCGCCAGCGGGCGCGTCGCGGCGCCTTCGGCCTGGCCCTCGGGCGGGGCCACGCGTTCGCTATCCACCTCGCCGGTGCGTGCCCGGCCGATCAGCGCGTCCCACTTGGCGGCGTCGTCCTTGAGGCGGAGCGTCACCTGGCGCAGCGTGGCCGGCGGCTCAAAGGTCAGCTCTAGCACGTCACGGCGCATGGCCAGGCCACGGCGCACCTTGACCGTATCGGCGGCCGCGATGGCCGTCACCGGCACGTCCCACAGCAGCTCGCGCACCGTCTCGCGCCGGGTGGTGACAAAGAGCACCTTTTTGGTGGCCACCTCCTCATGGCGCTCGAACAGCACCCGGCAGTCGGTGACATAGAGGCGGCCCTCGGGACCACGTTTCTCGCCGTCCTCCAGCCAGGTGGCCTCTACCTGGGCGATGGGGGCCTCTTCAGCCAACCAGGCGAACGAGGCGCCGTCGGCCAGGTCCAGCAGTTGGGTGCAGGCTTGGACCTCTTTTTCCAGCGCGCGGGCCTCGTCCTTGGCGGCGCGGTAGCCGGTCTTGACGGCATCGGTGCGGCTACGCACCTGCCGCTCGGCGGCGTCTAGGTCCTTGTCGACGCGGTCGAGGATAGCCTTGGCGGAAGAGAGCGGCCGGCTGCGAACCCGCGCCAGGTTGCCCACGGCCTGGGCCACGGCGGCCACGTCACCGCGCAGATCGGCCTCGGCGCGGCGCAGGTCATGCTGGGCCTGGCGCTGCCGGTCGGGCCAGCGTTCGGCCAGAGCCTCGGCGCGGGCCTCCAGGTAGGAGTGGAACTGGTAGCCGCGGCTGCGCAGTTGGGCCAGCGCCCCGGGCAGCTCAGCGATGCGGCTGTCCGTCTGGGCTAGCTCCTCGCGAACCGATGGCAGCAGGGCGTCCTTTTGGAGGGACTCGAGCTTGCGCTCCAGGCGCGCTACCGTTGATTCGGCTGTTGGCTGGTCGCTCATGGTCAGGTCCTTTCTGCTCCGCGTCACCGAGGTGTGACTCGGCGGATGATAGCCGCGGCGCGTGGCGCGCGCAAGGGCGGAAACGCGGATCAGGCGTTAGTCGGCGACCGAGGCCAGGCCCGACACATAGCTTGCCAGCCAAGCCTCAACCTCGGCAAAGTTGATGGACTTTTCGCCCTTTAGTGAGCGCACCGAGCGCTCCTCTGTTCGGTCGCAGGAGCGAGGCGCATCGCCCCAGAACCACTCGGTGGCGAGCGTCTCGCTGGTCTTGGCCTCCACCAGGGTCACCTCGGCGCCGAAGCGATAGCGTTTGACCTCGGAACCCCCATAGTACTGGCAGGTCTCGATGAGCCGGCGCTCGAGCGAGCCGACGCAAAGCACCAGCTCGGTCTCTTTGATCGACCTAGCTTGCCACTCGGGCGGCAAGCGGCGAAGCTGCCGTCCGTTGTGCAGCATCACGGCGGGATGGGGGCCGGGATGCGGCGCAAAGGCAGCGGCCTCGGCCACACCGGTGCCCTCACAGGCAGCGCGCAATGGCCCTCTGGTGGCGAGGGTGAGCACCAGCGTGAGGCCGGCGGCAAAGACCAGGCCGATGGCTGGCAGCATCAGGCCGCTCTTGGGCCTCCCCAGGATGGGTGCCGCCAGCGTTGCCAGCCTGATCGAGCAGAGCGCCATCGCCACGAATCCGACGACGAGCCCTGAGACCGTCTGCCACCTGAGGGCTGCGAGAAAGAGACCGCTGCTCAGCAGCAGGCCGACGATAGCGATGAGCCAGGCAGCGATGCGCTTGCGTACGCGCTTGCGGCGTACGCGAGCTGCGCTCCTTCTGGTCAGGGCGGCTAACTTGCCGGTTGCCGTATCCACGTGACGAGTGTCCTTGGCCATGACACGATCCTCCCTTGGCGGTTGCGGACCTCCGGTCAGGCTGCTAACTCACCAGAAGACGCCATGGGGGCGCACAGCGAGACCGTTGGCGCCATAGTCGGCGGCTCTCGGGTCATCCATCGCCGGGCGCAAGCACACACAAGAGTCTCCTAGCGTTCGGGAAGGCAATGCTCGCGATGATTCGTCGGATTCAGAAGGTGGTTTAGCCCTTTTCGATGTATGGCTCGCCCCACACGATGGTGGGCTCATTCCTCTGCGCGACGTCGCCAAAGCGTCGGTTGGGGTCCAGCCGCTCTAGCAGCGTCTTTCCGACGAGATAGAGGATGACCGCCAAGGCCAGCCACACGCCGATGGCAACGGGCGGCGCGGCGTCGCCAACCAGCGGCCTCAACGCGCTCTCCCCACCAAAGATGTAGCCAAAGAGAACGATCACGGTCATGATCCCGATGGGCCACTTGATATAGCGGGAACGTTGTTGCTCACGCGAGGCTGGCTGCATCCACGACTGGAGATAGCCGCAGTGGGGGCACGGCTCGCAGGGCAGCGGCAGGTAGGGCTTTTCTTTGCCCCACTCTTGAGCGATCTGGTTGGCCTGCTGCTCTGCTTTGAGGGAGAGCTCGCGCGATAGCTCCTCAGCCTGTGATCGCCGCTTCTGGGCCGTCTGGCCGTGTTCGTAGACCGACGTGCTAGTGGTTTTGGTGGTGGAGGACGTCTGCCCGCAGTTCTCGCATTCGTAGCTGATGTGACCATCGATCTTGATGGTATAGTCGATGCGTACGTCATAGTAGCTGACGGGGCCCAGCTCCCTTCTCCCAGCAGCTCCACGCGCCAAGCAGGTTCACGACGCTAGCGTGGCGCTCCTTTCCTGGTGCAGGCCGGATGGGCGAGGCCCCACGACGCGGCCACGATGCGCGCTCCATGCGGGTGAGAGGAAGGGCAGATAGCACTGCGGGGGACGCCGTCCGCCTTCCGGGGGTTACCTTACCCAAGGTAGGCTCCCAGCACAAGGCCGCCAACTGCCTGGGTGAGCAGTGGACGGGCCGGCGTGGCAGGGTTGGCTCCGCCACGGGCTGGTGGCGATGATCGCAGATGGGAGGTTGAGGCGCCGCCTAGGTCTGCACCGGGGTCTGGCCGTTGTCCAGCGCGGAGCGCACGGCCTCGCCGAGCTGTTCGGCGGTAAAGGGCTTGCGCAGCAGCGGCGCCTGGGGCGCGCCCTGCAGGGTGCGATCCAGCGTCTCGCGGTTATAGCCGGACATATAGATGGTCTTGAGGTGGGGCAGGTAGCTCTGGAGGTCGCTGGCGACCACCGGCCCGTTGCCATCGGGCATGATCACGTCGGCCAGGAGCAGGTCGATATGGCCGGCATGCTCGCGGGCCAGGCCCACGGCGCCGCGCTGGCCGCTGGCGGTAAGCACCCGGTAGCCCAGCCGCGAGAGCACGCGCGCAGCGAGGCTCCGCACGCCCGGGTCGTCCTCCACCACCAGGATGGTCTCTTTGCCGGCGATGGCTCGCTCCGCGTCGCTGCCGGGCTGAGGAGCGGCGATCTCCTCGGCCGCCTCGGGCAGGTAGACGCGAAAGACGGTGCCCTGCCCAGGCGTGCTCTCAAAGACCACGTGGCCATTGAGGGCGTGGGCGATGCCATACACCTGTGAGAGACCCAGGCCGGTGCCCTCTTCGGGCTGCTTGGTGGTAAAGAACGGCTCAAAGATGCGCGGCTGCAGCTCGCTCGGGATGCCGACGCCGGTATCGGCGACCTCCAGGCAAGCATAGGTGCCCGCGATCATCTCGCCAAAGGCCGTGAGGGTGGGCTCGGCCTGATGGTGGGCGCGGGTGCGCACCGTCAACGTGCCGCCGTCGGGCATGGCGTCGCGGGCATTGCCGACGAGGTTGATCAGCACCTGGCCCAGCTGGACGGGGTCACCCAGCACCAGCGGCAAGGTCCCCTCTTGCTCCACGCGCAGGGTGACGCTCTCGGGTAGCAGCCGCCGCAGCAGATCCTCGCGCTCGTGCACCACCTTGCCCAGGTGGATGGGATGCTTGGCCACGTCCTGGTCGCGGCTGAGCAGGCGCAACTGCGACGTCAGCGCGGCCCCCTCGCGTCCCGCCTGGAGGATCTGGCTCACGTCCGCGCGCATGGGGTGGTCGGCGGGCGAATCCAGCAGCAGCAGCTCGGCGGTGCCGTTGATGACCTGGAGGATGCTGTTGAAATCGTGGGCGACGCCCGCTGCCAGCCGCCCCACGGCCTCCATGCGCGACACGCGGCGCATCTGCTCCTCCAGACGGCGGGGCTCGGTAATGTCCGACACGGCCGCGATGACGCCGGTTTGTTGGCCGTCATCGTCCACGGCGGGGCGCAGCAGGACGCGGGCCAGCAGCGTGGAGCCGTCCTGACGACGGAGGCAGAGCTCGAGCTCATCGGGCGCGCGGGGCGTACCCAGGGCGGCGATGGCAGCCTGAAGGCGCTCGGCGTCGCCATTGAGGGCCAGGTCGCGGGCCGGGCGGCCCACCAGCTCGTGCTCGGTGGTGCCCAGCATCTCGGCCAGGCGCGGGTTGGCAAAGGTCGTGACGCCGTCGTTATCCAGCAGCCACACGCCCTCGCCCAACGCCTGCACCAGCTGGCGATAGTGAGCGCGCGAGTCGGCCAGGCGCTGCTCGGCGGCCACTTGGGCGGTAATGTCGCGGGCCAGCGCCAGCACCAGGTCCTCGTCCTTGAGGGCCAGCCGCGCCGTCTCTAGCGTGTGGGGCGCGCCCTCGGCGTCCCCCGTCTCCAGGCGGCGCCAGCGGCCGTTGCCCGTGGCAGGCATCTCGGAGAGGATGCGCCGCCGCAGGGCCTGCTGATAGGCCTGTCCATCGCACACCTCGCAGAACAGCGCCTCGACGGGCACGCCGTCGGCTCCGCTCCAGCCCGCCAGCTCTTGGTAGAGCGGGTTCGAATAGCGTAACTGGCCCGTGCTGGCCTGGTAGACGGCCACGCCCACCGGCAGGTGTGCCAGCATGGCCTCGATCAAGGTGTTGCGCTCGCGCAGCCGCTCTTGGGTATCCAGCATGGTGGTGACGTCTTGCAAGACCAGGAGGCGCCCGCCCGTCAGGTGGCCTACGGGGCCCAAGGTGCGGGTGTGGAGCTCGTACTGGCGCTCGACGCCGTCGGCGCAGGTCACCGCGATGCGGCAGGGACCGTCGGTGGGGCAAGGGTGGTCGGCGGGCGGGCTACAGGCTTGGCGCAGCGCCTGGGGCAGGCCCGGACGCAGGTCGTCGAGGCGGTGGCTGTGCACGTTTTCGATGGGCTGGCCCAGGATCAGCTCGGCAAAGGCGATGTTGCAGCCCACCAGCAGGCCATCGGCCCCGCAATAGGCCATGGGCTGGGGCACCGTGGATACCAGCGAATCCAACAGAGCGGTGCGCTCCTCGGCCTGATTCAGGGCCTGGCGCAGCGCGGTGACCTCGTGCCCGGCCTCGATCAGGCCCCAGATCTGCCCGTCCTCGCCCACCAGCGGGTGGGTGCGCACGATATAGGCCTGGCTATTGGCCAGCTCGATGCTGCGTTCGCTGGGGCGGCCGGTCACCAGGGTGATGAGGGCCGGGCAGTCGTCGCAGGGCTCGGCGCGACCGTGGAACGCGGTGTAGCAGGGCTGGCCCACCGTCTCATCGGAAACGGTCGCCTCACGCAGGGCGTTGGCCGCTTGGTTGGCCCACACGACCTGAAGCTGCCGATCGACACAGATCAGCGGATCGCCGAGGCCATCGAAGAGGGCCCTGGCCTCGCGCGCGGTCTGGTCGACGGTGCGCTGAGCCGAGCGACGGACCAGCGCCGTGCCCACCAGGCCAAACACGATCAAGGCGGCGGTGACGAACAACCGCGCGAACAGGGCGTCGCGCGGGATGGCGGTGATCAGCAGCTCCAGGTAGCCCAGCTCGGGCCAGGCGGGAGCGATGATGAGCGGGTGCAAGAACCAGAGCAGGATCACCAAGGCGCAGGCGTTGGCGAGGGTGATGCCCGCCAGGCCGCGCGGGGCGATCGGCGTGGCCAGCGGCGAGCGGCTGGGGATGATGCGCCGCGGTCTAGTCATTCGTCGCGTCCTCCTCCTGAAGGTCGGGGTACAGGCGGGCCAGGCAATCGGGGCAGAGGCCATGGGTAAAGTCGAGGGCGGCGTGCTGGTGCAAATAGTCGGCCACATCCTGCCAGTAGCCGTCGTCGTCGCGGATCCGCTTGCAGGAGGCGCAGATCGGCAGCATCTTGCGGAGCTGCCGCACCTCGTCCAGCGTCTCACGCAGCTCTCGGTTGAGGCGCCGCAGCTCAACGAGATCGCTGTGGCGGGCCACGGCGATGGCGATGGAGCGGTCGAGGGCGTCGCCGTCGGGCGGCTTGACCAGGTAGGCGCCCACGCCCGCCGAGCTGGCCTGGTTCACCAGCTCGGGCGCGTCATAGGCCGTGAGCACCACCACCGGCGTGGGGCAGCACTGGCTGATGGCCTGGGCGGCAGCGATACCATCCAGCTCGGGCATCTCCAGGTCCAGCAGGACGGCGTCGGGATGGAGCTCGCGGGTGAGGCGCACGGCCTCGCGCCCATCGACGGCCTGGCCAGCCACCAGGTAGCCGGTCTCTTCCAGGAGGGAGCAGATCAGGCGGCGCACCAAGGTATTGTCCTCGGCCACGAGGATGCGTCTAGCTCTGGGCATCGTCGTCCTTCCTGTAGCGTTGGCGCGTCAATGGAAAGATGATGGTGACGATGAGGCCATCCTGGTTGCGGGCGCACAAGCGACCGTGCAGCTCGGAGCGGACCAGGTCTCGCACGAGTTGCATCCCCTCGCCCTGGAGGGCGGCCGGATTGCACCCCGGGCCATCGTCGCGGATGCAGAGGCGCACGCGCCCCCGGGCCGCGCGCACGCGGACCAAGACGTGCACGTCCGAGCGCTCGGCCAGGGCGTGCTTGGCCACGTTGGTGGCCAGCTCGTTGGCGATCAGCGCCACCGCCCGCGCTTGGTCGGCCGTGACAGGAACCTCTTCGCAATCATACAAGACGTCGAGGGTTTTGTCACGCGGGACAGCCCGCGCTACCGTGCCGATCACCTGGGGCAGCAGCTTGGCCAGCGAGACGGTCTGCCAGTTATCGCCGGCCAGGAGGCCGTGGACGGCAGCCAGCCCGCGGACGCGCCCCGCCAGGCGCTGGAGCGCCGTCGTCACGTCGGGGTCGTCGCGCATGGCGACGCGTTCGCCCTCGATCAGCGCCAGCACGCTGGATAGGTTGTTCTTGACCCGATGGCTGACCTCTTGGGCCAGGCGCAGGTTGGTGCGGGCGGCCTCGCGGGCCTCGCTCAAGAGGCGGGCGTTCTGCAGGGCCAGCGCTGCCTGGGCGCCATAGAGCGAGAGCAACTGGAGCTCTTCATCGGCGTAGGGGCCCGTCCGGTCCGAGCAGCCGATGGCCA
>ENA-UOXR01004718-UOXR01004718.1-bioreactor-metagenome-genome-assembly--contig:-NODE-4718-length-10491-cov-17.291683_pt1 | contig 10491 bp, 9 predicted proteins | sample MGYA00238164_ERZ764825 | MGnify/ENA primary metagenome ERZ764825 (study PRJEB28920, sample SAMN05720171) | bioreactor metagenome | isolation source: Anaerobic biogas reactor | place: USA:Washington...
TCGGGGGAGGGTCCGTGAGCGAAGCGAACGGGGGTGAGGGCTGCAGATGAGAGTTGCGTGTATCCGATCAGACGACCGCGATCTCATACGGGAGGGGCCCTATTGCCCTGTAAGGGTGCCTCCTCCCGTTGAAGTGATTAAGTTAAATCAGAACAACTTAACTTTTTCCGAAACTACCTGAACCACATGCCGGTCGATGCCCCCAAATCGATACTTATATTCCTCGTCTCCGCGCATCAGGTCAACCTCATCCAACCCTTGTTCGATCGCCCATTGGATCAATTTGACCAACAATACCCAACCGGGGGAAGCTTTTGAAAATTCTGGATCCCAACCCGTGTTGTAAACCCACAATTTGTTATCAAAGAAAAAATTCAGATACGCGGCAGCTTGTTTGCCATCCACCATCAGACTTGCCAGGTTTAACCGTCCGGCTTGGTGGGCAGCCTTGCCCAAACCAAACAAATATTGCTCTGTGACGGGGTTCAAAAAAGCAGCTTTCTTTTCTTCGTTTCTCATCAGTTCAATAAACCTGCCCATATCCTCAGTGACATCATGGGAATTTTCTGAAAAGTTAAGCTCTACCTGGTAATCCCGCTCAATGTTCCGTTCTTTTCGGCGCACTTCGTGGCGCTGTTTTTTGTGAAGCGACTGAAGGTATTCCTCCCAGCTGGACGGCAGGTGGATGCTGGGCGAAGGCTGTAAGACTTTCATTTCATAGGTGCGCTGCTTGCCTTGACAAAGGCTTTCCAGCAGGGCAAGGCTGGGGGAATCGTCCTGAAAATTGGCTAAGTCCAGGTGTTTTGTGCTGAATTCATTGCTTACGTCAATAAAATCCAGCATTTGACTGAGAAAACCCTCCAGTTTTTCAGGAAGGCAGATGAAGTCAAGGTAATCCGTCACTTCAATTTGCCCAATAAAACGCAAAGCTGGCTCCAATCCGGACTCGTGAGAGCAAAAAAGCGGGGCGATGCCAACCAATCTGCCATCTTCCTGGGCAGTGATTATTTGGAGGGTTGCGTTGTCTTGATTCCACTCGCCCCCTCCCAGGTTCTGCCACCAATTGTGGAGATACCAAAATTCTAAAAATGGATAATGACGAAAACTGCTGGCTTGCAAGGTGTCCCATTTAGGTTGAAGGGCTTCCCATTCGTTCTCACTCGTTATAAGGCTCAATTCCATGCACGGAATTATACTCGCTGGCACGGATTGTGTACTGTATGCACCAGGTATTATTGCATTTAAGAGAAAAGGTGGCTCATGAAATTTGATCTCTCAGTTTTTCAGTCTGAACAACAGCCAGCGTCGATGTTGGGTTTTAACAGCCCCAAACAAAGAGCCAGAGGCAGGGAGGATGACCTGCTCTTGGTATTCCTCAGTCCCAAGAGCCTTTCAGAACCTGCAGATTGGCTGAATAGGGAATTGCAGGAACATGTCAGCGCCTTTTATAAGACCAGTGGATCTGTGACCAAGGCAATTCGGGTATTCGTGGATGGGCTTAACCGATCCTTTTTACAAGAAAATCATCACCTGGACACACCCGAATCCTGGCAGACGGCCAGCCTATCCTTGGGTGTGATCCATCAGGATACCTTGTTTCTCGCCCAGGTCGGAGCCAGCCAGGTGCTGGTGCTGTCTGACGGCAAAATTGAAACGTTTTTCGATGAGACCCTTGATCGGCGCGGCTTGGGGGTGGCTACAGTTACCAACCCACGCTATTTCCAGTTGACCCTGAGAGGCGGGGAAACCCTCATTTTCTGTTCACCCCTTGACCAGGAAATGACCGATTCAGAGGACCTTTCACTTCTGATCGGCGAACTAACGCTGCGGTCTGAAGAAAATCAGGCTTTGGGTATTGCACAGATAAGGACTGGTACCGGTCAGATCAGTAAAAAAGATCTCGACACTTTTCAATTTGCCTCGTTTTTGACCTTGGACCAGGGGCAGGTTGCTCCTGAACAAGAAACCGTATCGGAAGAAGTCCTGGCAGAACCGGAGATATCGGAGGAAGAGCAAGCCACCGATCAAAACCAGCCGAGTTTGGCGGAAAACCTGTTTGGTCAGGCAGTGTTCTATCCGGAACCGATCCAAGAGGAAATCGAAGAGCCGATAATTGAAACAGAGCCTGTCACGGAAGAGCCCGTAGCGGCAGTGATGGAAGAACCTGGAGAAACTGAGACTGAAGAAAATTCTGCCGAGCGCGAACACGACCGGCCTAATTTTGGGGCGATAAAAGATAAGGCTCTGCAGGGGGTGGCTTCAGGAGCAGGTTGGCTGCGTTCGGTTGAAGACAAAGCGGAGTCCATGGCGTCCGCCGGGAAACAAGTTGGGGTGGGCGAAGTGGGCAGCCATGGAAAAGACCTTTCACCCCTTACTAAAGCATTAATTGCGATCCTGGTCCCGATTTTTGTCATTGTGATTGCCGCTTTGGTGTTTTTCAATCGCGGAGAGGACCATGAATACGCTTACTACCTGGCGCAAGCGCAAGCATCGGTCAACAATGCCGGGTTGATGCAAACCACGGAATTGCAGCGCGAAGGCTGGGAACAAGCCCTGCTCTGGTTGGATCAGGCTGCCTCCTACCAGGACACAGCCGAAGTGCAAGCTCTGCGCCTGAGAGCGCAAACCGCCCTGGATGACCTGGATGGAGCCCGAAGACTGCAATATGTGGCAGCTTTTGCCCCTTCCCTCTACCCAACCCTGGATATCGCTGCAATCATCTCTCTGAATAGCGACTTGTATCTACTCGACCAAACCAGCGGTTCGGTCAAGTATTTGCGATTGACCAATGCCGGCTATGCCATGGACAACGATTTTGTCTGCGGACCAGGCACCTACGAGGGTGTCCAGGTGGGAACATTGGTGGACCTGATCAGCATTCCGCTCAATAATCCGGCGAAGGCTCCCGTGATGGCGATCGATGCTGAAGGGAATCTGATCTATTGCTCACCCGGAACCAGCCCCAGTGCTGCCCACTTGCCCACACCGGAAATCGGCTGGGCATCTTTGAAGCGGATGGTGTTTGACAGCAACCGGCTCTACGTGCTTGATCCTGGCAACAAGGCTCTCTGGATCTATCGAGGGTTCACTGCCAACTTTAATAACGAGCCGGCGGTCTATTTTGAAGAAGAATTGGTCGATCTTTCCAACGTGGTTGACCTTGAAGTGGAAGGAGAGGAATTATTCCTGCTCCATGCCGATGGGCACAGTTCGCACTGCCTGGCTTCTTTCGTTACAGGGATCACGACCTGTGATGATCCTTACCCTTATCTGGACGCGGGTACCAGCGGTGCCAACGTAGATTTTGCCACACTGAAGTTTGAGCAAATTGCCTATTCTCCTCCGCCAGATCCTTCAATCTATTATCTTGAAGCTGAAAAAGCTGAGCTCTACCAATTCAGCCTGCGCCTCAATCTGAATAAAGTCTTACGCTCGGGGGTCAGCGCGGGTGTCTTGCCAAAACAAAATGCAAGCGCGTTTTATGTCAGCCCCGACCGACGCGTATTTTTGGCATTCGGCAATCAACTTTACTATGCGGTTTTGCCTTGATTTAAGTACCGAACAACGCCATCATGGTGGGATTTCTTGTTTGGTCTTTGTGTCACGCCCGTTGTTATCTTCGGAAAAAATGAGGTTAAGAGATAATGAAAACTTTGGTCGTTGGGAATACAGGATTTTTGGGTTACAACACAGTACAAAGACTCCTGGAGCATGGATACGAAGTGACAGGTGTCTCACTGACACCAACGCCAGATGAGTTGCCGAATCTTCCACAGGTCAGGCAGGTTTTGGCAGATCTCAATCTGTTATCAGATGAAGAACTGTTGGCATTATTGGATGGTATGGAAGGCTTGATATTTGCGGCAGGAGCGGATGACCGTACCATTCCGGATGCCCCGGCCTATCCCTTCTTTTACAAGGCAAATGTTGAAAGTACTGCTCGTTTGCTGAGGCTTGCCAGGCAGGCAGGTGTGAAAAAAGCGGTGGTTTTCAGTTCTTATTTTGTCTATTTCGCTCGCAAATGGCCTGAGATGAAGTTGGGCGAAAAGCACCCCTATATTCGCAGCCGGTTGGCACAGATCGATGCCGCCAACCAGGCAGCCGGTGACCAACTTTCAGTAAGCTTCTTGTTGTTACCCTACATCTTTGGCGTGTTGCCAGGTAAAGTGCCTTTGTGGAAACCCCTGGTTGATTACGTCGGGAGTTGGCTGCCCTGGGTTTTCTACCCAGCCGGCGGAACTGCCATGGTCTCAGCTGAAGAAGTCGGTTGGGCGGCGGTGGCAGCGCTGGAAAGAGGAGAGGCTGGCATGGAGTATCCGGTAGTCTCGCACAACCTGAATTGGATTGAATTCATCGGCGGCATTCAGAAACACCTGGCAAAAGCCAAACCAGTAGTTACCCTGCCCAATTGGCTTGTAAAATTAGGTGCTTGGTTCCTGGAAGCTGGAATAAAAGCAAGGGGAAAGGAAAGTGGACTGGACCCTGTGGCTTTTGTGGATTTGCAGACAAAGAACTCTTTCTTGGACCCAGATTTTTCAAAGGACCGCCTGGGTTACGCTCATGGTGATTTTGATAAGGCGCTCAAGGATACCGTTCAAGTCTGTTCCAATTAAGAACTGCGCCGAAAAATTCTCTTCTACGGTACAATTCTGTCCATGAAACTCAGCCGCATGCTTGATCCTCGTGGCACAAAATATGCCTATCTTATCCTTGCGATGGTGCTTAACATCGCCTGGGCTCTGCTCTTTTTTAGTCTGGTGGATTCGATGATGCTGCGTTATGGCAGTTTGATGCAAGGGGTCGATACCACCTTGATGCTGGGCATTTTCCTTGGCTCGCTGACCATCGGCTTTCTGATCACCCTTATCGCAAAAGACCGACGCGGTCCCACCTACGGCATATACGGCGGTATAGCCGGGCTAATCGTGATCGTTCTGATGACCTGGAAGTCCGGTTTGCTGGCACCCTTAGTTGGATTCATGGCGGTTTTTGGTGGGATCAATGGCGGCACGTTGGGCGAAATGTACCAGCAGATCCAGCGAAAAAAAAACAAGAAGTAAATCGAATTTCTTTCTTAACCCCATTAATTCAAAGAAATTGACCCACCCCCTAGCCCCCTCCCATCACCCAACTGTGGGCTGGAGAGGGCGATAACAATAACCAGTTTCCTCTCATATCTTTGTTTGTTTGCGTAGGGCGGAATGAGGTGGGCGGGATAGTGAATGCACGTGAGCCTTGGACCCACCTCACTCCGCCGTTATGGGGATATAAATATTCTCAGCTCTCGCTGGTAGGCAGCCATGGCATCTTGGGACCCTCGACACTCAGGTGTTCTGCCAGGGCAGCCCGCATGGCGGTGCGGTCATCCCAATCGTATTCGGTGGTAATAAAGCACATCGACTGCTCGTGCCCTTTCCCAAGAGAGATCACCAGATCTCCCGGCTGTGCCAGTGCAATTGCCTTGCGGATCGCATCCCCCCGGTCTGCCACCCGTAGAAAATTCTGACCTTCCACCCCCCCTGCAGCAACAGCGGCGTCCGCCATATCTTGTAGAATCGCATCCAACGATTCTGTTCGCGGGTCTTCAGCCGTCAGAATGCTCATATCTGCCCGTCTGATTGACTCAACAGGCATCATCTTCCGTTTTTCCCGGTCGCGCAGCCCTGCCGAACCGAACACAGCGATCACCTTGCCTTGCGTGAGCGTGCGGGCGGTCTCCAGCGAAACAGCCAGGGCATTGGGTGTATGGGCAAAATCGACAATGGCGGTGAAATTTTGCCCCAGGTCGATGCGTTCCATCCGTCCCGGGACAGTTTTTTGGGTCGCCAGGGCAGCCACAGCCTTCTCGGGCGGTATGCCCAATCCCTTGACACAGGTTGCCAGTGCAGCCAGGCAGTTGGAGACGTTGTAAATGCCGATCATCGGGCTCTTGACCTTGTAGACCGAATCGTCGATGTGGCAATCGAAACTCAATTCAGTCGGTGTATTCACGATATTCTCAGCCCAAAGATCTGCCTGATTCAGGCGGGAATAGCTTAAGTGACCAGGGGGTGAAACGCGTTCCAAATAACCATAGGAGCGGTCATCTTTGTTCAATACCGCCAGGTGGGGGTTGCCGATCTTTTTCCGGCGGGTTGACCACAAACTTTCAAATAAGAGCCCTTTAGCTTCCAGGTAATGCTGCCAGTCGCCGTGGTAGTCCAGGTGTTCATGGGTGATGTTGGTAACCACCGCGATGTCAAATTCACTGGCAATGGCGCGTCCCTGAGCCAGACCGTGCGATGTGCTCTCCAACACGCAGTGGGTCATGCCGGCGCGCACCATCTCCGCCAGGTAAGCCTGGATGGCGGGTGAATCGGGCGTGGTGACGTGGAAACCCGTGTCGATTTCCTGGTCACCGATCAGGGCGTTCACCGTCGAGATCATGCCGGCTTGGATGCCGTTTTGGATCAGTATGTGGTGGATCATGCTGGAGGTGCTGGTTTTGCCGTCGGTTCCGGTCACGCCAATCATGCGCAGCTGGCGGGCAGGGAAGTTTTGCGTGGCGGCTGCCAGCCATGCCAGTGCCTTGCGTGGGTCGTCATCGATCTCGAGATAAGGTATGCCGAGATTCTTTGGTTCCGGTCGGTTGCTAACAATGAGGGCTGCCCCACGCTCAATAGCGGAGGGAATGTAGTCGAATCCATCGAAACTCTCTCCTTTGATGGCAAAAAAAGCATCTCCGGGTAGAACCTGGCGGGAATCACTGGTGACTGCCCGGATCTTCACCAAGGCGATCTCTCCCTTGGTGATCACAGGAATCTTGGACAGCAAATTTGGCAGTAATTTGAGTCTTGGTCTGCGCATTAATTAACCTTTGGCTCCAATATATTTTTTACTCAAAATAATGAAAACCAGCACACAGAGAAGACCTGCACCAATCATGCTTAATCCCACGATGAATGAAGCGTTGGGGCTGAGACCGTTGGTCTGCCTGACCTGGAAGGGAATTTCAAAGGTCACCTGGGGTGAGATGGCGTAGGCACCGCTCAGATCGCTGCCGCCCAACCCCAATTGGATGCTTCCACTGATCTCTGATCTTCCAAAAGGTACGACCTGCCAGGAGAAGCTGCGACGACCACTTTCAAGTGGGACTAACAACCTTTTTTGTGGACTGATCACGCTGCTGCCGGCGTTAAATTCTGCGTCAAAAACATAGCCGTAAGCCAGGTTTTGCTGGAGGGTCGGGTCAGCTTCGTAGGTGAGCATGATCTCATTTTTCTGATTAGTCAGCAGCTCAGTAGGGTAGCTCACCATCACTTTCAGCGTCCCAGCGCTGCCGTGCGCCCAGTCGCTCAGGGTTTGCGCCTGGCTGGCGGTTTCGGTGGGTACAACGCGTCTCGCCGCGAAGGCTATCCCCATCAACAGCAGAGCGATAGCAAAAATGAGTAAAGTGATTGGTCGTTTCGTTTTCATGGTTCAGCCTATTTACAGATCTTGCCTCCATTTTACCCTCGAGATGCAAAACGGTGAAACCCCATCATTCGTCGAGGGCTGGCCTGCTTGCCCCGTTCGTCTAGGTTGGAATGAGACTGCGATGGAACCATAGCAAATTGTAAACTCTACAAAATTTCACTCCGATGTTTACAGGCGTCCTTTCCATTCGGCGGAGTGAGGTGGATCCAAAGCTCTCATAACAACTCTGATTCAACCCACCTCATACCGCCCTACACCGCCGCCAAAACACCACCATTTTTTCAAACTGCCGCAATAAAAATCGTGGATAATGGTAAAATAACCGTTACTATTTCGGGGCGGTGGCGGAATAGGCAGACGCAACGGACTTAAAATCCGTCGGTGGTGACACTGTGTGGGTTCGACCCCCACCCGCCCTATGAGAGACCTGCAAAGGTCTCTTTTACTTATCTTAATCCCACTAATTCGCCATTCTCAATCTCAATCCACTTCTTTTTCCACAAGCAACTTCATTACCTGTATTAAAAAACGCAATACAATTACTGTTCATCAAATCACACAATAGATACTGATTTTTCGACACCTACTGGCTTTCAGAAAGGATTGCCATGACGACATATATTCGCAATATGGATCCTGTAAAAGATTTTGCACCACTTGCCAGGTTGTTTACGGTAGAAATGGAAGACCCCACCACCGAAGAAGCCCTGCGGGAAGACTACCAGCAACACCGGGACAGGATCCTATGCTTGCGCATTGCGACCTCAGAGTATGGTGAAATTAAGGGCTTCGATTGGCTCACCCAGGACCGTCTTGACGACAAACGCGCCTATTTCTATGTTGTTGTCTCACGGGAGCACAGGCAGCAGGGTATAGGCAGCTTGCTTTACAATGAAGTCGAAAGAATCAGCCGAACTTTGGCAATTCACGAGTTAAGAGCAAACTTCCCCGATACTCTCCCCCAATCACACGATTTTGCCGAACACCGTGGTTTTTCATTGATTTCTCATAGTATTGGTATGCAATTGGAGCTCGGGCAGCTTGATTTCCAACCATATGTGCACCTACGGGAGGACTTGAGAAAGCAAGGCTTTGAATTCACATCCATGGACGCTTTAGGAAATTCAGACGAAGACCAGCAGAAACTCTATTTGCTCAACGATGTTACATCCAGCCAGACCATGGGATCGGAAGGGGAACACTCCTGGAGTTCTTTCAAAGATTTTCAACAATCTGTCTGCCAATCGGATTGGTACAAACCTGCAGGGCAGATGATCGTGATTGAAAAAAACACAGGCAAATGGGTGGCGATGAGCGCCATCACCCGATTTGAGGGTCAGGATTATGCCTACAACCTGTTCACGGGAGTGGATGAAGTTTATCGTGGGCGCAAATTAGCCCAGGCAGTCAAGGCACAGGCTTTGCTTTATGCCAGAGATATTTTGGAAGTTAAAGTAGTGAAGACGCATCACAACGCCCTCAACGCACCTATGATTGCCATTGACCGAAAGTTTGGATACATCCAAAGCCCCGGCTACTTTTCCATGCGCAAATATCTGGTTTGATTTAAAAAATCACTCATAACCTCAAACACTGTTTCGCTGGAAGTTGTTTTATGGCTATGAGTGAGTTTGGGGGCAATGTCCGGTCAGCCCATAATCCGGATCAAATCTCATCCTCATCGATGAATGGCATCAATTGTTTCAGGATCTTTAATTTTCCATTTTTCATCAGATCCCTGGCAATATCTGTAAGCACCTTTTCGTCGATGAACGGCGCAAGACCCACCAGGTAGCGTTCCTTCTGTTCTGTGTTCATCAATCGGGCAATTTTGCCAAGGGTTTTTTCGCTCATAAAAGGCGCTAACGCATTGAGGTATTGGGAATCCTTTTCTGAGTTGAACAGCCGTTCAGCGAAACTGCTCAGGTCATCTTCATCCAAAAAGGGCGCGAGCGCGATCAGTTTGTCAAAGCTGCCGGTCATGCCGTGCTGGCGGTCGATCATACTCGCCAACTGGGAGCTTTCCAAAAAAGGCGCCAGGGGAATAAGCTGAGACAGATCTTTGATCCTGGTCTTGTCGATCATTTGCGCCAGCCGTTTCGAATTCAGATGAGGCGCCAATGCGATCAGCGTCTCCAGCTGATATTCCTCTTCGGATGCCTTTTCCACGGCTTCTTCCACCTGGGAAGGCTTCATCAGTTCCACAACTTCCGCGACCTCTTCCAGGTTGAGATCGTCAGACTGATCGATGATCTTGCTGACAATGGTGGTCTCTTTTTCCGAGCCCAATAACTCTTCCACGTTCACACCCAAAATTTGTGAAAGTTCCATTAGTTTGGAAATATCGGGCATGGTGTTGCCGCGTTCCCAGTTGCTTACTGCCTGGTAGCTTACAAACATCTGATCTGCCAGCTCCATCTGGGTCATATCCTTGGCTTTGCGCAGCGCGGCGATCTTTTTACCAATAATTTTTGTGTCAAACATAGTTACCTCTTCTTTTCTTATTATATTTTAGTAGAGCCTGGGGAACAAAATATTCCTTGTATTTCCTTCAGCTCTACTATTTGATTACGAACGTCTTATTTGTTCAACTGGGTGAAAGGACTGTTCACATAAGCGTTGTGGGCTTTATAAAAGTCTTCACTCTTTGCAATGTCGATTCTTCCTTCCAAATCGATGAGATTTTTAGCCTTATGACCAAGCGCTTTCAAACCATCGCTTACCTTAGCCATATTTGTCGAGCGGCTTTTCCCAAAGAGAGAGGAAAATAAATTGATTTTGTTGGTTACTAACATTTCAAACTCCTTTTTTGATCTACTCAAAGCATACAACCAGGACGGCAAAATTCCTATCAAGCAGCGCTTGAATCAGGACATTTCAAGCGTTAATTGAGTCGAACGTTCTTGATGTTTTGGGAGTGGAAAGGCGGAGACTTGAAGTCAAATGCCTTTCATCTTGTTGCCTTCCCCTGTGGGGAAGGGGGACCACGAAGTGGTGGATGAGGTGTTACTACCCCCTCTTTAGACTGACCTGCCC
>ENA-UOXR01004724-UOXR01004724.1-bioreactor-metagenome-genome-assembly--contig:-NODE-4724-length-10485-cov-5.169032_pt1 | contig 10485 bp, 12 predicted proteins | sample MGYA00238164_ERZ764825 | MGnify/ENA primary metagenome ERZ764825 (study PRJEB28920, sample SAMN05720171) | bioreactor metagenome | isolation source: Anaerobic biogas reactor | place: USA:Washington...
CTTGAATCCCGGCCCAAGTACGAATAATGTGACAATGAATGCATGTGATCCGGGGGCAGGAACTCCCGAGTATAAATGCTGCCTTGTCAACGTAAGGAGGGCTTAACAATGACGACAAAGAAAATGGTTTTTGTTGATACTTCATTATGTACAGGTTGTAAAGCCTGTTCAGTAGCTTGCAAGGCCTGGAACGACCTGCCGGCTGAGAAGAACCAGTTGATTACGAGTTATCAGGCGCAAGCATCAACTACGCACAATACCTGGACTTATATCAGCATGCATGAAAAGTATGAAAACGGCAAAATGGAATGGCTGATGTTTAAACACCAGTGTTACCATTGTGAAGATCCTTCATGCTTGAAGGCTTGCCCGAATGAAGCGATTTATAAGACGGAATCGGGATATACGCTGATTGATCAGGAGAAATGTATCGGCTGCGGATACTGTGTCGCTAACTGCCCTTGGGGCGTTCCCAAGACCAATCCGGAACTGAAAAAAACCTATAAATGTACGGGATGTATTGACCGGGTCGAAAACGGACTCCAACCTGCCTGTGTTGCAACCTGCCAGCCCGGCGCCCTCCATTTTGGAGATCGGGCGGAGATGGAAGCACTTGCCAAGACGCGCCTGGCCGAGGTTAAGAAAGACCATCCCAAGGCCCAACTGTATGGAGATAAAGCCATGGGTGGCACTACTTATCTCTATCTGCTGTTGGAGGATCCTGCATTCTACGGACTGCCGGAAAATCCTACTACCTCATCATCGTTGGTTGTCTGGAAGGATTGGGTGCAGCCGTACGGCATATGGCTGATTCCCCTGGCTTTAGCCGCTTCGGCTACCAGCTTTGTCACCACCAGGATAATCAATAATACGAACAAGTCGAAAGGAGGGAATTAGCATGAATAATGAAGAACGTGTTGTACGGTTTAGTGGCAGTGCGCGCTTTGCCCATTGGGGTCATACAGTTACCTTCCTGGTACTGCTGTTTACCGGCTTGACCCTCTTTACTCCGGCTTTGGGAAGAGTTCTGACTCCGTTATTTGGAGGTCATGTTACTGCCAGCTTGATTCACAAGATCATGGCAGTAGGTTTTACAATTATACCGCTGATTGCCTTGGCTATAAACTTTAAAGGCTTTATTGCATGGTGGAAAGATGTCTTTTCCTTTGGGGCGAACGATATCAAGTTTCTCTTGAAGTTCCCGTTGGAATTCTTTGGTTTCAAAGTGGAAATACCACCCCAATCCAAGTTTAACGGTGGTGAAAAGATGAATTCGGTGGTAACCACCACTTCCTGCGTGTTGCTGGCTTTAAGCGGTTATGTCATGTGGTTCAAGGCCGCCTTCCCGGTCGTATTAGTTCAGTGGTGCTACCCGATCCATGGTATATGTATGATCCTGGCCACCTGCATGGTGTGCATGCACGGCTACCTGGGTTCTTTACATCCAGGTTCCGGCGAATCCTTCTGGGGTATGTGGAAGGGTACGGTTCGCTCTGACTGGGCGGCTCACCATCATGCCAAGTGGTATGATGAGGTAACCAAATCTTAGAACTGCATTGTATAATGGATTTCCAAAGTAAGGAGAGATTCAGATGGCTGCCAAAAGAGGCAAATTAGTCTTCACAGAAGATGAAAGCACTAAACAAGCTTATCAGAAGTACCAGAGCCTCAAACAAGAGGTTAGCAATTGGCACCAGGAGCGCAGTTCTCATTGGCTGGCAACACTGGTTTTGGCCCAAAAGCCTCCATATTTGCCGATCATGGATCTACCTGAAGATGCGATTATTGAGCTCTGGCAGCGATTAAACACCGCTGCCGGAGCCCAAATTTCTGATGCTGAGGCGAGAGAATACTGGAAGCAATTCAAAGATGGCCAGACTACTATGAATCCGGAGTTATTATCCCGTCTGCATTTGGCCCAAAGCGGGGTTGCGCAACTGGCTGCCAACCAGGCCAAAGCACAGGGGGTTCCGGCCATTGGCCTGAGATATATAGCCTCAGACGATCCCACGACCAGTTACATCTGTCCGGTTTGCGATGAAGTATCTACCCTGGCGATTCTAAGCAAACCCAATGGCCACAGAATAATGCACTGTACATCATGCGGTTTCGAATGGACGGTAAGGCGGGCTGGATGCTTGTATTGCGGAAGCGAAGATGCAAAACAGCAGACCTATCTGAAAAACGAAGAATTTCCGGGTATAGAAATGGCGGTTTGCCAAGCCTGCGGACATTATTTAAAGGAAATTGATGCGCGGAAGTTAACTGTACTCGATTATATGTGGGAAGACTTAAAAACTCTCCCATTAAATTTTGCCGCTGAATTCTGGTTAAAAGAACATGCCAAAAACCATGATCAAATTCATTAGATAAGTGGCTTGAAGCTCGGCAGCGCATCTGATTTAGGATCAGAAGGCCCGCAGGTTCAAATCCTGTCGCCCCGACCATTGTTAGCAAAACCCGTCCATTATGGGCGGGTTTTTATTTCTGCTCCATATATTTTGATTCCCTTTACAGCTTTGACACCATCAGTTCGCAAAATAAAGGCATGTTCCCGTGAAAGGGGGAAATAAATCGGGAACATGCCATACCAGGGCTTAATCAATTGCTACGAACCATTAAAAAACTGCCTTATTCTTGTCCACACTCCGAGGAATAACCATGCAAAGTATCCAGTCCATGGGGCAGAACTGGCAAAACTACCTCCAGGGATTCCCTAACTCCTTTAACACTGCCGGGAAGATTTATAATCAGGGTCTTCCCCCTTATTCCTGATACCCCCCTGCTCAACATAGCCTTGGGCGTTTTTAGCATACCAACACTGCGAATGGCCTCGGATATGCCTGGTACTGGTTTCTCGATAACCTCCATACAGGCTTCCGGAGTTATGTCTCGTGACGAAAACCCGGTTCCACCAGAAGTAAGCACCAGATCTAACTGCTTTTCATCACATAACAGTAAGAGTCGTTGAATAATTATATCTTTCTCGTCGGGTATCATATCATAAAAATCGACTGAGAACTGGTTGCCCAGCATCTCTTCGATCTGCTTGCCGCTGCGGTCTTCCCTTTCACCGCGGCTTCCCTTGTCACTCATTATCAGGATGCCGGTCTTGTAGCTCATGCTAATTCCACCTTGTCTCCCTTTTGGATATGCCCGCCTGAAATAACCCGGCAAAACAAACCCTCATAGGGCAGTAATGTAACTCCCAAGGTGCGGGTCACCACACTGGGGTGATCTTCTTTGCCGATTTGAGATACTTCCAAGACGACGTCATCTCCAAATCTAATCCGATCGCCAACTCCAATCCCGGTGAAGTCCAAACCTTCTACCAGCAGGTTCTCGGCAAAAGCTCCCGGTCCCACATTAAGGTTATGATCATGGTTGGCCTTCTGAACGCTGGCCCAGTTCAGAACGGTTACCTGCCGGCCCCATTCACCTCCATGACCATCATTTTCTATACCAAAATCGGTTATGACGTTGGCCTCAGGAACTTCCTTTTTAAGCTGACCTCTCTCCGGAGCAATACAAATTGAATAAAGCTGTGCCATTTTAACCTTCCCCTTTCAGATAAAATTATTGATTTTCTTTTCCTCTGATAACATGTCCGCTTTTTCCTCCGGCCTTCTCCACAAGTTGAATATCCGAAACCACCATCCAGCGGTCGATCGCTTTGCACATATCATAAATGGTGATCAGGGCAGTGCTAACGGCCATAATGGCTTCCATCTCCACCCCGGTCTTACCGCTGGTTTTGGCAATAGCCCGGGCAATGATGGCCGACTCCTGGTCGACATATTCGAATTCAATATCCACCGAGGTCAGCATAACCGGGTGGCACATGGGTACAATAAAGGCGGTCTGTTTGGCGCCCATAATGCCTGCTACCTGAGCTACGCCTAATACATCACCTTTCTTGATGCCACCGGTTTTGATGGTCTGCAGAGTTTCCGGCTGCATACGTATAATCCCTTGGGCAATGGCCACCCGGTTAGTTTCATCTTTAGTACTTATATCCACCATGCGGGCACGGCCATTTTCGTTAATATGTGTTAATTCCATGATTATCCTCCAATCTGGTACATTTTACGGCGGTTTTCCTTGCCCCAGCCTTGCAGCATGTGGTGTTGGTCCGGTCCGCAGCAACCTCCTCTGCGGACTGGCTTTGGTGAACTTGTCATCAAAAATACCCTGGATCTTTACCGGCAAGGGGTTCTCGATACCCATTAACTTCTTTATTAACGGAATGACGATTAAATCAAAGGTCACCATGGCAGCGGCTGGATTTCCGGAAAGGCCTATCACAAACTGTTTTTCCCTGACAGCAGCGACCATCGGGGAGCCTGGTTTCATGGCTACCTGCCAGAATATAATTTCCGCCCCGGCATCGACCATGGCATTTTTTACAACATCATAGTCTCCCACCGATACTCCGCCGGTGCTGATGACCATGTCAGCTTCCTCCAATCCCTGGGCGAAACGGGTACTGGTAATATCCAAATCATCGGGTACGATTCCCAGGTCGATCGGCCGTGCTCCCATTTCGGCACAACGGGCCATTATCCCAAAGAGGCTGCTGTTGTAAATTTTCCCGGATTGGAGAGGCTCACCGGGGCGCAACAGTTCATCACCGGTGCTCATAATGGCGATCTTTAATTGTTTATATACTGGAACATGGTCAATTCCCAATCCGGCCAGCAGTGCCACCAGGCCGGGATTAATCCGCATACCTTTGGCGGCAGCCAAATCCCCCTGTTTTATATCTTCACCCTCTTTAATAATATTATCCCGCGCTTTTAAGGGTTTGAAAACAGATATTACATCGCCGTTCCTAATTATTTCTTCATATTTAATTACCACATCGGCCCCCTCGGGAATAGGAGCACCGGTCATAAGCTTGACCGCCGTTCCTGGAATCACCTTTTCTTTAGCCTGGAATCCAGCTCTGGTTTCATCGATCACATTTAGCAGCACCGGATTTGATGGTTCGGCCAATACGGTATCAGCGGCGATCAGGGCATATCCATCCAGGGCTGATTTGTCAAACCCGGGGATATTGATCGGAGCTTTAATATCCTGACTTAAAATTCTGCCATTAGCCTCCAGCAGTGATAAGCATTCTTCACCAATTGCTTCGGCGCGCTCCAACAATAAAGACTGGGCTTCTTCCAGAGAAACGTTTCTCTTCATCTTGATCCTTCCTTTCTCTCTCGTTTACGCACCGGTTCCGAAAGTACATATCGGATATCTGCAAACTTCACAGTTCAAACACAATCCGCCCAAACCCAGTTTGCCCACCATGGCTTTACTGATTTTTTCCCCGGTTAAAATCGTGGGGATCAAAAGATCAAAAATAGTGGTTTTGCTGTACATAACGCAACCCGGTAATCCCAGGACAGGTACCCCGTCCAGATAAGCCACCATCAGCATCGCCCCAGGCAGAACCGGTGCTCCGTAGGTGACTATTTCGGCCCCTGCTTTCCTCACCGCACTGGGGGTAAGATCATCAGGATCCACCGACATCCCGCCGGTGGTCAGGATCAATTCCGCTCCCTCGGCCTTCAGGATATGGATAGCTTCAGTAATCTGCTCCAGGTCGTCGGGAACGAAAATCTGTCTAAATACCTGGCATCCGTAGTATTCCATCTTTTTGCGGATTACCGGACCGAATTTATCCTGGATGCGCCCATAATAGACCTCACTGCCGGTTGTAACTACTCCCACCTTCAGTGGTTTAAAGGGTTTAATACTTATAGTCTGGTAACCCTGAGTTAATTGTTCAACCTGCTGCAGTTTATATTCCTCAATCAAAAGCGGAATCACCCTTACCCCAGCCACAATATCGCCTTTTTTAACCGGCCGGCGGTTACTGCGGGTCGCCGCAACCATATCCTCGATCATGTTTACCTTTTCCAGAATATTTTCCTCAATGGTCAGCATGCCGTCATAATCTGCGATCAGGCTGATCTTACCCTCGCTGGGTTCCGAGAAGCTCAGGCCCTGTCCTGCCAGAGCCCGGCTGAGCCTTTCTGCGGCTTCGTTCTCATGCAACTGTCCTTTTTTCACTTCCCAAATATAGATATGTGACTTTCCCATATTGAGAAGTTCCGGAATATCTTCTTCTTTGATAATCTGTCCCTTTTTAAAAGCCGGGCCCTTCTGTTCTCCGGGAACGATCCTGGTGAGGTCATGACACAAAACAGTACCTACCGCATCTTCTACTCTTATTGCCTGCATAATCTCCAATCCTTTCTTTATCTCAAATGCCGTTCTCTGCCCCAATAAAAATGCTTCCTGTTCAATGGAAAAGGAAGCACGATGATTTTTAAATGCTCTCCTTTCCATAACTGGAGGTTGCAAGATTTTTCATGCAACCCTGTGGGCTCTGGGCCCAGGCCGCGCTACCATAGCAAAGCCTTAGGTAAACGGGCTCGGAGAAATATTAAATTATCGCTCAAACGGTTTCAGTTTGGCGTTAACAAATTTGAGTTCTTGTACCTGTTAACTGCAATAAACATGCCAGAGAGCAGAGAAAGAAAAAGCCCCTGTTTTCAGGGGCTTTTTGCCTATTGAATGGCGTTTGGGTATATTGATTTTGTCTTCTTATGAAAAAAGTAATTTCAAAATGAGAATTTCATTATAAGTTCATACAACTGTGCCAGTAGACTATGGTGGTGGTATATTAATACCCCGGCAAGCATTTGAATAATTAACCTGAAGTTGACGACTTCGGGTTATTTTTTATTGTGAAACAACAAGGTTCCCGGGACCCGCAAGCAATCTTTGATTGCGTTAAGCGGGTGGGGTTCTTATTATTTTCCCCAACAGCAACGTAAGCACAAAACCTACCCCGGCAATGATCGCTGAAGTTGTAAACATGTGCGTATAACCTTGATTTAAAGTGCTCCGGAATACAGTTTCAATACTTGAACGCATGTTTTCAACACTTTGCATGATCATGGGAGCCATTTGATTAGGCACCAATTGCTGCATAATATCTTTTAAACGATCAACAATCGTAGTAACGGACGCAAGATATTATCCCTTCCTATTTTTTTATCAATAAGTTCAGTAATCAGAATCATTTTCGTTCCAGTAGCGGAATAAAGCAAATCATTATATCGTGTTCACCATATGATAGGATGACCATTCGCCACGAGAGAAAAACGTGACGGGAAGTTTTTGCGGGTTGAGCCTCTTATCTATCTCATGGTTATCCAGTCCCTGCTGTCTTAAGACGTTAACCTTGTCCTGAATCTCCAGCAAAAAGTCCAGCTTCTTTTGGAACATAGCTTTTCCATTCTGCACTACGCCGCTGTGAGCGCAGAATATCATATCAAAATCAAGCGCCAGGATTTTATTGATTGTGGCGATGGTTTCCAGCATATTATCATCGTAACTTGCACCAAGTGGTTTTGTACCTATATAAAGATCACCGGTGAACAACCAGCCCTGATTTTTTTCATGAAATATATTGTGATAACGCATATGTCCGGGTGAATCGATTACATCAAAGGTGTATTTATCTGTCACCAGCCGTTCCGGCATCGGTTGCGGATTAAATGCCGGCCGTTCCCCCCAGGTGATGTGACGATAAAGCCGGTATTTCGCTTTCCGCTTTGCTTTCGGGATAGCCTTTTCATGTAAATATACCGGGACATTCATTTGGCGCTGCAGCCACGCTGCCATACCCGAGTGATCTTCGTGTATATGCGTCAAAGCAACCTGCTCAATGTGTTTTTCCTGCAAGAATTTACTGATCGACCCTTTCATACTTTCAGGGCCGCAATCAATCAAAAGCCCGTCTATCACGTATAAATAAATGGCCATTTTCCATCCCGGCAATGAGCGGATACCCTGTCCAATGATAATATCCTTGTATTGACTGCTGATAAGCATTTCCAGACTCCTTTAAAATCCAGCGTTTGTTACATTTTGTCGGCAGATTTTCGCAGATGCTTGCATGGATTTTTGCATTTTTCAAAAACATAAATCGCGTTATTAAGGCATTTCTGTTGCAGAAATGTTTCACGTGAAACATTTGTTTCAGTGACGTAATAAATCAGATCACTCCCGCACAAAATTCGCGGAAATACTTTCAATATACTTTTGAAACTCATCCCAACCGCTTCCTTTTTATTCAATTCTACAGTTGTCATGATTTTCCTGCAATTGGCTGCTTTCTTGCTTTTGCAGAGATCATCAGGTCATTTTCATAACGTACAAAGCGGTATCCGCGTCTTTCCAGATAAGTTTTGCTGGGTTACAAGAAGAACGTCCCTGTGTAACACAAAGTTGGACAATGCACAGCTTTATATTAAACTAATATTAGATGAATGAATATGTAAAAATGGGGTGAGTTTTTGCGAAGTAATCCCGAACACCGAATTGATCCGAGAGCTGTACCTTACTGGCGGTGGTCCGCCGTTATTAATACAGTATTTCTGCTGCTCATTCCAGCAGGTTGTTTTTGGGCCCAGCAGCGCTGGCAATGGCCGACCTGGATTGCCTATGCGCTTTTGGTTCTGATCCTTGCTTATGCGGTCTATTTAATCTTTATTCAGCCTGATATAAGATGGCGGACCTGGCGTTACGATGTGTCTGAGCAGGAAATCGATCTTTTACACGGGGTATTCATCAAAACCCGAACCTTAATCCCTATGGTAAGAGTGCAGCATGTCGATACCGAGCAAGGCCCTTTATTGCGTCGCTTCGGACTATCTTCGGTCACCGTCTCCACGGCTGCCGGAAGTCATGAGATACCAGCCCTGGCAGACGATGTGGCAGAGCAGTTAAGAGATCAAATATCAGTGCTGGCACGAGTGGTGGACGAAGATGTATAAGCCTCAGCGAATTCACCCTTTAGGCATATTGTCTTTTACGGTGCGTACATTATACTCAATGGGACAGGCATTGCTTCCCCTGCTCATTATTGCCATCGCCCAGCCGACATTTCGCAAATGGATTTTCGTGGCAATTCCGCTTTTACTTGCCTTCTTCATTGCTTATGGTATTCTTTACTGGCTGCGCTACGTTTTTTATATCAGCGGGCAGGAATTGCGGGTGGAATACGGAGTAATGGTAAAGAAAAAAAGATATATACCCTTTGAACGGATTCAGTCGGTACAGATTACCGCCGGTATTTTGCAGCGCTTGTTCGGTCTGGTAAAAGTTGAGGTGGAAACAGCAGGCGGAGGCAAAGAAGCAGAATTTGTGCTGGCAGCCCTGCCGCGAAAAACGGCACTGGAGTTGCAGAAAATCCTGCAGGCAGGGGGAAAGCCACTTGAAGAAGCACCGGACGAAAAGGATTCTATCGAATACAAACTCTCGATCCGTTCCCTGTTGCTCCTGGCCAGCACCTCGAACGGTATCGGCGTAGCCATCAGCGCAATATTGGTTGTGCTTTCCCAACTTGACGATTTCCTGCCCCAAATGAATGTCTGGGTAAAAATCGGAACCTACGCCGAGCATCTGGCTGCCGCAAGAGTCAGCCTGATTATCCTGGCGGTGTTCCTCCTGATCCTGTTGGCCTGGCTCCTGTCCCTCTTCGGAACGATCATCCGGTTCAGCGGTTTTCACCTGCGCCGGGAAGGTGACAGTATCAAAATCAACCGGGGGCTTTTCGAAAAACAGCAACTAAACATCCCGCTGAAACGCATTCAGGCAGTCAAGGTGGTGGAAGGTTTGTTAAGGCAGCCTTTGGGCGTGGTAAGCGTGCAAGTGGTAAGCATCAGCAATATCGGCGCCAAGGGTGAAGGCAAGGTGCTTTTTCCATTATTGCCAAAGGCAGAACTTCCCGAATTTCTTGAGAAAGTCGCGCCTGAATTCAGCGTGCCTTTGGAGTTTCAAAGTTTACCATTGCGGGCTAAACGTCGTTATTTATTAATAATTATAATCCCCGCCCTGATCATTGCCATTCTGGGTTCTGTCTTCCTCCCCTGGGGATACGTGGCCTTTATCCTGCCTCTGCTGGGTGCCTGGTTAGGCAACAAGCAGTATCATGATGCGGGCTATCAATTGCAGGACAATATACTATTATTGAGATCACGAAAACTGGGGAAAGAAACCATAATCATTCCCCGTCGCCGCATTCAATCCCTGCATGTATCCCAGAATCCTTTCCAGCTGCATAGCAACTTAAGCAACCTGAAGGTTGCCATTGCTTCCTCCAATGTTGCCGTGACCGCGCAGTTGAAAGGAATGGAGAAGGAAATAAGCGATTGTATCATGAACGGTCTTATGAGCGGGCACGAGTAAATATGAAGGCACAATGACGAGGAACCGATCCAAGTGGTATGCTCTATTCAACAATCGTCCCCAAATAAAGACCACCGGTGAACAGCCGGCCCCGGGTTTTTTCATGAAATATATGTGATAACGCATATGTCCGGGTGAATCGGCAAGTTTTTTCCCTGCAAGAATTAAAGGATCGGGCTACCAGCAGTTACTTCAAGCTATGTAAAATATGCTAATATAGTAAATACA
>ENA-UOXR01004727-UOXR01004727.1-bioreactor-metagenome-genome-assembly--contig:-NODE-4727-length-10483-cov-34.849348_pt1 | contig 10483 bp, 9 predicted proteins | sample MGYA00238164_ERZ764825 | MGnify/ENA primary metagenome ERZ764825 (study PRJEB28920, sample SAMN05720171) | bioreactor metagenome | isolation source: Anaerobic biogas reactor | place: USA:Washington...
GGGCACTCTGGAGGACGACTCGCTCGTCCAGCTCTGGGGTCCGCGCTACAGCGTCTATGTCGTGGCCGGCGTCGATCGGGCGGTCTTCACTCTCGGTCGGACCTCCGAGGGCAGTCGGCACTGGGAGCTCGGTGAGGACATCGGCGACCGGCTGGACGCGGAGCTGGGCGGTCAGCCGATGCTGGTGGGGGAGGCCGCGCGTGCGGTCGGCCTCGGGCACCACACCGCACTCCGGTATGCCGCCGTGACCGGGCGGGTCCTCGTGCGGTGGGACGGAGCACGGCAACCTCACCTGTGGACGATGCCGCGACCGGAGATGGACCCGCACGAGGCCCGCCTGGAGCTGGCGCGCCGCTTCCTGACCGCCTTCGGCGCGGGAACCTCGACGTCCTTTGGCGACTGGGCAGGAGTGCGGACCAAGCCCGCTGCCGCAGTGTTCGAGGCGCTGCGCCCGGAGCTCACAGCGGTGACCACTTCGGTCGGGGATGCCTGGAGCCTCACCGAGAACCTGGCAGCGTTCGACGTGCCCGAAGAGGAGCCGGCGGCCGCGCGGCTGCTGCCGAGTGGTGACACCTACTTCCTTCTTCAGGGCGTCGACCGCGAGCTGCTCGTGCCCGAGGCCGATCGCCGGGCGCTGCTCTGGCCGGCCCGGGTGTGGCCGGGCGCCCTGCTGGTGGATGGCGAGATCGCCGGGGTCTGGCGACGGGCCCAGCACGTCGTGACGGTCCAGGTATGGACGCCGCTGTCCGCCGCCCAGCGGGCGGCGGTCGAGGCCGAGGCAGCCGGGTTGCCCCTGCCCGGAGTCGACAGGGACATCGTGGTCGTCTGGGCAGAGGCATGAGCGCCACCGAGGTCGTCGATGGAGCGGTGACGGACTGAGCGGTACCCCGCCCGGACGGACGTCGGCAGCCCGAGCCATCACATCCCTGGCACCGGGTAACGTGACGCAGCGTGACCACGACCAAGCGCATCGTCCTGGCCCAGCGACCGTCAGGTCTGCCCGATGACGACACCTGGGCCCTGGAGGAGGTCGACCTCCCCGACCCCACCGAGGGTCAGATCCTCGTCAAGGTGGACCACATCTCGTTGGACCCCGCGATGCGCGGCTGGCTCAACGACGTCCGCTCCTACGTTCCTCCGGTGAAGATCGGTGAGGTCATGCGGGCCGGCGTGACCGGCACCGTGGTCAAGTCCCGGCACCCCGACTTCGCCGTCGGTGACGCCGTCACCGGCACGCTGGGCGTCACCGAGTACGCGCTGAGCGACGGCACCGGGGTCCGCCGGATCGACACCTCGGTGGCAGGGCCCGCGACGTGGCTCGGCGCCCTCGGCATGCCCGGGTTGACGGCCTACCACGGGTTGTACGAGGTGGGCGAGATGAAGTCCGGTGACACGGTGCTGATCTCGGCAGCCGCGGGTGCAGTCGGCAGCGTCGCGGGCCAGATCGCCAAGGCGAGAGGCTGCACCGTCATCGGCATCGCCGGCGGCCCGGACAAGTGCGCCTGGCTGCGCGAGATCGGCTTCGACGCCGCCATCGACTACAAGAACGAGGACGTCCTCACGCGGCTGCGCGAGATCGCGCCGAAGGGCATCGACGTCTACTTCGACAACGTCGGTGGCGACATCCTCGATGCTGCTCTGGCGAACCTGCGGCGCGGCGCGCGCATCATCATCTGCGGGGCGATCTCGAGCTACAACGAGGAGAAGCTCCCGCCCGGACCCAGCCGCTACATGTCGCTGCTCGTCTTCCGGGCGAGGATGCAGGGCTTCCTCGTCTTCGACTACCCGGACAAGGACGAGGCCGCGCTGGCGGACCTGGCAGGCCTCATCACCTCCGGTCAGCTCGTCGCGCGCGAGACGGTCGTCGAGGGCGGTATCGAGGACTTCGGACGCACCCTGCTCGGACTCTTCGAGGGCCGCAACACCGGCAAGCTCGTCCTGAAGATCGCCTGACCGTTCTCGCGCAGGGCCTTTATCGGCGGGCGTCGCATCGAGCAGCGCAGCCCGCGCCCGAGAGTCAGTCGGCTCCGGTGTGGCAGACCGCCTCGACGTTGTTGCCGTCCGGGTCACGGACGAATGCGCCGTAGTAGTTCTCGTGGTACTCCGGCCACAGCCGTGGCTCGTGGAGCACCTCCGCCCCCAGCTCCACGGCCGCGTCCCGGAAGGCGCGCACCGCCTGGGCGTTCGCGGCCTTGAACGCGATGTGGACCTCGCGGTTCGGGCCGATCCCATCGAAGGTGCTGAGCCAGAAGTCGGGCCCTTCCGCGCCGTACCCGATCGCGACACCGAAGTCCAGGATTCGTCGGTACCCGAGCGTGGCAAGGACGGCGTCGTAGAACTCGGCCGCACGCGGGAGGTCTGCGCAGTTGATGCCGAAGTGGTCGATCACGGGTCCAGTCTGCCTCTGGCGGTCCCCACGTGCCAGGGGTGACGCCGAAGACACGGCAGATCGTCTGTTCGTCTGGAGCGGCTACGGCCCCGCTCCAGATCTCCCGGCCCGCGCATACCATCGGCTGGTGCGCAACGTGCTCGAGAGAGTCCAGGCCGGGCCGCGAACCGCGGCCAGCGGTCTGCGTGAGATGCCGTGGTGGTGGCTGGGTCTACCGGTCGTGCCCATCCAGGGTTACCGGCTCATGCGCACCATCCCGCGCTTCGGCGACGCCGACGGCGTGACCGGGCAGGTCGGCAGCGGCCCCCGACGCCTGCGCGTGGTCGCGCTCGGAGACAGCGTGACGGCAGGGTATGCGGTGGGCCACCACCGCTGGTCGGTCGCCGGTCAGCTCGCGCAGAGACTCGCGGAGAGGTTCGAGGCCACCGTGGACTGGCAGGCGTGCGCCAGGAGCGGCGCCACAGCAGGGGAGGCGATGCAGCTCGTCTCTGCCGAGGCGCTGGCCGATGCCGACCTCGTCTTCGTCTCGGCCGGGGTCAACGACCTCAAGGACCTGCACACGACGGCCCGCTTCCGTCGCGAGCTCGGCCTCCTGCTCGACGCGGTGCTGGACGCCGCTCCGCGCGCACAGGTCTGCCTCCTCGGCATCCCGCCGCTGGACCGCTTCCCGGCCTTCCCCAGGCCGTTGGCGGATGCCCTCGGCTGGCGCGGCCGGGCATTCGATGCCATCGGCAAGGAAGCGGTCGCCTCCAGGGAGAGGACGTTCCGGATCGAGGCGACCGGGCCCCTCGAGCTGGAGATGTTCGCCGAGGACGGGTTCCACCCCAGCCGTGCCCTGCACGCGGCCTTCGCCGACGCGGTCATGGAGCAGCTGGAACTGCCGCCGGGCTGAGCTGCTCGCGAGAGCCGCTGCGCCCGAGCGGTTCTCGCAGCCGCCCTCCGCCGGAGGGCCGGCGCTCAGCAGGAGTCAGTCAGCGTCCTCGTCGTCGGTCTCGTCCTCGATGCCAGCCTCCGTGCGCTGGTCGATCACGTCCGCGACGTTCGCCTCGAGCGGGAGCTCGCTCTCGTCCTCGGGCACGGTTGCCATGATGTCGTCCGGGTCATTCACCAGCGCCTCGGGCGACAGCGTGCTGGGATCAGTGGGCGGCCACTCATCCGGCTCGAGCTCGATCTCGCGAGGGTCGTTCATGCTTGTGCTCATCGTGCCCTCCTCTACTGGTCCGGTCCTTCGACCATAGCCTGATCCAGGCCGCCGCCGAAGGCCGGGTTGCGGGATGCGGCGACTCGGCGCTCGTGCAGGCGGCGGACCCGCTCGGCGAGCTCCTCGTCCGGCCCTGACACCACGGCCGCCGGCACGATCGCGGTCACGGGCAGGGCCGCGACCGGGGAGGGCGGAAGGCCGAGCTCGGCACTCCAGGCCACGAGCTGCGCGGTGGACGACGCATACACGATCCGACCCAGGCCCACCCAGCCGTGCGCGGCGGCGCACATGGGGCAGTGCTCACCCGAGGTGTAGACGGTGCACTCACGACGGTCCTCGGCAGCCAGGTGCTGCGCGGCCCACCGTGCGATCGCGAATTCCGGGTGCTGGGTGTGGTCGCCTCCGGCGACGTGGTTGTGGTCCTCGAAGAGGACATCTCCGGTGGGGGAGACGAGCACGGAACCGAACGGCTCGTCTCCCGCGAGAAGGGCCCGCTCAGCCAAGTCCACTGCGCGCGTGAGGAACTGACGGTCCACGGTCGAGAGAGTCATGGCGTCACGCTACCGATCCGGGAGGGATACGAGCACGAAGGCATCCGGCGCCTCGGCCTTGCCCTTGAGTGCCACCGGGCCCAGCGACCGGGTGACTGCCCCGGGCAGCTTCGCCAGCGTCGCCGCGCTGATGGCCACCTCTCCTGCGCCGGCGATGCCCTCGATCCGCGAGGCGGTGTTCACGGTATCGCCGATCACCGTGTGGGTCCGGCCCCCTCGTGTGCCGAGCACCGACACCGCCACCGGGCCTGTGTTGATCCCGACGCGGAAGCGGGGCCACGACGGGTGGCTCGCGGCCACGGCACCGGTCGCCTCCTGCAGGTCCAGGCCGGCACGCGCGGCGCGGAGCGCGTGATCCGGCTGGTCGCCACGCTTGTTGAACGTCACCATGAGGGCGTCACCGATGATCCGGTCGACCTCCCCGCCCTCGTCGGTGACGACGGGGACTGCCGCCCCGAAGTACTCGTTGAGCATCTCCGTCACCGCGTCAGGGCCGTGGCTCTCAGAGAAGCTCGTGAAGCCTTGGAGGTCGGCGAAGAGGACACTGATCTCACGGGTGCCGGAGGTGGTGCTCGCCAGGTAGAAGGCGCTGAACCGCTCCTCGTACCAGGAGCGTTGGGCTGCGACGGCGACGACAGCGAACGCCAGCAGGATGAGCACGTGCCACTCCCACCACGAGGCGTGCCAGTTGCGGGAGAGAACCATCGCCACCAGAGCCTGGCCGAGGAGGAGGTATGCGCTGGTCACCGCGAGCAGGACGGCCTCCCGTCGCGTGGACCACAGCCGGAAGTAGCCGATCGCTGCGAGCAGGTAGAGCAGGACGCCGGGCACGGCCACAGCCAGAGGGAGGCCCTCGGCAGCAGTGGGCGGTGCCGACAAGGGCGGCAGCCCGAGCAGCGAGAGCGCCGCCCACGCGATCATGAGGAGGATCAGGACGGTCCGGAGCCGGCGGGCCCGCGTGACCTCGCGGACCGCTTGTTGGCCGGCGACGTCCCGCACGGACAGGACCGCGAACACCGATCCGAGCGCGACTCCGGCGGGAGTCGCGATCGCGAAGCCCGCGTTCGGCTCAGCGAGCAGCACCCCAGGTGTGGCCAGGGCGTGCAGCCCCAGGAACCCCGAGGCCGAGAGGAACGCGATGGAGACATACATCAGGCGTGCATCGCCACGCCGGGCAGCCGCCTCGCCGGTTGCGTAGGCGAGCAGCGCGGAGAGCGCGGCAGCACCGAGAACCAGCCAGAAGTGCGCGGGGTGATGCTCCCACCGCACGTCCAGGCTGGGGCGGCGCAGCAGCAGGAGGAGCGCAAGAAGGGGCACGGTTCCGGCAAGGGCGAGACCGGCACCGGCCGCCAGCCATGACGACGGCCGCCGTCCGGCGCCGCGTACGGTCATCGCGCAGCCGCAGCCCTCCGAGCCAGGTACTGATGGACCTGGCTGACCACGACCGATCCCTCGCCGACCGCCGACGCCACCCGCTTGACGGACCCGGCGCGCACGTCACCCACCGCGAAGAGGCCGGGAAGCGCGGTCTCGTGCGGCGAGCATGGATGCTCGCCGCCCAGCCGGCCGGCGTCGGTCCCGGTGAGGATGAAGCCGCGGTCGTCGCGCGCCACCTCACTGGGCAGCCAGTCGGTCTGCGGGTCTGCGCCGATCATGACGAAGAGACCGTCGGCCGCGATCTCCGAGGTCTCACCGGTGCTGCGTCGGGTGAGGGCCAGCACCTCCAGGCGGCCGTTCCCCGATGCCCCGGTGATGTCGGTGTCGAGATGGACGGTGATGGCGGACTCGGCGCGGATCGCGTCGATGAGGTAGGAGGACATCGTGTCCTCGAGCGCCTTACCGCGAACGACGAGGTGGACCCGGGGGCAGTAGCGGGCGAGCTGGAGGACTGCCTGACCCGCGGAGTTGCCACCCCCGGCCACCGCGGCGGTGAGCCCGCTCAGGGCGTGCGCGGCTGTGACGCTCGCGCCGTAGTAGACCCCGTGCCCGGTGAAGGCCTCGACACTCGGCACCCCGAGACGGCGGTAGCTCACACCGCAGGCGAGGACGACCGCGCGACTGGTCACCGTCGCGCCGTCGGAGACCTGTGCGACGAACAGCCCGTCTTCCGTGCGCTGGAGGGACTCCACGGTCGGAGTGAGGACGAACCGGGCGCCGAACATCCAGGCCTGCTGGTACCCGCGCTGAGCCAGCTCCGACCCGCTCAACCCCCGGGAGAACCCGAGGTAGTTGCGGATGAGGGAGCTCATGCCCGCCTGCCCGCCGATCGCATCCCGCTCGATGACGAGGGTGCTGAGGCCCTCCGACGCTCCGTAGACGGCGGCGGCGAGACCGGCCGGGCCGGCACCGACGACGAGCAGGTCGGTCGTGCTGGCGTCGCTCGGCACCGTCGTGGGGATGCCCCAGGCGCCGAGGACCTCGGCGTCCGTCGGGTTGATCAGCGTGCGCCCACCGATCGCGGCCATCCAGACGACGACCTCAGCATCGGTGTCGGGGGCCGCCACGGCGAGCACCTGCTCACTCTCGAGGGAGCCCCGGTCGCGGAACGCATACGGAATCCTGTTGCGCTGCAACAGATTGCTGATCTCGAACGCGCGGCCCGAGTACCTGTCCGCGACGATGACGACCTCGCGCATGTTGCGCGGATCGGCCCGGGACCAGTCCTGGACGAACTCGGCAATGGAGCGGTGGAAGAGCTCGTCGCCCGCGATCCACGGGCGCAGGACGTAGGAGTGCACGTCCCCGATGGCCATGGACTGCAGCACGAGCTGGGCGATTCTCGCCTCCCCCCAGGAGCCCCACGCGAGGAGAAGCACCCGCCGCGCCTCCGGGTGCAGACGGCGGGCGGTGTGCAGGATGGGCTCGCGGTCCTCGTCGTCGAGACTGCCGTCGACGAGGACCAGCGCTACCTGGCCACCGCGGTCCGAGGCCTCCTCGATCAGGCGGACGGCAGCCGCGACCGTCGTCTCGCCACGGATGCGGAAGGTCGTGCCGAAGGAGCGCGCCAGCTCGATCTCCGTCTGGCCCAGCTGCACCGGGTCGGCATCGACAACGAGGATCAGGGGGCGGACGCCCCAGTCGTTGATGGCCACATGCTCACGATATGCCTCGCGGTGTCTGTGCGGAGAGGGTTTTCGGTTGCTTATTGGGCAGCTGACGGGTGTCGGACGGGTGAAGGCTCCGTTCGTCGGAGAGCGCCAATAGGACAAGAAGACGCCGACGGATCTGTGATCCGTCGGCGCGTGCTGCGAATGCTCGCGGCTCAAACTCGAGCTATCAGCTCGCTTCCGCCATTGCGAGTGCCGGCTTCGCAGCGACGTGGTTCACCATGATCTTGCGCGGCTTGGCTTCCTCGGCCACCGGGATCCGCAGCGTCAGGACGCCGTCGGCGTAGTCAGCCTCGATCTTGTCGAGGGCGACCGCGTAGCCGAGAGTCAGCTGCCGGGCGAAGGTGCCGCTCAGACGTTCGTGCGACAGCCACCGGATGTCGTCACCCTCCTGCATCCGCCGCTCAGCACGGATCGTCAGGGTGCGGTCCTCGACGTCGATGTCGATGGTGCTGGGGTCGACACCAGGAAGGTCGATCTTCGCGACGAACTCCTCACCCGTGCGGTAGAGGTCCATGGGCATCCCGGTCGCAGCGGGCCGCAATGCGCTGGACATGAACCGGTCGAGATCACGGAATGGGTCGAAATCAAAGGCTGCCATGATTCCTCCTCACGAATGATCGAAAGGTTCTGTAGTTGTCACCGCCGGAATCAGGACTCCCACCCGGGAGTCCCAAGTCCCGGACATGAGTGTCAACGACTCAACTCTGCCAGATATTCCCGGGTCAGGGCAAGTCTTCCGGTGCCCTTCGAAGGGGCCTGGCGTCGGTCTCCCGTCGGGGCCGGCGGGCTCCTGGTGAGCCGGCTGGCTCGACAGGATGGATCGAGGGAGGCGCCGCTTCGTCGACGCTTCCACGCCAGTCATAATTTGGAACGACCGCACCACCTGGTGCGGTTGGTGCAGGTGAAGACGAACGCAGCCTGCCGCTGGACGTCTGACACCGGGGAGCCCATGTGACTGCGAACGAGACCGCCTCGCCGGCGCTACGGGACCTGGCCCGCGCATACGGGGTCTCGACGGAGTACCACGGCTGGAAGGGAGGCCTCGTCCAGATCTCGGAGGCGACGCTCCGGGCCGTTCTGGCCGCCCTGGGTGCGGACGTGAGCGATGAGGCGGCGGTCGAGCGCTCGCTGCGGGACATGGACGAGAAGCCGTGGCGACGGATCCTGCCACCCGTCGTCGTCTGCCGGGAGGGCGACGGCCCTTGGGTGCCGGTCCACGTCCCGCACGGGACCAGCGTCCGGTGCACGGTCGAGCTCGAGAACGGGCAGGTGTGGAACACCTCGGCGATCGACCGGTGGGTCGAGCCCCGCGAGGTCGACGGCGAGCTCATCGGTGAGGCCACGATCGAGGTGCCCAACAACGTCCCCCTCGGGTGGCACACCCTCTCCGCGCACCTCGTGGACGGCTCCACCGCGGTGAGCACCCTGATCGTCACCCCGCGAACCCTCCCGCTGCACCCCTCGATCACGCACGGCCGCGTGTGGGGCCTGATGAGCCAGATCTATGCGGCACGCTCCCAGACCTCCTGGGGGATGGGCGATCTCGCAGACCTGGCGGAGACCGCGTCGTGGGCAGGTGAGGAGCTGGGTGCGGACTTCGTCCTCGTGAACCCGCTCCATGCCGCGCAGCCGGTGCCGCCGATGGAGGCCTCTCCCTACCTGCCGGCGACCAGGCGCTTCGCCAGCCCGCTCTACCTGCGCGTCGAGGACATCGCCGAGATGGCGCTGGTCACCGACGAGCAGCGGGCGCGGATCGCCCGGCTCGCGGAGAGAGCCCGCGCGTCCTCGCCCGAGCTCATCGACCGCGACGAGATCTGGGCCGCCAAGGGCGAGGCCCTCGCCATGCTCTTCCACCTGCCCCGCTCGAAGAGGAGGCGACGCCAGTTCGAGCGCTACGTGCGCTCCGAGGGGCAGGGGCTGGTCGACTACGCAACCTGGTGCGCCCTGGTCGAGGAGCACGGCATGCCGTGGCAGCTCTGGCCCGAGGAGCTGCGCAACCCGGGGTCGGCAGCGGTGAGGGAGTTCCGCGAGGAGCACGCGGAGTCCGTCGAGTTCCATATGTGGCTGCAGTGGCAGATCCGGCTCCAGCTCGAGCAGGCCCAGCGCGAGGCGCTCGACGCGGGCATGTCCATCGGCGTCGTACACGACCTGGCGGTGGGCGTGCACCCGTCCGGGTCGGACGCCTGGGCACTCGGAGATGCGCTCGTGCACGAGGTGTCGGTAGGCGCGCCGCCGGACCAGTTCAACCAGCTGGGCCAGGGCTGGGCGCAGCCACCGTGGCACCCGGTGCGACTGGCTGAGCTGGGCTACGCGCCCTACCGGGACATGCTGCGCACCGTCCTCCGCGACAGTGGAGGGATCCGGATCGACCACATCCTCGGTCTCTTCCGGCTGTGGTGGATCCCGAACGGCGAGTCACCCCGGGACGGCACCTACGTCGCCTACGACTCCGACGCACTCATCGGCATCCTCGCCCTCGAGGCCCACCGGGTCGGCGCCATCGTGATCGGCGAGGACCTCGGCACCGTTGCGCCCGCTCTGCGGGAGACGATGCTCGAGCGGGGAATCCACGGCACCTCGATCCTCTGGTTCGAGTGGCAGGACTCGCACTTCCTCCCGCCGGAGGCCTATCGCGCTCTGTGCATGGCGAGCGTGACGACGCACGACCTACCCCCGAGCGCGGGCTACCTCACCCTGACCCATGTCGACGTCCGCGCTGCCCTCGGGCTCCTGGACCGGGGGGTCGAGGAGGAGAAGGAGCTCGAAGCGGCCTCGATCAACACCGTCGTCGCCGCCGTGGCAGCGCGCGGGCTGCTTCCGGAGGGCACGGTCGTACTGCCCGACTCGCCCCAGTGGCTGGTGGACGACGTGGTCGCGGCGCTCCATGCATACCTTGTGCAGTCGCCGGCGAAGATCCTCGGAGTCGCCGTCCCCGACCTCGTCGGCGACCGGCGACCCGTCAATCAGCCCGGCACGGATCGCGAGTACCCCAACTGGCGGGTGCCGGTGTCGGACCCCAGCGGCCGGCCGGTCACCCTCGAGGAGATCGAGGCGAGCCCGTTCGCCCAGCGCCTTGCCGCGGTGATGCGGGGGGCCTGACCCGCGCGGTTGGACGCCCGGTGTGGCGGGGCGGTGCGTGTGGGTGTGGCAGCGCGCGGTGGAGTGCGCGCTGAGTCACCCGGTGTGGCGGGGCGGTGCGTGTGGGTGTGGCAACGCGCGGTGGAGTGCGCGC
>ENA-UOXR01004733-UOXR01004733.1-bioreactor-metagenome-genome-assembly--contig:-NODE-4733-length-10471-cov-5.447965_pt1 | contig 10471 bp, 9 predicted proteins | sample MGYA00238164_ERZ764825 | MGnify/ENA primary metagenome ERZ764825 (study PRJEB28920, sample SAMN05720171) | bioreactor metagenome | isolation source: Anaerobic biogas reactor | place: USA:Washington...
CGGCAACAAATATGCTGAATTGATTGAAAAACTAAATAAAGTTTCCTCTTATTTATAGAAATAATCTCCTCGCTTTAGACTTTAAATAAAGTCTAAAAATCAGAGCGGGCAAAAAGGTGATGAGCAAGGCGGGCCAAAAGCCCGTGATTTAGGCGTTGTGGGGTATGGGGACACACCCTTTAGGGTGATGTCCCCGTATTAAACATTTTTAAATAATTTATTTTTGCCCTGAGAGCAACTCTGCTCATTTTTTTCTTTACAAGATAATTATTTCAAGTTTTCGCTCATGCATTTCAAGCTTGTTAATAGAAAAAGAAATGTTATAATTTTCTTACTTTATGTTTGGGGGCTGGGGAAAATATGTCAGATGATTATGCTACACTGGAGGTCTACCGCTGGGGTTTTGCACATTTACCCGGAGCGGTTTTTTATTATGGCAAAGAACTTGAGCTTAATTTAGATGATATTGGTTTCTTCGCAGCTTTATTCTATGCCTACGAACACAGCAAACCATTATTTCAAACCGGAATCAAAGCCGGACAGTTGCTGGTCTGCTGTCCCACCCTGAATACGCAAAAGATATCCCGCAAGCTTACCCAAATCAGCAAAAGGGGTCTGATTGAAGTTCAGGACGGCAAAAGTAAAAGTTTCGCCGATAAAACCATATTTCTGGAACCATTGATGCAACGGTTACAGGAACTGATTATCCGTGACCATCCATTAAATATTTCCACGCAGGAACGAATTGCTTCGGTGGCGCTGGAAAAATATCAGCAGAAAATCGTGCAATTGGAACTGGAATTGGAAGAGGAAAAAAGTAAACGTGCTGTACAGGAACAAGTAAAAGAATTATCCGGAATTAAATCTCCTCATTTCAAGATCGTAGCAGATTTTATTGCCAAAAAGAGCGGCAATTTACTCAGTGTAAAAATGGAGAACGAATTACAAAAATGGCTGGATGACCTTGGATTTACCCCGGAATTTTTGCTTTGCATGCTGGAAATGACGTTTGAACGCAACATCCACAACCCGCGTGAAATTACCAGCATTGCCAGAGATCTTAAGGAGTATTCCGTAAATACGGTTGAAGGTTTGGAAACCTATTTCAGCAAATATGTAGATACGAAAAAAAGTAACCTCCGTACCAACCAATTCGATCCTGATATTGCTGAGTTCGGAAATTTTACCGGAATTGATATGAGTGCTGATGCCAGGAAGAAAATGTATTATAAATGGCGTTATGACTGGAGATTTTCTCATCAGATGATTATGAAAGCCGGAGAAATCATGTGTCAGCGTACCAAAAACGGTGGTCCGGAGTATATTGACAGTGTCCTGCACAACTGGATGAGCAAAGAAATTCGTTCCGTAAATGAGGCGGAAAGAGAAATCATCGATTTTAAAAAACGTAATAAAAATGCCAAATCAATGCTGCTAAACAGCAGTAAATCTTCAAGTCCAAACCCTGCTCATGATTATGAAATTTATGTCCCCCCGGAGGTTTTAGAGGAACTCAAGAGCAAAGCATAATCCGAGCCGGGTTAATACCCGGCTGTTTTCTTCTGCCGCAAAAGGTATAATATTCAATAAGCAGATTATTCTTGCAAGGAGGCTGTTTAAAGATCTTGGAACGCAGTCAGTATAACGAATCACTATTTGACCTCGAAAGCGAAAGAAGAGTATTATCTGCCATGCTGCATGCTGAATCTGCATGTATTGAAGCATACAACAGCTTAAAGGCCGCTGATTTCTTTTCTCCTTTGCATGCTACCGTCTTTGAACTTATCACCAGCCTGTATGAAAGAGAAATTAACCCCACCTTCGTGGAGCTCATTAAAGAAGGCCACAGCCTGGGAATATTTACGAATCAACAAGATATAGATGAACTGACATATATTGCTGAGCATTATATCGATGACGAAAATATTGTATATTGGATCAAAAGAGTAAAAGATAAATCCCGTTTACGCAGATTTGAGATGTTTTTGCGCAGAAATTACCAGCTGTTAAACGAGGAGGTTGATCAGGACGTTGAGCAGACCTTGATGCTGGCAGAAGAGGAGTTAACCAACCTGACGGCGCTGGAAGTTGATGATCGCATAGATACTCCCGGCGACCTGGCCCGTCTAGGTTATGAGGAAGTAGAAAGACGCTTTCTGCGTTATAAAGAAATCAGGGAACTATATAAAGGGGTTATACCGCTTGACGGACTGCCCACCGGCTTTGACAGCCTGAACAAAATAACGCTGGGTTACAAACCGGGGGATTTAATCATTCTCGGTGCCCAGACCGGTCACGGTAAAACTTCCTTTGCTTTACATACTGCCGCGGCTATCGCAGTAAAAGAGCGGCACAATGTCATTTATCTGAATACGGAAATGAGTCGGGAACAGATAGCCTTGCGCTGGGGATCGATATTATCAGGTATTGAACATGAGCGGGTACGCAGTGGTGAAATCAATGAATCAGAATTATCCAGGATTTTAAACGCCTATTCACGTTTGGGCGACAGCGGATTTTATTCTTATCCCTGTCCCAATCTGACACCGGAAAAAACTATATCGATTGCCCGCAAATTCAAGACCCAAAAGCGAGTTGATATGATGATCATTGACTATATCGGCCGTATGGAAAAGCATGATCCCAAACTGCAGGAATGGCAGATCCTCGAACAAATAGTTAAAACCCAGAAGATGCTGGCCCAGAACTTAAAAATCGTGGTCATGTGTCTGGTACAGTTGAATCCGGACGGGACTTTGCAGGGGGCCAAACGCATGAAAAATGAGTGCGACCTGATGCTGAAATTAAGTCCCATCAGCAAGGAAGAAATGGAAGAGAGTGACGAACTTAAAAAGTATGAAGTCATGCCTAACTACGCTATTTATATAGACAAAAACCGCGATGGCCAAAGCGGCATACGCATTCCCATTCTTTTTGATTTAAAGCGCCAGACCATGATGGATGCCAAAAGGGTTTCGATATAATGGCCGATATGGATAATAACCTGAAAAAAGTATATGATGCCACCCTGGCGATGATATCCAGACTTCATTTTAAACAAATATCAATAAGCCAGGAAGAAATGTATTTTTTGCTTTCCTTGCTGGATAAAATTATGCAGGGAAAGATGGAAGAGGAATTTATAAATTGCTTGCTGCAATGGCAGACCGGTAATTGGAATAATGATATAAATGAAATTATCAAAGCCAGTCTGTTGCCGTTGGACCTGGACGATCCTGCGGCAATTAAAAATACTTGTACGCTAATCGCGGATCTTTTAAATTATCAGAATGATGGTGAGAATGACTAAATAAGCAGGAGGATAAACAATTGAACGGATCTTGGATTTATGAAAAGCATACTGAGGATTATGGCGTAAGCTGGAAAATAAACAATATTCTCCATCAGGAGAAATCCGAGTATCAGGAAATTACTGTAGCCGATTCTGAAACATGGGGGAGAATGCTGCTGCTGGACGGAATCGTCCAGACCACTGAAAATGATGAATTTATGTATCACGAAATGATAACCCAGGTAGCCCTGCATTCCCATCCCGGTATAAAAAACGTTTTGGTCATCGGGGGCGGTGATGGCGGCACTTTAACCCAAATCGTGAAGCATCCTGCGGTTGAACATATTGACCTGGTTGAGATTGACGGTCAGGTGACTGAGATCTGCCGAAAATATTTTCCTGGTTTTCAGCCCGGTTTTTCAGATCCGCGTACCAATATCATAATTCAAGACGGAATCGAATATGTACAAAAGACCAATAAGAAATATGATTTAATTATCGTTGATTCATCTGACCCCACCGGACCGGCGGTGGGATTATTCACCAGTTCTTTCTATGCTTCCGTTTTTCAAACTTTGAACAATGACGGAATGATGGTCACGCAATCAGAATCGCCAATATTTTATGCAGACATTTTCACTTCTATTTATCGTAATATATGTTCTGCTTTCGGCTCGGCGCATATATATATGAGCACTGTACCAACCTATATCAGCGGGCCTTGGACCTTCACTATTGGCAGCAAAAAACATGATCCGCGCAAAATCATTAGCGACAGACCGGTTCCGGAAGGAATGAAATATTACAGCCCGGCGGTTCATCAGGCGGCTTTTGTCTTGCCTCAGTACATTAAAACCCAACTGATAAAAGCAGGCTGATTACTCAATTAAAATAGGAGTGAATGTATTTATGCAGGATTTTGTTAAAAACAAAGCCCGAAAGGAAATATTCGATCTCAAGCCATATATCCCGGGTAAACCGATTGAGGAAGTAAAACGGGAACTAGGAATCGATAACATTATAAAAATGGCTTCCAATGAAAATCCTTTGGGGCCTTCTCCGCGGGCTCTGGAAGCCATCACCAAAAATTTGCCGCAAATCCATCTCTATCCCGATGCCAACTGTTTTGAATTAAAAAAGCGTTTGGCTGAATTTTATAGCATTGCGGCCGACTCTGTATTGATCGGCAATGGATCAGATGAGCTGTTAAAACTGCTGGCGGAAGCTTTTATAAACCGGGATGACCAGGTCATCTTCGCCCAGCCTACTTTTTCAGAGTATGAATTTGTGTCGCTGATCATGGGAGCGGAATGCATTAAAATACCACTGAAAAATTACACCCTTGATCTGGAGGGAATTTTTCAGGCAATCACCCCCAAAACCAAAATTATTTTCATCTGTAATCCCAACAATCCCAGCGGGACAATGGTTACATCTATACAGATAAGTACATTTATGGAGCAGGTGCCTGATGATATAATCATCGTCTTTGATGAAGCCTACAGTGAATACGTTGAAAGCTCGGATTTTCCTGACAGTCTTGATTATGTACGCCAAGGCAGGAATGTAATCGTCAGCCGGACTTTTTCCAAAATATATGGCTTGGCGGCGCTGCGGGCCGGGTATGCGCTTACCACTGCGGCTATCGCCCAAGCCATTGAAAGAGTCAGGGAACCGTTTAACGTCAATACCTTGGCCCAGGTCGGAGCATTGGCGGCCCTGGATGACCATGAATATGTGCTGAAAAGCAAGCAGTTAAATCGTGAGGGCAAACAATATCTTTATGCTGAGCTGAGCCGTCTCGGACTTAATTATGTACCGTCCGAGGCCAATTTTATACTTGTAGATTGTGGCAGAAGCTGCCGGACGGTTTTCAATGATCTTCTGCAGCAGGGCATTATCGTGCGTACCTGCGATCATTTTGGCTACCCGGATTTCATACGCGTCACCATAGGTAAACCGGACGACAATCAGCGCTTTATTAAAAGTCTGGAAAATGTTTTAGGAAAATAGATAAAATGATGTTCGTAGACAGCGATTATCGTGATCCCATCACCGGCCAGCTGCTTACCGACGCTTTAGCAATTTGTCAGGCCGAAACAACAGAATTTCCAGTATTTATTTGCATTGGATCCAACCGGCATTTGTTGGATTGTTTTGGGCCGCTGACCGGCACCATGCTGCAGGAAAGTCTCCCTGCATTGATTGTCTGCGGCACCCTTGATCAACCGTTGCACGCCCGTAATCTGACCAGGGAAATGATGGTTATAAAAAAACGTCATGCCGACCGAAAATTTATCGCCGTTGATGCAGCGGTGGGGGAAGAAAACGAAATCGGGCACATCCAGTTCAGAAGCGGTCCAATATTTCCCGGCCGCGCTGTAGCCAAAGCGCTTCCCGCGATAGGTGATTACGCCCTGACTGCTATTGTCGAAAAAAGAGGCTATAATCAAGCTGAAGGCAAAGCACCATCACAAAATTTTGCCCATGTATATCATATGGCCAAACTCATTCAGCAAGCGGTTGTTGGCTGGTATTGTTCGCATCAGCAGTAGCTATTTAACATTGCCACCTTCTTGCCTAATATGATATTATTTTTTTGGGAATTAAGCAGCATTTCCTCTCGTTCCTGCGTGAAGGGGAGGTTTTTATTTGTAGTATAGAGGAGGATTCATATGAAAGAGTTGATGATAGGCAATGCGGCCATTGCCCGCGGCGCCTATGAAGCGGGAGCAACGGTAGCCACAGCATATCCGGGTACGCCCAGCACCGAAATAGTCAGCAGTTTCGCTGAATTTCCGGATGTATATGCAGAATGGGCACCCAATGAAAAAGTAGCCCTGGAAGTCGGTGCCGGTGCTTCGATTGCCGGAGCCCGTACGTTGGTAGCCATGAAACATGTCGGGGTCAATGTCGCCGCCGATCCGCTTTATTCTTTTTCCTATACGGGTGTAAACGGAGGTCTGGTCATCGTATCGGCAGATGATCCGGGACTGCATTCTTCCCAGAATGAGCAGGACAATCGCGGCTACGGCAGATTTGCCAAAATGCCGGTCATCGAACCTTCCGACAGTCAGGAAGCGCTCGATTATACCAAGCTTGCGTTTGAGATAAGTGAACAGTTTGATACCATGGTGATGCTCAGAATTACCATGCGTTTGGCCCATTCCCAGACCATGGTGGAGACCGGCGCAAAACAGGATGTACCCATGAAGGAATACAAAAAAAATGCCCCCAAATATGTTATGCTGCCCGGTTTTGCTAAAGGACGTCACGTGGAAGTAGAGAAGAGCCTGCAGCAATTGCAGGAATATGCGGAGACAACTCCCTTGAATCGGATCGAAATGAACGATACCGGTCTGGGAATCATCACCAGCGGCGTACCTTATCAATATGTCAAGGAAGCCTTCCCCCATGCTTCGATATTGAAATTGGGGCTGGTTAATCCGCTGCCGCAGGAACTTATCAAATCATTTGCTGCCCAGGTAGACAAGCTTTTCGTAGTTGAAGAGTTGGAACCGGTCATTGAAGAGCAGGTCAAGTCATGGGGGATTGAGGTAATCGGTAAAGATCAGTTGACTTTATTGGGTGAATACAGCACCGAGTATCTGCAACAACAATTAGGCGGCCAACCCATGCCGCCGGGTTTCAATCTCGACAAGCAAGTACCGGCGCGTCCGCCGCTTTTATGTGCCGGATGTCCGCATCGCGGAGTATTCCATGTGCTGCGCAAAATGCGCCTGGTGGTGGCCGGTGACATTGGCTGCTATACCCTTGGGGCGATTGCTCCTTTGGAAGGAATGGATACCTGCATCTGCATGGGCGCCAGCATCGGCACGGCATTAGGGATGGAAAAAGCCCGCGGACCCGAATTTGCCGCCAAAACCGTAGCCGTTATCGGGGACTCCACCTTTGTTCATTCCGGCATAACCGGCCTTATCGATGTGGTTTACAACGGAGGCACTTCCACCGTTTTGATTTTAGACAATGACACCACCGCCATGACCGGACATCAGGATCATCCGGCTACAGGGGTTACTATTACCAAACAGCCCACCAATAAACTGGATATCGAAGCGCTGGTTAAGGCCATCGGGGTGAAAAATGTACGCGTGGTCGATCCGCTTAAGATCAGCGAACTGGAAACAGCATTAAAAGAAGAACTGGCCCGGCGGGAACCTTCGGTAATTATCTGTAAACGTCCCTGCGTATTGTTGCCTGGAACACCCAAGCCAAACCGAAAGATTTACGTTGATGCCGAAATTTGCAACGGCTGCAAATCTTGTATCCGGGTCGGATGTACCGGCGTGACATTCCAGGATGAAGAGAAAAAAGCCCAGATCAACGATGGCTGCATAGCCTGCGGACTCTGCGAGCAGGTATGTAAATTCGATGCGATCAAGCAAACGGAGGTGTAGGAGATGCAGGACAAAGTTACCAATATCCTGATTGTTGGGGTCGGCGGACAGGGCACTCTTTTGACCAGTCGCATCATTGCCAAGGTGGCGGTGCAGATGGGATTTGATGTGAAAGTCTCCGAGATCCATGGCATGGCGCAACGAGGCGGAAGTGTAGTTTCCCAGGTGCGCTACGGAAAGAAAGTCTATTCACCGATTATTAAAAAAGGTGATGCCGATATCATTCTGGCTTTTGAAAAAATTGAAGCCGCCCGCTGGCTGGATTATTTAAAACCAGACGGAATGGTGATAATAAACAATGAAAGGGTCAATCCGCTGTCGGTTATGAGCGGTAAAGAAAAATATCCTGACGATATCCATGAGAAAATCACCGCTTTATTACCCAAAACCACCATTATTGATGCTACCGCCATCGCCACCCGCTGCGGCAATGTCCGCGCTGCCAACGTAGTACTGGTGGGGATGCTGACTGCGGCGGTAGGTATTCCGGCAGAAGAAGTGGAAAAAGCAATCACCGGGATTGTTCCGGCCAAAGCATTACAGGTAAATCTTACTGCCTTCCGTGAGGGTTTGGCTGCCGGAGCATAATAGCAGAAAAAGAGGTTAAATTAATTCAATTCTAGAAATCATAAGGTCAGGTGAAATAATTTTACCTGGCCTATTTTGTATGAAGGCTTACTGCTTGAGAGTTTTGCATAATTAAACTATTTTAATTATCCATGAAACCCTTAAAATATCAACCTGAGCGGTAGCGAAGCGACCTTAATTGTGATCTTCAGATAACATATGTAGTTCCCGTAGGGGGGATCTAAGGCATTTGTGAGACTCACCGACGCTCAGACTGCGCTGCGCTTGCCTTCTTATCACGTTCGGCACTAGATGCCACATGGCATCGTCACTTTACTATTGCTTAGAGTGACAGTATTGCATGGTTATTTGAATTATGTAACACTTTCACTTGATAACTAACATGGAGACATTATATATGGAATGTATTGTGAATGGAATCAGTCATGCTGGCGAAGGCGTAGCCAGAATCGAAGGCAAAGCAACCTTTATACCCTATACAATACCCGGTGAAACGGTAGCAGTTACCATCACCGAGGAAAAGAAAAATTACCAGCGGGCCCGTTTGGATCAAATCATTATCTCCTCACCGGATCGCACCGAACCGCCCTGCCGCCATTATTTCACCTGCGGCGGCTGTTCTTATCAGCATGTAAAATATGAGCGGCAATTGGCTCTGAAAAGACAGGTGGTTGAAGAAACCTTAAAACGCATCGGCAGGATAGATATAAAGGTCAATCCTGTTATTGGTATGGAAAATCCCTGGCATTACCGCAACAAAGTCGAATGGCATACCGGACAGGAGGCCGGAGAACCTCTGCTGGGTTATTATATTAACAACACCCACAAATTGATCGATATTGAAGACTGTCTGCTGATTAGCGAAGAAATGAAGGATGCAAGCCGTTACATAAAAAACAGGTTGCAGCAATTGCGAGTACCGGTCGCTTGCAAGGTGACCGTGCGGCAATCTACCCTCGGTCAATTAATGATCATTTTCTCAGGAACCGGTACCAGTGAAATAGATTTTGCCCAATTAGCTGATTGTTTTAAAGAAGCATCTCTTTACAGTATTGATCAGGGCATTGTCTGCCTCCATCACGGTGAAACAAGATTAAATGAAAAACTGGGGGAAATCACCTTTGAGATATCCCCGCAGGCCTTTTTTCAAGTAAATCACTCGCAAACCGAAAAAATGCTTGATATTATAAAAGACTATGCCCAATTGCGCCGCAGCGATACTGTTCTGGACGCCTATTGCGGTACCGGCAGCATTGCTCTATCTCTGGCCCAAGACGCAAAAAGGATAGTGGGCGTGGAAGAATTCAAGGCAGCCATCAAGGATGCCAAACGCAACGCTTTCCTAAACAATATCACCAACAACCAGTTTATCAAAGGAACCTGCGAAGACATCATACCCATCCTGGAAGATGATTTTAATGTAATCATCCTCGATCCGCCCCGCAACGGATGCAAAAAGGAATTGATCCAGGCAGTGATCAATAAATCTCCCCGCAGCATCATTTATGTTTCCTGCAACCCCTCAACTTTGGCCCGAGATCTGGCCGTGTTGAAAGATTCAATTTATCAAGTCAAAGAAGTTCAGCCGATAGATATGTTCCCGCAGACCCACCATGTTGAGACGGTAGTATTGATGTCAAGGGTAAAAGATCGAAAGAGCTGAAAACCCTTACATATCAAGGGTTTTAGCACATATGAGTTTGAAACCCAAAAAGCAAAAATGAGATTTTTTCACCTTGCGGAAACAAGTCAAGAAATGCCCTATTTGATAGTTAAGTGGTCAGGTTAGATGTCAGTGCTTGGTGAGTGGTCGATTTAGATGTCAGCCTTCGCGAGTGAACGATTTAGATGTTTTTTCGGATTTTTTTAAGGTTGTGTGGTCAGGTTGGACATGAGAATAGAATCGTATTTAATCTAATACACATAAGACCTTGTTTAGAGAAAGGAGATAATTTAATGATAGATTTATATGAAAGATTTGCCTTTGACTATGATGAATTTGGACCGATAGAAGAGTACTTGGGTGACGAGAAAACATTTCTAAATAAAATTTTTGCTGAGCATGGTGTTAGGAATGTTTTAGATTGTGCTTGTGGAACAGGGCAACATCTTTTAATGATGGCACAGTCCGGATACAATGTTTGGGGCTCAGACTATTCAAAATCAATGCTTG
>ENA-UOXR01004746-UOXR01004746.1-bioreactor-metagenome-genome-assembly--contig:-NODE-4746-length-10451-cov-5.883032_pt1 | contig 10451 bp, 11 predicted proteins | sample MGYA00238164_ERZ764825 | MGnify/ENA primary metagenome ERZ764825 (study PRJEB28920, sample SAMN05720171) | bioreactor metagenome | isolation source: Anaerobic biogas reactor | place: USA:Washington...
GGTTCCGCCCCACCATGCAGCAGCCTGGCGGGCGCGTCTCATGGCGCCTGGCCGCGGTCATCCATCGCAACGGTGGTGGCGATCTTCAGGCCTCGCACGAGCTCTTTGTGCACACCAGCGCGCCCGAGCTCTCGGTGGTGATGCAGGACGCCCAGCCCCACGCCAGCATCGGCGGGCGCGTGGACAAGGACCTTCCTCCTGAGGACCTGCTGCCCTCCAAGGCCCAGGCCGACGCCTAGCTTTGACGGAAGCCCCCTTCCCCCCTAGAATCACACCCTGAAGATGTGCTGGACCTACCGCGGGACGAGGGTGAATGTTCGAGTCGCTGGGCGAGAAACTGCAACAGACCTTTGATCAGCTGGCGCGCAAGGGACGCCTCTCCGAGGATGACGTCTCGCAGGCGCTGCGCGAGGTCCGCTTGGCATTGCTCGAGGCGGACGTCAACTATCGCGTCGTCAAGAGCTTTACCCAGCGCATTGCCGAACGCGCCGTCGGTGCCGACGTAGCCCGCTCCCTCACCCCCGCCCAGAGCGTCATCAAGATCGTCCATCAAGAGTTGATCACCCTCCTGGGCGAGGCCAAGGAACTGAACCTGGCGGACAAGCCCCCCTCGGTCATCATGCTGGTGGGCCTCCAGGGTTCTGGCAAGACGACCATGGCTGCCAAGCTGGCCCTGCACTTGCGCAACAAAGGTGAGCACCCGTTGCTGGTGGCCGCCGACATCTACCGCCCCGCTGCCATCAACCAGCTCCAGACGTTGGGCCGCCAACTGGATATGGCCGTGCACGCCGAACCCGAGGGCACGCCGCCCGCAACCATCTGTGCCAACGCGGTACGCCGTGCTCGTCGCGAGGGCTTTACGGTGGTGCTACTGGATACGGCGGGCCGCTTACAAATCGACGAGCCGATGATGGCCGAGCTGCAAGAGATTCGCCGCCAGACCGAGCCGCAAGAGGTGCTGCTGGTGGTGGACGCCATGACGGGCCAGGAGGCGGTGTCGGTAGCTGATAGCTTTCACCAGCGTGTCAGCGTCACGGGCCTGGCCATGACCAAGATCGACGGCGATGCCCGCGGCGGCGCTGCGCTCTCCGTTCGCGAGGTCACTGGCGTTCCCATCAAGTTTCTGGGCGTCGGCGAGCGCCCCTCCGACCTGGAGCCGTTCTACCCCGATCGTCTGGCCTCCCGTATCCTGGGGATGGGGGATGTGCTCTCGCTCATCGAACGGGCCGAGACGGCCGTCACGGCTGATCAGGCGCGCTCCATGGAAGCCAAGCTGCGCGCCAGCAGCTTTACCTTTGAGGATTTCCTGGAGCAGCTCGAGACCCTCAAGCAGATGGGGCCGCTGAGCGAAGTGCTTGGCATGGTGCCTGGCATGAACCGCTTGGCCAAGCAGCTCCCCTCGGAAGAGACGGACGCCAGCATGCGCCGTTCCGAGGCCATCGTCCGCTCGATGACCGCGCAAGAACGTCGCAATCCCAAGATCATGAACGCCAGCCGCAAGCGTCGAATCGCGCGGGGAAGCGGCACCACGGTGCAGGATGTCAACCAGCTGTTGCGCCAGTTTGACGAGATGCAGCGCATGATGAAGCAGCTACAGAAGGGTCGCGGCATGAAGGGGCTGCTCTCTATGTTCGGTTAGCTATCTGCGACACTCTGGTGTATAATCGTTTATCGGTTCACAAGCGCAGTCAACTAGATGGGGATGAGTTCAGAGCATGGTCAAGATCCGATTGGCAAGACGGGGAGCGAAAAAACAGGCGACCTACCGCGTGGTAGTGGCCAACTCGGAAGCGCCGCGCGACGGTAGCTTTATCGAGATCATCGGTCACTATAACCCACGGACGGATCCGCCCACGGTTGTGATCGACGAAGAGCGAGCCCTCTACTGGCTCGGCGTAGGCGCCCAGCCCACCGAAGCGGTGGCGCGCATGCTGCGTAACCTGGGCATCACGGCCAAGTTCCAGGGCGAGGCAGAGCAGATTAGCACTGAGGAAGAGCATGTCAACGCAGGATGAGCTGCAGACATCCATGAAGGGCCTGGTCGAGTACATGGCCCGCTCATTGGTGGACAATCCCGAGGCCGTGAGCGTAACCGAGATACGTGGCGGTCGCACCCTCATCTATGAGCTCACGGTGGCCCCCGAGGACAAGGGCTGGGTGATCGGCAAGCGTGGTCGCGTGGCCAACGCCATGCGTTCCATGTTGCGCGTTGCATCCTGCGCACGCGAGGCTCCGCGCACCACCCTCGAAATCGTCTAGATGCCTCGATCCAGCCAAGACCCTCGAGGGCGACGCCCCCGCAGTGGGGACGTCGCCCCTTTGCATGCGAGCCAGCAACCGACCCACCTGGTCATCGGGCAGATCGTGGGTCCTCGCGGCGTGCGCGGCGAGCTCCGCGTGCGCATCGAGAGTGACCTTCCCGAGCGTTTCCTGGAGCTAGAGCGCGTCTTGGTGGGGCCCGAGCACGCCCCCTATGTCGTACAGCAGGCTCGCTTGCACCAGCAATGGGCGCTCCTCCAGCTAGAGGGCGTGAACGACCGTGACGCTGCCGAGGCCCTTCGCGGCCAGTGGTTGTGGGTAACGCGTGACGAGGCCGTTCCGCTGGCAGAGCACGAGTACTTTGTCTGCGACATCGTGGGGCTAATGGTGCACACCGAGTCGGGCGAGCCGCTCGGCCGCGTCGTGGAGGTCATCTCTACGGGCGCCAACGATGTGTATGTGATCCGCACCGCCGAGGGCGAATTGCTTCTGCCGGCCATCCGTGACGTCGTGCTGGCCGTCGATATGGACGCCGGGGTTCTTCGAGTGCGGGTGCCGGACGGCCTCCGCTAGCGAACGGGATACACGGATCAGCCGATGAGCGACCTGCGATACTGGATCGGGTTCAATCGCGTGCCCCAGATCGGCCCCGTCCGTCTGCGTCGGCTCCTCGACGTTTTTGGCTCGATTGATCAAGCCTGGCATGCCCCTCCGGCCAACCTGCGCTCCGTCGGGCTGCCACGACCCGCCATCGATAGCCTGCTGTATCACCGTCAGCGCATCGATCTCGACGCCGAGGTCGCCCGGGTCCGAGAAGCAGGGGTGACCGCCCTCACCTGGAAGAGCGACGACTACCCCCAGCTCCTCAAAGAGATTGACGACGCACCGCCAGTCTTGTATGTGCGCGGCTCTCTTACCGAGGCCGACTCTTTTGCCGTCGCCATGGTGGGCACTCGCCATGCCTCTACCTATGGCAAGGAACTGGCCCGAAAGCTGGCGACCGGCCTAGCGCAAAGCGGCGTCACCATAGTCAGCGGCTTGGCGCTCGGCATTGATGGCATTGCCCATCGAGCGGCCCTCGATGCCGGCGGCCGCACCATCGCGGTGCTAGCTTGCGGGCTCGATCACGTCTACCCGGCCCGCCACCGCGAGATGGCCGAACGCCTTGTTCAGCATGGCGCCTTGGTGAGCGACTATTCCCTTGGCACCAAGCCCGAGGCGCGCAACTTTCCACCTCGCAACCGGATCATCAGCGGACTCTCGTTGGGAACGGTCGTCGTGGAGGCAGGCCTGCGCAGCGGTGCCCTGATCACGCTTCGCTATGCCCTGGAGCAAGGTCGAGAGACCTTTGCCGTGCCCGGAAGCGTCCACAGCAAGGCCAGCGAGGGCACCAACGCCGCCCTCAAGCGTGGCGAGGCCAAGCTGGTCACCGACGTTCAGGACATCCTGGAAGAGCTCCATCTGACGATGGCGCCCCAGCAGCAGGAGACCCGGCGGATCGTTCCGGCCACGCCGGCGGAAAAGGACCTCCTCGCCCACCTGGGCCGCGAGCCTCTCCACGTGGACGAGTTGGTGCGCCGAACGGGCCTTCCCGCGGCCGCGGTATCGAGCACCCTGGCCATGATGGAGCTGCGTGGCGTGGTGCGTCGCGTCGACAACACCTGCTATGTGCTGGCCCGTTAGGGCTGGGGAGGAGGGCACCATGCCGTCGCGATCGACCAAGACCTGCGCGGATGTTCACATCACCATTCTAGCCGGTGGCAGCGGGACCCGGCTGTGGCCCCTTAGCCGCACCAGCTCGCCCAAGCAGCTCCTGGATCTCTTTGGCGATGGATCCCTGTTGCGAAACACCATCGAGCGCGTGCTGCCGCTGGTGCCCTGGGAACGCATCTATATCCTTACGGGACCAGACCACGCCCCGCTGATCCGGGCCCACCTCCCCGAACTGCCAAACGGGAACCTACTCGTGGAGCCTAGCCCTCGCGGAACGGCCCCTTGCCTGGGGCTGGCAGCCATGCGTCTGCGCAAGACGCGCCCTGGGAGCGATGTGATGGTCTCGCTTCACGCGGACCATGTCATCGCTGACGCCGATGCCTTTCGCCGCGGGCTACAGGCGGCCATCGCCACCGCCCGCCAGGGCCATCTGGTCACGGTTGGAATCGTCCCACGCCAGCCCGAGACCGGCTTCGGCTATATTGAGCGAGGCGCGCAGATCGATCCGCCCACCGATCCACCAGCCTTTGCCGTCGCGCGGTTTGTGGAAAAACCCCCACTCGAGGTGGCCCGCGAGTTCGTTGCGGCCGGAAGCTACTACTGGAACGCTGGCTACTTTGCCTGGACGCTGGACGCCATCTTGGAAGCCTTCCATAGACACCTTCCGGCTACGCACCAAGCCTTGGAGGCCATCGTCTCGTCGCCGACCGAGGATACCGATGCCATCACCGAGGCGTGGAACGGCATCGCGCCCGTCACCATCGATGTGGGCATCATGGAGCAAGCCACTGACGTGGCCGTCGTGCCCTGCGACATGGGCTGGAACGACGTGGGCAGCTGGGCAGCCGTCTATGACATGCAGGCCCGCGACGAGGACGCAACCGCCGCCATGGCCTGCAGCGAGCTTGTGACCATTGACAGCGGCGGCAACCTGGTGCACGCCGGGGGCAAGCTGGTGGCCACCATCGGCATCCATGATCTCGTCATCGTCGACACCCCTGATGCGCTCCTGGTCATGCCGCGCGACCGCGCTCAGCAGGTCAGTGAGCTAGTCAAGCTCTTGCGCGCCCGCGGCCACCAAGAGCAACTTTAGAGCGAGGCAACATGCAAGCAGAGATCATCACCATCGGCACCGAGCTCCTCCTTGGCGAGATTGTCGACACCAACTCCGCCTGGATCGCTCAACAACTGGCCTATGTCGGCCTCGACGTTTACCGTACCGTCACCGTGGGTGATAACCTCGATCGCATCGGCAACGCCGTGCGCGACGGCCTGGCCAACGCCGACCTCGTTATCACCACTGGCGGCCTCGGCCCCACGGTGGACGACATGACGCGTGAGGGCATCGCGCGTGCCACAGGGCGAGCTATCGTGCTCGACGAAGGCTTGCTAGAAGAGATCGCCGCCTTTTTCGCTGGCCGCGGTCGCGTGATGACCGACACCAACCGCAAGCAAGCCACCATCCCAGCCGGCGCCGAGGTGATCCGCAATCCGGTGGGCACCGCCCCCGCGTTCGCCGTTGAGCATCAGGGCAGCCTCGTCATCGCCTTGCCCGGGGTGCCCCACGAGATGCGCTACCTGATGGAACACGCGGTACTGCCCCTCCTTCAAGAACGCTACGGCCTGCAAGCCGTCATCGCCAGCCGCACCGTGCGCACCTGCGGCATCGGCGAGAGCACCCTCGGAGCAGTGATCCCGGACCTTATGGAGATGAGCAACCCCACCGTGGGCACCGCCGCCCACCCGGGCCAGGTCGACATTCGGATCACGACCAAGGCATCCACCCGCCAGGCGGCAAACGAGCTCATCGCGCCGGTGGAAAAAGAGATCCGCGCGCGCCTGGGCGAGTTTGTCTTTGGGGTAGATCACGAAACACTGGCCGGGACCGTGCTGGAGCTATTGGCGAAAGAGGGTTTGACGTTGGCCGTCGTGGAGACAGCCACCCAGGCGGGCATTGCCGGCGCGCTCTTGTCTGAGGAGAGTCATGCCGATGGCTTTGCGGGAGGCTGCAGCATTCGCTCCACGCCGGCGCTGGCGGCCCTGCTCAGCGCTGAGGACTCTGCGCCGTCAGCGGACATACTGGCCGAGCTGACGCGCCAGCGCCGGGGAGCCAGCCTGGGCCTGGCAGCCATCGACGGCCTGGGCAACTCGCCCGATGAGCAGCGCCAGGTTCACTTTGCCCTGGCTTGGGAGGGGGGATCCTCCGCGGCCGCGCCCACGGCGTGGCGTTCCGGCCCCGCCGCCCAGGGTTGGCTGGTACACACCGCCCTCGATCTGGTACGGCGGCATCTACTGGGCCTGCCGGTGGGGCACGGCGAACGTACGGGCGCGACACGCTGATGGCAACCCTACGCGGCGCGGCGCTGCAGGCCTATCGGGTGCACCTAGAAGTGTTCGAGGGGCCACTGGAGCTGCTCTTGCGCCTGATCGAGCGCGAGGAGCTCGAGATTACCAAGGTCTCGCTGGCTCTGGTGACGGACCAGTACCTGGCCCACATCGCGGCCTTGCGCGAGGTAACCGCCGGCGATCTGGCCGGGTTTATGGTGATTGCTGCCAAGCTGCTGGTGATCAAGTCGCGCTCACTCTTGCCGCAGCCTGAGGACGAGCCGGATGAAGAGCAGGAGGACCTTGGCGAAGAGCTGGCCCAGCAGCTCTTGGAGTACAAGCGCTTCAAAGAGGTCGCCAGCGAGCTCCGCGAGATCGAGGAACGCGGCCAGCGGGTCTATCCGCGACTGGCGCCCCCGCCCCGGATCGAGCCACGCCTCCACCCGGGAGACGCCACCCTGACCGACCTGCTCATGGCTTTCGCACAGGCGCTGGAGGCCCACCCTCCCCTTCCGGAGGTGGACGAGGTCGTGGCGCCCGCCCCCGTGCGCATCCAAGACTGCGTCGACACCATCGAGCGCCTGTTGGCTCGCTATCGGCGCTTGCGCTTTTCCACCCTGATGAGGCGCGCTCGGTCGCGGCTAGAGATCATCGTGACCTTTCTGGCCATGCTCGAGATGATCCGTCGGCAGCGCCTGCGCGTGGCGCAAGACAGCCCCTTTGGCGAGATCCACCTGGAAGCCCGAGAGCCGGATCCGGATGCCGAGATCCCCCCGCTAGACCTGGCCGAGTATGGCGAGGCGCCGGGCGAGGCCGTCACCCCAGGCTGAATCCGCCCGCTAGCCATTGACAAGCCGGGCAAGCGTTGCCTACAATCGGCTTGTCTGCAGATCCCCTGCAGCGCGGCCCCGGCTTTGGCCGGGAGGAGGTGCGCGACCATGGCAAGCCTCAGCCGGTTCGGCTCTACCATTGCCCGCTTTGATCCGCCGCCGATGACCCGCTCCTGGCCGGGACCAGAGGGCCTCCGAGCTCTCTTTGAGGCCAGCGTTCACGAGATGCTCCAGCACTGCCAGCGCCATCCTCTAGCCTGGCTCAGCGACGCTGATCTGGCCAGCCTGCTCTATGCCATCCTGGCACACCAGCTCCCCGCCCACGGTCTCTCGCGCTGCTGTCTGCACGCCGGCCTCGCTCTCCCCACCAGTCCCACGCCGGACGCGAGATACCGCGCTCGGCACATGGTGGTCGACATCGCACTGCTCCATCCAGATACGGTACGGGTGCACAAAGCTGGTGGCTGGGAGGGATCGGTCGAGCTGTTCGCGATCGCGCGGCGAGGCTATGGCGAGGTCGGCAAGCTAAAAGGAGTGCTAGAGGGCCTGGCCGCCGTAGCCCGGGGTCACCCCGAGGCGGCCAGCTACTTGATCGTCGTGGGCTATGGCGAAGACTCCAGAGCCCGAGACGAGGTCGCCCGCCTGGCACTCCAGCGGGGGGTGCCGCTCTTGGGCGAGATCATCGACGCCAGCGATCATCACGAGGGTCAACCCCCACTGCTCTAGCCCTCGGATGTGAGGTGCAGCAGGAATCCCAACAGCCGATCGAGGTCGGCCTCCTGGTCGGGCGCCTCTTTGAGGCAGTAGACGAACTGGTGCTTGAGGATCAGCAGGCTGGCCTTGTCCAGCGCGGCACGGGCGGCCATCAACTGGGTGACCACCGCCTCGCACTCGCGGCCCTCATCGACCATTTTCTGGATCCCACGGATTTGGCCCTCAACCCGGCGCAGCCTGGCCTGGATCTTGGCGCGTAGCTGTTCACGCGTCTCTTCCACACTTACCGCCTATCCCCTGATGCACGCCAGCCCGGTGACCAGAGTCTAGCCCAGGCCCCGACGATCGTCAACGCAACCTATGACACAAGCACAAAGCGGCGCTCGTGTGAGCGCCGCTCTCCAGCCGGAACCCGGTCTAGTCGTCGTCTCGCAACGCACCCATCACCACGATCGCGCCCACCACGATCAGCATCAGCGGCGCCACCATGTCCCAGCGGAACCACCAGAGCGCCCCGAGGTTCTTGAGCAGCAAGAGCAAGCCTACGGCCACCAGGACGGCTCCGCCGACCATAGCCCGATTGGCGGGCTGGGCGACGGCGTTCACGGGCTCGCGACGGTCAAACGGCTCCATCGCGTGAGCCTCTTCGCTCGGCTCGCCGACAGGCAGCACCACCCACAACACAAAGTAGGGCAGCACCCCCAACCCATTGGCTAGGGCCAAAAGCACGAACAGGATGCGAATCAGCAGGGGGTCCACCCCCAGATAGCGGGCGATGCCACCGCACACGCCACCGAGGATCTTGTCGTCGTTACTTCGGGTCAGTTTCATCGTGTCACCTCACTCATCAGCGGCGCCTCAGATGCTGGCCGCCTTGCCATTCCTCAGCCCCTATACGCAGAGCTGATGAGGAGGTTCCGCTCTTACCGCCGAGCGAACTCACGTTCCAGCTGGTCGCGGGTCATCTGCACCAGCGTCGGTCTCCCATGCGGGCAGGTGTGAGGGAGGTCACACCGTTCCAGGCTGCGGACGAGATCACGCATCTCGTCCAGAGAGAGGGTCTGCCCAGCCCGAATGGCGGTGTGGCAAGAGAGCGTCACCAGAGCCTGATCTAGCCAGGAAAAGGCCTCGCCGCCCTCCTCGGCTGCCTCGACCAGCTCGGTCAACGCAGCAACCACGTCGCCATCCACTAGGTGCTGGGGGACGCTACGAACCAACACGGTGCCGCTGCCAAAGGGCGAGAGCACCAACCCGACGCGAGCTAGTTCGTCCAGATGCGCCTCGGCCAACTCGGCCAACCGCGGAGCGAGCTCGACGACACGCGGCTCCAGGAGGTCCTGCGTCACGACCGCCGCCCGCTCGGCCTGCTTGGACAGCTCCTCGTAGCGAATGCGCTCATGCGCTGCGTGCTGATCGATCAGATAGAGCCCGCCGGGACCCTCGGCCACCACATAGGTCTGGGCCAGCTGCCCGATGACACGTAACATGGGCAGCCGTTCGCCGCCAACCAGCTCACCTTGGCTGTTCGGCGCCTCCCAAGACCCGCGCGTCAGGCCGCCGTCCCGTCCGTCATCGGGCAGCAACAGCGATGGCGATCGATCGGCGTCATGGCGGGGAGCCTGCCAGTCGTCGCGCCCGCCAATGTGCGCGATGATCGGCACATTGCCTTGGGCCATCAGCGTGGTCCGCACGGCCCTCTGCACTGCCACAAACACATCCCGTGGCCGCTGGAACCGGACCTCACGCTTGGTCGGGTGCACGTTGACGTCCACATCACGGGGCGGCAAGGTGATATTGAGAACCACCACTGGATGGCGCCGTTGGGGCAAGAGCGACTGGTAGGCCTCGCTGATCGCATAGGAGAGAGAGTTGTCCTGAATCCAGCGACGATTCACCAACAGGGTGATATCCTGCCGGCTTGAGCGATGGACGGACGGTCCGCTGACATAGCCCCACACGGCGATCTCGTGGTGATCATCGGCCGGAATCTCGAGCATTGCCTCGGCCACGTCCAGCCCATACACGGCCACGATGGCGTCATAGAGCGCTCCCGTGCCGGTCGTTGAGATCACCGAACGCCCCTGATGCGTCAGGCTGAACCGCAAAGACGGAAACGCCAAGGCATAGGCGCTGACGAGGCGCGCCACATGGCCGGCCTCGGTCGCGTCGGTTCGCAGGAACTTGAGCCGGGGAGGCGTGTTGAAAAAGAGATGCTCCACAGCGACGCTAGTTCCGCTCGGCCGGCCCACAGCCTCGCTGCGCGCGACGCTGCCCCCTTCTATGCGGACGCGCGTGCCGGCGGCGTCGCCGGCCGATTTGGTCGAGAGGGTCACGTGGGAAACAGCCGCGATGCTCGCCAGCGCCTCACCACGGAATCCCAAGGTTCTGATATCGTAAAGCTCTTCGGCCGAGGCAAGCTTGCTGGTGGCATGCCGATGAAATGCCAGCTCCACCTCATCAGCTGGGATGCCCAAGCCATCGTCTTCCACGCGGATCAACCGCCGGCCGCCCTGCTCGATGGTCACGTCGATGCGGGTGGCCTCGGCGTCGATAGCGTTCTCGATCAGCTCCTTGACCACCGATACCGGACGCTCGATCACCTCACCGGCG
>ENA-UOXR01004749-UOXR01004749.1-bioreactor-metagenome-genome-assembly--contig:-NODE-4749-length-10448-cov-6.591263_pt1 | contig 10448 bp, 8 predicted proteins | sample MGYA00238164_ERZ764825 | MGnify/ENA primary metagenome ERZ764825 (study PRJEB28920, sample SAMN05720171) | bioreactor metagenome | isolation source: Anaerobic biogas reactor | place: USA:Washington...
GGCGACAGCGCCAGGCGGGACACATCCAGGTCCAGCGCCGCCGCGTCTTCCAGCACCCCGACCAGCTGCGCTTCCAGGCCTTCGGGATCCAGCGCGCGGCGGAACGCCTGGGTCTCCTCGTCCCGCCGGGCCAGCGCGCGCTCCGCCATCAGCACTTCCTGCCCGCGCGGCACAACCGGCCCGGCGATCGCCCGGGCGGCCGCCGTCAGGCGCTCCTGCTGGCCGGCGTCGCGGCGCTGGCGCAGCACCGCCTCGCCCGCATTCAACCCCAGCACCGCCAGCGCCGCCGCCGCCGCTCCTGCCACCGCCGCGCGCCGGGCGCGCCCCTCTTTCCGCAGCCGCGCGGGATGCGCAAACTCCCCCGTGCAGAAATTCACGCCGGCCCCGTTCGCCGCGCGCCGGGCCAACGCCCGGGCCAGCAGCGAGGCCGGCTGGCGAACCGTCTCGTGGCGAAGAGCCAGACCGGCCGGAAGCAGCCGGCGCAGACGCCCCGTCAACTCGTCATCCTCCGCTCCGCTCCCCGCCCACCACACATCCAGTTCCGCGGATTCCGTCTCGGCCAGGTGGGCCGCCAGAATGGGCCCCATGCGCGCGCCCCACAGCCGGTCAAAGGCTTCCTGGGCATCCGTCCCGTTTTCCCCCGGCGACGCCCGCAACAGGTGGGCCGCCAGAAGCGCCGTCCCGCGCCCGCGAAGAACCAGCACATGGCCGGCGCCCAGCCACACCAGCGCCCGGGGCTGGCCGGCCCGGGCCGGCGGCGTGTCCACGGCCAGCTGCTCCCACAGCGCCAGCCCTTCGGCATCCGCATGGGTCGGCTCGAATCCCGCGGCCCGGCAGGCATCACGGAACGCCGCCAAATCCCCCTGGCGGATGGCGGCGGCCACCGCTACCGTGCCGCCGTCGGCCAGCCGCGGCGAACTGTAGGCGCATACCGCGCCCTCCACCGGAAACGGCAGCTCCACATCCAGCAGCGACGCCCAGACCCGGGCCGCCTTGCGCACGGATGCAAACGGAGCCCGCAGCCGGCGAATCACGGTTTGTTCCGCGGGCGCCGCCGCGGCCAACGCCGCCGATCCGCGTTCCGCTTCGCGCGCCACGGCCGCCAGGAGCCGGCGGGCCTCTTCGGAGTCCGCCCCTCCCGCATACACCACTTGCGGCGCGCTCCGGCGCGTCGCCCGCGCCAGCACCACGCGACCGCCGGCCAGTTCCAGCCCGTAGGCCGCTTTGTATCCGCCGGCCACGCGTCAGCCCTCCCCTTCCACCCATTGCAGCACCTGGATGTCGCCGCTGGCCGCATCGCGCCGTACCCACGCCATCACCGAACGCCGCTGAATCCCGAGCGATGCCCGGGCGCGGATGCGGAAATACTCGCTGGACGTGCCCACCGATCCTTCCAGCGCGGCGGCCAGTTCCGGATTGGCCATGAACATCATGCCCAGCGACGAAAACGGCTGCACCTGCCGCAGCGACAGCACCGCGCGCACCGCCGCCTCCTGCTGCAGCCCCGTCAACCCCATCAGCACATCCCGCCCCGCCGTGTTCACGTTGACCGGCACCGGCGCCTCCAGCGCCGCCGGCACCAGGACGGCGGATGTCGCCAGGTCGCCGCCGAACAGATCGCCCGCGTCGGCTTTCGGCCGGGGCCTCAGCCGGTCAGCCGGAAATTCATGCGAATGCCGCAGTTCTTCCGGAGCCCAGAGCGGACGGTTCGGCGGTTCGCGCGGAGGCTCCAGCCGGCGGGTGAACGCCGCCTCGTAGCCGCCTTCGCCGTCTGCATCCACGTAATCCTGCAGCGCCTCCACGCGCGTCACGGGCTCGAAGTCCCCGCAGAACGTCATCAAATCCAACAGGATCTCGCGGGGCGTGCGCGTGGCGCGGTTGGACACCGACAGGTTGTTCCAGTTGACGAAACGCCCGGCATCCTCCACCACGGCAACGGTGGATACGCCGTCTTCCCCGGTGGCTTCCATCGGCAGGGCCCAGTCTTCGCCCAGATGATCCATCCGGAGATCCTCGTCGGACGCCAGCACCCACATCGCCTCCCGGGCGGCTTCGGCAGCGGCGACCCGCAGGCGCTCGCGCACCAGCTCGGCCTGCTCGGCGCGGGCCAGCGCCCCGGCCCGGGCCTGCATGTGCAGCGCCAGCCCCCCGGCCAGCACAATGGCCGCCAGCGCCAGAATCAGCGCCATGCCGGATCGGGCGGAGGAGCTTCCGGGCATTCAGCCCTCCCTGACGCCGGCCGCCAGACGCGCCGCCGCCGCGGCCTGCCGCTTCTCTCGCTCCCGCCGCAGGGCTTCCGCCTGATCGCGCTGGCGCAGCTCCCGGTTGCGCGCCGAAATTTCGTGGCGGCGGATCTTTTCCGAGCGGGCCCACGCATAGAACAGCAGCGAGACCATGCCGCAGCCCAGGAACACCGCCGACAGCTGATGGAGCGGACGCCGCTGCAGCTCGTGCTGGAACAGCGACATCAAAAACACAAACACCGCCATCGCCGGAAACATCCCCGAAGCCACCGCCAGGATGTGCCGGATCTTCGAGCGCATCTTGCTCTTGCTTCGCGGACGGTGGGTGTCCACCCGGAAATTCGCCTGTTGAACCGGCAGCTCGGCCATGATCACGCCCTCCTGTAGCCGTGCGGATGCGCCTGGTGCCACGCCCACGCATGCCGCACAATCGTCTTGAGATCCGCATGGCGGGGATTCCAGCCCAGCACGCGCTTCGCCTTCTCCGCCCCCGCCACCAGCCGGGCCGGATCGCCCGGACGGCGCGGGGACATCCGCGCCGGAATGTCCCGCCCCGTCACCTCGCGGCAGGCGTCAATGACCTGCTTGACGGAAAACCCGGTGCCCGTGCCCAGGTTGAACGGGCCGGTCACATCCTGCTCCAGCGCCAGAATGTGCGCCCGCGCCAGGTCCACGATGTGGATGTAGTCGCGGATGCACGTCCCGTCCGGCGTCTCGTAGTCGTCGCCGAACACCGGCACGGCCTCCGCCTGCCCCAGCGCCACCTTCAGCACGTTGGGAATCAAATGCGTCTCGGGATCGTGGTCCTCGCCGTACTTCTCCGTGGCCCCGCACGCGTTGAAGTAGCGCAGAAACACCGGCTGGAGGCCGCGACGCTGCTGTTCCCAGCGCAGCGCCGTCTCGAACATCAGCTTGGACTCGCCGTAGGGATTCGTCGGCCGCTGCGGCAGTTCCTCGGTCATCGGGATCACGTCCGGCTGCCCGTAGGTCGCGCAGGTGGACGAAAAAATGATCTTCCTCACCCCCGAGTCCCGCATGGCCGCCAGCAGGTTCAGCCCCCCGCCCATGTTGTTCTCGAAGTAGAGGTGCGGATCCTCCATGGACTCGCCCACCAGCGCATAGGCCGCGAAGTGCACCACCGCGTCCGGCCGGACCTCCCGCATCACGTCGCGGATCGGCCCCGGCTCGCGCAAATCCCCCGCCACCAGGCGCGCCCGCGGATCCACCGCCTCGCGGTGGCCGCGTTCGAGATTGTCGAACACCGTCACCTCGTGCCCGTCGTCGCACAGCAGTTCCGTCGTCACGCTGCCGATGTAGCCCGATCCGCCTGTCAGCACTATCTTCATCAGCCGATCCTTGTAGCAAAGCCCCTCCCCACCGGCAATCCATTTTGCCCGCCCGACCCGGGGAGCGCAACTGCGATTCGGTGCATCCAAATTGGAAATCCGGCTGTGTGCCTGTCATCCCGAGCGAAGTCGAGGGATCTCGGCTTGGTCCCGCAGGTCAGCCTTTGGGATGAAGCCCATATATTTCGACTCCGGCGCTGCGCGCCTGCGCTCAATATGACTTGGACATGCGCACCCAATCGCAGATGCGCCCCGCTCAAGGGGTCAGCCCGTGAATTGTAGCATTTTCCGGTCCCCGGCAGGCCGCCCGCCGCCCCGCCTGAACCCGAATATCCTGTTATGCACATATGTGCATATGTGTATAACAGAATATACAGGCGGCAGCCGGACGCGAAACATCCGGATCTTCCACGCCATGGAAACTTTTTCACGGGGTTTTCCACGCCGTGGAAAATCCGGAAAACCGCCAGCCCGCGGCGGGACAATCTGGCAAACCTTCACGCCCTGCGGCGACGGCCCTGGGCCCCCAACCGCTCTGGCCCTGTCGGCGGGCTTGCGCCGCGCCCCTCCAACCGCTAGGATGGCCCCCAATCGGTTCCTCCCCGGTCCCGGCCGGTTGGGTTGTCCAGTTGAAAGGTTGCCCCATGTCCCGCAATGTCTATATCGCCGCCATGCAATCCAGCAGCGGCAAGTCCGCCATCGCTCTCGGCGTCATGGAAATGATGGTCAAGAAAATCGGCCGCGTCGGCTTTTTCCGTCCCATCATCGCCGCCGACCGCAACGCCCCCGAACGCGACAACGACATCGCCCTGATGACCAGCCATTTTCGCCTCGACCTGCCCTACGAGCAGGCCTTTGCCTATACCAGCCGCGAAGCTGCCGATCTCATCCGCGCCGGCAAGACCTCCCAGCTGCTCGACGGCATCCTCGAACGCTACAACGCCATGGCCGGACGCTTCGATTTCGTCGTCTGCGAGGGCACCGACTTCGAAGAACTGGCCTCCGCCGTCGAATTCAACCTCAACGCCGCCATCGCCCGCAACCTCGGCGCCCCCGTCCTGCTGATTGTGGACGGCCAGAAGGCCGGCGAAGAAGGCCATCTCGGCGGCCTCGATTTCGCCGTGCAGAGCTTCGAGGAGGACGACTGCAAGGTGCTCGCCGCCATCCTCAACCGCTTTGCGCCCGACCGCATGGAGGCCCTGCCCGACCTGCTTCGCCATTCGCGCTACGCCGAACTGCCCGTCTTCGCCATGCCGCAGGATGCCTCTCTCGCCGCCCCCATGATGAGCGAAATCGCCCAGGCCCTGCGCGCCGAAACCTCCTACCGCGCCGACCTGCTCGACTCCCTCCAGGCCACCTCCTTCACCGTCGCCGACTCCTCCCCGGAACTGTTTCTCTCCCAGCTCAAGGACGGCGCGCTCCTGTTCATTTCCGGCGACCGCTTCGGCAACCTCCTCGGCGTCATGCTCAAGCTCAATTCCGCCAATCCCGTCAATATCGCCGGCGTCGTCCTCACCAACGGGTTCAAGCCCGCCGGCGCCGTCGCCGCCCTCCTCAAGGATGTCAAGAAAATGGTCCCCGTCCTGACCGTGCCGGGCACCACCTACGACGCCATCACCGCCGTCTCCCGCCTGCACTCGCGCATCTTCCCCGGCGCCACCCGCAAAATCACCACCGCCCTCGCCCTCTTCGAGTCCCACGTGGACACCCAGCGGCTCGTCGGCCTGCTCTCCGCCGCCCGCACCGCCGTCGTCACCCCCAAGATGTTCGAGTTCGGCCTCATCCAGCGCGCCCAGAAGCCCCGCCAGCGCATCGTCCTGCCCGAAGGCGAGGAAAACCGCATCCTCTACGCCGCCGAGCAGATCGTCCTGCGCGGCATCGCCGACATCACCCTCCTCGGCAATGTCCAGCGGATCCGCACCAAAATCTCCCACCTCGGCCTCAACCTCCCCGGCGTGGACATCCTCCAGCCCGCCAAGTCGCCCCACTTCCGCGACTTTGTCGAAACCTACCACGAGCTTCGCAAGGAAAAGGGCGTCACCCCCGACATGGCCGAAACCATCATGTCCGACGTCTCCTACTTCGGCACCATGATGGTGTACAAGGGCCTCGCCGACGGCATGGTCTCCGGCTCCGTCAACACCACCGCCCACACCGTCCGCCCCGCCCTCCAGTTCATCCGCACCAAACCCGGCTTCTCCATCGTCTCCTCCGTCTTCTTCATGTGCCTCAAGGACCGCGTCCTCGTGTACGGCGACTGCGCCGTCAACCCCAACCCCGACGCCAAACAGCTCGCCGAAATCGCCGTCACCTCCGCCCAGACCGCCCGGACCTTCGGCATCGAGCCGCGCGTCGCCATGCTCTCCTATTCCACCGGCTCCTCCGGCGGCGGCGCCGACGTCGAACGCGTCCGCGAAGCCACCGAACTCGCCCGCTCCATGGCCCCGGACCTGCCCATTGAAGGCCCCATCCAGTACGACGCCGCCATCGACGCCGACGTCGCCCGCACCAAAATGCCCGACTCCAAGGTCGCCGGCCGCGCCACCGTCTTCATCTTCCCCGACCTCAACACCGGCAACAACACCTACAAGGCCGTCCAGCGCTCCGCCGGCGCCGTCGCCATCGGCCCCGTCATGCAGGGCCTGCGCAAGCCCGTCAACGACCTCTCCCGCGGCTGCACCGTCGTGGACATCGTCAACACCGTCGCCATCACCGCCATCCAGGCCCAGGCCGGCGAATGATTCCCCTCGCCCTCAGCACCCGCTGGAACGCCGGCCGCCACCACGACGGCCAGGCCCTCGTCGAGGAAATCCTCGAACTGGGGATCGACCGCCTCGAACTCGGCTACGACCTGCGCGCCGAACTCATCCCCGGCGTCAAGGCCATGATCGAATCCAACGCCGTCCGCGTGAACAGCGTCCACAACTTCTGCCCCGTCCCCGTCGGCGCCCCCCGCCCCCACCCCGAACTCTACACCCCCGCCTCCGCCGACCGCCGCGAACGCGAATACGCCGTCACCCACATTTCCCGCACCCTCCGCTTCGCCGCCGAGGTCGGCGCCTCCGTCGTCGTCTGCCACTCCGGCAACGTGGATATGCCTTCCTACACCTTCGATCTCCTGCGCCTGGCCGCCCGCAACGAGCAGTTCACCGACGCCTTCGAAGCCCTCAAGCTCAAGGCCCAGATCCAGCGCGACAAGAAAGCCCCCCGCCAGATCGACTATCTCTCCGAAAGCCTCGACGCCCTCCTGCCCGTCCTCGCCGAAACCGGCGTCCAGCTCGCCCTCGAAAACCTCCCCACCTGGGAAGCCATCCCCACCGAACTCGAAGGCGAACGGCTCATGACCCGCTTCCGCGACGCCGGCGTCCGCCTCTGGTGGGACATCGGCCATGCCCAGATCCGCGAAAACCTCGGCTTCATCAACGCCTCCCGCTGGCTCCGACGCCTCGCCCCCCATATCGCCGGCATGCATATCCACGATGTCGCCCCCCCCGGCCAGGACCATCTCATGCCCCCCCGCGGAAAAGTCGATTTTCCGGCCTTGGCGGATTTCGGCCGAATGGATAAGGTACGCGTCCTGGAACCGGCCCCGGATACCGATCCGGCCCATATCGAGCGCGCCGTCGAGTACCTGCGCGAGGTCTGGAAACCGGCCGAGCCACCACAAAAGAAAAGCGGAGAACCGACATGAAGAAAGCACTGATTACCGGCATCACCGGCCAGGACGGATCCTATCTCGCCGAGCTGCTGCTCTCCCAGGGCTACGCCGTCACCGGCATGGTCCGCCGCGCCTCCACCGAAACCTTCGAACGCATCGCCCACTTCAAGGACCGCGTGGACCTGCGCCAGGCCGACCTCCTCGACCAGTTCTCCCTCGTCAAGATCCTCGACGACGTCCAGCCCGACGAAATCTACAACCTCGCCGCCATGTCTTTCGTCCCCACTTCCTGGACCCAGCCCGTCCTCACCGGCGAGTTCACCGCCCTCGGCGTCACCCGCCTCCTCGAAGCCATGCGCATGGTCTGCCCCAAGGCCCGCTTCTACCAGGCCTCGTCCTCCGAAATGTTCGGCAAGGTCATCGAAACCCCCCAGACCGAAAAAACCCCCTTCTATCCCCGCAGCCCCTACGGCGTCGCCAAGGCCTACGGCCACTTCATCACCGTCAACTACCGCGAAAGCTACAACCTCTTCGCCCTCTCCGGCATCCTCTTCAACCACGAGTCCCCCCGCCGCGGCAAGGAGTTCGTCACCCGCAAAATCACCGACGCCGTCGCCCGCATCAAGCTCGGCTCCCAGAAAGAGCTGCGCATGGGCAACCTCGACGCCAAGCGCGACTGGGGCTTCGCCGGCGACTATGTCCGCGCCATGTGGATGATGCTCCAGCAGGACGCCGCCGACGACTATGTCGTCGCCACCGGCGAAACCCACTCCGTCCGTGAATTCCTCCAGATCGCCTTCTCCCATGTCGGCCTCAACTTCGAGGACTACGTCGTCATCGACCCCGAATTCATCCGCCCCGCCGAGGTCGAACTCCTCCTCGGCAATCCCGCCAAGGCCAAAGAAAAACTCGGCTGGCAGCCCGAAGTCTCCTTCGAACAGCTCGTCACCCGCATGGTGGACGCCGACATGGACCGCCAGACGGGAAAGACCGTCACCGCCTGATGAGAGGTCAGAGGTCAGGGTTCAGAGATCAGAAACAATGCGAATGAAAGTCCCTATTCGTCCCCTGTCCCTTGTCCCCTGTCCCCTGTCCCCTGTCCCCTGTCCCCTGACCCCTGTCCCCTGTCCCCTGTCCCCTGTCCCCTGACCCCTTCCCCATGAAAACCCTCGTCACCGGTTGCTGCGGATTCGTCGGGCGCCATGCCATGGCCGCCCTGCGCCAGGCCGGACACGACGTCGTCGGCACCGATATCGGCAGCCTGTCCGGCAGCGGGACCTCCCACCTGCCGCTCGATGTCCGCGATCCGGATTCCATCGCCCATGTGCTGGCCCAGGTCCGCCCCGACGCCATCCTGCACCTCGGCGGTCTCGCCTTTGTTCCCCTCGGCTGGACCCAGCCCCAGCGCGTCTTTCATGTCAACACCATCGGCACCCTCAACCTTCTCGATGCCGTCCGCCAGCACCTCCCCGCCGCCCGCGTTCTCGTCGTCACCTCCGCCGAAGTGTACGGCTCCCATCCCGCCCCCTCCCCCCTGACCGAAGACGCCCCCTACCGCCCCGACAACATCTACGGCGTCGCCAAGGCCGCCGCCGACCAGTCCGCCCTCCTCTACGCCGCGCATCATCAGCTCGATGTCATGGTCGCCCGCCCCTCCAACCATATCGGCCCCGGCCAGTCCCGCGACTTCGTCTCCTCCGCCTTCGCCTCCCAGCTCGCCGCCATCGCCCGCGGCGCCGATCCCGTCATGCGCGTCGGCAACCTCGACCAGCGCCGCGACTTCACCGATGTCCGTGATGTCGCCCGCGCCTATGCCCTCCTGCTTGCCAACGGAAAAACCGGCGCCGCCTACAACATCGCCAGCGGCACCATGACCCCCGTCCGCGACATCCTCGACACCCTCTGCGGCATCGCCGGCGTGCGCCCCCGCATTGACGTGGATCCCGCCCTCTTCCGCCCCACCGACGAACGCCCCGCCTACGATGCCTCCCGCATCCGCCGGGATGCCGCCTGGCAGCCCGAAATCCCCCTCTCCCAAACCCTCCGCGACATCTACGCCGATTTCCTGCACGCCCCCGCCGGAGAGTGACCCATGGCCAGCCGCTTCCGCTGGACCCCCCTCCTTCGCCTGCTCCTCGGCCTCGCCCTCGTCGCCCTGCTCGTCCGTTCCGTCGGCCTGGACAACCTCCGCTCCGCCCTCGCCCCGCTGAGAAGCCATCCCGGCTGGATCGCCGCCGCCCTCGCCCTGACCTTCGCCGCCCTCTTCGCCGGCGCCGTCCGCTGGCAGGCCATCCTCCATGCGCTGGGTCTGCCCACCCCGTTTTCCTCCACCTACCGCGGGTTCTTCATCGGCCAGTTCTTCAACGCTTTTCTCTTCGGCGCCTGCGGCGGCGACCTCGCCCGCGCCGTCGTGGCCGCCCGCGACCACCCCGGCAAACGAACCGAAGCCGTCACCTCCGTCTTCCTCGACCGCGCCATCGGCCTCGTGGTCACCCTCCTCGCCGGCTGCGCCCTCCTCCTTCCCCGGCTCCGCGACTTCGCCGCGTTTGAAGAAGCCCGCCCCGCCCTCCTCCTGATGGCCGCCTTCCTGCTCGCCGCCGTCGCCTTTGCAACCCTCTTCTTCACCCGCGACCTGTTTGACCGCCTCCCCTTTCTGCAGCGCCTGGAACGCCGCGGCCGTCTCGGCCCCCTCCTCCGCCGCGCCTACGACGCCATCTACCTCTTCCGGAAAAACGCCCGCCACCTGCTCGGACCCGCCCTGCTCTCCCTCGCCAATCTCCTGCTGCTCGCCGCCGCATCCGCCGCCCTCGCCCGCGCCCTCGAACTCGATCTCCCCTTCCGCGATTTGCTCGCCGTCTTCCCCGTCATCACCGTCCTCGCCGCCATCCCTCTCACCCCCGGCAGCCTCGGCGTGCGCGAAACCCTCTATATCCAGCTCCTCGCCCCCTTCGGCGTCCCCCCCGGCCCCGCCCTCATGCTCTCCCTCCTCGGCTACCTCGCCGCCTCCGCCTGGTCTCTCTACGGCGCCCTCTTTCTCCTGCGCCAGCCCCGATCCAACCATGATTGAGCCTTGCGCACGGACGTAAGCGTGTTCGGGCCGCCCCCCCCCACGACCCCGCATAGGGTCTCAGACCCCCACGGGCTCGTCCCGTGCACAACCAGGTAAAGGGTCTCAGACCCCCACGGGCTTGCCCCGTGCAC
>ENA-UOXR01004752-UOXR01004752.1-bioreactor-metagenome-genome-assembly--contig:-NODE-4752-length-10443-cov-13.766269_pt1 | contig 10443 bp, 7 predicted proteins | sample MGYA00238164_ERZ764825 | MGnify/ENA primary metagenome ERZ764825 (study PRJEB28920, sample SAMN05720171) | bioreactor metagenome | isolation source: Anaerobic biogas reactor | place: USA:Washington...
AAGACGTCCACTCCTTCATCCTGATCCAGGTTCCCAAGACTCCAAAGGTAATCTTCCGGACTGACGGACCCAAGCATATCGACCGGGTTGGAGATTTGGGCACTAGGATTAAGTTTTTCCCTCAAACGCGCTTGATTATCTTGCGAGATTTTTGCCAATTCAAAGCCATTGAAATCAAGGCTGTCAGCTGCAAGTGCAGCTGCTCCGCCGGCGTTGGTGGTTATCGCAACCCGTTTTCCCTTAGGCAGAGGCTGACTGCCCAGCGCCCATGCCAGATTGAATAACTCGTTGATGGTGGAAACTTCGATCACACCTGCCTGTTTCAAGGCTGATTTATAGGCAGCATACGAACCAGCCAAAGAACCGGTATGGGAACTGACTGCTTTGGCACCGGCGTCGTTTTTGCCTGCTTTCAGAAAGACGATCGGTTTCTTCATTGAAACTTCACGGGCAACGCGCATGAAGCGCGGTCCATCCTGGATGCCTTCGACATACATGGCAATCACCTTGACATCCTCTTCTTCAGCAAAATATTCGAGCATGTCGGTTTCAGTAACATCCATCTCGTTGCCAAGGCTGGCAAAATGGGAGAATCCGATCTTGGAATTGATGATCAGGTCGATCACACCGCCGCAAATAGCACCGGATTGCGAAATAAACGCAATCGGTCCGGCGGGAGGAACGCCCTTGATGAAAGTTGAATTCAAACCTGTACAAACATCGACAGTGCCCACACAGTTGGGTCCAACTACCCTCATTCCATAACTTTTTGCCAATTTTTTGACCGAATTTTCGATCTCAGCCCCTTCAGGACCTAACTCTTTGAAGCCGCCTGTAATGATTACGACGTTTTTGATTCCCCGCTCCCCGATTTGCCGCATGGTATCCATGATCACCGTTACAGGCAGAACCACTACTGCCAGTTCCACCGGATCGGGCACATCGGCAATGGAGGGATAGGCTTTCTTGCCTAAAATTGAATCGGCGTTCGGATTGACAGGATAAACTCCGCCCTGGTAACCATAAGTGAGCAGGTTTTCAAGAATTCCATAACTTAGTTTTTTGGGGTTGGTGGATGCACCCAATATGGCGACACCTTTTGCATTAAAAAATGGACTGAGCGATGATGGCATAGTTCCTCTCCTGGTATTTATGTCAGAAAGATTATATCAACGAACACTGTGCGGTCACATAATCCATTGAAACGATTTCAACCGGTATAATTCACTCAACATGAAAGGCATGTTACCGCAATCACCCACAGCGATCCAGCAAAAAAGCGCCGATTACGCTGGTCACCCCACGCTATTCCTCAGTGGACCAGCTTCATCCGGGAAAACCAGCGCTGCCCTCCTGCGCCTGCAAAATATCCTTAATAGTTCAACTAATGCTCCCGTACTTGTTCTCGTTCCCCAACGCAGCCTTGCTGTGCCTTACCATAACAATCTCCAGGCGATGAAAATTGCTGAAGGCGATCGGGTCAGTATCCAAACCATGAGTAGCATGGTGCGCAGGATGATCAATCTCTTTTGGCCTGTAATTGCCAGTTACCAGATATTCAAACAACCCTTCGAAGCGCCCCGATTTCTGACACTGGAAACGTCTCAGTACTACATGGCGCAAATTGTGAGACCCATGATCGACCAGGGTCGCTTCAGCAACGTTACGCTCCCTCCTTTCCGCCTTTACAGTCAGATCATTGACAACCTGAATAAATCTGCTCTGGTGGGATTTCCTTCCACAGAAATTGGGCAGAGGCTCTCTTCAGCTTTCATTGGCGATAGTTCTCGGCAGAATGTTTTCAATGATGTCCAGGATGCGGTCAACCAATTTCGCGCCTATTGCCTCGCGCATAACCTGGTAGATTATTCGTTGCAGGTGGGGCTTTTTTGCCATACTTTGTGGCCTAATCAAACCTTCCAGAAATATCTATCCAACCAGTATGCCCACCTGATCTACGATAATGGCGAAGAAGACCCACCTTACGTACACGACATCATCGCTCAATGGCTCCCGAATTTACAGAGCGCATTGATCATCTATGATGATCAGGCAGGCTACCGCAGTTTTTTGGGTGCAGATCCACGGTCCGCGCTTTTACTTGAAAAGTCATGCCAGGATTCTCTCGTTACCACACAAAACTTTGTCAGTTCTGAAACCCTGCAGGAACTGCGATCATGTTTTCGAGACCTCAAAGGTTGCGGTCCAAGCCAGGATTTGATCAGGCAAACAATCGGGTTTCCCAACAAACGCATGCGTTTCTTCCCTGAACTGCTGAATGAATTAACCAAGGAAATCGAAGAAATCCGCGCCTTACCCGGTGGAGAAGACAAGAAGATTGCCATCCTGGCACCCTATATCTCTGACAGCCTGCGTTTTTCCCTGACCCACAACCTGGAAGTCTTGGGTCTGAAGGTGAGTGTTCAAAAGCCTTCCTCATCCCTGATGCAGGACCCGTTTATCAAGACCCTCGTTTTGCTCTCCAAATTCGCCCATCCAGGATGGCAGATGCGGGTGAGTTTCCTCGATGCTGCGGTGGCGCTTACAAATTCTATTGCTGGGTTGGACCTCAACCGGGCTCATTTGCTCCTTGGCGGTTTTGACCCTGTTAATCCTTATCTGAACAAACTTCCCGACCCTGTGATATCTGACCGCATTTCCACTGAATTATTGGAACGGTATGAAGCCCTTAGTAGCTGGCTTGTTTCAACTGACCCGGACGAGCCATTGGACAGCTATCTGAGCCGGCTTTTCGGAGAGGTACTTTCTCAACCAGGTTTTCGATTTGAGAACAACGTACAGGCAGGCACCAGTACCGCTGTGCTAATGGAATCATTCCACAAGTTTTCGTTGTCACTGGATCAAAAAATGCAGTCAGACCAAAAAATGGCTTCACACGCATTCATCGAAGCCATCGATTCGGGATTGATCTCCGCTTTTTACCTCTCAGACTGGGATGGCCAGGCGGAGGATGATGTTTTAATCGCCCCAGTTTTGAGCTTTCTTATGCGCAACCAGCCAGTGGACTACCAGTTTTGGCTCAACATCGGTAGCAATGGTTGGTATGAACGCCTGGAACAGCCCCTCACGCATCCAATTGTGCTGAGCCGAAACTGGGAGGAAGGCAAACAATGGACAGCCGATGATGAGACTGCCTATAACCAGGCTAATCTGCAGCGAACGATTAGCGGTTTGCTTTTGCGCTGCCGTGAGAAGGTTTTTGCGCTCACTTCTGACTACAATGAAGCCGGCGTGGAAGAACGCGGACAGCTGCTGACCATTTTTCAAAACCTCTTCCGCAAAGCAATCAGGAGTAACAATGAGCGCTGAGCCTCGTCTGCGAGCCTCCCAGCAAGAGATCATGACCTATCGTGGTGGTTTGATGGGTATCTCGGCGGTTCCTGGAAGCGGGAAAACATGGACGCTTTCGCAACTGGCAGTGAAATTGATCCTTTCCACTGATTTGGAGCCTGACCAGGAAATTTTGGTAGTCACATTTTCCAACTCCGCTGCCGACAATTTTTCGACCCGCATCGGCGAACAGCTGCGTGCTAACGGGTTGATCGAGGGCTTTGGATACCGCGTGCGTACCTTGCACGGACTCGCCAACGATATTATCCATGAGCGACCTGAATTGGTTGGGCTTTCAAACGACTTTGGCATTATCGATGAAGCAGAATCGAACGAGATTATGAAAGACCTGGTTGCCCAGGCAATGGAAAACCATTTTGATTTTCTGACCAGCCTTATCAGTGAAGATATCAACGAGAAAAAACGCGAAAGCATCATTAAAACGGATTTCCCGGACTTTCTTTTGAATCTGGCAAGAAACTGGATCAAGACAGTTAAGGACAAACAAATCAGCATCAACCAACTGGAAGAATGGCTGGCAGAGCCGGATACCAACCCCCTGATGTCAATCTGCCTCGGGATCTACCGTGGTTACCAGGCAGCCCTGAATTACCGCGGCTCCATTGATTTTGATGACCTCATCCGTTACGCCTTGGAATGCCTGCGGCTTGACCCTGACCTGCACAAACAGCTTCATTATCGCTGGCCATACATTCTTGAAGACGAATCCCAGGATTCAAGCAAACTGCAGCAAGAGATTCTGACTACATTAGTTGGGGAGAATGGCAACTGGGTGCGGGTTGGCGACCCGAACCAGGCTATCTACGAGAGCTTTACTACAGCCGATCCGAACTTACTGAAAACTTTTGTTTCCCGGGAGGACGTTCGGTCAGTGGATCTGCCTGTTTCAGGGCGGTCGGCAGAGAACATCATCGACCTCGCCAATGCGCTGATCGACTGGGTGCAAACTTCACATCCCAATTTTGGCATCCGGGATGCCTTATCACCGCCTTTCATTCAGCCCACTCCACCGGGAGACCCTCAGCAAAATCCGGACGAAATGCCCAATAACATCAACATTGTTAATCGAACCATGACCTCAGACCAGGAATTGATTTTTCTGGGTAAAGAAGTAAGAGCGTGGTTGAAAAAATATTCTGACAGCACGGTCGCGATACTAACTTTCCTCAATAAACGAGCCTCTGAGATTGTCAATTATCTTAAAGCTGAAAAGATTGATGTCAGTGATGTTTTAATGAAAGTGCCTGAGCCAACCCGTCTTTCTGCGGGTGCGATCGTTCTGATTTTAAAATCGCTCCTCGACCCTCTCAATTCTGGTCACCTGGCACGCTGTTTCGAGGTCTTTTATCGCCATTACCAGGATAACCCTGACCTGAACCGCTTACTTAAATCCACCAGCAAACTCATCCGCGAGCTCGAAAACACGGAGGATTTCCTTTATCCAGATCAAACGGATTGGCTGGAGGAGATGCTTGCTGAGGAACTGAACCCCAGCTCTGGTGAGATGCTGAAGGATTTTCGTGCTGCAGTTAAACGCTGGCATGCTGCCATGATCCTGCCCATCGACCAACTGGTGCTGGTGGTTTCCCAGGATCTCATCCTTGAAGATGCTGAGTTAGCCATCATTCATAAGCTGTCTAGATTTATTAAATCTCTCCTGGAGAATAACCCGCATTGGTCTGAATTGGATGTGATGGAAGAGTTGATCGGGATCTCCAAGAACAACCGCGGCTTTGCCACTTTTAGCCAAAAGGAAGACGGGTTTGACCCTGAAAACTACCGCGGAAAGGTTGTTGTAGCCACAGCCCACAAATCCAAAGGACTGGAATGGGACAAGGTATTCCTCAGTTCAGCCAACAATTATGACTATCCGGGAGGGGCTGAAGGGGAAGGTTATGCTTCAGAAAAATGGTTCGTCGCAGACAGACGCAACCTGGAAGCTGAACTCCTCTACGACCTGGAAGCCATGCGCATTGAGCATTCCGGCGGGATCATGTTACGCAGTTATGACAAGCAAAATGCACGCGATGATGTTGCCCGCGAACGGCTGCGGCTCTTTTATGTGGGAGTGACGCGTGCGAAAAAGTCGCTCACCATCAGCTGGAACACTGGATCCAGTAATAATCAGCGTGCATCCCTGCCTTTTCAATATCTATCCGGATTGGTGGATAACCATGATTGATCTCTTGCCTGCCGATTTTGCCTTTTCGCAGAGTAATCTGCAAACCTTTTCTTATTGCCGGCGGCGTTTTTACCTGCGGTACATCCGGAAGCTGATCTGGCCCGATCAAGTTGTCAGCGATCAGCAATACGCCCAGGACCGGGATGCTGGAGTACGTTTTCACCGGCTGGTGCACCAATTTTTCCTGGGGTTTGACAACGCCCTCTTACGCAAAGTTGCAGAAGCAGACCCTGACCCGAGGATATCAGACTGGTTGGAAGCCTTTTTCATTAGTCCGGTGTCCAGATTGGAAGGCAAACTTTATCCGGAAGCACTCTACACCACAATTATTGCCGATCATCCTTTGAATGCGAAAGTAGACTTACTGCAGATCGAAGACGATGCAGTAAGAATATTCGACTGGAAAACTTCACGCCAACTGCCCAAAATCGCCAGCTTGCAGAGACAAGCCCAAAGTAAAGTTTATCCGTTGGTAGTTTCCAATGTTTTCAGAAAGCTTCCTGATGGAAAACCTGTTGAAAACTTAACTATGGTGTACTGGGAAGCTAATTTCCCGGATCAGGGGATCGAAATCAATAGCTCCCCACCTGATTGGGAAAAGTATGAAGTGGAAATCACAACTTTGATTGATACGATCCTCAGCCTGAGCGCTGAAGAATTCGTTCTTACACCAGATCAAAGAAAATGTGCCTGGTGTGAATACCGGTCCTACTGCCATCGGAGAGAAGAAAAGACTGCTTCGGATGAATTCCAGCAAGAACTGCTGGATGATAAACGAAAAGTCCCAGAGGATGTTATAGATTTATGGGGAGCGGTGTAAACTTAAATAAAAAATGGGCAGAACAGGGCTCGAACCTGCGACCTCATCTGTGTAAAAGATGCGCTCTGACCAACTGAGCTATCCGCCCGGAAAGCCTATTATAAGCGAAAAATGAGAATAATACGATTCAAAAATAAAAATGATGATGTCCAATTTGGCTGGATTTCCCAGGAAAAAGTAGGATTGATACAGGGGGATCCTTTCGGCGAATTTCGGCGTTTTGAACCAACCTTGTTGCTCTCTGACCTGGAACTTCTTTTGCCCTGCCAACCCAGCAAGATCATCGCGGTAGGCAGGAACTACGCAGAACACGCAGCAGAGATGAACAACGAAGTGCCAGCCTATCCCATGATCTTTATCAAGCCCCCCTCTGCCTTGATCACCAATGGCGAGCCCATCATTATCCCCTCGCAATCCAACCGGGTTGAACACGAAGCGGAACTTACCATTGTTATGGGGAAAAAATCCAGAAACCTAACCCAGGATAATGTCAGAGAGTCCATTTTCGGCTTTACCATCGCCAACGATGTCACTGCAAGAGATCTGCAAAGAATCGACGGTCAATGGACGCGCGCCAAAAGTTTTGACACCTTTTGTCCGCTTGGTCCTTGGATCGATACAGAGTTTGACCCCAGTGACGCCATGATCAGCTGCCATGTCAACCATGCCCTGCGCCAGATGGCTTCCACGAAGGACATGAACTTCAACCCCGAACAATTAGTGATCTACATCAGTTCCATCATGACTCTTTTTCCCGGTGATCTTATCCTGACCGGTACTCCAGCCGGGGTTGGACCTCTTGTGAATGGCGACCTCGTGACTGTACATATCGAAGGTTTGGGAACGCTCGTGAACCCGGTCAGGAAAGCGGCTTGATCGGTACCATGCCCTTTGCCTACTGCAAATTAAAGCTCAAAATTGACCGCTGTGACAGCTTGAAAGAGAAGCGTGCTATCCTGGCGGCTTTACTTACCCGTTTAAAAAAGTATAATCTTTCGGTCATCGAAAAGTCGAACCAGGATAGTCATCAGCAAATCGACCTTGAAATAAGCCTGATCCGGTCGAGCTTGGTGTTACTTGAACAAGATTTAAAGTCAGTGTCTGATGTGGTTGAACGAGAATTTCCCAACCTGGACCTGTTTGATTTTGAAAAAGAAATATACATTTAGGATGTTTTGTGCCAATAGATAATATTAATTTGATTGAAAAAATACTCTATACCGTAGAGAAACCGGGTCGCTACGTTGGTGGTGAACACAACCAGATCCTAAAAGGTTGGGGTTCAGTCGATGTTCGATGGTGCCTGATCTTCCCGGATATTTATGACATCGGGCAAGCCAACCTGGGCTTGGCGATGTTGTATCAGATATTGAATGCCAGGGAAACCATCCTGGCAGAGAGAAGTTTTGCTCCCTGGGTGGATATGGAAGCCGAAATGAGGCGGCATCAAATTCCCCTGTTTTCGCTTGAAAGCAAACGAAGCCTGCGGGAATTTGACGTTCTTGGTTTCACGCTGCCGTATGAATCCATTTACACCAATGTCCTGAATATCCTGGATCTGGCTGGTATCCCGCTTTGCACCGTTGAGCGCGGGCAGGATGATCCATTGATTTTGGGCGGCGGTCAGGCTTGTTACAACCCTGAACCGATGGCTGGCTTCTTTGATGCCTTTGCCATTGGGGAAGGCGAAGAGGTGTCACTTGAAATATCAAAGACCTTCCATGACTGGAAAGCATCAGGAAAAAGCAGAAACGATCTTTTGTTCGAACTGGCCCAAATACCGGGTGTTTATGTCCCTTCCTTATATGATGTTTCTTACCTTCAGGATGGAACAATCGCCGGTATAATCCCCAACCAGCCCGGCGTCCCAGAAAAAATCACCAAACGCATCGTGGCGGCGTTACCGCCCCACCCGTCTAAATTCCTCGTCCCCAATGTTGAGATCATTCACGACCGCATGTCTATCGAGATCATGCGCGGTTGCACACGCGGCTGCCGATTTTGCCATGCCGGTATGGTCAACCGCCCTGTCCGACAGCGCAGTGTAGACGAGATCATTCCGGTGATCGATGAGGCGTTAACTTCGACAGGTTTTGAGGAAGTCGGACTTTTATCCCTCTCATCCTCCGACCATACCCAGGTCCTTGACCTCACGAAGAATGTACAGGAAAAATATCATGACCGCAAGCTTGCGTTCAGCCTGCCATCTTTGCGCATCGAATCGTTTTCCATCCAATTAATGGATGAACTGAAAGAATTAAAACCCGGCGGAGGCTTTACGCTAGCGCCTGAGGCAGCCACCGAACGAATGAGAGCGGTGATCAACAAGCCTCTGGATGATGACGATTTTTTTCAAACCGTCACACAGATATTTGAAAACGGCTGGCGCTCTCTCAAACTGTATTACATGATCGGTCTGCCAACCGAGACAATGGAAGACGTGGATGCCATCCTGCAGGCTGGGATCAAAGTCCAGCAAATCGGTAGGCGGCTGATTGGAAAAAGTGTAAAGATCCATCTTGGGATAGCCTCTTTGATCCCGAAACCGCACACACCTTTTCAATGGCTTCCAGTGCAGAGACCTGAGGTCATCCAGGAAAAGCTGGATCATCTCAAGGCAGGCACGCGTAAAGCCGGCATCAAAATGTCATATAACATCCCTGATTCCACACTGCTGGAATCCTGGCTATCCCGTGGAGACAGACGCCTTGGCGCCGTGATCCAGACTGCCTGGCAAAATGGTGCAAAATTCGATGCCTGGGGTGAGCGCGATAACCTGCAAATCTGGCGCAACGCCTTTGCAGCCAACGATCTTGATCCCGATTTTTACTCTTACCGTGAACGGAATTTGGAAGAAATATTGCCTTGGGAACACATTGACATTGGCGTTACCAAGCGTTTCCTGAAGCGGGATTACGAGTGGAGTCTGGTTGGACGAACGCGTGAGGATTGCCGGAATGTCTGCTTTGCCTGCGGCATTCTGGATACCTTCGGCGATCAGCGACCTGCCGAAACGGTTTGTTATTGGGGGTGCCCATGAGCGAAACACCATTCCGGGTGCGGGTCGGTTATTCCAAGTCAGGAAATCTGCGTTTTATTGGTCACCTGGATACCCAACGCCTTTTTGAGCGAGCCCTGCGCCGTTCCACGCTGCCAATCCGCTATACGCAAGGTTTCAGTAAACACATTCGTCTGAACCTCGCCAGCGCTTTGCCATTGGGTTTCATTGGTAGAGCTGAAATGCTCGATTTCTGGCTGGATGAACCTCTTGATATCGAGGAGATCCGGGAAAAACTACAGGCTGCTTTGCCTCTGGAGATCAGGATTCTGGAACTGTACAAGGTAGATAACTCGCTGCCATCACTGCAGGGCTCACTGCTATCCAGTGACTACGTTATTACGTTACCAACAGACGAATCAAGCCAGGAATTCCAAAATAGATGGGAGCAATTGCTCTCTCAAGCGGAAATTCCAATCACCAGGAGAGAAAAAACACTCAATTACAGAACCCTCATCCTTGAAAACGAACTTCTGGCGAATGCCTCGGAAAGAACCATCCTGAAACTCAGACTATCCTCCACACCTGGGGCAAATGCCAGACCTGATGACCTGCTGCAGGTTCTGGGCATCGACCCGGCTGAGTGTGTGATCGAACGTGTTGGACTAAATTTTTCTTCAAGTGAGGGGTAATGGAAAATTGTGTGTTTTGTGCCTTAGCAGATAAGAGGATCAGACCGTGGTTGGTTATGGAAAGCGAGAGCTGCCTGGCATTTTTGGATAACAATCCGGTGGCGCCTTATCACACCCTGGTCATACCCAAAAGTCATTACAAAAACATGTTGGATGTTCCCGAAAGCGTACTGAAAGACGTGACAGAACTGACCCACAAGGTTTGCCAGCTTTACACGCAGAAACTTGGAATTGATAGTTATCAAATTTTCAACAACTCCGGACCGCATAGCGCCCAGACGGTCCATCACCTTCATTTTCACATCCTGCCCCGCTTTGAAGGCGATGCCATAAAATTCTATGCTACGCGCATGCCCGAATTAGTGGAAAAGTATCCTGA
>ENA-UOXR01004756-UOXR01004756.1-bioreactor-metagenome-genome-assembly--contig:-NODE-4756-length-10433-cov-81.061187_pt1 | contig 10433 bp, 11 predicted proteins | sample MGYA00238164_ERZ764825 | MGnify/ENA primary metagenome ERZ764825 (study PRJEB28920, sample SAMN05720171) | bioreactor metagenome | isolation source: Anaerobic biogas reactor | place: USA:Washington...
CCGGAGGAGCACGTTGCCGTCGCTGTCCCCGGGCAGCGACGTCGTCCACGCGCCCGGTTCCGGGTGGAGATCCTCCGATCGCGTGAGAACCTCAAGGTAATTCCCCGCCATGACCGTCACGGTGGCCCGCGAGAGGTCGACCGCCCCCTCTCCGCCGGTATTGGCGATGACGAAGGTCAGGGCGTCGATCCGGGTGCCGGAGGACCCCGGGACCGATGGATAACCGATGATATCCCCGACCGGCGCAAGACGCGGTTCGCCGGCGGCCAGGACCGGGTATACACCCGCACCCTCCGGGATTTTACCCCCGAGAGCATTCGCCCCGATAGAGACGAACGAGAAGAGCGTCGTAACGGCAACGAACGCCGCGAAAATTGCCGCAAGCTCCAGCTGTGTAGATGCCTCACTTCCCCCCATGGTGATAACGCCGGTGGTAAGAACAGAGGCTGATTATATAAATCTATCTGCTGTTCGGGAGGTATGCGCGGCCGATCCGGCGATCTTTGAAGGGATCCGCAGTGCAAGACGACGGAGGCGGATCACCGTAGTGATATATATTCACTCCGCACCATAGTATATAGGAGAGGGAGAGTGCGGCCGACGGTGGCACATGCTCTGTGCTGCTGAGGAAAGTCCTCCCACCGGCCAGACACGCAGCCGCATGCAAGTGCGGGTGGCGAGAGTCACGGCAATGACACAGAAACGACACGGTCCGCCGTCAGTGATGAAACGATCGAGCCCTCCGGGCGAGCTTTGCGCGGGTTTCCGCGCGACTCGTTGAACGTAGCGGCGGGATACGATGAAACGGTGAACCCCTGCGGGTGCAAGCCAGAATAGGGCAGACGGATCGTCTGGTATCCGCCCAGGTATGGCGCGTAGCTGAATGCCGCACAGAACAGAAGGAGGCTTACTCCTCCCACTCCTTGCAACTCTTCTCGGTAGAGCGCAGTTTATTCTTTAGCCGGCGGCCTGAGCTCGATCTCCTCAAACGTCACGACGTGCGTATCGACGATATCGCCCCGGTCATTCACGAAGAGCTGGACGAAGATCTCGGCGGGCGTGTTCTCCAGGGATACGACATCTCCGTGCTCTGCCCTGATAGTGAACCCACGAGACTCCAGCTCGATCTTGACGGCATCGCGGGTGTGATAGGTCGAGAGGATCTCGCGGACCTTCGTGAGGACCTTCTGCTGTTGCTCCCTGTTTACGGCCATACCATCCAGTGGAACCCTGCCCTATATCAACCTGCCCGGGAAGGGGCGACGGATCGCGATACCGCCGATGACCGCACCGGCGGGCAAACGTATAAGTGAAAAAATTACCTATAGTAATAATATGGAGATACCCACCCCGGCTGAACTGCGGGAAAAAAGGCTTCGTATGGGCTTAAAACAGGCAGACGTAGCCCGAATGGCGGGGATCAGCCAATCCATGGTCGCGCGGATCGAGGCGGGCAGCGTCGACCCGAGGGTGAGCACGCTTGCAAAGATCGTGGATGTCCTGCAGGCGGCGGAGCACTCGACGGTCACGGCGGCCACCGTCATGACCGCACCCGTGCTCTCCGTTACTCCTGACGACCCTGTCAACCGTGCCGTCGAGATCATGGGCCAGAACGGCATCTCCCAGCTGCCGGTGCTCGAGGGTGGGGTGCCGGTAGGATGCATATCCGAATCGGCCATCATGAGCGCCATGGAGGAGGGAGGGCTCCACCAGACGCACCGGAAGCTGGTGCAGGACTACATGGAGCCGGGTTTCCCGACCGTTCCCCCGACAGCGCCCATCGATACGATCGTCCATCTCCTGCACCACAACCACGCGGTCATCGTGGTCGAGCAGGGGAAGGTGCAGGGTGTCATCACCAAGCACGACCTGATATCGCTGATCACGTAGGGCATCAGAGCAGGGAGATCAGGTCCCTGAAGACCGCTTCGGGGTCGGCGGCCTTGACCACGCTCGACGCGAGGAGGACGCCGCAGGTCCCGAGGTCGACGGCAATCTTCACGCATTCGCCCGACTGGATGCCCGCCCCGGTCAGGACTTTCACATCCGGGTTCACCGCCCTGACAGCGCTGACGGATCGCTCGATGATCCCCGGGTCGGCCTTCGAGACCGAGATCCCGCTCCCGATCAGCTCCGGGGGTTCGATCGCCACGTAGTCGGGCCGGAGGGCCGCGGCTGCGGCGCTGGTCGCGTCGTTGTTCGTGCAGACGACCGATTCCAGGTGGAGCCTCCGGGCGTTCTCGACGCAGGCGTCGATATCGGCGAGAGTCAGGCGGCGCTCGGAGTGGTTGATCAGGGTGCCGCGTGCGCCCGCGGCCCTGACCGCTTCAGGGAGTATGTGACCGGTGTGGGCGCCGGGGGTGACTGCATCGATATGCTGGGCGTAAACCGGTATCGCATAATGCTGGCTCAGCGGGCGAATCTCGGTGAAGACCGGCGCAATGCCGATGGCGACCCCGCTCTCCCTTGCCACGGCCTCGGCCGCAGCGGCGATCCGGTGGGCGTTGCTGCCCATACCTTCCTGGTAGGTCTTGAGGTTGACAAGAATGAAGGGTGAGACCATATCCATCACATCTGCCAATAGGTTGCTCCTCCTGATATTTACTCTGGTGCCGGGGCAGGGGGAGAATCGACGGGCGGCCCCGGAGATTCACTCCGCGAGCCCCCGGACGAAGTGCCCGCCGGTGATGCCGCCGAGCGCCCGCCGTCTCACCTCATCTTTGAGCGCGGGGAGGATTCCGGTGTCGCCCCTGTTCACGGCATCGATCCCCTCCCGGTAGAGCCGGACCATATCCCCGGCATAACAGGCTCCCCGCCCCCGCGCATCGATGGCGACGGTATCGATGCCCATCCCGGCCACCCCGGGAAGGCGATCGATCAGGCAGATCTCGGCGGCATTCGCGATATAGGTCCGCCCTTCGCTATCGTGCCTGAGGGGGAAGATGCGCCTGCGCTGGTCATCGAGCCCCAGGAAGCGATTGCCGGGTTCTTCGCCGGCGACCGCTGCGACCAGCCGGTCCTCGGTCACCATCGCCTCGATGGTGCCCTGCACGATCACCTCGAGTTCCGGGGTGTTCCCGACCGACCCCGCGAGTTCTGCAGCATCGGCGGCCGGGAGTTCGGGGGAGACCGTGCACCGCAGGAAGAGCGCCGACAGGGAACCGGCAGTGCGGTGGTTCCAGACGTTCAGCCCGGCGGCGCCGTAGAGGCGCATCCGGGGTTCGGCGTTCCGGACCGCATCCGCGGCCCCCATCCCGCTCACCATAACCCCGTGGATGCCCGCATCGTAGAGCGACGGGAGGAGAGGGGCCGCCGCATCGAGGAACCCGCGCCGGGTGACCGTCGGCCACTTCCAGACCAGATCGGCGCCCCCCTCCCGGCAGGCGGTGGCCGCCTCTTCGAGGAAGCGGAGGCCCACGGGTCCGGAAGGTTCGATGTAGATCGTGCGGGCGCCCTCCCGTGCGGCGGCCGCTGCAGCCTCGAGGGTATCGACGTAGACCGAGACCGATGGGGTCCGGGGTGTGCGGCGCGATCCTGCCGTGCGTGTCATCCCTTCGATCGCTGCCTCGACCCGCTCCCGGGCCCTCTGCACCGCACCCGGCCCCGGGCGCCGTGCGGCGAGCACGGCCTCCCCGACTCTATCTAAGAATGTTCGCCGGATGCGGTTCAACTCCCCTATCGGTGTAAAGAGTCCCCCGGGGTACCGGAGGTCCATCTTCCGGACGGTAAACGGCGTCCCCCCGGTCTTCCCGAGGTGTTCTGCGATCTGCTCCCCGGTAAGCGGCCGGCTCCGTGCAGGCTCCATCACGATATCGGCACGGTAGAGCACCCGGAGCGGTTCGCCGCCGCACACGGGAACCGTCGCCTCCAGAGAGGGCCTGCCGCCCTCCCAGGCGACCAGGATATCGATGGGAATCTGCGGCAGGGGTTTTGCCATGATCCGCTTTGCCCGCTCCTCGAGGTCGGCGCTCTTCGTCAGGAAGACACGGGCACCCGCCCCGACGGGGGCGCCGACACCGATGCGGACCATGCCGTTCTTCACGGCGGGGGTGCCGCGGACGATCGCCCCCACGCCGCGGTCGGGGTCGTCGGAAGAGAAGGCGAGCCCGTCGCCAGAGCGGGGCGAGATATCGCCGGCGAGGCGCACGCTCGCCTCCCGCCTCCGCGGGTCGTAGCCGCTGACCGTGCCAAGGAGGACGCCCCGGTTCCCGGGCCGGTCGCGGGCCATGATATCGGGAGCGCCGAGTATGTAGCCCCCCGTGAACTCCCGGTTGAACGCGAGGGCGAGGTCCCGCATATCCTCCCGCGAGGGCGACCAGGGAGCCCCGGCGGCGATCGTGTCGAGGGCGCGCCGGTAGATATCCACCACCGTGGCGACGTACTCCGGGGAGCGCATCCTCCCCTCTATCTTGAGCGACGCCACCGGTGCACGCGCGATGCGGTCGAGGTGCGGGTATACCGCGAGGTCCCGGGTCGAGAGCAGGTAGCGGTCCTCTGCAGGCACCGCCCGGAGGGACTTCGGGCGACCGTAATCGTCCTTATCGGCGGTCACGAGCCGGTAGGGTTTCCTGCACGGCTGGGCGCACATCCCCCGGTTCCCGCTCCGGCCCCCGATGACCGAGGAGAGGAGGCACTGCCCCGAGTAGCAGTAGCAGAGAGCACCGTGGGCGAAGACCTCGATCCCGATCCCCTGCACCTCTGCGATATCCTCGATCTCGGCGAGCGTGACCTCCCGCGCCAGCACCACGCGGGAGAACCCCTCCCGCGCGGCCCGGGCCACGCCCTCGCGGTTGTGGACCGTCATCTGGGTGGAGGCGTGGAGAGGAAGGTCCGGGACGACCTCCCGGGCAAGCGACGCCACCCCGGCATCCTGCACCAGGACGGCGTCGGCCCCGGCCTCGTAGAGCCAGAGGAGGTACCGGGCCACGTCGGAGAGTTCGGCATCCCGGACGAGGGTGTTTACGGTGACGAAAACCCGCACGTCATGGAGGTGTGCGTAATCGATGGCGGAGCGGAGCTCTTCGTCGGAGAAGTTCGCCGCGTAGTGCCGGGCCCCGAAACGCCTCCCGGCAAGGTAGACGGCATCCGCGCCGGCGGCGACCGCGGCAGCCAGGGCTTCCGGCGATCCGGCGGGGGCAAGCAGCTCCGGGGGCTTAACCGGGCCGGTCCCCTGAGGGTGATCGTGCGGCATTGTCGGGTACCGTTCGCCGTGCCGGCCTATATACTCCACCCCGGTGAGGATGAGTATTCTTTTTGCGCGAGAGGCCGATGTGAAGGGAAAGGATGAACAGCACAGGGATTATCGGTTACGGCCACATGGGCAGCATGCTGGTGAAGGGGTTTATCACGTCCGGGGCACTCCGCGCCGACGAGATCGTGGTCGCGTCCCGGAGCCGGCGGAGCCTTGATGCCTGCGCCGCAGCGTGGCCCGGGGTCGGCATCGCCGCAACGAACGCGGACATTGCCCGGCGGTGCCGGACGGTCATCATCGCCGTCAGGCCGCAGGAGGTGGGCGGCGTCCTCTGCGAGATCGCCCCGGCGTTGGCCGGCGACGAGCATATCGTCTCGCTTGCCGCCGGCATCAGCCTTGCGGCGATCGAGGATGCGTATACGGGCCCGGTCACCCGGGTCGTGCCCACGATCACCTCCGCGGTCGGAGAGGGGACGACGCTGGTCTGTCACGGGCGGCAGGTCGGGATGGACAACGCTCTCCGGGTGGAGAGGCTCTTCTCAGCCATCGGGAGCGTGGTGGCCGTCAGCGAGGCCGATCTCCCGGCGGCGACGCTGCTCTCGAGCTGCGGGCCGGGACTGCTTGCTTCCCTCATCGAGGAGCTGGCGGGCGCGGCGGTTCGGGCGAGCGGGATTCCGCCCGACCGGGCTCTTCTGCTCGCGACGGAGATGGTCGCGGCCACGGGTGCATACCTCCGGGAGACCGGCAGGGCGCCGGGGGACCTGGTAGGGGAGGTTGCGACCGGCGGCGGCATCACCGAGGTCGGCGTGCGGGGGTTCCGGGAACGGTTGCCGGCGGTCTTTGACGAGGTCTTCGCCGCGATGCTGGAGCGCTACGGTACAGTGGGCAGACCTTTAAGCGATGAGCGGTCATACCCCCGATAAGTATGAAGATCGTCGTCTCTGTGGAGGAGCCCGGCGCCATCGACCAGGTGCTGGAGTACAACCCGACGTTCATCGAGGTCAGGCTCGACCGGATGGAGGGCGACCTCCCGGATCTGGTCCGTGCGATCCGGGAGAAGACCGCCATTCCCCTGATCGCCACGCTCAGGAGCCGGGAGGAGGGGGGAAGGTTTGTCGGGGATGCGGACCTCTGGATGCGGGTCGTCGGGCCGGTAACGCGCTACGTCGACTACGTGGACGTGGAGGCCCGTTACCGGGACCACGCGCCGTTCATCAAGAGCCAGGGTGTCCAGATCGTTGCATCCCTCCACACGAACGAGATGCCCACCCCCCCGGAACTCGGCAGGATCGAGGCCCTGCTCAGGTCATACGGCGACATACCGAAGATCGTCGTGAAGCCCCGCACTGCAGACGACCTCCTGACGCTCGTCACGTTCACCCACCAGGCTCAGAAACCCATCTGCACGAGCATCATGGGCGCCGGGTTCCGCTACGCCCGGGCCGTCCTGCCGCTCTTCGGGTCGGAGTTCGTCTTCTGTCATGCCGGCACCCCGACGGCGGAAGGGCAGTACCACATCCGGGAGATGCGGCAACTTGCGGATCTGCTGAAGTGAGCGGGGCCCCGTTCCTCTTCCTGTTTGCCTGGTTTGCCGTTGCCCTGGCATTCTCGACGGCCGTCCGGGAGAGCGGCAACGCATTGATCTTCACCCTCGTGATCTTCTTCGTCATCTCGTTGCTCCTTCCGGTCTCGGGGCGACGGCTGGAGGGCTCGCCGCAGGCCCGCCGCCGCAACACCCCGGAACATCGGCCATCGAGGTGCTTCCCATTAGGAACATCTCCAACGCAACCGGGTCGTATGTTATCCCGGGTGTCGATTCGGGGCAGCAGGCTTCTGTGCAGCAAGGAGCGCCGGGGGACCGCCAGGAGGATCTGGTGTATCTTCGGCCAGTATAAGACAGGGTTCTCACGGGAGGAGCTGGACATTATGAGACAGAACGCCACTTACGCAGCGATGCGCTCTTCAGGGTGGGGAATTTCTGGTGCTCGTTGAGGATCTCCCGGGCATCTCCGGTGAGCCTGTAGCGGAAGGATCTCCCCTCCTGATCTCTGACGACGATCCCTTCTGCCTCGAACTGTTGCATATGCTGGGAGATCGTCGGAGCAGCAAGCCCGAGTTGATCTTTGATCTCGTTCTGGGTTGCCCCGGGTGACCTGTGGAGGTGTGTGAGTATCACCGCCGGCGTTTCATCCCGGAGGCTGGCAAAGATGCGTTCTTCGAGAGCGGTATACCGCTGGTTTCCTGCGAAGTGCCTGGCACGGTTTCGGTAGCTCACGGCGGCCACCTTGCCCTCCCTGATGAGCATATCGAGGTGGTAGCGGAGCCTCCCTCGTGATGCACCCGTCAGCTCCCCGAGCTCCGTGGTTCCGATACCTGGGTTAGCGGTGATCTGCCGGTAGAGATCGCGTCTGAGGTCATCGTCGAGGATATTGTGGCGCATCACCCGCCGGAAACCGAGAGGCACAAGAAGGCTGAGCGCGTAGAAGAGTTCCCCCATATAGGGGAGTCCGGGCAGGATTGTGAACAGAAGGTGGAGGAGCATCACCCGGAGCGGGAGATCCCGGAACGTGATCTCTTCGAGATCGTGCCACTCGCCGGCATATTCCTCCGCCACCGGCTCGACCACGTAGCGGGCGGTTGCCGTGCCCGGGAGTGCGAGGATCATGGCGATGATGAGGACGAGAAGTATCCGGCTCCACCGCGCCATGGTGGTTGGTCCGATGGAAGAGATGTTCAATGTTTCGCTTTTTTATCGCCGGATAAGCGTGTAGTCCTGGGTGCCGGCTACTCTGTTCCCGTAGGCCTCGAACCGCCATATCCCGGGGTGCAGGCCGCCGGAGTCCTTTATGCGCAAATTACAGCCCGAGCACGGCATCCGGCACATGAACCATCAGCCGGAGCGAGTCGGATGAGTCGCCCCAGTTCAGGTCGGCGATGAGTTCGGTTTTGCCTGCGGGAACATCGATCGAGTACCAGTCCGTCTCGCCCTGCGCGGTGTTTACTAAAATGATGCTTCCCCGAAACGAGTTTTCCTGCGAATCGGTCGATCGCGCTCATTCCCCTGCGAACGAGAGTATCCACCCCGGTATCTACTGAGGGAGAGAGTCAGCGCAGTTTCCAGCGCTCGTTTTATCCCCGGGAAGGAAGAGTGTCCCCCAGCTGCTCAGAGCCCCCGAGAAGGCTAGAGCCTCGCAGGTGAGTGCGTAATGCACTGTCCGACCGTCGCGATCCGATTCGACGAGTTCGTCTGCGGCGAGCTTCTGCAGGTGCCAGGCAGCCGTGGAGCGCGCGATGCCCATAATATCGGCTATCTCCGACTGCGTGATGCCGGGTTTTTCGAGGAGCAGGGCGAGGATCTGTCGGCGGATATCGTTATTGAGGTGCAGGTACATAGCCTTCTCAGTTGGATTACAGTCGCCGTTTCGGAAGTAGCCCGCCCTGCCTTTTCGGCGCAGGATACCGACCAGGCCGGCATCCCGGAGACAGGAGAGATGGTAATGGACCGTTCCCCGGTTGATCCCGGTGGCACGGGCAATCTCCGCGGGCGCGATCCCGGGGTGGTCCCGGATGCAGGCGTAGATCCGGTGCCGGTTCGTGTTGTCCAGAGGGCTGCGTGAGGTCCGGTAACCGAGATAAGCCATGACGCCGGCGGAGTAGACAAGTTCGACGGGCATCGCGAGGAGCGGGCAATGGATGAGGAGGACGATGGTGAGGAATTCCAACGGTGAGTAAGCCTGCCAGACCGGCACGAACCACTCGTCGTCGATGTAGGTCACGTCCGTGGGGAGTTCGGCTGGACCCGGTTCGACGATGATCTTTGCCGCTGCCGCCGGGCTCCAGAGGAGGGCGAACAGGGCCAGGGCTAGAAAGAAGAATGAGAGTATCCTCCCACACAGTTCAATCCGCATCGGTAGTGGACTCCTTCGAAATTAATATCCTATATTCAACGTATACTCCGTTCCCTCCTCCGGAACGTCTTCCCCGAAGATCAGGAACTTCCACATGCCGGACGGCAGGGGATCGGATCCGGAGAGAGTCAGAGCGATCTTTTCGTCCGTCCGCCCGTCGGCACCGTCACGGTACGGGCCGAGCACGCCGCTGCCCGGCGGGGTTATGGTCAGGGTGAGAGAATCGGTTCCGGGATGCTGGTGCCCGCTCCAGTCGAGGTAGACCTGCAAGGTCCTCACGTCCGACGGCACCGATTTCCAGATGGTCTGGTGCTCGCCCGGGTGTATCGTGCCGCCGACTGACCGGAGGAGCTCCAACCTGTCGCTCAAATCGTCGGCGGGAGCTACCGCAATCCCGCCGGCGGCCGTGCAGGGTAGGGCTGAAGCGCCGGAGACTAGAAGGAGGGAGGCAAGCAGTGCGGCAACAAGGATTCTTTCAACAACCTGCGCACTGTACTTCGTTACGCTCATGATACCGTCATGCACTACGTCCGAACCCCTGACCATAAACTTTCTGTGCTGAGCATCGAATTGTCATCGAGAAGATTTTTCTCATTGTTTTCATCAAATCTCGGGCGAATATCTGTAACACGGATGATCTGGAGGTTTCCCAGTGGAAATCACTCCGGATACCGGTCCTGAACGCAGGGACGATGTTGGTGAGCAATAACGGAACCGCTCCGGGGGTTGCAAAATCAGGCAACTTTATGGGAGTTTTTGCATGGTCCGACCGCCGGCAAGGGGATCGTGCGCGCTTTCCCGAGGAGATCGGTGCCTCCGCTGGTTCTTCGTAGCGGGCAACTGTCACCGGAGTTTCGATATCGCCCTGCCGGGATAGACCGGGGTTCATGGTTCGCCCGGAGCGATCTTTTGAGGATGCACCCGGCCGGAACGGTCGAATGTTGCGGCGCTGACCATCCGTCCAGTCGTCTTCTTCGCCGCCGCATACACGAGGCTCATGCGGATGGATATCCGGTGACGGCGGAAGATGGGACCGCCCGGTACGTGCAAGGCCGGTGCGCGCGCATCGCCGGCCCGTCGCGCGGTCGGGCCGGATGCATACCATCGAAATCACCGGATTTCGGGATCAGGGGGAGGTGTCGCGAGTTCCGGTCCGAAACAGGAGTCCATCGCTGTAAATCGAGGAGAACCGGTGAGCCGGGAACGCTGCCGACAATTCGAGAGTGAGCACAGAAACGTTAAGGGGAGGAACGCCGATGTCTCGATCGACGATACCGCCTGCGGTATCCCGCGGGGGCCGGGGATCTCAATTGACGTCGTGTCCCGGCTCCCAC
>ENA-UOXR01004772-UOXR01004772.1-bioreactor-metagenome-genome-assembly--contig:-NODE-4772-length-10398-cov-7.031712_pt1 | contig 10398 bp, 10 predicted proteins | sample MGYA00238164_ERZ764825 | MGnify/ENA primary metagenome ERZ764825 (study PRJEB28920, sample SAMN05720171) | bioreactor metagenome | isolation source: Anaerobic biogas reactor | place: USA:Washington...
TCGAAGATTGCATACTTGACCTGGTTTCAATCCACGCACCCGCGAGGGGTGCGACGCAATATTACCACCATCGTGTTTATTCTTGAAATAGTTTCAATCCACGCACCCGCGAGGGGTGCGACGCGTCCCGCTGGTGGGACATTAGGCTAGTTGTCGTCGCGTTTCAATCCACGCACCCGCGAGGGGTGCGACTTGCCGTCCACTTTGGAACCCGATCCTGAACCTTGTTTCAATCCACGCACCCGCGAGGGGTGCGACTAAGGGCTGGGGGGCCATATCTCACACGAGCAAAAGGTTTCAATCCACGCACCCGCGAGGGGTGCGACAAAAGGTGGAGAGCGTAAACCTAACGCCAAAGAAGTTTCAATCCACGCACCCGCGAGGGGTGCGACTCGGAAATAAACAAAAAGATATTTTGCCTTTATGTTTCAATCCACGCACCCGCGAGGGGTGCGACCGGTAGAGCAGGTCACAACCCCTGCCGTGTTTAATGTTTCAATCCACGCACCCGCGAGGGGTGCGACTTTTTCGGCATCCCCTTGGTACTCCTCGTTATTGGGTTTCAATCCACGCACCCGCGAGGGGTGCGACCCTTTGGACTTAGTAAGCTACTTTGTGGGGCAGGACGTTTCAATCCACGCACCCGCGAGGGGTGCGACGTTGGAGAAAAAGCAGGCATTTTCAGCGAATTTAGTTTCAATCCACGCACCCGCGAGGGGTGCGACAGTATCAGTTGCCGGCACTGTTGCCGAGCTACATGTTTCAATCCACGCACCCGCGAGGGGTGCGACACCGGTTTTTTATCCTTGTCAAGCGTAGACTGAAGTTTCAATCCACGCACCCGCGAGGGGTGCGACATGACGTGTGCAGAGCGGCAGAACTGGAGATTGAAGTTTCAATCCACGCACCCGCGAGGGGTGCGACAGGTAAGGCGCGATTACGAGTATGCCAAGACCCAGTTTCAATCCACGCACCCGCGAGGGGTGCGACACGGTTGTCATAGTACATGGCAGCCAGGGCCATGATGTTTCAATCCACGCACCCGCGAGGGGTGCGACAGGGTGTTGGCCTTATCTTTGTTGTTGGACTGCATGTTTCAATCCACGCACCCGCGAGGGGTGCGACGTGTAAAGGATTGTCGTTTACACAGACGAAGAGTGTTTCAATCCACGCACCCGCGAGGGGTGCGACTCGAAAACGGGTTTGTATCCGGGACCATATCAATGTTTCAATCCACGCACCCGCGAGGGGTGCGACGCCGACGTGGAGGCGGATATGTAAATCTCTATTGCGTTTCAATCCACGCACCCGCGAGGGGTGCGACTGTAACGCGTCAGCCAGCCCCCGCACCCAGTTGCGGTTTCAATCCACGCACCCGCGAGGGGTGCGACGCCAATCCTGGTTTAGTTGGCCATGTGCTAAGGGGTTTCAATCCACGCACCCGCGAGGGGTGCGACGCAAAAGCTTTGGCAAAGGCATTGAAAGTATCAACCGTTTCAATCCACGCACCCGCGAGGGGTGCGACAAAAAAGCGGCAAGGTTCTTTGATTATTCAAGGGCGTTTCAATCCACGCACCCGCGAGGGGTGCGACATTGGATGGGCAGCAAAGACTATCTACGCTGATTGTTTCAATCCACGCACCCGCGAGGGGTGCGACAGGCAAAGCAGAGCTTTATGGCAAAAATAAATGCGTTTCAATCCACGCACCCGCGAGGGGTGCGACTATTATTTGTCTATCACTTTTTTATATTAATTCAAGTTTCAATCCACGCACCCGCGAGGGTAAGCGTCAAATAAAGCATGACATAGGATAGCAGGGATGAAGGTAGTACAATCACGATGAATAAGTTGAAAAAGTTTAAAAAGATGAAGAAGTAAGCAAACTTTTTCAACCAAGGGTGGAGTGGTTGTATGGATACGCGAAAAGTTGCAGCAGAGTACCGGTTATCCCAGTGGACACAAATAATACAGGCACAGAGGTGCAGCGGGCTAAACATTAAGGAATTCTGCCAGGAAAAAGGAATAAGCAGACATGCATACTTCTACTGGCGGCGGAAACTGCGAAAGGCAGCCTGTGAAGAGCTCTCCAAGGCAGGAGGGCCCTCGAATATAGTGCCAAGCGGATGGATGCAGCTTGAAACAAAGCAAGCAACGAAAACAACGCTGGATATTGAAATTGGCGGTTGTCGTGTCACCGTGGATGAACAGACCGATCACGAACTATTAAAAAAAGTCTGCCGCATATTAAGGGTACTGTAATGAGGTGGAGTGAAAAACCTGTATACATATGCTGCGGGCATACAGATATGAGGAAATCCATCAATGGTCTGATGGTGCTGGTCAAAGACAGCTTTGCCCTTGATCCATTTGCTCAAGCACTGTTTGTATTCTGCAACCGGAATCGAAACAGAATAAAAATCCTGGAATGGGACGGCGATGGATTCTGGTTGTATTTCAAGCGCTTGGAGCGCGGCCATTTTCGCTGGCCGGCCAAAGGAGATACCGCCACTATGCTGCTTGAGACCAGGGAATTATCTTACATAATCGAAGGTGCCAAACTGGAGAAAAAACTCAAACGGGAAGAAGTTAGCGAGCGGCAAATTTCATAAACGCAATTAAGTCGCAAAAGGTCACTAAATCTCCATATATCTTTCCCTTACGCTGATTTTCTGGTATAATCACCTTATGCAAACACAGGAAATTCCAGCCGAAAAACTACTTGTCATAATAGAAGAAAAGGACCGCAGGATTGCTGAACTGGAGCAACAGGTACAGTGGTTCATGGCCCAGATCCGCCTTGCCAAGCATAAACAATTTGGCGTATCAAGTGAAAAGACAGACGATATTCAATTATCCATATTCAATGAGGCCGAATCAAGTGCTGATATACCCAGGCCGGAACCCGAGCTTACTGAGGTAAAGGCCCATTACCGCCAACGGACCCGCCTTACAACTGACAAATTACCCCAAGACTTACCGGTTGAGATAATTGAACACGAATTGCCGGCGGAAGAATGTATCTGTCCGGAATGCGGTCGCGATATGCATAAGTTGGGGAAGGAAACCCGGGAAGAGCTCAAGCTCATTCCGGCCAGGGCCGTAATTGTGCGTCATGTGCAGCACGTTTATGCCTGCCGGAATTGTGAGATGACTTCCGATCATGTTCCTATCGTAAAGGCAGATATGCCAGAGCCCGTCATAAAAGGCGGATTCGCCGCACCTGAAACCATTGCCCATATAGCAGTGCAGAAATTCATGATGGCATCGCCACTGTACCGTCAAGAGCAGGAGTTAAAGCTAAACGGCATCCTGCTTTCCCGGCAGACTATGTCCAACTGGCTGCTCAAAGCCTGTAATGACTGGCTTGTGCCGATATATGAAGAGATGAAAGAACGATTATGTGAACATGAAGTGCTGCACGGGGACGAAACCACCCTGCAGGTGCTTAAGGAACCGGGGAAGGCGGCCCAGTCCAAGAGTTACATGTGGCTGTACCGCACCAGCGGGGAGGCAAAGCACCAGATTGTACTTTACGACTATCAACCGGATAGAAGACATATACATCCCCAAGCCTTTTTAAAGAATTTCAAAGGCTATCTGCATTGCGACGGATACGAAGGCTATCACAAGCTTCCGCAAGACATAATCATTGTGGGCTGCCTGGCACATCTCAGGCGGAAGTTTTTCGATGCCTTAAAAACCTTGCCCAAAGAGAAACAACCGGAATCCAATGCAGCCAAGGGAGTAGCTTACTTGGATAAGCTGTTCCATCTTGAAAAACAGTTTGCCTCGTTGACCCCGGATAACCGCCATAAGGAGCGGGAACGGCTATCAAGGCCGATGTTTGATGAATTTTACCATTGGATTGGGGGTATGACTGCCTTGCCCAATACCCTTCTGGGCAGAGCCCTGCATTACGCCAAATCCCAGCGGGGATATTTGGAGAGATATCTGCTTGACGGCCGGCTTGAGATTTCCAACAACCGTGCGGAACGCAGCATTAAGCCATTTGTAATCGGAAGGAAAAACTGGCTTTTTGCCAATACGCCGAAAGGTGCCAGGGCCAGTGCAATTTATTACAGTCTGATTGTGAGTGCCCGAGAAAATGGCTTGAATCCATTCGCATACTTAACATGGATTTTTACCAATGCCCCTAACTTAGGCAGAGCAGGTTATACCTCCTCGGTTAAAGACTTCCTGCCCAGCAGTGCTGCTTTACCGGAAAAGGTTTTTGCTCCACAGCCGGGTAATGCCAAAACAGAAAAGCCTGCATGGGAGTAAGACTGATATGGGAAAGAATATTGATTACATGATGGAATTGGTAAATAAATACCTGTCAGGCAAGACTCCCCGGTACATATTCGAACTGGACTTTCAGACCGAGATCCTGGACCGCTACAAGAAAATGGTGCGGGAAGATAGGCACTATGCCGAATATTTTTACGATATGCTTTCGGAAGACGGCATGGATGCGGGCGATGGATTATCGGATACCGAATTTAAACGGCTCATCCGAAGACAGTACAACAAGTTAAAACGCGTCGCCGATGATGGCTTCTGGTGATTTCAACGTTTAGACCCCGCGGGCCCTGTTTGACGCTTACCCGCGAGGGGTGCGACCCGACAACCTATAAAAAGGTTGTCGGTTTTAGTTAGTTTCAATCCACGCACCCGCGAGGGGTGCGACACGTGCGTATGCGTGTTATATAATGAAGCAAAAAAAGTTTCAATCCACGCACCCGCGAGGGGTGCGACTCATATCCGAGCGAGTTCCAATAGGTTATCGGTGTTTCAATCCACGCACCCGCGAGGGGTGCGACACAGAAGGTAATAAAACGATATCAATAAAAATAAGTTTCAATCCACGCACCCGCGAGGGGTGCGACTAGATATCGCGCTAAGGAGGTGAATAGGGAGATGTTTCAATCCACGCACCCGCGAGGGGTGCGACAGGTACAATAGACCCAGCAAAAACGCCAGCACTAGTTTCAATCCACGCACCCGCGAGGGGTGCGACTCAATGGAAAGCAAAATGAGTGTAAGGGTAATCGTTTCAATCCACGCACCCGCGAGGGGTGCGACGCTATTGGCAGGTTAGATATTGTTATTCCTAGTTATGTTTCAATCCACGCACCCGCGAGGGGTGCGACCTATTACGATAAATCATCCTTGGACTATATCGTTTGTTTCAATCCACGCACCCGCGAGGGGTGCGACAAAATATATTGTGGTTAGCGTTATACCTTATCCCAGTTTCAATCCACGCACCCGCGAGGGGTGCGACGGTAAATTTCTATATTGGAAAGTTGTTGATATTAAGTTTCAATCCACGCACCCGCGAGGGGTGCGACATAAACATTCTGGTATAGATATTGCATCTTGCAAGTTTCAATCCACGCACCCGCGAGGGGTGCGACAGCCAAATCCCCAAAAGTTGACATTGGTAAAGCGGTTTCAATCCACGCACCCGCGAGGGGTGCGACCAATGTCGCTAATGTCTGAGTAGATTAGACAAGGGTTTCAATCCACGCACCCGCGAGGGGTGCGACAGACATTGCCAGCAAAGCAGGACATTCCAGTTTAGTTTCAATCCACGCACCCGCGAGGGGTGCGACCCGTGTAGCAGCGATTCTAACACGCATCGCGCCAGTTTCAATCCACGCACCCGCGAGGGGTGCGACTTGCTGCCTTTGCTCCTACCCTATAGCCGAAGAATGTTTCAATCCACGCACCCGCGAGGGGTGCGACTCGTCAAATTCCAACGTCACCCACTGGTATGACGTTTCAATCCACGCACCCGCGAGGGGTGCGACCCGTAGTGGCGTAGACTTCGGCCCAAACGTTGCCCGTTTCAATCCACGCACCCGCGAGGGGTGCGACACGCAATACTCATAGGCGTCGCTATGCAGATAATAGTTTCAATCCACGCACCCGCGAGGGGTGCGACGACGAGGCAACGAAAACGGTAATCGTAGAATAGGAGGTTTCAATCCACGCACCCGCGAGGGGTGCGACTCAAGGCAGACAGCCACGGCTTATGGGGCCAGGTGTTTCAATCCACGCACCCGCGAGGGGTGCGACTGTCAGTGGTTACGGCGATTTGTACTTACTGGTAGTTTCAATCCACGCACCCGCGAGGGGTGCGACGGCCGGTTCCAGTAATGGCTGGCCCACAATAGCCAGGTTTCAATCCACGCACCCGCGAGGGGTGCGACATACTCCTGGATAGCTTCGACCAGGCTTTGTTAGGTTTCAATCCACGCACCCGCGAGGGGTGCGACTTTTAGTTCCTGGGCCTATGACCTTGACCTTAACTGGTTTCAATCCACGCACCCGCGAGGGGTGCGACTTTTTCAGCAGCTGCTTTTTCACGATCCTTGTCCGTTTCAATCCACGCACCCGCGAGGGGTGCGACCTGTGCAGCGTCCTTAACAAATCCTCTCCATCTTGTTTCAATCCACGCACCCGCGAGGGGTGCGACCCTGTGCAGCGTCCTTAACAAATCCTCTCCATCTTGTTTCAATCCACGCACCCGCGAGGGGTGCGACAGTTATAGATTGCAAATTTTTGCCACGGTTCGAGTAGTTTCAATCCACGCACCCGCGAGGGGTGCGACAACAAAGCCGGGGACTAGCCCCGGCCTCTTAGTTTTAGTTTCAATCCACGCACCCGCGAGGGGTGCGACTTTACAACAATGAGCACTTAGATGATAACGAAAAAGTTTCAATCCACGCACCCGCGAGGGGTGCGACTCATCTGCATCTATTTTTTTTTACTTTCCACAGTAGTTTCAATCCACGCACCCGCGAGGGGTGCGACTTGAATTAGGGTATTCAAACTGTCCATGCGGTCAGTTTCAATCCACGCACCCGCGAGGGGTGCGACGTTCAGCTGTGCCGGCGGCAATCGCGATTCCGTAGTAGTTTCAATCCACGCACCCGCGAGGGGTGCGACGCAATTCCGGGCTATACTCGACTATCAAACAACCCAGTTTCAATCCACGCACCCGCGAGGGGTGCGACTCTTCATAATAAACGCTGTCATCTGCGTAAAACTGTTTCAATCCACGCACCCGCGAGGGGTGCGACGCCAAGGCGCCATACTATCGATTGGTTCATCTTTTGGTTTCAATCCACGCACCCGCGAGGGGTGCGACCGTCAAACACAGCAAACATCGCGCAACTGGAGTGCTGTTTCAATCCACGCACCCGCGAGGGGTGCGACGATCTGCTGTTTTGGCTAGTGTCCAGATAAGGTTATAGTTTCAATCCACGCACCCGCGAGGGGTGCGACACCGAGTGGTTAGCAGCCTTTGACAAAGCTGTTAAGTTTCAATCCACGCACCCGCGAGGGGTGCGACCACCAACTTTGATCCGGACCGGTGGGGCTGCAGCAGGTTTCAATCCACGCACCCGCGAGGGGTGCGACACCCCCCTACTCTAATTCAGTTCGCCACTTGATCTGTTTCAATCCACGCACCCGCGAGGGGTGCGACTTATGACCTCCGCTGCATCTGCTTATGTGAAAATGTTTCAATCCACGCACCCGCGAGGGGTGCGACCGCGACACGCCATCGGCCTTCCACTCGACCGTCTGTTTCAATCCACGCACCCGCGAGGGGTGCGACAATAAACTCCTACCAATACAAGGAAATACTCAAGGGTTTCAATCCACGCACCCGCGAGGGGTGCGACTGCCGATTGCCAAGGGTATCGAGCAGGAGCTGACCCGGTTTCAATCCACGCACCCGCGAGGGGTGCGACCCTGTGGCCCTCTCGTTATAATCTGGAGGCCCTCGCCAGTTTCAATCCACGCACCCGCGAGGGGTGCGACGGTGGCTAGGACCTCTACGATGGAGGCCCACTTAGTTTCAATCCACGCACCCGCGAGGGGTGCGACGCTGGCTTACCAAAAGCTGAAGCCCCTCAAGAGGGTTTCAATCCACGCACCCGCGAGGGGTGCGACGGTTATTGGTGACATTGCTGGGATAGCCACCGTCTTGTTTCAATCCACGCACCCGCGAGGGGTGCGACGACTGTCCGCAAAGTTGGCAAGAGCGAGGAGGACCTGTTTCAATCCACGCACCCGCGAGGGGTGCGACCCGGCAATGCTGCAGTTTTGTATGGTAGCAGCTGGTTTCAATCCACGCACCCGCGAGGGGTGCGACACCCTGCTGACTGGAGGTGAGACGGCATGACCCATGTTTCAATCCACGCACCCGCGAGGGGTGCGACTGGGTATCTCTCTCAACGCGGCAGCCTACTTCCTCGTTTCAATCCACGCACCCGCGAGGGGTGCGACCACGGTTTCCGCTGTATGGGTACCCGTTTGGTGAGTTTCAATCCACGCACCCGCGAGGGGTGCGACCCCGATGGGGACGAGTGTCGGCAGGTTATAGGCGGGTTTCAATCCACGCACCCGCGAGGGGTGCGACAGACAATAATCTCAACCGTAACTCAAATAATAGGTGTTTCAATCCACGCACCCGCGAGGGGTGCGACTTATGGTCGCTTGGTCATTGGCTTATTAAGGTGGTGTTTCAATCCACGCACCCGCGAGGGGTGCGACGGCCCGTCAATGGGTGTTGCCTTGGGGGCCTCACGTTTCAATCCACGCACCCGCGAGGGGTGCGACCATATTGGAGATTTGACGATGAGACGGTTATAGACGTTTCAATCCACGCACCCGCGAGGGGTGCGACCTTCTCAGCGTCCCCCTGCTGTTCCTCATTGTTAGGGTTTCAATCCACGCACCCGCGAGGGGTGCGACTCTTTGACACCCCCTATGATAGTAATAGGAGCCGGGGTTTCAATCCACGCACCCGCGAGGGGTGCGACTTTTTGCTTTTTATATACAGTAACAGGATTAATTAGTTTCAATCCACGCACCCGCGAGGGGTGCGACCGGAAGGTCGGAAGCGCGCCATGGCTGAGGAAGCGGTTTCAATCCACGCACCCGCGAGGGGTGCGACCGCAAGGGGCGCGGCGCTCAAGGCACAGAAAGGAGGTTTCAATCCACGCACCCGCGAGGGGTGCGACTGATGGCTACTGCGAGGATTAATGCCCTCCACCTGTTTCAATCCACGCACCCGCGAGGGGTGCGACTTTAGGAACCGGCCAAACTCCTCCCCGAGGTATGTGTTTCAATCCACGCACCCGCGAGGGGTGCGACAGGGAGCCGCCGTGCTATACTTTTCTCGGCGGCTCGTTTCAATCCACGCACCCGCGAGGGGTGCGACCTTGGGAATTTGACTTGCCTAGGAAAACTGAGAAGTTTCAATCCACGCACCCGCGAGGGGTGCGACAGGGTCGGCGGCAACCGCATCCGCGGCATCAATATGGTTTCAATCCACGCACCCGCGAGGGGTGCGACGTGCGGGATCAGAACGGTTTCATAAGAGAACTATGGTTTCAATCCACGCACCCGCGAGGGGTGCGACTTGATGGACCGCCGGCTGGTGACCGAGACTTATGAGTTTCAATCCACGCACCCGCGAGGGGTGCGACCACCTCCACCATGGTCAAGCCTGCGTCCCCTAAATGTTTCAATCCACGCACCCGCGAGGGGTGCGACTTTTGGCGTTGTATAAAAGCACCTGTATGGCGTCGTTTCAATCCACGCACCCGCGAGGGGTGCGACCCGGGTTCCAATAAAAACAAAGGAGGGGCAGAGATGTTTCAATCCACGCACCCGCGAGGGGTGCGACTTGGCACCACTTACCAAACTTTTGCAAGAAAATTGTTTCAATCCACGCACCCGCGAGGGGTGCGACTGCCCCAGGGTGATACGATCCCAGACACCGTTGATGTTTCAATCCACGCACCCGCGAGGGGTGCGACTGTCCACAATGATGGGATTCTTAAAGCCGAATTCCTGTTTCAATCCACGCACCCGCGAGGGGTGCGACCTGACGCAGCCAGTGCAAGCGGCAGTCTGCACGCGTTTCAATCCACGCACCCGCGAGGGGTGCGACCTGGTGGGCGACAACTGCGAGAAATGGCGGGCCATGTTTCAATCCACGCACCCGCGAGGGGTGCGACTTGGTATCTAAGAACGACAGCTCGTCTACCAGGGTGTTTCAATCCACGCACCCGCGAGGGGTGCGACATAAGCCTGCGATGATGTGATCAGCCTCGAAAGACTAGTTTCAATCCACGCACCCGCGAGGGGTGCGACCGGGGGGCAACTGCGTAACAGCAGCGAGGTATGACGTTTCAATCCACGCACCCGCGAGGGGTGCGACGGCCCGCATCGAAACCGGCGGGGAGATTGCCGAGTTTCAATCCACGCACCCGCGAGGGGTGCGACACTACCTCATAGATAATATTTTTCATCTCTAACGCGTTTCAATCCACGCACCCGCGAGGGGTGCGACAGTATGACTTAAAAACAAAGGT
>ENA-UOXR01004781-UOXR01004781.1-bioreactor-metagenome-genome-assembly--contig:-NODE-4781-length-10383-cov-8.800542_pt1 | contig 10383 bp, 14 predicted proteins | sample MGYA00238164_ERZ764825 | MGnify/ENA primary metagenome ERZ764825 (study PRJEB28920, sample SAMN05720171) | bioreactor metagenome | isolation source: Anaerobic biogas reactor | place: USA:Washington...
TTTGACGGTGGCAATTTTTATTACACCTATATTATGATTGCAAAATGATTTAAGGGCAGGGGAAGTATTTTGCGCTAACAAAATACTCTCCCTGCCCTTGACGGCGAAAGAAAAGCATACTGTGGTATTGGTTTCATGCTTCACCGGTCATGCCAGCGGTCGCCCATCTCGGCAGTGATCTTCGAGTGGCACGGCGTGCAAAGCGCCTCAAGATTGGACTCGACGTAAACGTCAAATAACAGGTCACCTGTCACAGGGGCAACATACATGCTACAATTAACTCCAAAAGAACGTAAAAAACCACATGTGGATTTTTATGACGAAACGGAGCGATTATATGAACACAAGAGATATTGCAAGCGAGTACCGGCTTGCGCATTGGGCACAGGTAATACTTGACCGGAGCCGACACTGTTTGATTCCGGTTTGTACGCCTTGATGTCGGCGATAGTGCAGGGTTCCCAGCCCCAGGCGTGGTCAATGAGCAACTCCGCGTTTACGCCAAATAGCCGGTAAAACCGCTCCTCGTCGCGGATGGAGCAACGCGCCACATCGCCCATGGTAAAGAGCCCGTTGGCCTCCAGCTTTTTCGCATAACCTTTGCCCACGCGCCAAAAATCTGTTAGCGGACGGTGCGTCCACAGCTGTCTGCGATAGGACTGCTCGTCCAACTCCGCAATGCGCACGCCGTCCTTGTCCGGCGCGATGCGCTTGGCCCCGATGTCCATAGCAATCTTGCAGAGATAGAGGTTTGTCCCGATGCCTGCTGTGGCCGTAATACCCGTGGTTTTCAGCACGTCCTGAATAATCGTCATGACCAGTTCCCGGATGGTGCAGCGGTAGGTCGCGAGGTAATCGGTGACGTCCATGAACACCTCGTCGATGGAATATACGTGGATGTCCGTGGGCGCTACATACTTGAGATAGATATTATAAATTTCCGTGCTGCGCTTCATATAAAGCGCCATCTGCGGCGGCGCGACAAGATAATCCAGCGCCATCGAGGGATTTGCTTTTACCTCGGGATCGTGGCTGGAAGCGCCGGCAAACATCCACCCCGGCGCGCGGCTTTTGCGCAGGGCGTTTACCTCCCGAACCTTCTGCACGACCTCAAACAGCCGCGCCCGCCCCGGTACGCCGTAGGCTTTTAAGGACGGTGAAACCGCCAGACAGATGGTTTTTTCCGTCCGGCTCTTATCCGCCACCACAAGGTTCGTCTGCATCGGGTCAAGCCCGAGCTCGATGCACTCCACAGAGGCATAAAACGACTTGAGGTCAATGGCAATATAAACTTTTTGCTTGCTCGTTTCCATTGGTATTTTTCCTCAATTGATCCAGCAGGCCCTGGCATCCGACCTCAACCGCCTGCCAGGTAGAGCCGAAGTCGCGGGTGTACCAAGGGTCCGGGATATCGCCCTGACGACCTGCATACTCCAGCAGCAGGTGCATCTTGTCCGCATAATCTCCGCCGCAGATCTGGTACATGTTGCGCAGATTCTCCTGATCCATCCCGATCAGCAGATCAAACCGGTCGTAGTCTGTATTCGTAAGTTGCCGTGCCGTTTTACCGGCACAATTGATCCCATGCTCCGCCAGCAGCTTCCGCACAGGCGGATACACCGGTTTTTCTATTTCTTCGGTGCTGGTGGCCGCGGAGGAGGTCTCGAATTGCTCCGAGAGTCCCGCCTTGCGTGCCAAATCCTTCATGATAAATTCCGCCATCGGGCTGCGGCAGATGTTGCCGTGGCAGATAAAAAGTATCTTTGTCATGTGGTCCCTCCGGGATGTCTTGTTCCGTTTCAGTATAGCATGGTTACGGGGCTTCGTCGAGGACAAGATGCTCCTTTAAACGGGGCCTTTTTAAACGAAGATACGCAGTCACATCATTTCCATTGCCGCTGAGATACTGCGCCTCAGAAATGTTAAAATCAATCTGGATACCATTGCTTTGCGTCCTTGCCTTTCGGCAAGTTTGCCCTTAACATCGCTTTATTAAAATATGTAGCAGCTCTATCTAAGTATATAAAGTATAAAGGGGGGCAAGGCGGGCTTTTACTGCCAAGCCCTGTCCCCATTTATATCAGATATCCACTTAATTGAGTTCTGCTTTTACTATCTCCACCAGTTTATCGATCTGGCCATTAGCGGTTCTGATTACTTCAAGTGATACGCCGTTTATAGCGTTTTTGCTATTATTTAAATAGGTCATGCCAAGCTTTAAAACGGGCAATACGAAATATGATAATCTCTTATGTAGGGAGGTAATCTCCCTATGAAAGATGAAATACATGATTGCTGCAAAGAGCTTCGGCTAAGTACAACCTTTGCCGAAAACGCAATCTCGATGTCTGGTGATACCCACCAGGATTATCTGCTCAAAGTACTACGTGCCGAGCTGGAATACAGGAATAACAAACGTAAAAGGCTTCATCTGAAGCAGGCTGGATTTGATAATCTCAAAACCTTCGAGAATTATGATTTTAACAAGATTATCATCCCTAATACCATAAGCATTGATGGCATAAAAACGCTGGACTTCGTGAATCGGCAGGAAAATCTAATCCTGTATGGTCGCAATGGAGCCGGAAAAAGTCATATGGCTACTGCCATTGGCGTAGAAGGCTGTATGCAGGGAAGAAATGTTCGTTTATACAAAACAGCTACATTGGTCAATGAATTGACAAATGCGAAAGCTGACGGTTCACTTACAAAACTAATTAAGCGTCTCGGCAAGCTTGACTTGTTGATATGTGATGAATGGGGCTACCTTCCATTTGATGCGGAAGGATCCCAGCTGTTATTTCAGGTAATTGCAGACTGTTATGAAAAGCGCAGCCTGATTATTACAACAAACATTGAATTTAGTAAGTGGAACGGAATATTCTATGATGATCAGCTGACATCTGCACTGATAGACCGTCTGGTCCATCATAGCCACCTCATAATCTTTGACCGTGATAGCTGGAGATTTGAACATTCTCTGATGAAAAATTCAGCTACTTATTAACCTCAAGGGTGTTACACTTTTGCTTTGCACTTTGTTACACTTTTGGGTTGCAAAAAACACTTACAACGAAATACCGGTGAAACATTAATGGTTTTAATATACGGCAATTTAGGATTTGCTAGTTTCATCCTTAACAATGATTTCTCCATTCTTGGTTTCAAACTCAGCGATGTATTTTCTCAACAGGTATAGTATTTCGCCGTTTGCAGAGCGTCCGTCGTATTTTGCTACGTAGTGCAGCTTATAATGTAGATCGTCGTCAATGCGGATACCTAAATGCTTACCTTTTTTCATAATGTACTCCAATCTCAATTTATACTTTACAAAAGATAGTATGAGTTGATTTTAAGTACAAAATGAGTTATAATGTTGGGTGTGTACTTATTCTAAGTACAAAAAATGAAAAGGAGACCCTTTCAAGTGGAAGTATTCATGCGGGTTTTGGTTAATCTCATCGCCTTTGTATTTCTGGCGATTGTCCTGTATATGGCGAATCTTCGTTTAGATAAGTGCGAGAAATCCAGCAAACTGTTCCTTTGGACCTGCCGCCTTGTGCTGACCGCTCTGTTGCTTGAGGCCCTAACCTGTGTTCTTGACGGCAAGTCTTCTGTTATAGTTAACGTTCTATTGAGAATGTTATTGGCTCTGTTATATTCGTTGCCGCCTGTTATGGCTTACTTTTGGAGTCTACTCCCAAATGCTCTCACAGAGGGTGAAGACAATAGTATAAATAAAACCTCGCTGGCGCCCCTGATTCCCGCTGTAGCTAACGCAGGTATGGCGATTTTATCGGCCTTTTTACCTTGTTTGTATTTTATTGATGAAAACAACGTATATCATCGCGGTCAACTTCTCCCCATTTTGATAACGATTACAGTAAGCTATATGTTGGCTGGCTTATATTTTCTGTTCCGTCAAAGGGATAAGTTGTTTAAAGGGGATGTTAAATTCCTGTGGATTATCTTTTTGTTTCCGATGTTGGGCGGGATTCTGCAGGTTCAATTAAATGGAGCTCTACTCATGTGGAGTATGGTAGCCGGCTCGCTCATCGTGCTGTATGTATATTTGCAAGAGCGTATGATACAGGTCGACAGCTTAACCGGGGCGTGGACAAGACAGGCATTCAGTCAGCATCTCAGCCAAATAGCAGGAAAATGCAAGAATGAGCCACTGGGTATTCTGTTTTTGGATATTGATGAACTTAAAGCAATTAATGACCAATATGGACATATAGAGGGCGACGCAGCCCTGCAAGCGTTTTCAGATGTGGCCCGTTCACAGCTGAGGCGAAACGATATTATAGCGCGCATTGGCGGGGATGAATTTGTAATTTTGGCATTCATCAGCGACCCGAAGGATCTGCGGGCCATTGAAGAGAAAATTGAGTTAGCACTGGATAATTACAACATGAAATCCCCAAAACCATACCGCCTGACCTGTAGCATTGGCTCAAAACTTTATGAGGCATCCTGCGGTATTCGGGAAGCAATAGCTGATGTCGATAGGTTGATGTATGAGCAAAAATTCATGAAAAAGCCGTGTCAGGTTTCAGGCACACAGCCTGTTTTTAAAGAGATACCGGTGGAACAGCAATAATAAGACTTGCAATTCCGCCGGTTAAGAGCAATATATATACCCATCTTAAGGAAAGGTGGGTATTCAAATGGACGAGAAACTAATGATAGCGATGGAAGATTTCATTACACAGCGTATGGACGACCTCGGGACAGATTCTCCCGACTACGTTGCGGAGACGATTACAAAAGTGGGGTGCTGCATGGACGAGCTAGAAAAAACTCTGCCCGAACGGCAACTCCCACTATGGTATAACCTGGAGGACGCACTCAGCCGACAGACCGGTGAGGAAACATGCTACTATTACAGAGCAGGGTTTAGTGATGGAGTACATTTTCTGCTGGAATGGGGCGCAGGCGTATGAGAGCCTCTGCATATTTTGTAAAATACCCATCCCGCATAGAGGATTTATGGCATCCTCACTTATGTGAAGACCAAAGTCCTTATGAGACAGTAATGATAGTAACGCTTAAATCAATTGACTATGGGAACTTCATCACCGATCTCCGTGTGGAGCGTCAATACCTTGAGGACAACGCCAAGTTGTGTAGCATTGACGGAGATGGTGTATGGCACTGCATCCTAGTTCGTCAGCGTGGGAGTCAGGACGGTATACTTGTTATCCCGGATGCGGGAGGCTACGTTATTTGGGCCGCTTACCTTTGTAAGACAGAACAATGAATGGTCTCGAGAGAGGCTCTTTTTTGTTACCGCCAACAGAATTCTATTACCATCTGAGCCATTTTAGGCAAGGTATAATGATGTCACCTGTTGAACCAAAGTAGCAGTAATCAGTTTAATTTAAAGGAATCCTCCACAACATCCCCCAAATATTAAAATACATTTTCCATTATTAGGCCCAGTTTTTTAAAAATTTCGTTAGCTTTTTCCAGTGTCCCTTTATCAACAGTAATGCTCAGATTCATCTTTTCCATAAAGCGCATCCATCAAGAACAATAACTTTTGCATAGAACCAATTATACGTTACTGCAATTGCCGGGGAAGGGTATTTTGATTTTAACAACAGGCCTATTAATCTGCATCATATGAGTAATTCTTTAGACTTGGAAAAATATACGGCTACTCGAAAACCATATCATCAACAAAAACTAACTTTTTCAATGCCTGCCCACGCATTGGCCTATATTTATTGCCACGAAAAAGCAACTATCAAAAGGATAACAAACGCAATCTCTACCGACAATTACATATAGTATTCCTTATCTAATCAGATACTTCTTTCTGTATAGTGAAATTACTTTGACATTTTCCAGACAATCATCCCAAGTTTTTGCTTAGTCTGGGTGGGCAGGTTCTAACTATGATGGCATAAGGCAAATGAACTTAATTGACTGGCTACTTAATCACTAGCATATCACACCGGTTTCCCGTCTACTATAAAACAGTCAGACGGTATCAGTTGCAAATTATATTCAGAATATTGGAGCGGAAAGTCAGTCTGACAATCAGGGTGGTGTACATTTTAAAATAGCGGGTAATTGCGCTTCTTGCAAAAGCATATAGGTTTTGAAATGTCCTAAATATATCAAAAACCTACTCTAAACCTATTCTAAAAATAAGCTACCTAGTGATAGACTTCTTTGTTCAGGATTGTTTTTTCAGAACATTATTTTTGCTAAGAAAATAGTGTTTGGCTCTCATTTTAAGCAAGTAACATAGGTTTTGCGTGTTTTCAGATGAAAACCGGCTTTTCAGGCTCTTATAGTGCTCAAATCCACCTCAAATACCTCAAATTTACTGTATATAAATGAAAATACTGAATTAATAGCTTAAAAATATCGGAATATTTTTGTTGACCAGCTTTTTCCTGAACTTAATGATTTTTTCCGAGCCGGACTACATATCAATGTCTCTTATACTCTTCTGAAAACGCATCCTCGGCCTGCTGAGATACAAACGCTACATCTGACCTATCTGTCCAATTTGCTTAGAAAAGCTTCCCGCGGGAGATACACAAAGGTCGAGGCTATCCGGTTACGGGAACTAGCAGAACACTCAATAGGCACCCATAGTCCAGCGTTGGCCTTGCAGATTCGGCAAGCTATAGCTCAGATTGAACTGTTTTCCTCTCAACTGGAACAGGTTGACACTGAAATTACCAGCATAATGAAGAAACATTCGCGCGGCTACCGCGGAATATCTTAAAGCCACTAGGTTTGCGGCAAAACAAGTCGCAGACCTAGTTTACTTTGGTATTGTTAGATTTGAGTGATGGTTCAATATATTTTAATATATGTAAAATATAATTGACATTTATTAAAACTAATGCTACTATTTAGGCGCGGAGGTGGAAAGATGTCACGGAATCTGAAAATTAAAGCTGCAAGAGCTGAGCTTGATATGTCACAGAAAGATTTGGCTGAAGCTGTGGGCATTTCTCGACAAACAATGAATGCTATTGAGCAGGGTAACTATAACCCAACCATTAAGCTCTGTCGTGCAATTAGTAGAATTCTAGGAAAAAGCCTTGATGAATTATTTGGGGAGGAAAATGACAATGAAGGTATTTGATTCATCAAACTATGATGAACGTCAGATGTCGGAAAGATACAAAGCCGCGGTTCTTGGCTTTGTGGTACTTTGCGTGCTTTTAATTCTTGACGCAGTATATAAAGCCCTTGTAGTTATGTATGGTTTCAAGGAACTCTTTGAAAGTAATTGGTGGAATATACTTTTTCCAATAATAGCGATAGTGTTAATATTCATTAAAATGAATATTAAAGACGCCATAAATTATGACAATAAAGTGAATCTCATACCGCCTCTACTAACGTCTATTTTTGTCTTTATAGGATTTCTCTATGGTTTATTTAAGATTTCTTCTTCAGGGATTGAATTCTCATCTGACTATATAATATCGAATGACCTTGCGTTTATAATTAGTTGGCTATGTTGGCTTGCCCAGGTCATAATAACTTTTATTACTGTAAAAAAGCAGAAGAAACAGAGATTAGAATCTGATAGCAGATAACACCGTATAAAAGTAATTCATACGAGATGCTTTTGACCTACGCCCTATCATATATAGAGCGTAGGTCATCTTTTTTTAGGCTAGCAAATTATGCTTGAATTTATATGTAACTTCCTTGGTAGTGCCAAGGGAGTTTTTTTCGGCATTTTCTACATATTCACAGAAAGTTTACAAGTTGGCCTGTAATAGTTGCAATATCAATATTTTTTAACAATAAAAAAGTAATTTTCTAGCGAAAAGTCGCTGAGGCCTCAATAAAATTTTTGGGACTTGCATAAAATCAGTCATAAAAATTCATTTTTTGCGCATGTTGCGAATCTAATCAAAAGCCGGAAGCGAGTCTTCCGTTACGCACTCAGCTAAGGGAATTTTTATAAAAAACTTTCAGAGAAAGGATATGAAAATGCATACGTTTGAACTATCTAGTAAAAGGATACATATTGACGAAGTAATGTATAACTCTTTAATGGCATTAACTGCTCAAAATAGTGATTCAGTAAAAATTAAAATGGAGCCATGTAACACCACATTTATAACTCAGAAAAATGAATGGGTATATTTTATTTTACAAGTTGATTGCCTTGCACTCCTACAAAAGAGAAATGTTCTAAAAAAGGTGCAGATTCAAACAATTAAGGATACAGTCAACAAGTTTCTTTTCCCCTCTGGGACCTGCGTAGATGACTACAAAGTGATTAGAGTCGATTATTGTCGTAATATATACCTTCCAAATACTAAAATAAGGAAGTGTCTGTTTGAGCTCTTAAATAAAATGCCTGCAAATACAAATTATCTTAGGCAAGAAAAAAATTACATAGGCGAAAATGTTGAATACCCAATGGGTTCTCTAAGAAAAAATAAATCCCGAGCTTTGCAAATCTATGATAAGAGCACTGAGAGAAAAGATAAAACTAAAGAAATCAAGCCATACGAAAAATATGTAATTCGTCTAGAATACCAGATGAAACCTGAAGGCCTAAAATACCGCCGAAAAGCTGACGGGGTTCCCGACACATTTGATTATTGGATTAATCTCGACACAGAAAAACGCTATCTCAAATTAGCAGGAAAGATGTTTCCAAAAGCTGAATTCTGGTCATATGATAAGGCCGTTGATATTATTAATAGTAGTGATTATAAACCTACAATGAAAGTAAAGCTAATTAAATACATAACCGAAATAAGTCGCGTAGAAAGCATGGATGAGGTGTCCCCAAGTCTTGGAAGCCAGCAGACCATTAAAGGCTATATTAAAAGGCTCGAGGCAATTAATGTAAACCCGGTAACAATCCCAAACGCTAAAGGAATTGACCACATTCGCAATCCATTAGCCATTCGTTAGAGAAAGGATGCAGCAAAAGTTGTATATCTCTTAAATTACCCTGACCACTATGACCAATGTAAATAGTAAAACAGGGCTTTGACGAGTAGGCAGAATTTCTGGGTGATGAGGCGATAACAACCGCCACACTCGGCCGGCTTATTCATCACTGCGAAATATTAAATATGACCGGTAACAGCTACCGTTTGGAGCACCGCAAATCCATTACTTAGCTGGCGATATTGTGTCAATTCTGACCGGCGTTTACGAAACGCCGAAAAGTTTTACGCTACAACATATAAACTCTGCATTTTGCTTGACTGCTTACAACCAAGAAGTGCAGGAAATGGTCAGGGTGGTCAGAGTAAAAACATAGATAACGCAAAGTTAAAATGCTCTTCTAGGGAAGGCCTAAACTAAGGGTTGCTCCATAAAGCAAAAATAGTTTAGAATTTTCCAATATTTACACTAAAAGCCGCAAAAAAGGCAATAAAATTTTTCTACCTTGCATATAATAAGTCAAAACCATTGATAAAGAAACCAAACGGAAAATTATCTTTGGTCACGCATATATATTAAAAACAAAGGGGGTTAAGTGTCATAGAAGTTATCATGCATTATCCGACAACTACATCGGGAAAAAATGAACTGAGCAAAAAAGTGGCTGCTGTACATACAGAGGCTATTTTGAATAAACTACGCAGCACACCATGCCCCAAAGAGCAAAAACTGGAGTTAATAGCTAATATAAAACAAGCTCTTTCGGGCAGTCAGATTACATAAAAAGTGGCGGCAGGGAATCCTGCCGTCACTTTTTTACTTATATTTTAGAATTAAATAGTTTACTCCACGTTTGTTGAGAAATTGTTGCTTTATTGCTCTCCCATTTCTTTATAGAATCAACATGAACCCCAATTTTCTCTGCCAACTGTTTCTGAGTAAGTCCCCTTTCCATTCTATAGGCTCTGAGTTGATTTCCCTGATTATAGTAAAGAAAACGATTATAATCATCAAGCAAATCTTCAATATCAACCCCAAATAGTTGAGATGCCAGCATAAGCTTGTCCATAGGAAAAGCCGTCTTTTTTCCTGACTCGTACGATAAATATGTGCTTCTGTCAATTTCTAGATAATCTGCTACTTCTCTTTGCAGTAAAGCATTTTTAAATCTAAAATAGCGAAGCTTGTCAGAAATGGTTGCGTCTTGACTATTCTTTGAGTACTCAATGTTAAATTTTTCTGCTTCAACCAATGAATGTGGCATCAAAAGTTGAAATGAATATATAAAAAGAGGCGCATAATGCGTTTTGTTATTATACTTGTATACCATTATATACAAATTAGGCGATACAGCTGAAAAAAGCCTCCATCTTTTCTTAGAGGGAGAGTATTCTTTTACATATGCGCTATTCTGAGCCACTGTGTGAGGATAGCATTTTCAATACATCGGCTGGCATAGGTCGCAAGTCTGACTCCCTTGTCGGGGTC
>ENA-UOXR01004783-UOXR01004783.1-bioreactor-metagenome-genome-assembly--contig:-NODE-4783-length-10381-cov-4.158435_pt1 | contig 10381 bp, 7 predicted proteins | sample MGYA00238164_ERZ764825 | MGnify/ENA primary metagenome ERZ764825 (study PRJEB28920, sample SAMN05720171) | bioreactor metagenome | isolation source: Anaerobic biogas reactor | place: USA:Washington...
ACTGGCCGCCGATGGCGCGATGGACCAGGGGCTTGCCCTCGGCGGTGCGCAGGTCGGGGAAGTCGTCGGCGAACGTATTGAGGTTGTATCGCGGCAGGGAGACCAGGGCCAGCAGAGCGCCGGTGCGGATGTCGATCACCACGGCGGCGCCGCGAACGACGCCCGAGGACTCCGGCGGCGTGGGCGGCCGCGACATGAACGCCTCGATCTCGCTCTGAAGGGGCACGTCGAGCGTCAGCCGCACGTCCTGTCCCGGCTCGGGCGGCTCGTGCCGCAGGAGGACGTCGGCCTTGTCGCGATGCTCCATGCCGCGGCGTCCGCGCAGCTGCCGTTCCATGCCCAGTTCCACGCCCGTGACGCCAACCATGTCGTGCAGCCGATAGGCCCGTCGCGGGTCTTCGGCGGCGTCGCCGTTGCCGTCGGGGCTGGAGCCCAGAATCTGCTCGTCCACTTCCGTGACGCGGCCGACGACATGGGCGGCGCAATCGTTGTACGGGTACACGCGCTTGGCGTGTTGCTCGAAGACGAGCCAGCCATAGTCGGTCTGCATGGCGGCGACGATGGCCTTGGTGACTTCGTTAACATCGACAAGGATCGGGTGAGCCAGCCCGCCGGGGCCGCCCACCTCCTCGCGGATCGGCACGGAGCGCCCGTGGCGCTGCTCGACGGCCCGCTTGCGGGCCCGGACCATCTGGAGGACGCCGATGCGCCGCTCGTCGAACACGGCGACATCGATGCCCGTCATGGAGGCCAGCCGCGGCCAGAACGCCGACAGGTCCTGGGCCAGCGCCGGCGACAGCTCGGGCCGGCCCGGGTTCAGGGCCGTGAACCGCGCCCCGTCGATCCAGAGGTCGGCCATGAGCTGCTCGACCTCCGCCTCCGACAACCGCGGCGCGCCGGACGCCGAGTCCCGCAGGCGGTCGATGGCCGCATCGACGTCGTCGGCGGTCAGGCGTCCCTGCTCGGCCAGGAGCCGGGCCAGTTCGGCGTCGCGCGAGGCCAGCAGCTCGGACCATCGGCGGTCGGCGGCCGCGCGGCGGCAGAGCGAACTGTCCTGCCCGGCGGCGGCAATCAGCAGGTCGAGCCGCCGCCCGTCGGCGAACGCCTGCCGCAGCACATCGTCCTGAAGCCGCGCGGAGAACAGGATCAGCGACAGGTCGCTGCGTGCGGCGATGCGGCGGACCAGCGCGGGGTCTTCCACGGCCAGGTGCGGGTAGTAGACGCAGACGTCGAAACTGGCGGTGTCTTCGGCCAGGACCAGGCCGTTGCGGTCGCGGATGGATCCGCGGCGCGTTTCCAGCAGCGTCGGCGGTCGGATGAGGTTGGCCCGGGCCTCGCGCTCGTAGCCGGCCGCCCCGACCCACTGGAGTTGCCCGAGGCGCAGAGCCAGGGCCACCATGGCCAGCGCCACGACCCCCAGGAACAGTTTCAGGCGACTCCAGTACATGCGGCAGCGGCATCCACTCGTGCGGTGACGTTCCAACCGGCCTCACAGATACCCGATGCCGCCGCCCATGGCAAGCAAGAACACACGCGACTCACGAGCGTTCGGTCAGCATGTAGGTCGGGTCAACAGACCCGACGCGACGACACAAGGACAAACGCATGCCTGACGGGGCAGGCATGGCACCCGGCCGTTGCGTGGCCGATTTGTGATTGTCCGCCTCATTACCCTCCGATACGGAGTCGACCGATAGGGACTTGCGAAGGCGGAGAAGCCATGGCCTCCCACGAGGAAACACCCATAGGGCGAACAAGAAAAGCCCGGTCACGATGAGAGCGATTCCGCAAGATGCGACCCCCTCCGGAATACCCTCGTCGGGCGTTCCCTCGCGGAAGACCCTGAGGATAAAGGCTGCTGCAACCCAGGATCCAATGGCAACTCCACAGACCAAGGCAAGAGGCATCAGCTCGTGACGCAGACCCGCCCAATCGACGGTTACACCTCGAATCCGCTCCTCGCTCGTCGCCTTGCCTGGACGATCGCCACTGCAACCGCCTTCAGCATCCTTACTGGCAGGCATATGTCAGCCTCCATTCTCTTGGACCTCACGCCGCTCGCTTATCCGCCGCATCACCGCCGCCCCTTTCGAGCCAAGGCTGGCACCGATAGACCAGATACTGCGAACACACCGACAGCGCACTCCGCTCCCCATGCCTGACGGGGCAGGCATGGCACCGGGCAAGCAAGAACACGCGACTCACGAGCGTTCGGTCAGGCGGCCGCGGTGGGTGGCCAGGCGCGCCGTCACCCACAGGAACGGCCACGCCAGGACGGCCGTGTAGAGGGCGTCGCCCAGGGTTTGCTCCACCAGGAGCCCGAAGCCGACGCTTGCCGCCGAGGAATGCCACGAAACGATCATCAACTGCACCGGACGCACGGCCAGCACCATGGCGGCCGCCAGCACAATCTGCGTGGCGGGCCGCTCGTAGACCAGCACGGGTCGCATGCGGCAGATAGCGTAGCTGCACAGGGCGAGCATCAGGGCCATGGCCCCCAGGCGCTGGCTGCCCGGATCCGTGAGGTCGGCCACCATGCCGATGACCCAGCCGGCGATGAACGCTTCCTCGCCCCGGGCCACCAGGGCCACCAGCAGCGCCATCAGAACGAACAGGTCGGGACGCAGGTCGGCATGGAACGGGCGCAGCGCCAGCAGCCGCGGCACAAACAGCATGGTCTGGAGCACGGTGCAGCACCAGCCCAGGATGATGAAGACGAACCATCGCATCGCGGCGATTCCGATCGGAGATGCCCGCCGGCGGCCCGGGAGCCCCGGCGGCGGGTCACTTGGCCTGGCGGCCGCGCGGCGTCAGGACGTACACTTCGTCGAGCATGTTCCAGTCCACGCGCGGTCGGACGGTGATGCGGTGCGTCAGGCCGCCCTCGCCCGGCTCCACGGCCGTGACTTCGCCGAGGATCATCGAGTCGGCGATGCCGATGCCGGCCGAGTAGGTCACGACGTAGTCGCCCGGGGCCACGTCCACGTTGCTGCGGACCAGTTCCATGATCATGGCCTGCCCGTCGCCGGCGCCGGTGAGGCGTCCGACCTCGGGGGCGGCCACCCACTTGCCTTCGCCGCGGTCCCAGTGAACGATCCGCGCCGAGAGGCGGCACTCGGGACTCGTCACCAGGCGCACTTCGCTGAAGTCCGTGTCGGCGTGAGCCACCAGGCCGACCACGCCCATGCCCGTGACCACGGCCTGGCCGTCGCGCACCCCCGACGTGCGGCCGCGGGAGATGTAGCGGTACAGAACGTGCTGCCCTTCGCGGATGCCCTGGCTCTTGCCGGCGGCGACGCGGAATCCGCCGCCGGTGCCCACGTAGCTGTGCGAGAGGATGCGGGCCGGGAGCACCTGAATCGGGTACTCGGGCAACTGACCGAGAATCTGCTGCATGGCCTTCTGGGACCGTTCGAGGTCGGCGATGCGTGCAGCCTGCTGGGCGACGGTCGCGCGCGACTCGTGGAGCCAGAGCCGCATCTGTTCGAGCTGCTTCTGCTCGTCGGTGATCGGTCGCAGGTCGGGGGCTCGGTTGCGGACGGCGATCATGGCCTCGCGGGACCACTGCTGGCCGGGCGTGAAGACGTGCTGGGCGAGCCGCCGACACTGCGCCGCCACGGCACCGCTGCGGTCCAGCAGCAGCAGCGACATCGCCATGACCACCAGGAAGGCGATCACGAACCGGGTCATGCGGCTGGCCTGGCGGCGACGGAACATGGACGGCCCTGCTTTCGCAGCGGATGGCGGACGTTGGACAATCGACAGTTGGTGCAACACACCACGGCCGCGCGGCGCCCGCTGGTGCGTCCAGGCGGGGTCCGAATCGGCCTCATGCGTATACTACACCGAATCGCTTCGGAAAAGCGCGCGAAAATCACATATCGTCGCCGCCGTCGATCAGGCCGCCCAGCAGGTCGATGTTTTCCAGGTACACGGCCGTGCCGCGCGCCACGCACGTCAGCGGATCGTCCGACACCGACACCTTCAGCCCCGTGGCCTGGGCCAGCACCGTGTCGAGGCCGCGCAGCAGGCTGCCGCCGCCGGCCATCGTGATGCCGTTGTGCACCAGGTCGGCCGACAGTTCCGGCTCGCTGCGCTCGAGCGTCCGCTTGCAGGCCTCGACAATCGCCTGCACCGGCTCGCTCAGGGCCTCGCGGATTTCCTCGCTGGTCACGACGGCCTTGCGCGGCAGCCCCGCGATCAGGTCGCGGCCCGAGACCTCCATCGTCAGTTCCTGCTCCAGCGGGTACGCCGACCCGATCTCGATCTTGATCCGCTCGGCCGTCTGCTCGCCGATCAGCAGGCTGTAGGTCTTCTTCATGTGGTTGATGATCGCCTCGTCCATGTCGTCGCCGGCCACGCGGACGCTCTCGGCACAGGCGATGTCGCCGAGGCTGATGACGGCCACCTCGGTCGTGCCGCCGCCGATGTCCACGATCATGCTGCCAACGGGCTCCTCGACGGGCAGGCCGGCCCCGATGGCCGCGGCCATCGGCTCGCGGACCAGGTACACCTTGCGGGCTCCCGCGCGACGGGCCGACGACCGGACGGCCCGCGTCTCCACGGCGGTGATGCCCGAGGGAATCGCGATGACCACGCGCGGATGGAACAACCCGTTGCGGCGGTGGACTTTGCGGATGAAGTAGCTGAGCATGGCCTCGGTGATGTCGAAGTCGGCGATGACGCCGTCCTTCAGCGGCCGGATGGCCACGATCGAGCCGGGCGTCTTGCCGATCATCTTCTTGGCCACGTCGCCGACGGCGTTGCCGTCGAACAGGGGCTTGTTGGTGTCCTTGTAGACGGCGACCACCGACGGTTCGCACAGGACGATGCCCTGGCCTCGCACACTGACCAGCGTGGTGGCCGTGCCGAGGTCGATGCCCATGTCCGTCGAGAACATGCCGATGATACGATCGACGATCATGTGGGTAGCTCCGATAGCTTCGATGCGACCGCGTTCAGGAAGACCGCGTGGAGTTGACCGCCGGCGCCGCCTTGGCCCGCAACGGCCGCAACGACTGCCGCCGGATAAGCAAACAGGGACGATCCAACCGGTCGTCAGATCGTCCCTTAGCGAATAACTCCCGTTCGAGATGTCCACCCGGCCCACAGCGTCGGGGCCGTGTGTCGCCGGACCGACTTTACGACCGCTTGCCTCCTGCCCGCTGCGGTACGTCCTGTTGCCTCATCGACACGGCACACGACAACGCTGCGCGGGGCCCACACTCACCGAGGCCCGTCGCAGCGCGACTGCCCTGCTACTCCGTCATCGGGGCCACCGGCTGCGCCTCATCGGACTTCTCCACCGGCTTCAGGCTGACCTGCGACATGGCGTTCTTGGCGTTCTGAATCGCCTGATCGCCCTCTTTCATACGCTGCGTGTGCTCAGACTGCGACTGATCGTACTTCTGGCCGAACGGAACGACCCAACCGAACCGCGAGTCGGCCTTCACCATCACGACGGCCACCGCCGCCACGAGAAACACCAGCGCGATGATCGTCAACAGCGTATAGATACTGCTGGACGGCTTCGCTGCCACCTGCGTTCCCGCACTACCTCCGGACGGTATACGTGACATTGTCGTCCCTCCGCACGTCGCTCTGCTTGTACTCCAACCGACCGACCGCCGTGTTCTCGTCCACCTTCGTAATCACCAAGTCCGCCAGGTAGTCGGAGCCGCGGTAGACCATGAACTTCATGTTCTCGACCACCTGGTCGCTCGACCCGAGGCTGATCTCGGCCACGTTCGTGCCGTTATCCACCTCGCGGACCACGCCGTGCAGATCCACGGTCGGCAGCGCCGGGACGACCTTCGGCAACTCGACCTTCGCGTTCTGCTTCAGGTAGTTGTTCTCTTTGCCGATCTCGGCCGCCTGAACTTCCAGGCCGCGGATGCGGGCCTTCAGGTCGATCACCATCTGCTTCAGGTCCTGGTTCTGGCTCGTCACGTCGCTGTTGACCTGGCGCAGCACCGTCGCCTCGGAGACCTGCTTGTCGTAAGCGGCCTGAAGGGCGTCCTTCTCGGCCTTGATCTTGTCCAGGCCGGTGTTGAGCCCCTGCACGGCGGTGCGGAGCTCGTTCAGCTCCTTCATCTGCTGGGCCTTGTCGCGATCCAGCGCCGAGTTCGTGTTGCGCAGCTGCTCGATCATCGCGGCCTTGTTGTCCAGCTCCAGGGTGTACAGGGAGGCGAGCTTGACGCGCTCCATGTTGCTTTCGCCGAGGCCCGCCTCGAAGGCCTTCCAGGCCTCAGTGGCCCGTGTGCGCCCGGTGGCGGCTTTCTCGTATTGCAGGTCCCGCTGTTCGCTGCTCTTGACATACGCCACAACGAGCATGCACAGGACGATCGCGGCGACCACATTCAGTACCGTAAAGATCTTGCCGAGAGTACTCAAGGAAAGGTCCTCCCTTAATCGAGCCGGCCCAGCCTCGCGGCAGACTCACCGGCCATGGTTCAAGCCTGCCCTTACGCGACGCACGCAGCAGAGTATGTTATGATGCCCATTCCGCAACTTCCCCGCGGACCGGCCCCAAGGCTTCCTGATGCACGGCCTTAGTCCCGTTCCTGCGGGCAATTACGGAAATGCGATTCTAACGCCCACCACAGGGTCGTCAAGAAAAAACTCAACCCCCCAGGACCGATTTTAACGCTGTTAACGCACTCGCGTGTCCTGTGGCCGAATCGGCTCGATCGGCCCCAGCGGCCCCGCGCGCGGCTCCCGCAGCAGCGGCGACGTTCCCGACGGTTTCCGCCCCGGCGACGCCCCCGAGGGCTTCGATTCCGGCGAGGTGCCCGGCCGCAGGATCTCCCCTTCCGTCAGGTGCTGCACCCCGCGCTCGGTCGCCGTGGACGCGTCGATCGTGTCGCGCAGCTTCTTGCCCTCGGCCGAATCGAACGCCAGGATCGCCCACGCGGCACTCGCCCGGATCAGCGGGTCGCCGTCATCCAACGACGGCACCACCGACCGCCACGACGGCCCGTACGCCGACCGGGCCAGCAACTGGAGGATCATCGCCTTGTCCTGAACGTCAATCGGGTCGCGCCCGGGCCGCCCGGCCGCCATTTCCCCCAACCGCGCCGCCTGCGTGTAGTCGCCCAGCATCGCCCGGGCCCCGTACGACGCCAGACGCGCCATCGCGCTGACCGGCTTCTCGTCGCTGAACCCCTCGCGCAGCAGCACCACGTCGCGCGGCACCAGGCCCACCCGCCCCAGGGCGAGAATCGCGCCAATCTGCCGCGGAGAGCCCTGGCTCGTGGCCACCTGACGCAACAGATCCAGCCCGCGCGTGCTGCCGAGCCGCCCCATCGCCTCCGCGGCGTTCATCTGCACCGCCGCGTCGGCGTCCGACAGGTACGCCCCGAGCATCGGCGCCGCCGTCTTGTTGCCCAGCAACCCCAGCAGCATGGCCGCATTGCGCCGCGCCGCCGCATCGCCGCCGCGGGCGCCCAGCGCCTCGGCCAGCCGCTCCACGTGGCTCATGTCGCCCAGCAGCGCCATGCCGTACACCGCGGCCAGACGCACGCTCGGGTCCGTCTCCTTATTATAGAGCACGCGGAAATAGGACAGGTCCCGCCGCCGCTGCTTGCCGCGCTGGCTGGCCTGCTCGGCCTTGCACATCACCGCCAGAAAGCGGCTCGGGGCGAACGGGTCGCCCAGCAGCACCTCGAGTTCCTCGGCGGGAATGTCCCGCTCCAGTTCCCGGTAGGCCGTCATCGCCAGCATCCGCACCGTGGCCCGGTCGCTGCGAAGCGACTGGCGCAGGATCGTCTCGGACTTCTTGACATAGCTGTCGCCGCCCAGGTCGCAACCGCCGAGCGCCATCAGACCGGCTGCCGCACCCAGAACCCGCCACAGAGCCGAGAAACTCCGGCCGTTGCCGCATGCACTCATCCTGTCGCCCTCAATCGCCCCACGCACGCTCGGCCTTGGCAAAGGTCCGCCGCGGCCGCGCCGCCCGTGCGGCCTCAAGCCGCCTCGCCGCGCCGACCCCTCACGGCCGCAACCACCGCCGCTATCATAGCCGCACACGCCGCCAGACTCAAGGTCACAGCAAACACGTCGCCGTATCGCCCGTAGACACTTCGCCGCCCGTCCAGCTCCAGCCTTGCCGCCGCATACCCCTTCACCGACCGCACGTGCCCGGCCGCGTCGCTCACGCGGACCACCGTGCGGCCGCAGGAATCGATCACGCCGCTGATGCCCGTGTTCACGCTCCGGACCACCGGCACGCGGTTCTCCACGGCCCGCACCACCGACAGGTCCCAGTGCTGCTGGAGCTCCACCGTGCCGGGAAACCACCCGTCGTTGCTGATGTTGACGAGGAAATCCGCCGCCTTGTCGCCGCGGGGATCATACACCATCCGTCGGCACACGCCCGCGAAGGCGTCCTCGAAGCAGATCGGCGCGGCCAGCCGCCACGGACCCAACTCCATCCGCGTCAGGGCCTCGCCCGCGGTCAGATCGTACTCGTAGTCGTACGGCGTCAAGCCCATCAGCAGCCCGTAGAGCCACGGAGCAGACTCCTTGAATGGCACGTACTCGCCGAACGGCACCAGATGCACCTTATCGTAGGTGGCGGCGGTCGTGAACTCGCGGTCGTCGGGGGCGAACAGCAGGGCCCGGTTGAATCGCGGGCCGTAGCGGCCGCCGGCGTCGAGCTCGCGGACCTGGCTTCCGACAAGAAGCCGTCGTCGGCTGCCGGCCACGAGGTCATGGATCATCCGCCAGCAGGTCCGCATCTGGAGTTGCCATGCCCGGGCCTCGGCCTGGCTGGCCGAGGCGTCGAAGCGCAGCAGCGACTCGTTGACGGGCACAGGCGTCATCGTCTCGGGCCAGACCACCAGGTCGGCGTCGGGGTGCTCGGCCAGGGCCTGCGGCGTCAGGGCCATGAGATCGGCAAACGCGGGGTCTTCCAGGAGCCGGGCCCGTGCGGCCTCGTCGGTCAGCGTCAGGGGCCGCTCCGGGGCGTCGGCGGCGATGAGGGCCTCCCGAATGTCTTGCGGCACATTGGGTTGCACTACCACCACCAGCGGCCCGTCGGCCATCGCCACCGGCCGCAGGCGATAGTGCCCGTAGACGACGACGAACGCCCAGGCCGCCGCCAGGGCCACCACCGACACCTTCAGCGAGAGCGACCACCGCATGCGCTGGCCGTATCGCAGGAACAGCGGCCGCGTGACGGTGTCCACGGCCAGTCCCGCGGTGGCGGCCGCCAGGGCGCTGAGGCCGTAGACGCCCGTCAGGTCCACGATCTGCAAGAGCGTCGGGCTGGCGGCCTGGCTGTGGCCGATCAGGAGCCACGGAAACCCGGTCAGCAGGTGCGACCGCAGCAATTCCAGCGGCACCCAGACCATCGGGGCCACCGCCGCCAGGGGCAGGCGCGTTTGCCGCACGAGGTACGCCGCCAGCAGGCCGAACGCGGGCCAGAACAGGGCGCAGAACAGGACCGCCCCGACGTAGCCGGGCACGGTGGGCATGGCCAGCCAGTGGAGTTCGCCGGCGTAGAACACGACGGCCGCCAGGAACGTGGAGATGGCGAGGACGCCCCTGGACGGGGCGCGGACCACGGCCACGAGCATCGGCGCCAGGGCCACGAAGGCCACCGGCCACCAGCCCACGGGCGGAAACGCCAGGGCCAGGAGAATCGCCGTGGCCAGGCAGAGCCCGAGGTTCAGCGTGCGGTCGCGAATGGGCACGCGGTAGTCGGCCCCGGGCGCCGCGCCGCGAAGCGAGCCGCCCCGGGCGGCCTTCTCAGTAGTGGTAACGCGCTTGCGACTCTTCTTGCCCATGGGAGTCCCGTTCGCCCTATGCCGACCGACCGTGCCGGGCCATTGTGTCGCCGCCGGCCCCGGCTGTCAAGGCGAACCGATGCTCGCGCTTGCAGATGGGGGGGCTTTGTGGTACAAAAGCGGGCTGTTCGTACAGTAGGGGGGCATGCGTCTGCCGTGGATTGTCCGTCGGCGGGCGTCGCCGCCGGGCGGCCTTGCGGCGGCAGGACACTGGGCTTCGGACAGCCGAAAAGGGCGTACTCACGTGAAGACCGACGACATCAGGCAACGGTACCTGGACTTCTTCGCCGGGCGCGGGCACAAGCTCGTCGCCAGCGACAGCCTCGTTCCGACGAACGATCCGACCCTCCTGTTCACCGGGGCCGGCATGAACCAGTTCAAAGAGGAGTTCATGGGGCATGTGACGGACTTCACCCGGGCCACGACGTGCCAGAAGTGCGTCCGCACGGGCGACATCGACAACGTGGGCGTCACGCCCTTCCACTTCACGTTCTTCGAGATGCTGGGCAACTTCTCGTTCGGCGACTACTTCAAGCGCGACGCCATCCGGTGGGCCTGGCAGTTCATCACCGAAGAGATGAAGTTCGACGCCA
>ENA-UOXR01004788-UOXR01004788.1-bioreactor-metagenome-genome-assembly--contig:-NODE-4788-length-10374-cov-85.328326_pt1 | contig 10374 bp, 11 predicted proteins | sample MGYA00238164_ERZ764825 | MGnify/ENA primary metagenome ERZ764825 (study PRJEB28920, sample SAMN05720171) | bioreactor metagenome | isolation source: Anaerobic biogas reactor | place: USA:Washington...
GCCGCCGCCGCCAGGTATTCAACGCCTCTTCTGTGGTGGAGACCATCGGGGACGGTCGCCGCCTTATCTGCTATTGTTTCTGACACTTTGTTTCACCCATAACCTAATACGCAATATTCGTATAAATAGCTTTCGTATACGACGGCGAGAGATAGGAATATATACGATCAGATCAGATAAAAGAACCATGGTATCAAAAATGGGTGATAAAATCAAGGTCACTGTGACCATGGACCCGGAGCTTGTGGAATGGATTGATAGCCAGATCGCAACCCGGAGGTTCGCCAGCAAAAGCCACGCCCTGGAGGTTATCGTGGCGGATAGAATGGAAGCCGAAGAAAAAGCAAGGTCAGAAGGTGATGGAAACCCTTGTGAGGCTTCCACCGCCCTCTAAGACATTTGTTCGGGTGAAACAATATGTCATCTAAAGATAGTCACTCACAGGAATATGAAGTTACCGACCATGACCAAATCGTCCCCGTCGCCTCACAAGGGCTCTTAATCAGCCAGATACTTGAACGGCTTGAAGCCCTAGAGGGGACGGTCGCCGAACTCCGAGACGAGAACCGACAGAAGGATCAACGCATCGCCGATCTGGAAGCCCGCCTTGAAGATCATGAAAGCTTTGACGGAAGGGAGAGGGCCACAGATCGCCAGCGTATCACCGCCCTGGAGACCCCGGCCCTGGCCCTCAGCCAGAAGACCGCCGGCGATCATCTGGATAAGCTCTTCTCGGAGATGCGCCGCCTTTCCATTCGCCAGACCACCACAAAAGACGCCGCCCGCCTCCTCGGAGTCAGTAAGCCGCTAGCTAAGAAGCTAAAACCGTATCTAGCGGCCGATTCTCGTTTTGTGATCCTCCGAGACCCCCATCACAAGCAACGCCACCTTATCAGATTAGCGGGGACGTGAAACCGGATAATTATCCGGTTCCGGTTTACTGGAGAGATCGCTAGCGGCTAAAAATCGAAGTATCGGATGTGACGGTCATCTGATAAAATGTAGTATTGTTTAGTCGGAGATATAGATATAAATACAGAGATAGAATATAAACAAAAGAGAAAATCCGCATCTAGTCTTAAAATCCAGTAAACCGAAACCGGATAATTATCCGGTTCGTTCTCGCCTCTCTTTTCTGAAAAATATCGATTCGTCGCCGCGACGGTTTACCACGACCCCATAGTTCTGTGATATCTTCGACGAATAGGATAAGAATATCACAGAACTGACGGGCCAGTTGGCAACCCCGTCAGAGCTTTTTGCCATATACATAATCGTGGTGCTTAACACTTAATAATGTTACAATTTTATCTTTATCTCTTATTTTGTATAGTATGACATAATGATTGGCAACGTGAATACTCCATTTGCCGGCCAAATTCCCTGATAGTGGCTCGCCGCGTTCGGGATATTCGCATATATCCTTGATTTTGCTGCCGATTCTTTCAGCTAGGACCTTATTCTTTTTCGTAAGACGTTTAAAATTAGTTTTAAATTCGGGGTCGGTTTCGTATGTGTAAGCCATAAAACCATGTAGAATGTCTCAGTCGCTTAGCAAATCAGCGATCAGGTCGTCTACGTTATCAAAACGCTTCCCGAGACCCATATCACACCTGCGCTCAGCTTCCAGCACCTCTGCTATGAACTCCTCGCTGAATTCGCCATAGGAGTCGGAGGCATGCAAGCGGGCGCCCTCTTTGCGAACCTCTGTAAGAGCCATCTATTGGACATGTGTTAGTACTAATACAAAATACTATCCTGATCAACGAGGCTCATTTCTCCAGCTCGCCGCTATCCAGGCAGTCTTTGATGTACTGCTGGACGGTTCGGTTCTTGTATCCTACCTGCTGAGCTATCGCTTGTCGGTTCCGCTCTCCGGCCCTCCACAGCTCTTTGATCCGTTCCTGTGTCGCTGTGTCCTCGGATAGCCTCTGAATTGTGGGTTTAACCTCTGGTTTAACATCTTGTTTAACCGGTTTAATGTTTGGTTTAATTTCGGGTTTAACTTCTAGACCCTGTTTAACCTCGGATTTAACCTCTGGTTTAACCGTTAAACCTTTTTGTTTAACCTCCCGTTTAACCCCCAGCCGGCTGTCAATCAGATTTATAAGCTTATTTTTATCTAATACGATTAGGCTCGTACCTTCAGGGATCGCGACGTTAAACTATTGGTTTAACGCATCCCTCACGATATCGCTTTTGGACTTGTTGGAGCGTTTAACCTCTTCGTCGATCAGGGTCTCCAGCTCCTCTGAGATCTTGACCCCTAAAAATGACATGTTTAACTAATTGTTAAACGATGGGTTAAATATCTATGCCGAGTTTAACGGATCGTTTAACAAAAGGTATAATCACCCGCCCACGCCAAGAAAAGGGCCTTAAAACGATCTGAGAGATTAATTTGAAAATCAAATAAAAATAGTCTCAGGGCCGGAACCAGAACGCCCGGCCACTGGCCCCGTAAGGCCTCCTCTCCCAAACCGCCGCCGCCAGAACGGCCCGTGCGGTCTCCGACGAAAGCCCGAACCGATCCGCCAGCTTTGCGACGTGGCCGTGATCTCCCGTTCAATGTTTTTGACTGAATACCTTATTTCAATGTTTAATCCAATTTATACCGATTTAAGGGCTATTCCATCTTGGTGAAATCAGGAGAGGGGTATTTATCATTTATGAAGGAGGCGGGGGTAAAAAATCTTCCTGAAGGAGGAGATGAAGAAATGGGGGAAGGAGGGGGAGGGGCGAGCCTCCTCAACCTTCAGATCTCGCCGTCGGGGCCGGCGAAGATCTCGCAGCCGAGGAGGTCGGGCTCGTATCCGATCCTCTGGAAGTCCCAGGCCGGGGGCCGCCAGATCCCGCAGCCTGCAGATTCGCACTCCTCGGGGGAGCCGACCTGGACGACCGAGGCGACGTGGAGCGGCTCGGCGGTTCCGGGGCCGTCGACGGACCGGGGCTCCACCTCGACGACGTTGGTGAAGCGGCCGAGGCCGGGGGCGAGGGCGGAGAACTCGATCGTCACCTTCTCGCCCGGCCCGACGGCGGGGAGGACCCAGACGACGACGCCCTCCTCGCTGCTCGCGACGGGGAGGGAGGAGTCGAGGAGGGTCATCCCCTGGGGGAGGTAGTCGGTGACGGTCGCCGCCCTGGTCGCATCGGCGGTGTTCTCGACGACGACGGTGTAGAGGACGACCATGGGATCCTCAGGGTCGATCCGGGCGGTCTTGACGACGGTGATCTCCTCCTCGGGGCAGCAGGTGAGCCACCGCCTCTGGAGGGAGGTGTAGTTTGCGGCGCAGACCCAGTCGCCGTCGCCGTAGCCGTAGCCGCCGCAGACCTCGACCCGGTTGGTGAGCTCGTCATCGGTGAAGCCGGTGACATCGAGGCGCAGAGAGATCTCTGTCGCCTCGCCGATTGCAAGGTGGGTGAGGGTCCAGTTGACGCTCCCTTCGGACGACGCCGAAGGGCGGAGGGAGGAGTCGATGAAGGCCGTCCCCGGCGGGAGGAGGTCTGTGACCCGGATGGGTGCGAGGGCCCTGTTCCCGTCGTTCTCGACGGAGATGGTGTAGTTTGCGACCTTCCTCGTCTTCGTCGCGCCGGCGAGGTGGACCTCGTCGCCCCAGGGGTGGGTCTCCTCGGTGATCCCCTGGAGGGTCTTGGTGACGTTGAGGTGGGGGCGGTCGTACCTGGAGGCCCCGGATATCAGGATCCTCCTCGCGATCGAGTAGTCGCCCTCATAGATCTCGTCGAAGTCGAGTTCATAAGTACTGACTTTATCTCCATCAGTGCACACTTCATCGACCAGGTTGCCGCTGGCATCTTTCAAGATGGCACAGTCGCCGTCGTCATCCCAGATCGGTCCGTCCAAGTTCATGTACAGATCCATGTCGGAATCTGTACCCGCGAAGGTGTGGACCTTCTTCGATCTTCCGGGAGAAAGGATGGAATGTGGGGATAACGGGAACGTCCAACCATTCCCTTCGTCGTCTGACAGGTTCCAGCCCGCCATGTTTACAGCTCCGTCTCCGCGATTTGCGATCTCGACCCACTCATCGGCGAGGTTGATGCCGCTGATGAAGATCGGGCCTCCTCCTGACCAGCTGCAGCTTGTTGCTATCGTCCTGTACCTCGCCCGCCCCGAGAAGTTCGCCTCGGTCTCGATCTCGTTTAAGCCCCGGAGGACGGTCTCCTTATCCAGCCTGACCAGGTCGGTGTACTCCTCGGAGAGGAGGCTTTTTTCTGCGACCCTGGAGCCGGTCCCCTCCTTCCATTTGAGGTCGGAGCCTCCGGCGGGGGCGCTGGCGAGGGAGATGTCTTTGGCGATATAGTTCGTATAGGTCTCGATCAGCTCCTCGGAGTCGTAGCTGCCGGTGCCGTGCTCGTAGCTCCTCTGGACCGTTCCCACCCTCTTATCGGAGGCGACGAGCCCTGCCCCCGAGGCCGACTTCTCGGAGCGGACGGCCGAGCCGTACTCGTCGATCTTCTCGACGACCCTGAAGCTTCCGGTGTAGTCCTCCCGCCCCTCGAAGAGGGGGGCGTTGTGGACTGTGGAACTGTTCTTGGCCATCCTGATGAAGCCGATGGTGGCCTCGCCGTCGAAGACCGCCTCGAAGTCGACGGACGACTCGTTTTTGTCGAGGCGGAAGCTCGACTCCCGGTCGATCGCATCGGCACGGCGGTAGGACTCGGTCATAGAGGCGCCGGTGACCCGGTTTTTGCCCACCGCCGAAGACGACCAGGCCGAGGAGTAAGTGACAGTCCTCCCCCGGTAGAGGCCCAACGTCGTCGAGGAAGAGGTGGCGGAGAGGTCTTTGTCCAGGGAGATCTCCCTGTCCTTGGTCTTGACGGAGACGACCTCGCTGGAGTCGTAGCTCCCCGAGCCGTGCTCCCTCGTCGACAAGCTCGTCCCTGGGGCGGAGAGGACGGCGACGTCGACGCAGGAGGCGACCTTATCGTGGAGGTTCGTGGTGCCGTTGATGTAGTCGACGTAGACGCAGTTACGGAGGTCGAAGGAGTCGCGGCTCGTCGAGTAGTCGCCCCGGAGGTTGACGAAGCCGGTCCCGGAGACTTTCCCCACCGAGTTGAAGAGGAACTCCTGCTCTTCGGGGACCCGGACGGTGAGGAAGATCTGGATACTGTTTTTGGGCGGAAGGGCGCCGAAGCGCCATTTCCCGTCGGAGTCGGGTGTCGGGGATGTTGAGATGATCTCCACGGGTCGGTTGAAGATGTCCTCGACCACGAGGTTCTTCGGCGTCACACTACTTCCGGGTTCAGCGCAGTTGGTGATGGTGATGGTGTAGTTGACGGTCTCGCCCCGTTCAACGACCTTTTTGTCGGCGACTTTGACGACAGAGAGGTGGTTTTCGAAGAAGGGAAGGGAGATGTTGGCGGAGGCGGAGATGGTCTTTTTCGACGACGATCCCGATGAGGTGATATTGACGATAGCGTTGACGGTGGCGTTGTTCACCAGGGGACCGGGCATATCGGCGATGGTGACCTCCCTGTTCAGAAAGAGGCCGGTGGCGGTCTCACCGGGTCTGAGGGAGTCGCGGCCGAGGGTGATCGGCCCCAGGTCGTCGTCGACGAGGACGAGGCCGCTGAGGTTGGCGAAGCCTGAGTTTTTGACGGTGTAGACGTAGGAGACGACGGAGCCGACTGAGACCCCCGTCACGTTGGCGTCGATGGAGAGCTCGATGGAGGCGTAGGGCTCCATCGAGTAGTTGAGGGAGTACTTTCGCTCCTCGGCCACGGGGCCGGGGGCGCTCGTCCAGACCAGCTTGCCGCCGGTCTCCTCAGCCGCCTTCCCAGCGGCGAGGTCGGCCTGGTAGCGGACCCTAGCCGGGGAGGCGGCGGTCCAGGAGAGGTTGAGGGAGTCGAAGGAGAGGACGACAGACCCCGCGCCTTCGGCAGCCCCCCCAGCGGGGCCGCTGACCACCTCGACGGAGGCAGGAGAGACGGCGGCGCCCTCGGGGACGAGGTCGGTGAGGACCAGGTCGTAAGCCGGGGATGATGATGAAGAAGTGTGGAAGACTGCCACCTCGTAGAGGTACCCGGAGCCATTAGCGGCGGGGCCGACGACCTGCTTATTGACGGCCAGATCCGGCTCGACGATATTGACGCCGGGGATCGGGCCGGAGAAGCGGCTCACGCCCCCCAGACCGTCGTCGAAGGAGAGGGTGACGAGAAGGTCAGGCAAGACCCTGCCGTCGACGTTCTCGGGGATGTTGGCGACGACGGCGACGAACTCGACGAGAAGATCGAGATCGAGGGAATTGTTCACCGTCCCGAAGGAGAGGAAAAGTGAGAGGTTGCAGGTTCCGTCGAGGGGGCCTGTCGCCGAGACTGAGGCGGAGGAGAGGTCGGCGGCCCCTGAGGCGGAGAGGCTTGTGGGCTGGTAGGCCAGGCCCGCCGGGACCTCCACGGCGAGGGTGAGGTTATCGACGACGGAGGCGGGGAGGTCGCAGGCTATAGAGTAGACGTCCGTCTCGGAGCCGTTCCCCTCTTCCGCTCCTCCGACCGAGGCGACCCCGAAAACCAGGATCAACAGCAGCGCCAGGGGGCTCCACCCTCCGGCCCCCGCCCGATCTCGTCTCCTCCTCCTCATGACCCGTCCGATTATGGCTTCTTGTTGCCCGAACCGTTAAATTTTATATTACAAAATAAATTATTATCCGACCGCCCATGGAGAGCGGCCGGTCCTATCGCTCACACCTCTATCGTAGTCTCAGCAGTGTCCAGGACCGTCCCATCTTCGAGGGTCACCTCTGCCTCCACGGTGTAGGTGCCGGGGGCGAGGTCGCCATCGGGGTTGAGGGGTATCGTGAACGGATAAGTCACCGCCGGGAGAGAGGTCCCTTTTTGAGTGGTGAAGTTCTTGACGACCTCACCAGCATCGTCCGTAAGAGTCACCTCAGCAGTTACGCCGTAGTGGTAGTTTCCGGTGTTCTCGTAGAATATCGATAAAACCCCCTCATCCGAGACTTCGATCCCATCGATCTCTCCTGTCTTGAGGATCTCCGTGCCCTTGATGGTCAGGTAAATTGGGACTATGACCGCCGTTGCGACACCCACTGTTCCGGTGCCCTGGGGGGCGGTGTGAATGTCCACTAGGGCGTACCTGCCTCCGGAGCCGACGTCCTTAGGAACCTCTCCTTCGAGGACGACGGTCACTGGGACACCGGGCTCAAGCCAGAAGCTACCGGGATTAATTTCAAAAAATTCCCTCGCCGAGTAGGGGCTCAGATCGTCATCGGGATCGACGAGGTCGATCGAACCGTGGACGTTTGTTCCGAAACCCTTGACCTCGGCGACGGCCTCGACCGGCTGGTCGTCCCCACCGATCCTCACCGTCATCTCGTGCCTGATCTTCTCTCCTGGGACTACGTCCGCTTTAAGGATGGCGTTGTCGACCCTGAGCCCCGAAGCCGGAAGAACCGCCGACAGGATCAGTAGAAGACAGAACGCGCATATTGCTGATCTGGATCTCATCTTGAATTTCACCTCGAATCTCAAGGTTTGCTGATTATTTTACATTTGCCTCTAGGACCCGGGAACAATTTTGCCTGTGAAGGTCACCACGATCCCGTAATCATTTTTTGCAGCATCAGTGTAGGCGATGGCCTGCTTGTAGTCGAAGTCGACTTTCTGGCTGCCGGTGGCACTAAGAGTGTAAAGCGTCTGATCGGTTCCATTGAGCGCTGCAATGTCATTAGCGCCGGTAGTTGTAGCGTCAAGCTCCAGTTCGTCTCCCAAGGCAGCGTTCAATGAACTGCTGTACATCTTGCCGTCGGCGAGGTTGCCCCCGCTCGCCATCTCCTTGACGTCCAGCTGAGCATCGTCGCCACTATCGAGGGTGGCATTGATGGTGACGTTAGTCTGCGCGGTCGAGTAGACGTTATCCCCCACATTTAGGACCCAGTCGTCGATTGTTTCTGGCGATAAGGAGACCTCTACTGAGCTCGATCCGCCGAGGGTGAGACAGCCACCGCTTTCCTCGCCCGGCGCCGGGGCTAGTCCTGGATCCGCCATAAGACTTAGAAATAATATGGATAATAGTGCTATCCGAGCCCCTATAAACCGTGATGGGGACATTTATATTACACCTTCATTAAAAATTTTTGGCAGAGGCTAGATGACGCCTCCGTCCGAAGACTCACGTAGTCACACGATCGCGCCAGTGAAGGTGACTATGATCCCGTAATCACTTGCTGCAGCATCAGTGTAGGCGATGGCCTGCCTGTAGTCGAAGTCGACTACCTGGCTGCCGACGGTAGTATGAGTGTAAAGCGTCTGATCCACTTCACTGAGCGCTATAATGTCAGTAGCGCCGGTAGTTATACCGTCAAGCTTCAGTTCTTCCCCCAAGGCGGCGCCCTTTGTAGCGCTGTACATCTTGCCGTCGGCGAGGTTGTCCCCGCTCGCCGTCTCCTTAACGGACAGAGTTGCATTGGTGTTGGACGTGATGGTGGAGTTGGTTGCTACTGTCGTGTAGGTGTTGTCACCCACGTCCAGAGTCCAGTTGATGGAGGACGGTGATACAGTAACCTCGACAGATCCCTGAACAGCTCCTGTCAGGGTCATATCCGCCGCCATCCCCGTCCCCACCAGCAGCGCGGCCATGAGGACGGCCATTCCAAAGCTCTTCAATATCTTGCTCATACTCTTCTTCCCTCCTATATTTGATAGACTTACCTGAGTTTGGATCAAGTCCATATTAAATTTTTTGATCATAGATTTTTATATATGTAGATCTTATGTAACTGTTCTCCGAGATATTTTTCAATTATATTCTACGACCCCGTCGGTATCTTGCATCGAATGCCCCATCAGATCAAGGTAGACAGCCGAACTAAAGTTGCCAATCTGTCGGTTCGAACCCCGGCACAAGACCCCCCGAAGGGACGAGACCTGCCCTCCGTTGCTCTGCCGCTACAAATCGGAGCGCGGCCCGCAGCTGCTGGATACTATGTCTGAAATCAGTGATCCTGCCCTCCTCAACGACCCGAGACGGTCCTTTTGTCTTCGGCTCGATCTCCACGTCGACGAAGCCATAAGTTCCATCGCCGCTATGGACCCCCAACGGATCGAAGATCTCTGTAGTAGCCTTTATGCTATCATCATAGTTCTTGATCACAAAGTGGTCCTGAATCCACCGATCGCCATCATAACGGTATCTAGCTTCAAGGGAGACCAAGCCACCATCCTCAAGCCGCAAGACCTCTGCGATCTCTCTCGGTATCGCCAACGTGTAGCAGGTATCGCCGGTGTTCGTGATCTTCTTACACAATTTGCGCGTGAACCGGATCAACGGACCACCTCGAATGAGACGACATAGACCAATTGATCGGGATCCCATACGCCGTTTATACTAGTCCAAACTTCGGCATACTCATCAAGAGTCTGATAGCCTTCCGCCCAAACATCTGCAACTGATATATCCCCAAGACGTTCCTGATGCACGTCTACGATCCTGATCAAGCAGTGGTAGTTTGGGCTTAATAGCTCGGTCTTGACCTTATGAACAGATCCGATCTTTGCCCTGGGTCTTTTCCAGACCCGACGGGTTTGGGTCTTTGCACCCGCCTTGATCATATCGACGTGGTGCGGTTTGAATAGTATCATTTTAGTCCTCTTTAAGTGCAGTTATTGTGACAATAACGGCGTTTTTAGGCGCATATTTTACACATATCGAGACAAGACCGCCGTCCCTAAGATCCAAAGCTTCTGCGACCTGTGGAGGTATGCTTAGCTGATAAAAATCGCGCCCTTGCTTTGTTATCCTGTGCTGTAGCGTTCTCACAAATCGGACCATGCACTACTGTAGTAATCCCGTATATTTAAGGTATACCATTAAATTTTGGCGATTTTGGCACGTTCTTGATGATTAAGACAGTGTTGTAAATCCGGCTTTTGGTTCCGCACCACCATATGTTACAGGTTGCGTACTTAGATCTAGAGATCATTACTCAATATGTCTGGTGACTATGATTATTCTTGATGTTCTGCTGACAGGTTGTCCTGGTTTGGTCCTATTTCGGCATCGGTGCTTTGTGTGTTCTTTTTTTAATGCCGAATATACGGACCCGAGGCGAAATTATTGCCCTGCACCCGATTAGTTATGTGACCGTAACCGGTATTTCACACAAAAGAGTCACATAACCAGCAGCGCAGGAGTTTGGCCCAGCTGCCGCCTGCTACTGCTTTCTCGGATAGTATATAAGCTACAGAGGATCAATCGGACAGAGTATATAAACTCTGTCCGATTCCAGGAGTTCTGCCCAGTTTCGCGGAGACTCTTGATCTTGTGATGGTACTGATCAGTTCCAAAAACCAGTACCAAAAAAAACGATAACAGGCGACCACCTTGGTACTGATCGGTTT
>ENA-UOXR01004789-UOXR01004789.1-bioreactor-metagenome-genome-assembly--contig:-NODE-4789-length-10365-cov-12.468186_pt1 | contig 10365 bp, 10 predicted proteins | sample MGYA00238164_ERZ764825 | MGnify/ENA primary metagenome ERZ764825 (study PRJEB28920, sample SAMN05720171) | bioreactor metagenome | isolation source: Anaerobic biogas reactor | place: USA:Washington...
AGCGGGAGCGACGGGATTTGAACCCGCGGTCTCGGCCTTGACAGGGCCGCATGTTTGACCACTACACCACGCCCCCACAGAACAAGAAGTTTATCATGCTGATTTTGATACGTCAAGTAAAAAGACTGCAAAATGGTCGATTTGTAAAGAAATTTTCCTGACTTCTCAGATTACTTAGAGCAATTAAAGACTAACCTGAAAATTGCAGACGTGTCTTACCAATCATAATCCTTCTGCGCACATGATAAAAAAACGGCAGACTGTGTTGTCTGCCGTTTTGTCATTAGAATTAGGCTTCTGCTGCTCCAGCCACGTCTTCTGCGGCGTCTTTGATTTCTTCTACGACGTCTTCAGTCCCGGATTTGAAAGTTTGCAGAATTTTCTGGGTTTTTTCTTTTCTGACTTTTGCGACTTCATCGGCTTTGCGGATAGCATCCTGATAGGCTACTTCTGCACGCCGTTTGGTTTCTTCGTAAGATTCTGCGCTTTTATCTTTGAGTTCAATCGCCTTTTCTTTGATGACCTGGCGGGTTTCTTCACCGGTCTGGGGAGCTAAAAGTAGAGAGGCAATTGCACCAGCAAGTGCACCTACGGTAAAACCCATTACAAATGATCCAAAGTTACTTTCGTCTGACATTTTTATCTCCTATTGTCTATTAATTACTTTTTGAAACGAAACAGCTCGGCAATCTTTTTGACACTTGCCAGAGATTCGTTCAGTTTGATTACTGGTTCTGTGAGATTATCGCTCATGAACCTAACAGTCCCTTTCAGGGTATTGACGGTGTCACTGGTTGAATGAATGATCGGTCTGACTTCATTCTTAAGCAAATTTGTCAGATCTGCCAGCTGCACAATCAGAACAACCAGGGCAACACCGATGATGAACATCATCAACGCCATCAGGATGATGAAGATATCCCTTACAATGGAAACAGTATCTGCATCTGAGAATGCCAGGAGAACGATCCCGGCAATGATAGCTAATACAACCAATACAACGATTACGATCGCAACGGTTGCTTTCTTGTTGCCTTTCTCAGGCGTTTCTTCCAAATTTGTTGATGCGGTTGTTGTCAATTGTTTCTGTGTCGGCTCTTCTGTCATTTTAACCTCTACGAATGATTATATACCAGTATATCTGGTAAATATTATCAATGTATAAACGTTATAGCTCGTCAATCTGGATTTCTGCCTCGTCGGTTTCAAACAATTCCTGTTCTGGCAGCAAGGTGATATCCCCAAAATTTGATGCTTGTTCTGTGGTGATGAGACGCTGTTTAACTAATTCTAAAATCGCCAAAAACACAACGATTGCCTGCAAACGGTCATTGCTTTCACCCATGATCTCAGAAAAGCTGGTCTTCTGGTCGGCACGCAGAACATGCAAAATTTCTTCCACCTTTTTCTTGATGGTAACCTTTGGAATGCTGATGAGAGCGCCATCCTGGAGGACTGGCTGCTGGCTGGCAAGGTTTTCAAGCGCAAAAATCAGATCGTCGATGCTCAGACCGCTGAGGTCTAACTGGACGTTGACTGGATAGGTGCGTGGAATATGGAGGTGACTGCGCAAATCCCGTTTCATGCGATCGGAAAGCCATTCCGTGGTTTTCTTGATCTCCCGGTAAATGATCAACTGCCTGGCAAGCGTTTCACCCAGGTCTTCTTCGTCATCGCTCCTGACAGGAGGGCGTGGAAGGAGGGCTTCTGACTTGATCTGAACCAATTTTGCGGCAATGATGACAAATTCAGACAGATAATCCGGTTCTGCATCCTGGTTCTCTTCGATATAAGCCAGAAACTGATCGGTCACCTGGGCAAGCGCAAGCTTACTTATGTCAAGCTCAGCTTTTTGGATCAGGTCAAGCAGCAGGTCGAGCGGTCCGGAGTAGACCTCCGTGGTGATCTCGTAGGAATCAGATTGATGCAGCCAAAGTTTTGCCATAGTTGAATTATAGCCGAGCCGGGCTAAAGTTTGGGAGCATTGCAAGTATACTTAATTCCTACGAGGAAAAATGACGAGATTTGTTTGCGTTGATTGCGGGTTGGAATACCCATCCATGGGGCTGCCTTATGTTTGTCCAAATTGTGGGGGCATCTTCACGCTTTCCGGGTTGGTTTATGATCCACGAGAAAAACAGGATCTGCCCGGAATTTGGGCATACAAAAAAAACCTGGGTGTGGCACAAAATCCGGTGTGCTATCTGGGTGAAGGACAGACAGGCCTGGTGGAACGCGAGCAAAATGGGGTCAGGTTCTACGCCAAGTTGGAAAGCCTGAACCCCAGCGGCTCGTTCAAGGACCGCAACTCGGCAATTGTGACCAGTTTTCTGAATGCCAGGGGAATTAAGACTGTGGTCGAAGACTCCTCTGGAAATGCCGGCGCATCGTTGGCACTCTACGCGGCTGGTTTCGGCGTAAAGGCGCAAATATTTGTACCTGCTGGCACAACAGGACCCAAGTTGGATCAGATCAGAGCGTGCGGTGCCAGTGTTGAGACGGTTTCAGGACCCAGGGAAAATGCCCACCAGGCGGCTTTGGCAGCCGTTGAAAAGGGAGACAGGGTATACGCCAGTCACGCCATGCTTCCTTTTGGAATGGCTGGATATGCCACGATCGCATTTGAGATTTATGAAGCGTTGGGTCGGCTGCCAGATATGGTCTATTGTCCGATTGGGCATGGTTCGTTATTTTTAGGGATTTTGCTTGGATTCAAGGCGATTTGCAGCTACCTTGGGATTTCTGCCAGACCAAGGATGGTTGGCGTTCAGCCGCAACGCTGCGCACCGCTTGTGTCATCCTGGAAGAAGCAACCATTTGTCCCGGAGAATCTCCCAAGCCTGGCGGAAGGGACCATGGTCACGAATCCAGCCAGAGGAAAGGAAATTTTACGGGAACTGATACTTACATATGATGAATTAGTAGCGGTCGCGGAGGATGAGATCGAGCCTGCCACAACAGAGCTTGCCAGGATGGGGATTTACGTTGAACCCACCTCTGCCATGGTGTATGAGGCATTGAAGACGAGACCGATTACTACTGATGGAATTAACATTTTGGTTTTTAGCGGTAATGGGCTAAAATATAGGGTAAACCACTAAAAAAGAAACTGCAGATTCGTTTGATATCGATCGCCAAGAGGATGCTAAACGAATCGGCGGTTCAACAGGGAGTGACTATGATTGAACCAGATGCATTGGCGAAATTGCGGGAGCATTTGCCCGGGAATTTCGATAATATTTTTATGCTCACCAGGGCACTGACCCATCGTTCCTATTTAAACGAAAACCGGGAAGTACTTGAAGATAACGAGCGCCTCGAATTTTTAGGCGACTCGATTCTTAGCTTTATTGTTGCGGAATGGCTTTACCACAATTTTCCGGAAAAGGATGAGGGTTTCCTCACCAAAGTACGGGCTGCGTTGGTGCACACTCAACAACTCTCTTCCTTTGCCCGACGGATCGAATTGGGTCCGGCTTTATTGCTGGGTAAGGGTGAAGCCAATGCCGGAGGACGAAAACGGGATGCGATCCTATGTGATGCTTTTGAAGCACTCATCGCAGCCATTTACCTGGAATGTGGTCTGACTACAGTCAAGGAATTTATCATTCCACTGTTTGAATTGGAATCGGAAGAGATCCTCAAGTCTCACTCAGAAGAAGACGTAAAAAGCAGACTGCAGGAATGGGCTCAAGCCCAGGGGTTTAGCGCTCCCAGCTATGTTGTGCTGGAAGAGTATGGACCCGACCATGACAAGCGCTTCGTGGTGGTTGCGATGATCAACAACGAAAAAGTCGCCCAGGGCAGAGGTTCATCAAAACAGCTTGCAGAGAAAAATGCAGCACAAAACAGTATTAAGAAATTGGGAATTTTCACGTTATGAATAAGTCAAATTTTGCCGGCTTAGATCTACAAGGTTATAAAACTTTCGCCAAAGAAACCAATCTTGTTTTCCCTTCGAGGATCACTGCTATTGTTGGACCGAACGGTTCAGGGAAATCGAATGTGGCAGACTCCATCCGTTGGGTTCTGGGTGAACAGTCTTATTCTCTGCTAAGAGCAAAGAGAACAGAGGACATGATCTATTCTGGTTCTGATAATCGAGCCCGGGCTGGCATGGCGGCAGTTTCGATCAAGTTTGACAACCAGGACAAGTGGCTGCCGATTGATTATTCCGAAGTGGTGTTGACCCGCCGGGCTTACCGCGACGGGAAGAATGAATATCTGATCAATAATCAGCGTGTTCGGCTGCGGGATTTCAACGAATTACTGGGAAAAACTGGTCTTAGCGACCGCACTTATACCATCATTGGTCAGGGTTTGGTCGACTCAGCTCTTTCCATCCGACCGGATGAACGCAGCAAGCTGTTTGAAGAAGCGGCTGGGATCGGATTGTATCAGAGCCGAAAAGAAGAAGCCATTCATAGATTGGAGACGACCGAACGCAATCTGGAACGGGCACTGGATATCATCGCGGAAATCAAACCGAGAGTGCGCAGCCTTGAAAAACAAGCTGCCAAAGTAGGGGAGTATAAAACCGTCCAGGATGCGCTGAAGCAGAGCTTGCGTGAATGGTATGGATATCATTGGTTTAAAGCATTAAAAGAGGTAAACCAAACCCAGTTGCTACTTAATGCCGCAGAATTGGAAAGGCAATCTACACGTAAGAGCCTTGATAAAGAACAGGCGGAAGTGAACAGCCTTCGGTCGGAGATCGAATCCCAGCGAGTAAAAGTAAATACGTTGATGAATGATCTGCGTGAGCTGCGTGATCAGCTGCAACGCGACAATCAAACTCTTGCTATTTTGGATGAAAGAAAAAGTGCCGCTGAGAAAGCCAGGCTACAAGTTGAGAATGACCTGGTTAACCTGGAAGAGGTCATCCGTGCTGGCGAACAAAACTCTCTTTCCCGTAAACTAGACGAGAGCAAAGTCCGTGAAGAATTGGACACTGTCCAAAAGCAATTCGAGGTCCTGAGCATTTCGAGGGCAAAAATCATGGAGCAAGAAGCCGGATTGCTAAAGGAAGAAACAAACTTACGCGAGGAACAAATAGAAATGGAGAAAGAAGCTGTCGTAATCCGTTCCCGCAAACAGGAAATGACAGAACGTATACAAACATTGCAGGCGAGCCAGGCATCCATTGAGACCAATTGGAAAGAGCTTGAGAGTGAAAAAGCCGAGTTGAATGCAGTGGTCAATGAATTGACCCAGAAGGTCCAGTTGGCAGAAAAAGACCTGCTCGACCTGAAAGCCGAAACCAACCAGGTTTTTGAAGAGCGGACCACGTTAGTCAAAGAGCTTGATTCTTACCAACAGAGCAGCCACAAGCTCGACCTGGAGAAAAACCGCGTAAAGAACAGATTGGAATTGATCAAACAAAGCCTGGAGAGTTTGGCTGGATTCTCTGATGGAGCCAAAAGTCTTTTAAAATCCAGTCGCGAAAAGAAACTTCGCAGTGAGTTAACCGATCTGGCAACTCACATCGAAGTGCCCGAAGAATATGAAACTGCTATCAGCGCGGCGTTAGGTGAAGCTGTGGATGTGCTCATCATCAAGAATGATCGTTTGGGTTCAAATCTGATCGAAGAGTTTTCATCCAGGCTTGAAGACCGGGTTGCAGTTTTAAGCCGGACTTTTGAAACAAAAAATCCTATAACAAAGGATTTACCGGAAGGTATATTCTACGCCAACGAAATTGTGAAAACGGAAGAGGCACTTCAACCAGTTGTAGACTTGCTGTTGGGTGATTTTGTGATCACCAAAAACGTTCGGGATGCGTTTTCTTTACGTGAAAGTAACCCAGACCTAAATTTTGTGACTATAGCTGGAGAAGTAATCCTAAAGAACGGGATTGCCATCATTGGTAAAGCAAACCAGAGCAGTAAAGTAAGTTATACCCGCCTGGTCAACGAGTTGACCGATGAACTTGCTGATGTGGCAGTTTCTGCCGGTAAAATGACCAAAGTGATCGAGCAGTTGGATGCCAAACTAAAAACTGCCGAGGAAAAAATCAGTACCAACCAGCGCTTAATGGACCAAAAACAAGCCTACCGCGACAGCCTGGCTAAGGAACTTCAGTCCGCCATGCTATCGCTTGAAAAAAATCGCAGCCGGGCTGGTTGGATCGAACGCCAACAAAACGAAAACCAAACTTCGCAGGATGGGATTAAGCAAAATATTGAGAAATTGATCAAACTGGAGAAGGAAAACCAGCAAAAGCATGAAAAACTGCAGATCAACCAGAAAAATCTGCGACAAAAACGGGCGGAATTTCAACCTCAGGACATTGAAAACCAATATCGCTACCTGGAAACTGAAAAGCAGATGCTTTCGCAATCTCTAACGCACCTGGAGGAGACATTGCAGACCGAAAGCCGACGGCTTGAGGCTGACAAGACCCGTAAAAGCAACTTTCAATCCCGTATTAATGAGCAGGATAAGGTGTTAAGTGATCTTGAAAAACAGATCGCGGCTTTGATGGAAGGCATCGCCAAAGACCAAGCCCAGATTGCTGCTTTACAGAATGAATCTCTTGATCCTGAACTCGATAAGTTGCGGGAACTCGAAAGCCTGAGCCGCCAATATTCCCAAAAAGAATCTGGAAGCCAAAAAACACTGACCGACAAAGACCGCCAGGTGATCCATTATCAATTGGAATTGGCGCATCTGCAGGAACGTCTTGAAAATTTAAAAACCCGTATCGATGATGATTTTAGTTTAATTGAGATGGAATACCGGAAGGAATACACTCAATCGGCACCCTTGCCATTCCCAGACCTGGTCATAGACACACTGCCTGAAATTCAGGAGGTTCCTGAAACTTTAGCAGAAACAATAAAACAACAAAAAATCCAGATCCGAAGAATTGGTACAGTTAATCTGGAGGCTGACCAGGAGTATCGGGAAGTCAAAGAACGACATGACAGTCTCACAACCCAGGTCTCAGACCTGACAGCGGCGCTGGCTGATATTGAACAAATGATCAAAGAGCTGGATAAGGTGATGCGGTCGGAGTTCTTAAAGACTTTCAACGCTGTGAGCACGGAATTCACACACATGTTCTCACGATTATTCAACGGCGGCTCTGCCCGTCTGTTGTTGGGGGATGAAGAATCACCGATCGAAGGCGGTATTGAAATCGAAGCCCGGCTTCCAGGAAAAAGGGAACAAGGACTGGTGTTGCTTTCTGGTGGTGAACGCAGTCTGACTGCTGTGGCATTGGTTTTCGCACTACTCAAGGTTTCACCGACACCGTTCTGTGTGCTGGATGAGGTGGATGCCATGCTGGATGAATCCAACGTGGGTCGCTTTATCGAACTCCTCAAGGACCTGTCCAGTGAAACCCAATTTATTCTGATCACACACAACCGCAACACAGTTTCAGCGGCTGATGTGATCTATGGTGTGACGATGGGCAAGGATTCTGCCAGCCAGGTGATCAGCCTAAGGCTGGACGAGGTGGATGAAAGCTTTGTCAGGGGATAGCGGAGCAGGAAGTGCGTCAAACAGCTTGTCCGGAGGAGAAGCGAACACAAAAAATCCTAAAAGATATTAGTATCTGAATAAAAAAAACGCCAGCATCTTGCTGGCGTTTTTTTGTATCATTCTGAATTGACCAGGTTAGTTCCCTTCAGTGCTGGGGCTGATGACATAGTTGTATAAATCATCAGGCACTGCCGGGGTCTCAGGAGCGAACTCGGTCCAATTGTCTTCGATGACAATGTCGTCACGTGAGGTTCGAATTTCTTCGAGCCAATTGTTGAAAAAGTTTTGCTTGATCTGAGTGAACTTTGAACTGGTCACCGGGTTGGTTGCTTTGGTAACGAGTTGGATCAGGTGCCATCCAAATTGACTTTGGATGGGATCACTGATTTGTCCTTCATCGTTCAAAGCGAATGCGCCTGTCAGGAAGTCTGCGTCGTAGCTGTCCTCGCGACCGATCCAACCCAGGTCGCCGCCATTGTTCTTATTTGACTCGTCGGTTGAATATTCGATGGCAAGATCCAGCCATTTTTCGCCGGCATCAAGCTTGGCTTTTACTTCTTTGGCAAGCTCTTCACTATCAACAAGAATATGACGTACCCAAACCTGTTCTTCAACCGGCTCCAGGTCTTTTGTTACATCTTCAATCAGCTTGTCGCGCAGAAGTCCGTTGTAAAGGATCTGTTCAATATCGTTTTTTGAGATCCCGTAAATCGATAACGAATCCAAATAATCTGCGACCTCTTTTTTAAACAAACGTTCGGTAAATGGCGTAGGTGTTGGCGGGTCTGTAGGAATTGCAGTTGCCGTTGGTTCGGGACCTTGCGTAGGTTCAAGAGTTGGAGTCGCTGGGACTTCGGTTGGGAAACCTTCGGGCAACTCAGTTGCCGTTGGCACCCAGCCTTCCGGTGTTTCGGTAGGGGTGGCGGAAGGTTCAGGCGTATCAGTGGGACCAATCAATTCGAATTGGGCAGCCGACCAGGTCGGGGTATAAACCGGGGTGCTCGTGATTGTCGGCGTATAGGTTCCTTCAGGGAAGAAGCGGAATTGTTCGCGCAACTCCCGCTCCACATCTTCATCGCTGACAACAATATTTCGTTTGGCTGCTTCTTCACGAATGAGGACTTCATCAATCAGTTGGTTAAGAACATTCTCACCAACGACCGTAGGGTCCTTCATCTGAAGCAGTAAAGAAAGGGCGTATTGTTTACCGGATTCTCCAAAATAATTGACATATTGGGTTGCCTGGTTCAGCATGTTCATGCGAGAGTAAGTTGTGCTGCTTCTGAATTCACCAGCCTTGATCTCACTCTCACCAACACGGGCAACGGTAACGTTGGGCTTGATGATGTAACGGTCGACCAAAACATAACCCAGTAAAACTGCAACCACTGCCAAAACAACAATAGTCACAGTTACAGCGGTTTTAACCTGCTTTTCTTCTTGCTGCTTTCTTGCTAAATGCTTTTTCGTCACCTTGTGAGGCGTTTGTGGTTTGGTAGCCATATTAACTCTCTCTCAACGGTGATTAATTGTTATCTACCCAGAAATCACCTTCGAAAGGAAGTAAGGCGATATGTCGGGCGTTTTTGATAGCCTTCGCAACTTCTCGCTGATGCCTGGCGCAAGTGCCAGTCTGACGGCGGGGTCGGATCTTGCCAGTTTCGTTGACGAAACGACCTAACAATTCGACGTTTTTGTAGTCAATTGCCAGTTTTTTATCACTGCAGAACTGGCAGAATTTGGGGCGGGAGACAAAACGGCGATTGCGGTTTCCTCCGCGGTCGCCACGGTCTCCGCGGTCATTGCGATCGTTGCGATCGCCACGGTCATTGGATCTATATTCAGTCATTCTTCCTCCAGATTAATCAACGCGAACTACGCTTGAGCGCAGGATTTGTTCATTGAAGCCAATTGTGCGCTTGAGTGCAGCAACTTCTTCAGGTTTGTAGTCAAAATTGATCAAAACGTAATAGCCTTCATTCGTTTTGCGAATGGGATAAGCCAGTTTACGTTTACCCCACCGGTCAGTCTTGGCGATTTCACCTTGATTATTCTTAATAAGGGTTTCGATGTTTTCGACAGCAGCGTCAAGCGTTGCTTCGTCCAGGTCTGCCTGGAGAATAAATATGAGTTCGTATTTATGCATGCTTCGAGGCTCCTTTCCTCGGGTTTGCTCCTGCTGTTGCCGTTGGCGGGCAGGAGTGGAAGGTTTGATTTTCGGCTCTCAAGCCGAATTTAACAGGGCAAGTTTATCACAAATGCTAAAACTTGCAAGGAAATTCGGCTATCCGGACGATTTTTGTTCAAAGCAGCTGACTGCTAACCAATGGGGCAATGATGGATGGCTGATTATGAGCCCAACCAGTGAGGATTATCAAGGTTATCGGGGTTTGTAGATGAGCATCAACCAACAAAGATTTTTTGGGAGGGAAATTGTCAGGGCGAATTCATTCTTTCACCCTGACATTCAATGTGGTCAAGAAATCAGTCGTTGTCTTTATCTCTTCGACGTGATCTATCGTTGGCGAAGAGCATGGTGGCGATGCTGACAATAATTGAGCCCAGGAAAGCTGCCAACCAACTGTCTACTGTGTAACCAGCCCCAAACCAAGCCTGGGATATGTTGGATGAGAGCATGAACATGGCTGCATTCAGGACCAGACTAAACAACCCCAGAGTAAGAATGATCAGACCGCAGGAGAGGGTCTTAAGGATCGGGAGTAAAATCGCATTCAACAAGGCAAGTACAGCCGCCATAATTGCATAAGCAGCCCAACCATTGCCATTTACGCGGATTCCGGGAATGAGCCAGGCAGCGACAAAAACTGCCAGCATGATAACAAGCCATCTTTTGATTAAGTTCATGGTAGTCCTTTC
>ENA-UOXR01004800-UOXR01004800.1-bioreactor-metagenome-genome-assembly--contig:-NODE-4800-length-10351-cov-6.064588_pt1 | contig 10351 bp, 6 predicted proteins | sample MGYA00238164_ERZ764825 | MGnify/ENA primary metagenome ERZ764825 (study PRJEB28920, sample SAMN05720171) | bioreactor metagenome | isolation source: Anaerobic biogas reactor | place: USA:Washington...
CGTTTTGACAGTACCGATCAATCGAAAAGCCGTCGGTGTACGAGGAAGCGCCGGCCAACAGCGTGCGGTTCAGCTCCACCGGATTGTCGCTCGCCGAGCGCCAGCCTGTCGGACCGAGATGCGAAGCGCACTGGGGCGCCGGATGATAGAGGTAGTAGTGCCCCGGCTCCTCCTTGCCGCCGGAGAGCTCGCAGCCGTGGGCCTGCTTGATCTCCTCGCAACTCGCCACCTGGCCGGCGTGATTGTAGCAGAACACGCTCATCGACGAGTCGAACATGTGCCACGATCGCCCGCCGTCCCACGACACCTCGCTCACCGTGTGGTCGCCCAACTGGACGTAGCGCGCCTGGTAGCCGAGCTCCAGCCAGGAGCCGATATTCAGCGCCGAGATGATCCCGCAGTTCAAAGCCCCGTAGGAGTTGAAGTTGAGAATCGGATCGGCGATATAACGGGTCCCCTCCCGGGAGCAACTCAACTGCCGCCGGCTGCGCCGCCCCCAGCGCCAGACCGCGATCGCCTTCTCTTCGGGCTCATCCCAGGCCCCGGTAGAGGACTCGACGAAGGACTTCATGTCCGTGTAATCCGGCTGGTTGTCGGTGACCAGGTGCAGGTTGTAGACCTGGGCCTCGGCCCGCGCCCCGGCGAGGACCACGGCGGAGAGCAAAACCAATCGGCGAGAAATGTTCATGGCGATGACTCGGACCTGCTGATGGCCAGCCGCGTGCTTGGAAAGGGACCTGTCCCAAGGCGTTCCATTGCGTATTAGCGCCCTAATTGGCCGGCTGTCAATACGTGGCTCACGCGTTCGCGGCCGATCCGCTTGCGTCCGCCGATCCGGGTCGCCATCGCCCCCGGCACGATCCGCGCAGTCCACGAGACGTCGATTGGCTCGAAGCTGCTCGGCCGAGTGGTCGAGGTGAACCTCACGGCCGGCCGGCAGGTGAAGGCCGGCGATGTTGCTTGTGCGGATCGACGACGGCGAGCTCCGCGCCCGGCTCCAGCAAGCCAACGCGGCGCTGCTTTCACCTCGCCCGCTTCACCAACAGCTTCTCGAGAACCTCGACGGCGGCGAACACCACCACGGTGATGCCGAACACCGCAGCCAGTTCCCATGGCCCGAGGGGCCGCGTGTGGAACAGCGCCTGTAGCGGCGGCGCGTAGACCACGGCCAGTTGCAGAACGACCGTCACCAACAAGGCCAATAACAGGAAGGGGTTCGCGGACAGCCTGAGGCGAAACAGCGGATTCGATTCGGAACGGACGCAGAGCGCCAATGCCATCTGGGAGAACACCAGCGTCGTGAACAGGAAGGTCTGCCAGTTCTCGGCATCCCGCACGAACGGCAGCCAGGCCTCGCCGCTGGCCAGGGAAAGGAAGGCCACGCCGCCGAGCGAGGCCAGGCTGAGGATCACCCCGGCGATCAGGATGAACGGCCCCGTGCCGCGCCCGAAAATGCTCTCGCTGGACGAGTGCGGCGGGCGGCGCATGACGTCTTCTTCAGCCGGTTCGACCCCCAGCGCCAGGGCCGGCAGCCCGTCGGTCACCAGGTTCATCCATAGGATTTGCAGCGGCAGGAGCGGCAGCGGCATGCCGAACAGGGGCCCGAGGAACATCACCAGAACCTCGCTGGCGTTGCAGCTCAGCAAGTACTTGATGAACTTCCGCACGTTGTCGTAGATGACGCGGCCTTCCTCCACGGCGGCCACGATCGTCGCGAAATTGTCGTCGACCAGGATCATGTCCGAGGCTTCCTTGGCCACGTCCGTCCCCGTGATCCCCATGGCCACGCCGATGTCGGCCTTCTTCAGCGCCGGCGCGTCGTTGACCCCGTCGCCCGTCATCGAAACCACATGCCCTTCGGCCTGAAACGCCGCGATCAACTTCAACTTGTGCTCGGGCGCCACCCGGGCGAAAACCGGAACGTCGGCGACGGCCTTCTCCAATTCTTCTGCCGACATCCGATCCAGTTCCTGCCCGGTAAGGAACCGGTCGTTGTCGCCGATCCCCACCTGGTCGGCGATGTGCCGCGCCGTCAGCGGATGGTCGCCCGTGATCATCACCGGCCGTATTCCGGCGGCCCGGCAGGCCTTGACGGCCTCTTTGACCTCCGCACGCGGCGGATCGATCATCCCGAACATGCCCACGAAGATCAAATCGCGTTCCACTTCGCTCGCGTCGTCGCTGGAAGGAATCGCACCCATCGGCCGCAGACCGACCGCCAATACCCGCATCCCCTGGGCCGCCAATTCGTCGTGGGCCGTGCCGATCCGCTCCCGCCAGGCGTCGTCCAGCGGCTCGCAGCGACCTTCCACCCAAACCTCCCGGCTCGCTTCCAGCACACCGTTCATGGCGCCCTTGGTGAAGGCGACGTAGGTGGGCGTGTCGGTCCCGCTCGCCTCCCGATCGAGTACCTCCCGCAGGCGGGCAGGAAGAGCGTCCGCATCCGAGGGAACGCGATGGACGGTCGTCATCCGTTTACGCTCCGAATCGAACGGAACCTCGCTCACCCGCGGCAGCGCCTGCTCCAGGGCTTCCTTCAACGTGCCAAACCGTGCGGCGGCCAGCACCAGGGCGTTCTCCGTCGGATCGCCGATCGCCCGGTATGCCCTTGGGCCTTCCTCCGACTTCCGCAAGATTGCGTCGTTGCACAGGGCCCCGGCGATCAATAGCAGGTCGAGCGTGGGGCGCACGCCCTCGTCAACCGGTTCACCCTCCTCCGCCAGCATTTCGCCCGGCGTGGCGCCGGCTCTCGGGCTAACCTGCAACTGGTGGTTGGCCACGTCGATCACCGTGACCGTCATGCGATTCTCCGTCAATGTGCCGGTCTTGTCCGTGCAGATCACGCTCACCGACCCCAGCGTTTCAACCGCCGGCAGCTTTCGGATCAGGGCGTTGCGTTTCAACATCCGCTGGGCACCCAACGACAGCGCGATGGTCACAATGGCCGTCATGGCTTCCGGCACCGCGGCCACAGCCAGGCTCACCGCCGTCATGAATAGCTCGGTGAACTCGGTACCCTGCAACCACCCCACGGCAACAATCAAGGCGACGATCCCCAGCGCCGCCACGGCCAGCACTCTGCCCAGTTGTTCCAGACGACGCCCGAGTGGCGTCGTCTCCACGCCCACCGACTGGATCATGTCGGCAATCTGGCCCAACTGGGTCTCCATTCCCGTCGCAGTGACCGCAATCTCACCGTGCCCGTAGGTGACCGTAGTACCCGAATAAGTCATGTTCCGGCGGTCGGCCAACGGCTTCTCCGACTCGAAAACGACGTCCGCCTGCTTCTCGACCGCCACCGACTCGCCGGTCAGCGCCGACTCCTGGATCCGCAGGTTCACCCCTTTCACGATCCGCCCGTCAGCCGGAACGACGTTTCCCGTCTCCAGCAACACGATGTCGCCGGGCACCAACTCCCGGGCGGAAATCTCCTGGACATTGCCGCCGCGCCGCACCCGGACTCGGGGAACCGACATCCGCTTCAACGCAGCCATCGACCGCTCCGCCTTGGATTCCTGGTAGAATCCGAGCGCCGCGTTCAACACCACGATCGCCAGGATGACCACCGCGTCGATCGGTTCCTGTAGGAAGATGGAGATAACCGCCGCCACCAGCAGAATCACCGTCATCACGCCGGAAACCTGCTCCCACAGAATCTGCCAAGGCGATCGACCGCCCCGTTCCACCAGTTCATTGGGACCGTATCGTTCCGCTCGCTGTCCGACCTGCTCCGCCGTCAGGCCCTGGGCAGCATCCGTTTCCAGTCGCCCGCACGCATCATCGACGCCCAGTTGATACCATGGTTTGTCCATCTGAAAGCCACCTTTCGGCTCGGTTCACACAATCGTGAAACGCCTTGTTCCTTCATCAGAGAAGCATTCACGAGCGGATTATATCGCGCAGGCGCACACACCGTCATTCCCGCGAAGGTGGGAATCCGGGACCTTCTCTCTCGCGTTTAAATGGCCTCGCATGATTCTCGGAAACATGCCTCCAATCGAGGTAGCCGCGTGGGCTTGCCCCGCGCTCCGTTGTTTGTGAGTGTTGTCGAAGCATGACCGAGCGCGGGGCAAGCCCACGCGGCTATCTATCTCTCGCGTATTCCTCCGGGAATCACGCAAGGCCGTTTAGATTCCCGCCTTCGCGGGAACGGCAGGCGGGACAGCAAGAAGATCCCGCACGATCTCCAGAATCGCGGCTTCCCGTCGCCCCTCCTCCGCATTCGGCAATCGAGTCGGCGGGGCCATGCGGTCGTTGCAGGGATTGAAATCGTCGGCCAAGAACACGATTCGCCCCCCGCCGGCAAAGACGTACTCCGTCGCCATCTCGCTCGACTTCCGCTCGGCTCCCGACAGATCCAGCACCGCCGATAATCGAGCCGGCGTTTCCTTCTTCTCTTCCGTTTCAGCGGGCACGTGAAACACCACGATCAGCTTTCCCCCAGACCGCACGTAGACCGACAGTTTCGCGACCTCCTCCTCAGTGAGGTCCCGCAAGCCGTCGGCGACCACCCGCAGATCGGCCCGCTCGTCGAGCCGGCTATTCACGAAGGTCCAGTAGTGCCGCGCGAGCAGACACATCAGGTGGTAGTGGCCGCTCGCGTCGCTGGAACCAAAACTCGTAGCGTCGTCCGGCTCGTAGATCGCGATCCGCGGGCGGCGCCAGTCTTCATAGGCCTTCCAGTCGGCCACGTTCGGGTCGTCGAGCAGCCAGGCCATCGCGTTGAGCCAGAGCCGGTAGTTGTCGGCGTAGTTGATGAAGGCGTCGCTCCACATGTTCTGGTCGCTGATGATGACGATCCGGCCTTTCTCGTATTCCCGAGCGAGCACCACGCCGTGGGGGCCGGGCAGTTCGTGCTCCTCGCGCTCGAAGTCCCCGTAATACCCGATGTCGGGCGTGTCGCCATAGGCCGCCACAACCCACTCGTCCGCCCACCCCTGATCGCTCGTCCACGCCACCGCATAGCGCGGATCGACCAGCCCGCCCGTCTGCAGGGCAATACGACTCAGGCCCTTGGTGATCGGATGGGGACGGAACTTGGTGACCGCAACCCAGCCGTTGCCGCCGCCCAGCGTGTGCGGCGCCACGTCGCAGGCCGTGTGGACAAAGGACCGCAGACCGAGCACGGCCAGCAGCGGTTTCAGCCGATGGCTGTGGAAGTAGCAATTCGTGTGGTCCGTCACGATCAGCAGCGAACCACCCCCCTTCACGTAGTCGCGAATCGCCATGATTTCCGAGACCAGAAACGGTTCCCGCTCGGCCGACACCAGATTGATGAACAACAGCTTGTGCCGGGCCAGACGCTCGGGCGTCAGCCGGCCGTCGCTGATGTACTCGTGGTCGACCTTCCGCGACTGGAGAAACTCAAAGCCGTGGCGGAAGCCGCACGTGGCGTGATAGTCGTAGATCCCCGGCCGCAACCCAATCATCGAGAAGTCGTTGGCGTGAATCCAGTCGATCAGGATCGGCGAGGGTGCCTGTTCATCAGGTGAGGCCGTGATCGCATCCGGATCCGCCTGGGCCACAATAAGACTGCATGCGATCAAGAGCGGCGAAACGTTCATGGCAAAGGCACCGGCAAGAGGAACTGTGAACTCGGGATCGTCGGACTCCTGAAATACAAGAAATCGCCGCCGGCGCGAAGCCCAGGCCCTACCCCACCCTCAGAAACACTATGTATTGGGTGGCACGCTCAGAGCGTAGCGATGGGCGTGGTAACCTGACCATCCACGCCCATCGCTACGCTCTGAGCGAGCCACCCACCCATCACTCCGCATTCACGCCCCCGGGCGCAAAACCGGCAGACTGCTCATCTTGCGCAGTCTACGCACAGCATCGGCGATCGCCTCGACCGCATAGTCCACTTGGGCTTCCGTATTCCCGCGTCCCAGACCAAAGCGAATGCTCCCCCGGGCGGCCTCGTCCGTCAGCCCCAACGATCGCAGCACGTGGCTCGGCTCCGGATGGGCCGACGTGCACGCACTGCCGCTGCTGGCGGCCAGATTACGCGTGCTGAGCAACAACGATTCGCCGTCGATTCCCTCAAAATTCACATTCAGGTTGCCCGGCAAGCGCCGCCCGTTGTCGAGAGCCGGTCCGTTCAGGTGAACTCCGTCCAACCGGGAAAGCAGCCCTTCGTACAACCGGTTGCGGAGCGTCCCCAACCGCTCGGCCTCTTCCTCCATGTCTTCGCGGCAAAGTTCCAAAGCACGGGCCATCCCCACGATTCCCGGAACGTTGAGCGTTCCGCTGCGAAAGCCTCGTTCGTGTCCTCCGCCGAAAATCAGCGGTTCCAGCCGCACAAACGGCTTTCGCCGCCGCACGAACAGGGCCCCCACCCCCTTCGGCCCGTACATCTTGTGGGCGCTGAAACTCATCATGTCGACGTCCCACGCGCCCACGTCAACCGGTATCCGCCCGACGGCCTGGGTGGCGTCGGTGTGGAACAGAATCTCCCGTTCCTTGCACAATCGGGCAATCGCCGCGATCGGTTGAATGGTCCCGATCTCGTTGTTCGCGGCCATGACCGTCACCAGGATCGTGTCGCGGCGCAGTGCCCCGGCCACCTGATCCACCGTTACTATGCCGGCATTGTCGCTTCCGGCCGCAGTCACCGGCAGCAAGGACACCAGGTAGCCTCGCTTCGCCAGTTGCTTGAGCGGATCGAGGACAGCCGAGTGCTCCGTGACCACGCTGACAATGTGCTTTCCCGCGTCGCGATAGCTCGCCGCCGCTCCAAGGAGTGCCAGATTGTTGCTCTCCGTGGCCCCGCTGGTGAACACGATCTCGCCGGCCCGTGCCCCCACGGCCTCGGCGATCGACTCTCGCGCGGCCTTCACCGCCGACGCCGCCATGTGCCCAAAACCATGAGTCGTGCTCGCGGCATTCCCAAACCTCTCGCAGAAATACGGCAGCATGGCGTCCAACACCCGGGGATCGACGGGCGTCATCGCATGATGGTCCATGTAGATCGGTTCGTTGTGCGACATGAGGAAGAAGCTGTCAGGGTTCGGGGTTCAGGGTGTAGGCCAGGCCTTCTAGATCATTTCCTTCAATCCTGAAAGGCCGATCGGTTCGCGCGAAGCAAACGGTTCGCCGAACGCCGCCCCGATGGCGTAGCCCCACATGGCGGCCTGGTCGCGTTGCCGGTCGAGAAAGGTGGGCGGGTCCTGAGACCGGCCCGTCACGAATTGGCTCTGGTAGCAGCGGAGCGCCTCCAGCTTGCGATTCCAGTAGTCGCTGATGTCGACGACGAACGCCGGCTGCGGCACGTTGCGAAGATGGACGCAGTAGTAGTAGAAGATCCGCTCGGGATGGTGCGGGTCGCCCGGCATGTCGGTCTTCGTCAGCTTCGACCAGAAGCGGGCCGCCTCGGTCAACTCCGTCGCCGCCACATGATCCGGATGCGCGTCGATCCAATAGGGAGCAAAGATCCACCGGGGACGCGCCTCCCGGAACACGCTCGCCAGCCGCGCCCGAGCCTCCAAGGTCGGTTCCAGGCTGCGATTCGGCAGGCCCAGGTTCTCGCGCCACGCCACCCCCAGAACGCGCGTGGCGTCCGCGGTCTCGCGGGCACGGGTGTCGAGATCACCGTGGGGCGTCGGTTCTCCACTGGTTAGATCGAGGATTCCCACCGAAAAGCCCTGGTCGATGAGCCGGAGAATCGTTCCGCCCATCCCCAGTTCTGCATCATCCGGATGCGGGGCTACCACAAGAACGTCTAGCATTGGGGCAAACCCTGACAGTAAGTACTAAGTTGCTGTTCATTAACACTTTAGCGCTTTTGGCAGCAAGGGCAACCGGCCGGCTCGACAAATGGGAACGCCGGCTCGTGCAACTGCCCCCTCACTCCGCTGGCCCCACCGGCCGGATTCTGCGAGGCAAAATTCTCAGAAAAAGCCTTCGTAACCCAGCCAATTGACCTGGACTTGGGAAGGCGAATCTGCCAGACTCCCGCCCCCGAATCTTACGGTATGCGAATTTGCGATGGTTCCTATGACCAGTAGCGCATTTCGACAATTTGGCAAGCGGATACTGCATCGCCTGACGCCTTGGACGTTCGTGGTGCTCTGCCTATCGATGGCAGGGTGCGCCAACGAGACCCTTCGAGGTGGCTCGTTCTTCGAAGACAACTGGTCCACCATGCCGCAATCGATGCGCCACGCCGATGACCAGGCGGCTCCGACGGCCTACAGCAACAAAGCCCGTCAGATCGAGCGTAATTTCGGCATCGAGTAGTCCGCCTCCAGGCCGCACAGAATATCTCGCCGGCCACCGATCCGACTGCGCTCAGCCCACCCTCTCGCACCACAGGCCATCCCTCGGCCAACCCCCACGAACTTCGGTCCACTACCGGGGCCGTGATCGTAACCTTGCTGGTCCAATCGTAACCCGACGCGTAAGCGAGGCATCCGAAACCCGACGCGTAAGCGAGGCATCCGAAACCCGACGCGTAAGCGAGGAATCCGAAACCCGACGCGTAAGCGAGGAATCCATAACCCGACGCGTAAGCGAGGCAAGATGTTGCCCTCCTCGCTCACGCGTCGGGTTACAAGGGTGTGGCAGCACTTGGCAGGGTTGCGATCAAGGCCAGCACCCCTTCCAAAATCGTTCTGGCACCGGCGCTTGGGGGGATGATAAACTGGAGAAATGACGAAAACATCCACCTGCCCGATCTGCCAGAATCCCGTCGCCCTGGTCGAAGCCCCGGAGGCGTCGCTGGTTGAATGCCCTCATTGCCGGCAACAATTTGAATTGGTGGAAGCCCTCGATTTCGTCGCCGAGTCGGACGAGGAGGACACTCCTCCCGAGGTGACCCTTGTCGAACTCCGCGAAATCGCAGAAACGGTTGACGAGCCGGAGTCCGTGGCCGATGGCGAGACGCCAGAGTCTGAAGACCTTCCGGACTGGGAACCGGCGGAAGAACAACCGGCGGAAGAACCGTCGGACGAAGAAGAACCGGAGATGCCGGCTGTCGAGCAGGAAGCTCCCGCGGAAACGCCAGTCCAGGTCCGGTGCCCGTGCTGTCGCGAATCCTTCGCACTTCAGGATCTGTTGCTGGCCGAGACGGACAGCCCCATCGGCCCCGAGGCCGCCGCAGCGATCCTCTCAGACGGCTCCGTCCGGGAGTCGGAAGGCGAATCGGACCGATTCCAGTTCAATTTCGCTGCCGCCTCGGCCGCCACCGTCGACCATTCCGAGTTCCGCTTGGCGTCGGTGGAAGAACGTCCCTCGGCGTCGCCTTCCGCCTTCGAATTCGCCGCGGCCGCCGGAACATCTCCGGATCGAGCCGAAGAGGCGGAAGCCGCACGAACTCGCCGCCGTCGTCGCGAACGCAACGTGATGAAGGATCTTGTCGGGGCCGTTCTCGGTGGAGCCGCCGGCCTGTTGATCACCTACTACCTGCTCAATCTCATTGGCGGCCCCCGATTCGACATGTTCAAATTCTACCTGCCGGGCGTGAAACACACCGCCGTCCATAGGCCGGCCTGGCTCGGGGGACCGCCCGAGGAAGAACCGTTCGATTCAGGAATCGACGATGCAATTGGAGAGGGGCAGGAAACGCCTGCGCCGGCCCCGAAAGAACCGAAACCGAACGACGACAATGATCAGGTGGCCACGGGAGCCGCCCAACCGGCCAAAACGCCGGAGGATCAGACGACGGAGGAAAAAGGCCTGCCGGCCGACTATGTCGGACTGATCTCTCCCCCACAGGTTACCTCAGAGCAACTGGGTCAGGCGCTCCGCGAAGTGGATCGTCTCGCGAAGGCCGGCCCCCTCACGGAAGAAGCTTATGAGGCCTGGTGCCGCGTAGCCGAAGCGGCCACATTTCTCGATCATAGCGGCGCGGATCTCCAAACCAGGAACCGCCTGGAGGTCATGCGCGGCCTGCTGAAAGAGATCCCCAAGGCCGACGTCGTGAAGATCGGGCAGTTTGCCACCCGCCGCACCCTCGACCCCAGCCGACCCAATCACGGCGTCCTTCTGGCCGGCATCGCCCACAAGCCAAACACCGAGAAGGCCAAGGGCTACATGACGGGCCTCCAGGTGGCCGGGACTGGAGCCCAGGTGGTCATCGCCAGCGACCACAAACTGCCGATCCAGCCCGACGACCGCATCCTCCTCCTCGGCTACCTGGTCGATGAGCCGAAATCCGCCACGCAAGGGCTCGACACCGAACTCCCCCAAATCGCGTGGGTTCAGACAGTGATGAAGTTTGAGCAGTAGCCCGACGCGTAAGCGAGGCGCCCATAACCCGACGCGTAAGCGAGGAGGATAGCATCTTGCCTCGCTTACGCGTCGGGTTAGGATCGACACCCAGCCCCCCCCCCCCCAAAAACGTGCTTTCACA
>ENA-UOXR01004827-UOXR01004827.1-bioreactor-metagenome-genome-assembly--contig:-NODE-4827-length-10303-cov-7.407397_pt1 | contig 10303 bp, 6 predicted proteins | sample MGYA00238164_ERZ764825 | MGnify/ENA primary metagenome ERZ764825 (study PRJEB28920, sample SAMN05720171) | bioreactor metagenome | isolation source: Anaerobic biogas reactor | place: USA:Washington...
TACGTCCTTAGCGACAGCATAAAAAGAGGGCAGAATGTTTCGTCATTCTGCCCTCTTTTTACGTGAAGATTGTCGTTTATATACGAAAAACAAGAAATGTACTGAAATTTGCATTTTATATGTTACTTTTCCCCCTCATAAAGGCGTTAGTAGTTAGAAAGCAAAAATGGAGGTGAGTCAGATGGGCTGCTTTGTACGAAAGGGTAACTCGATTAATTATTATTGGAGATGATAAGTTTGAAACGAATTAGTCGAAGCAACATCCCGAAAAAGAGCGCACAAAATCTGACCGTCCGAGGGCGGCCAAAAAAGCAGAAGATAGTTGTTACGGTGCCGGAGCAGAGACAAGGTAACCTTGCCTTTGCAGGATAAAAACGGCTTCTTCAACGGAAACCTCACGGTGAACAGGCGGCCTGTCTCCATTACGGTAAAGCTTCGCGTTGTAAGGCTCGTTTTTCTTCAGAATGTTATAGATGGCAGTCAGCAACATTCTGGCAATGGCTATGATGGCTTTCTTGTGACCGCGGCGCTTCTTAAGCGAGAGGTAACGGCTACGGATTCCGGGTTCTGCTTGGCACGGATGGCACAGAGTGCGCACTGCACGAGCAAGGGCTTGATGTAAGCTCCAGCTCGGCCAATTTTGGTGGTTTTCTTCTTTCCGGCGCTCTCATTGTTCTGTGGCGTAAGACCAGCCCAGGAGCAAAGCTGCTTCGAGGTGGGAAACACGGACATATCCACGCCAATTTCCGAGATGATGGCAATCGCGGAATAGGACTGGATACCCGGCACCGTTATAACAAGATTGAGCTGCGGAAGATACTTTTCCGCCGTGGTCAAAATCAAAGATTCCAGATTGGCTTTGCAGAGTTCAAGGCTGTCCATATGGGAACGGATAATGCGGAGCTTTTCAGCTTGTTCAACACACAGTTCTCCGTCCACAGCAGCGAGGACTTCTTCATCGGTAGCTTTCATACCCTTGGTGCGTAATGCGGATACGTCCGCAATCCTTTCAGTTGGATTCTCAAACAGATGGTCAGTAATGGCGGAGGCAGCTTTGCCGAACACATCAGAAAACACGTCGTCCAGTTTGATTTTGGAAACAGTAAGGTAATTCTGCGCACGGTTTTTCTCGCCGGCGGTGAAATTTGTAAGCTTCCAGCGGTAGCGCACCAAATCCCGAAGCTGGCGGATGTCGGCGGGTGGAATAAAGCTTCCGGAAACGAGGTCGTGTTTGAAGATGTCGGCAATCCATTTGGCATCCTTCTTGTCAGTTTTCTTGCCCCGGATGGCTTTCACGTACTTTGGATGCGCAAGAACGATTTTGCAGGTGGATTCCAGAATGCAGTTGTTTTCGCCGAGCCAGATTGCACAGCGACGCAGGTCACCAGTGAAAGTGGAAAAGCGCTTACTTTTATATGTAGTGACGCCCTGACTGTCGGTAGAAGCAATGCAGGCAACAAGAAAGGATTTGTGGACGTCCATTCCACAGCAGATAGAATAAACGATTCTGAGCATAGCACATCCCCTCAAAATAGTATTTGAGGGAACAGGCAGGGACTGAACACTCACTGAAAGAACGAAGTAGTCTGTCTCTCCAAATATAAGTTTACAGGGTCAAAGCCCTACTCATTTGTGCTTGAAAGAGCGTCCGGCACACATAATCATACGGTTCAGCGAGTAGCTGTACCCACTCACCTCCACGTGCTCTGTAGTGTACCTGCTTCCTCAAGCATATTCTAACAAAACTTATACCGAATATCCCCGGAGTAGTTCTGGCAATACAATTGGCACTATTAGGTTTTCTGTTGATACGCGCAATAACAGAATCATGAATTTCTGTAACCCGGTCACAGTTACTGCCACACAAAATAGTATTTACTACAACATTGCTTCATGCTCGTTCTATTCAACCTCTATCTCCGTAGATGGTCATTCTGCCTCATGTATTGTATCTTTCTACGCCAGAAGCATATATGATGATGTTGTGGCACTCAGGTATGAAACATTTTATGTTTCTATCTGATTGGTTATTCAGTGGAAAACCTTATTTGAGTATTATATGGTTGAATTCTTCAATTACAAAACACTATTCGGCACCATGCTCAATATATCATGAAAGACAGTATAAGCAAGATTGTAAACGCAGCAGCTGGCATAATTCTTTTTCACGGAATTTGCCAGCTGAGTTCTTTCTCGCCTGAGCAGATTGAGTTTTTCAGTATGTTGTGTAAAAGATAAAAACGTGATAGTATTATTATGTTAGAGGTGATGAAATGCTTATATGTTTAGTTGAAGACGACCTTGCCTTTTCTACTATTGTTGAGGAAATAATCAAGGGGATGGGGCACAAAATCATATCACTTTCTAACTGCTTGTCTGCCTTGGAGTGTTCCGAAGAACCGGATCTTTATATTCTTGACGTCAACCTTCCCGATGGCAGCGGGATAGATCTGTGCTCCAATCTTCGTAAAATAAAGACGACGCCTATTCTTTTCTTAACTATAATGGGTAATGAAAATGACATAATTAGCGGTTTTTCAGCAGGCGCCGATGATTATATCACAAAGCCTTTCAGCGTAGCTGTTTTTCGTGCTCGAGTGTCTGCGCTTTTGCAGCGCAGAGCTTGGTCCAATCAAACAGGGACGCGGTTATTCAGTGGGGATCTGACTATTAGCTTTTATACGCACAAGCTGTTGCGATGCGGAGAGGAAATAAAACTTTACCCAACTGAATGGAAATTGCTATGTGCGCTTATTGAGGGAAATGGTCGGCTTGTTCGCAGAAGCTGCCTTCTTGAGGGAATTTGGGATAGTCGTAAGCGATTTATAAACGATAACACGCTCTCCGTCCATATGAGCAGACTGAGAAAAAAGTTGGGAACATATGAAGGTCACTCATATATTAAAACTGAGGCTCAATTTGGGTATAGATGGAGTGTGAAAATAATTGAAGAATAAGAAGAAATATGTTTATTTTACCGTTTTGGCAGGTTTGCTGCTCGTTGCGCTTGGATTTTATGTTTGGAAACTCCGGCAATCTGACGAGCGGCATTTTTTATATCTCGCAGGTATTCTTTCTGATGGAGAATACACTGACCTTTCTGACCTGTTCTCGAAGGATCAGGATGAACTAATAACAGCCGGTGAGCGCTATATAGCGTCATCTGAATACTGCTACACATGGAAGGACCAAATGTCGACTTTCTCAAGCGAGGGAAGCATAGCGGGTATTGCTATATTGCTTGCTTTATTAGCCGCATTGGCTTTCTGGGTCTTTAGACAAATTAAACTTGAAAATACTCTGTTGATGGAACTTGACGTTACACAGAGAGAGTTGGAAAAATCACTGACTTTTTCGCAAAAACTTGAACTTGAAAAACAGCATCTCAAAGAGTTTTCGGAAAACATCTATCATCAGGTCATGAGTCCCATATCGGCGGCAACCGTTTCGCTAGAGTTGGAAATTGAGAAGAACGGGAACTCCGCCAATCTCACGAGAGCGCGGCGGCTTTTGCAAAGCTCAGAGGTAACTTTGACAGCCCTTCTCAGGCTTAGACAATTTGAGTCACATGTAGTCCACTTGGAATTTGATATATGTGATCTAGAAAATATAATATCCTCTGCCTGTGAACAAGTGTATGATGAACGCGGCAAAAGCTTTGCATATCAGCTTGAATTTGATGAAGCTATGTCCCCACAGCCAGCAAATTATTTTTGGCTAACAGAATGTCTGCTTACGACACTTAGAAACTGTGCTGAGTATTCAGACGATAGCCCTGTATTAATCCATACCTTGCAAAACAACTCTGGTACTATTATTACAATAAAAAACCGTTCAAAGGGTCCAAATCTTTTATCGTCTACTGATCGCTTTAGTTCGCCTGTTTCAGATAAGCACTTTGGTATCGGTCTGCATCTCGCAAACGCAATAATCAAAGCTCACTTTGGAACATTTGCCATATCTGTTGACGGCAATGTTGTAACGTCCGAGATTTCTCTGCCGATTCTCTCGGGTGTGAATGTCTATAAAGTCTGATACTGTCATTTTTTTGAAAGATATATTTGGTATAGTATCCACAAAGCAGAAAATGCAGAGGAAGTGAACAAATGGAGCCCATCTTAAGATGCTCAGGCGTCACAAAAACTTACGGCCATGGTACCGGTCAGAGTACCGCGCTCAAAGACGTAAGTCTAGAAATTATGCCGGGGCAGTTCAATGCTGTAATTGGACAGAGCGGATCTGGAAAAACCACTCTTCTAAAGATCCTCAGCGGCATACTTACACCTGACAGCGGTGAAGTGACGATCCACAGCAGGTGTTTGACGGATATGAGTCAGGAGCGCCGTGCGGTATTTCGGCGAAAGAATATCGGATTTGTATTCCAGAAATACGCGCTCTTACCGGAGTTTACAAACGAGGAAAACATATACCTACCGCTCAAGCTTGACAAAAGTTCGGCTGACAGGGCTTATCTAAACGACATAATCTCAAGTTTGGATATAGCGCGTATTCTTAATAAGTTCCCGACTGATTGTTCCGGCGGTGAGCAGCAGAGAGTTGCGATCGCCAGAGCCTTTGCAAACAAACCTTCAATTATTTTTGCCGACGAGCCTACGGGAAATCTAGATTGTGAGCACGGAGACAATGTGGTCACGCTGTTTCTTATGATGCAGCGAAACCTCAACACAACAGTCCTCATGGCAACACACAATCTTTCGCTTGCAAACCGCAGTGACAGAGTAATAACACTTCGTGACGGAAGCCTCATTGAAGACAAGGCGGTAGATCTATGAAGCGCGCCGTTATACAGACGGAGACATCACTGTTCATCTTTTTTACGGCGATCTGCTTTCTTCTTGCGGTTGCCTCTTCACTTGTCACTAGCGTATCGTACAGTCGTTTCCAGCAAAGACTTGACAGATACGGACAATGGCAGGCGGCAATAATAACCTGTTATGAGGGTACAAAAAGAGCTGTTGAGCGCCACGCCTCCGTTACTCAGACCGGAGAGATCTCAATCATTGGTGAGGTGTTCACCGACTCCGGTGCCTTTTGCTGTAACATTGGCTCCATAGACGAAGCGGGCAGAGGTCTTGGCAGACTGACGCTTACGCAGGGGCAATGGCCTACTCGCCCGGACGAAATCGTGCTCGAAAATTCGACTCTTTTTTATCTGAACATCCCTGCTGACGTGGGAACAAAATTCACTCTGGAAGTAACCTGTACCGGAGCCGACAATAAACCACTCATCAAAAAAACGGACTTTGTCCTCTGCGGTATTTTACCGTCATATTCCGCCAACTGGCAGGATAAAACAGCCGTGTCAGGTATAGTGGCAGACAATTGCCGACTGTTTGATGAGACGAATGAGAGAAAAACGATTCTAATCGGCGGCAATTTCTCACCGGCGAGAGATGTGTTTGAGCTGTCAAATCTTGTGGGCAAAAACGAGACCTTTGTGTTCACCTCCGGCGCTTATCCAGAAATAGGAACCGGACTCTTTTTTTCTACGAAAACGGCATGGCGGACACAATGATAGCTGTCATAGTCTTTGCTTTTATAATCTGTGCCGCACAGACCTATATGCTCAAAAGGCGCAATCAGATATACATACTCAGAATGCTCGGCGCCGCTCGTAGCTCGATAATAGGGATATATATGCGGCGTTTTTTTAAAGTCTGGATGTTGACGTGTCTTGCTGCGACCCCGCTTGGGATCGCCGCTGTTTTCGCATTGTCAAAGATGAGCGGAATTATTGAATTCGCTGTGTCTTGGACGTCTGTGCTCAGACTTATAATTATTGAACTTACCGCGCTTCTTGTAGGCACGCTTGTCCCCATGCTGACAACGCTTCATCTTGATACCGGCGAGGAAAAGGTCGGCGTTCCGATTTTACGTTCCCGCTGTATACGCGGCAAAAGTCCCGGAACCATCAGAGCGTATATTTCGGCGCACTCAAAACAGACAGCCCTGCTTCTGCTTTTGACATTGTCTGCCTGTCTGGGCATACACCTCGTCTTTTTTGCCGCGTACAAGAATTATACTCAAAATATTCACAACACAGATATGACAAGCGCGGATTTCTTTTGGAGCTGTAATGACGACAATGGAATGGGTGCCGAATCCGTAAATTATCTTCGCATGACCGAGGGCGTTGATGCCGTTGACTGTGCTGTTGCTGCATACTCAACGGAAATCATATGGCAGGGAATAGAAAATTCCAAATATATCAGCGTTTGTAAAAACAATTTTGCAACTGTGTTTCCTGAACTGGAGAACAACGAAACTTCATGGACGGTATACGGGCTCGACAGCTACAGCGACTGGGCAGCATGGCTATTATCGCAGGTCGATAGTATCCAGACGGATGACTTTCGCAACAGCAACACCGTGATCATCTGTCTGCCCGCCATTGAATCAAACGGGACAGATGGCTATTCAATATTCACAGGCGGAGATCACCATAGCTTTGGCACATCCCTGCTGTATGACAACACACTGGAATTCGGAAGTGTTGTTAATATGAAACTAAATGATAAGACCTATGATGTAGCTGTCGGCGGAATAGTTCAGTACTACGTTGAGAATAATAAGTACTCACAGCGAGTTTGCACAATGGGCACGGCCTTTATCAGCCGGGAGACATTTCTTCGTCTAACGCAGGAAAAAGACTGCAATTACAATCAAGTCTCAGTATACCTTTCCGACAGTGCAGACGGTGAATTGACATCCAAGCTTATATCGCGCGTCAATGCAGGGAGCATGACAGGTGAAAATCGTTTTGAGGAGAAGAGCGTGCGCCGCAGCGAATTTAACTCATACCTGATATTCTGCTGCACCCTCGGGTTTCTAATCGCAGGGATATATATCATGCTGGTATTCTGTTTCGTACAGTCCATAGTATCCCAGGAGGAAGAAAAGCTCATGATACTCCTCAATCTGGGCGGAGGTCCCGGAAAAATCACGAATCGCGTCACGTTAGGTATTCTTGTGATAAATGCCATATGTACCGCGATAGTGGCGATATTCTTTCAGCTTGAATTATACATTCCGACTGTAAAACATCTTCTTATGTACCAAAATATGCCGTTGCTATTTTCACTTGCCAAATCGATTAACATAAACGGTTCGAAATTTCCGTGGCTGATTTATGGTGTCGTGTTTCTGATCATAATTGCCGCACCGGTAATGATCTGGCGGATGCTTTTGAAAATCAAACTAAAGGACATTGATGATCTAGCAGGCCAAGTATAGACTCTGTACGGTTCCTCAGTAACCAATCTGTATTAGTATCCGCATATCAAATATAGTTTTATCTTTATCAGCATTATCCTTGATTAATTCTTATTGCTCTTGTGCGCAATGATACGGTTCTAAATAGCTTTAGAATATGGTATAGTTGTATTTTTCTAACCTATTTACTTTGCTTTCTCACAAAGGGGTGTTATTTACATACGCACTTAATAGTATTATAACTCTAATTGCCGTGGCCGCCGGGATGTTACTCATTCTCGGCGGCCTTTCGCTCGTCCCTCACCTCTATCCATTCAACGGCATTAAGTCCAAAACATTCAGAGACGGCCAGCACAGCACGGCACGTTGGGAGACAAAAGCAGAAATCCACAAAACCCACAAACAGATATCTTTCGATGCGACGAGCTGAAAATCCTCAAGTACTTTCATCGAACAAAAACCGGATTCTATCCCATACGTAACGTTCTTCGCCTGTTTTGGAGTGGGGCATCACCTTCGACAAGCCCTATACCATCGCCGAAAAATTGCACCGTCGCATTGCCTACGCGGACAAGAATAAACTAAAAATCGGCATCTGTCTCAAGTACAGACCCACTTTGTTCGAAACTGAAGACCTCGAGCTGAAGGACGACGCTGTATCTTCCAAGAACGGCAGCATGGCGCATGGCTGCTGTCCGCGATAATCTCATACGTCCGATAATGATACTTAAGGTTTGAACGCGTCACAGCATTGACCGTCGCGCCATCAGCATGTTCGAGAATAAAAACAATTCTAAGAAAAATGTTTTGAAACTTGAAATTGCAGGTATGCCGAATATATCAAAAAACATTGGTCAATGCCTATTTTCCGCGAGTGTGAGATAATATATCTTGATATCCCGAATGAAACATTAAAGTATTGCGCTAATTAAAATCACACATTACCAAGAATGTGCTGGAGAAGCATCACTTTCTATTCGTACAAAAAACACCGGCAGGAAAAGCCCTACCGGTGCCATACTATTTGATTCGTGCTATCGTTTAGATTATTAGATTAGTTTTGATTTTATCAGCAGGCGCTCAACCATCACAGCAACCTCTGCACGAGTTATATCATCCTTCGGTGAGAGTGTTGTCGCGCTTGTTCCGTTTACAACTTCGGTCTTTATACATGCTGCAACATTTGCTTTTGCATAAGCTGATATTGCCGCACCGTCAGAGTATTTTAAAAGCAGCTCGTTTATTTCACCATCTGTAAGATTTGCGCTAAGTCCAGTTAACTTCATCGCTCTTGCAAGTATCGTCATTGCCTGTTCGCGCGTTATAGTATCGTTTGGACCATAGTGAGTATTGTCGTAACCCGTAATCAGTCCATAGGAGGTTGCGGTATCGACATAGCCATTAAACCAATCCGTCAGTGATACATCTCCGAAAGGGTTTTCAGTCGTACCCTCTTGTAACCCCATTGCTCTCACGACTATTGCGGCAAACTCCGCTCTTGTAATGCTCCTGTCAGGCTCATAGGTTTTGTCCCCAATACCTGTCACAACCATTCTCGAGCCCATGTCATTAATTGCTGCCTGCGCCCAGTGATTTTCAGCATCGTTAAATTCTACAGGATTAAATATTACTGAATATGTGCTGTTAGTAAGGCTGTTTATTTTTGCGTAGTATTTGCCGTTTATTACTGTGATAGATGTTGGCACATGGCTGAAGGTTCCGTCCACGTTAAGAACTACTCCGGTTGTAATTTTTGAGGGGTCGACGCTGTCCGGTATCGCTAAAGTCCTTTCGACATAGCCATTAAACTTTGTTACCTTTACAGTCTTGTCACCGCTTGTACAGCTTATTTCAAACTCGATGGGGCTTACAATTATCTGATAGCTGTTCTTTTTTGCAGTATCTTCAACTATTCTAACGGTGTCTTCGGAAGGCTCGGCAATCTTTACGCTTACCTTAATGTCTTTCAGCTCGACCTGTGAGGCAATTTGACTGGAGACGTCGTCAATATTAATCTGAGATGCCGGCAAAGTATAGGTTACAGTATCTGTCTTTATTTCAAGTGTTGCATCCTTTTGCTCCATGTTTTTGATAGTCTGACCGTTTAGCTCGCCCACAGTAACATCAGAACCCGAGCCAGGGAGTGTGACTTTCGGTTTATCTCCGCTCGACTCAAGAATCCTATCAAGCTTAGCACCATCAACACTAATGGTAGTTACTGTCTGACCGTCAATCGTTTGTGTATTTGAGGTCCCGGCATCCTGCTTTTTTCCATCAACTTCTACAACACCGGAACCGGTTGTCGCGCCGCCTCCACCCGTCTGTTGGGTCACAGTAATTGTAACTGTTTTGGCCGCAGTCAGAGCACCGTCACTTGCTGTAATTTCCAATATATAGCTGTTATTTTTGTCCGCGTCGGTAGGTGCGCTAAAGGAAGGCGCGGTCACAAACGATACAACTCCTGTTTGAGCTACTATGCTGAATTTTGCAGCATCGGCTCCACCTGTAATGCTCCATGAAATTGTGTTTCCTTCGGCATCGCTCGCCGCGGCTGTGAAGGCTGTAGTCGAGCCTTCAACAACGCTTATAGTATCGGCGATGGAAATAACAGGTGCTTCGTTAATATCACTTATAGTAATAGTAAGTGCTTTTTCAAACCACAAGCCGTCTTGATCGGTTGTGCGAATGCGCACGGAGTAGCTGCTTTTTGTCTCATAATTCGGGCTGCTTATTACGCGCAGGCTGCTTCCGTCAATGCTGAAACTCTCGTTGTCGGTACTGCCGTCACCTGTAACCAGCGAATAGGTGAAAGTGTTGCCTGCATCGGTGTCTGTACTTGAAAGTGTACCCACTGTGGTATTTGCGGTAACATTCTCATCTATGGAATTTGCCGAAAGCGTTATGTTGGTGGGTGTATCGTTGACACCATTTATGGTGACAGTCAGGCTGTTACCTGCCGTGCCGGCAGCATCGGTAGCCTCAATAGTGAAGATATCGGTCACAGTATCCTTCTGCTCATTCAATTTAGCATTACTCGTGGGAACATAGACGTACTTCCCGTCATCAGTCT
>ENA-UOXR01004836-UOXR01004836.1-bioreactor-metagenome-genome-assembly--contig:-NODE-4836-length-10293-cov-3.860324_pt1 | contig 10293 bp, 11 predicted proteins | sample MGYA00238164_ERZ764825 | MGnify/ENA primary metagenome ERZ764825 (study PRJEB28920, sample SAMN05720171) | bioreactor metagenome | isolation source: Anaerobic biogas reactor | place: USA:Washington...
CCACAAGCCCGTCTTCGGCCACAATCTGGCGTGCCTGCTCCTCCGCCTGCTTTCGGATGAGCTCGGCCTCCCGCTTGGCCGAGGCGATATAGTCGGCGCGGGCATTGAGCAGCTTCTTGGCTTCGGCCAGTTCCACCGGGAACTGCGCCTTGATATCATCCAGAAGATCCAGCGCTTTGTCGCGCTCGATGATGCATTTTTCGCTGCTCAGGGGCATATTTTTCGCTTCGTCGATCATCTCAAAGAGCATGTCCAGCAGCTCTTCAATTGCGGTTGCCATGGTCACCCCTCCCTTCTGTCTCTGGCTTTTTTCTCAACAGTCTTTATGATCTCCCGGGGGACAAACTCCGACAGATCGGAATGATACCGGATCATTTCCTTTACAACGGTGGAGCTGAGAAAGGTATATTTCTCGCTGGAGGGGAAAAACACCGTGTCCAGATCCGGATTGAGCTTGCTGTTGATCACCGCCATCTGAAATTCCTTTTCAAAATCAGAAATGGCACGCAGCCCCTTGACGAGTACTCCGGCATTCTTTTCTCTGGCATAGGCCGCCAGCAGCATGGAGGAACAATCCACCTCCACATTGTCCAGCTTCCGGACCACCTTGCGGATGAGCGCCACCCGCTCTTCCGGGGTAAACAGCCCGGTTTTTTCCGAATTTACCAGCACGCACACGATGACCCTGTCAAAGGCGGAAGCCGCGCGCTTGATGATGTTGAGGTGACCCAGCGTAATGGGATCAAAGCTGCCGGGATAAATGGCAGTTTTCATGAGGGCGTCCACTCCTTGCATGGGGCGCATTCCGGTTATACTGTCCGGCAATACAGGGTGATTTTGGTTTTTCCATACCGGTATTCCCTGTATTTTTCGTAAGGCGGATCAATGGGGGGCAGTATTGCATCCGCTGCGCTTTCGCATAGTATTATACCATTTCCCGACAATATGTCAATCGTCACAATGGTTTCCAAAGCCTTTTCCAGCAGGCCGGAATCGTAGGGCGGATCCAGAAACACCAGATCGAACTTTTCTCCCCCGCGGGTGAGAAATGCCAGATAGTCGCTCTGCACCACACGAGCCTTCTCATGAAGTCCTGTCCACTCCAGGTTTTCACGGATCAGAGCTGCGGCGTCGCGGCGCACATCCACAAAGGTGCAGTGGGCGGCGCCCCGGGACAGCGCCTCTATGCCAAGCTGCCCGGTTCCGCCAAACAGGTCGAGCACGCGGCGTCCCTCAATGTCGAATTGAATGATATTGAACATGGATTCTTTCACCATATCGGCAGTCGGCCGGGTATCGTTCCCCGTCAGCTGTCCCAGCTTTCTGCCCCGGGCTGTTCCGGTAATCACGCGCATGGCTTATCCCTCCTGAAAATAGTCAAACACCGCTTTGGCGGCCGGTTTTGGCACAATGCGCTCCAATTCCGCCGGCGAGGCGGACCGGATCGCCTGAATGCTTTTGAAATGCTTCATAAGCGCGGCCTTGCGGCTCTTCCCTATGCCCGGAATGCCGTCCAGAACGGAAGCGCGTACGGTTCTGCTGCGCCGGACGCGGTGAAATTCTATGGCAAAGCGATGGGTCTCCTCCTGAATCTGTCCGATCAGGGCAAACAGGGCGGGGCTGGACTGGATCCCGATCAGCTCTCCCGTATCGGTGACCAGGGCGTGGGTGCGATGGCGGCTGTCCTTCACCATACCGAATACCGGGAGATCCAGACCGAGCCCGGCAACAGCATCCCTGGCTGTTTTAGCGTGAAGAGCGCCGCCGTCGATGAGCAGAAGGTCGGGAAGCGCGGAAAACTTCTCGTCCCCTTCCAGGCAGCGCCTGAAGCGGCGTCCAAGCACTTCGGCCATGGCGGCGCAGTCGTCCGGCCCGTCCAGACCCTTGAGCATAAAATGGCGGTAGTCCCGCTTAAGCGGACGGGCATCCACGAAAACCGTCATGGATGCCACGATATCGGCGGAACCGGTGTTGGAGACGTCAAAGGCCTCTATGCGCCGGGGCGCTTTCTCCAGCCCCAGCAGCTTTCCAAGCGCCTGGAGCAGCTTGTTCCGGCGCTCCTCATGGGTGGTAGCCCTGTCCACTTCCTCGGCGCCGTTTAAGTTGGCCAGACGAATCAGGTCTGTTTTTGCCCCTCTTTGCGGGGTTATGAGGCTGACCCTGCGGCCTGCCGCCTCGGAGAGCATGCGGGCAATCAGCGTCCCGTCGTCTATGCGGCAGGGAAGCAGAACCTGCCTGGGCAGCGTACCCCGCCCGTCATAATATTGTTTGACAAGAGCAGAGACAATATCCTCGTCACTTTCCTCCGCTGGAGGTTCAAGCAGTTCCATGTCCTTGGCCGCCAGTTCTCCATCCAGATAGTGAAGGACGACAAAACAGCTTTTCACCGCACCCCGGTGAAACCCCACCACATCGGTGTCGGCCAGCGCGCCCGCCACCACCTTCTGGCGCTTGCCCAAAAGCTCAATGGCGCGCAGGCGGTTCCGCAGCAGGGCGGCCTGTTCAAAGAGGAGCGCTTCGGATGCGCGCTCCATCTGGCATCTGAGCTCCTCCTCCACCTCGCCGAACCGACCCTCCAGCAGCCGTATGGCCTGGGAAATAGCTTCGTCGTGCCCCTTTCGCGGCATCTCGGGACGGCACCAGCCGTCGCAGCGGCCCATATGGTAGTTGAGGCAGGGGCGCTCTTTCCCGATATCACGGGGGAATTTTCTGCTGCAGGCTGGCAGTTTCAACGCCGCGCGCAGGGCATCCAGAATGGCATTGGTGCTCCCGCGGCCGCCAAACGGTCCAAAATAACGCGCGCCATCCTCTGCGACCTTGGCGGCCAGAGAAAATTTCGGGTAGGGATCGCCCGCAGTCAGCCGAATATAGGGGTATCCCTTGCTGTCCTTGAGCAGGATGTTATAGCGGGGCTGATGGCGCTTGATGAGGGCGCACTCCAGCACCAGCGCCTCAAATTCGCTGCTGGCCGCAATCACATCGAAGCGGTCGATCTGAGAGACCATGGCACGGGTCTTGCCGGTGTGGCCCGCAGCGTCCTGAAAATACTGGGAAACCCGATTTTTCAGCGCCTTGGCTTTCCCCACGTAAATGACCCGGCCATGACTGTCCAGCATCAGATAAACGCCGGGCTTCTGAGGCAGGCCGCGGGCTTTTTCCTTCAGTTCTTCGTTGGTCATGTCAATAATCCTCAATATCAAAAAAGCACCGCAGCAACGCGGCGCTTTTTTATGGGTTTTTACTCTGCGAAATTGGAGGAGATGAGTTCTGCCAGAGCCTCGACCGCCCCTTTCTCGTCCGGCCCGTCGGCGATCAGTCTGATGCCGGTACCCTTTACGATACCGAGGGAAAGAACCCCCAGCAAACTCTTTGCATTGACTCTTCGCTCATCCTTCTCCACCCAAATGGAGCTTTTGAACTCGTTGGCCTTCTGAATGAAAAACGTGGCCGGTCTCGCATGCAGTCCGACCTGATTGTTCACGACTGCCTCTTTGATATACATAGCGTTCCCTCCAATTGAGCATTCCTTATGTCCTGTCAATAGAATAGCAAATTTACCCCACCCCGTCAATGGCATTTTACACAAATTCAGCGCCGGACACCGGACCACTTCACGGATAAACCGCGAGGGATTCACTTTAGCGTTACGATGGTGACCCCGTCTTCCCCTTCCCCATATCTGCCAAGACGGAAGGAGTCCGCACAGCGGCTGCCCTTGAGATGCTGATGAACCGCTTTGCGGAGGGCGCCGGTACCTTTTCCGTGAATTACGGTGACGGAGGCGAGCCTTCCCAGCACGGCGCTGTCCAGAAAGAGATCCAGCGCCCCCACCGCTTCATCGGTGGTCATGCCCCGCAGGTCGATTTCGGGAGAGGCCCCCAGTGTGCGCAGCTTATGCTCCGACCGACGGAGATACTTCTGCGCCTCCTTTATGGTCCGGCTCTCCCCCTCCGCCACGCGCACCTCATCCTGTCGGGCGGAGATCTTCAGAATGCCGGCCTGCAACTGGAGCATGCCGTCCTTATTGACCGAAAGAACGGTGGCGCGGGTGCCCATTTTCACAAGCTCCACCTCGTCCCCCGGGACGGCGGGACGGGTCGGGGGCGGGAGCGGCGCTTCCTCTCGGGAGCCGATCCTGTCCTCCGCCTCATTGAGCCGGTGGCGCAGGCCGGCGCGTCTGTCGTTTGTCTCCTGCCAGTCGCTCTCCTTTTCCTGCAATCTGCGCATCTCGTCCAATTCCCTGAACACCCCGTCCGCGGTGCTTCTCGCCTCGGCCAGAATGACCTGCGCCTCGGTCTTTGCCCGCTGGACCGCCTTATTGCGCTCCTGCTCAATCTTTTCCCGATATGCCCGCGCGGCGGCGGCGGCCTCCTCCATCTCGCGGCGCAGCCTGGCGGCTTCCGCCTTCTCCTTTTCCATGGCCTGCCGCTGCTCTTCCAGGCGGGTGAGCACATCCTCAAAGCGGATATTCTCCGCATCGATGCGCGCGGCCGCCTTTTGGATGATGTGCTCCGGCAGGCCAAGCCGCTGTGAAATGGCAAAGGCATTGGACTTGCCCGGAATGCCGATGAGCAGCCGGTAGGTGGGCGCCAGCGTCTCCACGTCAAATTCGCAGGAGGCATTCTCCACCCCCGCCGTGGCCATGGCATAGACCTTGAGCTCGGCGTAATGGGTGGTGGCCGCCACGAGCGCCCCAAGGCCCCGGGCGCTCTCGATAATGGCCGCGGCCAGCGCCGCGCCCTCCACCGGGTCGGTGCCCGCCCCCAGCTCGTCAAACAGAATCAGGGTATGGTCGTCCGCCTGCTTCAGGATTCCCACGATATTGGTCATATGCGAGGAGAAGGTGGACAGGGACTGGGCGATGGACTGCTCATCGCCGATATCGGCCAGTACCCGGCGAAACACCTGAATGCAGCTGCCGTCGCTGACCGGAATATGAAGCCCGCACTGGGCCATAAGGGTCAAAAGGCCGATGGTTTTCAGGGTCACGGTCTTTCCGCCGGTATTGGGACCGGTGATGACAAGGGTATCAAAGTGCTCGCCCAGCGTCAGATCGTTGGCCACCGCCGTTTTCCGGTCTAAAAGGGGATGACGTGCGTTTTTGAGCAGGATGCCTCTGGCCGCCAGCCTGGGTTCCATCCCGTTCATCCGGCCGGAGAGCTTTGCCCGGGCAAAAATCCCGTCCAGAATCACCAAAAGGTCGTAATCCTGCACAATCTCCTCCCGGTGCGCCGCGGCGTCGGCGGACAGCTCGGCCAGAATGCGCTCGATCTCCTTTTCCTCCCGTGCCTCCAGCTCCCGCAGCTCGTTGTTGGCCTTCACCACGCCCATGGGCTCGATGAAGAAGGTGCCGCCGCTGCCCGACACATCGTGCACCAGACCGGAAATTTCATTTTTATACTCCGACTTGACGGGCACCACATAGCGGCCGGAGCGCATGGTGATGATGGCATCCTGCAGATATCTGGCCTGGGAGGAGGAGATGAGCTTATTTAAAATATCGCGCACCTTGGAGGAAGCCGCGCGCATGAGGCGCCGGATGGAGGCCAGCTCGGTGCTGGCCGCGTCTGCTATTTCATCCTCCCCCACAATGGAGCCCGTAATCTTCTCCTCCAGAAACCGGTTTGCCTGAAGAGAGTGAAAAAGATGGTCGATGCAGGTCTTTGCGCCCTCCCGCTGACCGTACTCCCTGACAGCCCGGGCGACGCGCAGTACGGCGGCGATGCCCAGCAGCTCGCGGGTATTGAGGGTGCCTCCCATATCCGCCCGCTGGAGGGCGGCCGCCACCGGCCTTACCTCGGAAAAGGAGGGGGCGCCCCGCAGAACCATCATGTCCGCGGCGGCGGTGGTCTGGGCCAGCAGCGCTCCCACGTCCCGGGCATCGGTCTGGGGACGCAGATGAAGGGCCCGCGCCTTGCCTTCCTCGGTCACCGCCTCGGCGGCCAGCAGGGCAAGCACCCTGGGCAGCTCCAGGGTATGCAGGGACTTTTCAAATAAATCGGTCATAGCAATTCTCCAAAGGTTTGTTCCGGCGTATAGGGCCACAGAACGATGAGGGTGCCTTTTTGCACCGACACCGCACTCTCGGCGCCGGTAAATTCGTTGCTCACGCCCAGGGGCATGTCGCAGGTAAGTGTCGCGTCACGCAGGGGGTATTTGAGGCCCTTCAGGGTCACGCCGGTCGCTTTGTCCCCGCTGCAGAACACCGAAAGCGTGCCGCGTTTATTCCGGTCAAAGGAAAGGGTGCCGTCCGTCACGGCGGCGGCGATCATGTCCGCGCCCAGCAGAAACCCGCGTTTCCCGCGGCGGGACAGCCAGGTCAGAGTCTGCAGATTGGCAAGGGTATGATCCAGCCTCCCTCCCAGGCCCCCGCAGAGAACAAAGGTATGGTATCCCATCTCCGCACCCTTTCTGGCAGCCAGCATCATATCGGTATCGTCCTTCTCGGAAGGGTACCGGACAAGATTGGGGTGGTCGGGAACGACGGGCAGAGAATCGAAATCCCCCAGCACTGCGTCCGCCTTGATCCCAAGCCTCTGCAAATGGGAAAAGCCGCCGTCGGCGGCGATCACATAGTCCCCCGCCTCAGGGCGGAGCCTGACGCCGGCCACACTGCCCGCGCCCACAATATAGCAGATCTTTTTCTTCATTCTTGCTCCTTTGTCCGGGAAACAGGGTCCTGTCACGGTATGTTCCGATGCAGGTCGGTATAAAACCCCAGTGTCCGGAAGGGGCGCTCCAGCTGGGTGAGCAGAAAGGCTTCGGTGGCCTCTCCAAGCGCTCCGAGGGAGACCGGGTCAAGCTCAAAGGAGGTCAGGCGTTTGGGGGGGCAGCGGGCAAGGTGCCGCAGGGCGGCCAGCGCGGCCGGCGGCACAGGGAGGGAGCGGCCCTGCCCCGGATCTTCCCGGCACCGGGCGCAGTGCAGGACGCCGTCGGCAAGGCTGAGTCTGGGGTCTTTGGGCTCCTCCTCGCCGCACACCGCGCAGGCGTCCACCAAAGGCTCATAGCCCGCCAGACACGTCAGCCGCAGCTCAAACGCGGTCTTGACCAGCCCCTGCGGCTTTTTCAGCTGATCCAGCGCGTAAATGGAATTGAGCAGCAGGGACAGAAGCTCCGGCTGGGCTCTCCCCTCTTCCGCCACCGCCTCGGTGACCTCGGCAAAGTAGGAGCAGAGCGCCAGCAGCTCAATGTCACTGCGCACACCCCAGAACTGCTCCAGCGACTCGGCCTCATTCACGGTGTAATAATCCCTGTACTCAAACAGGGTCATTTCGGAATACACCAGCAGCTGGGCGGAGGCGGACAGCCCGCTCCCCTTTCGGCGGCAGCCCCCGGGCCTTCACCGTCCGCTTCCCCATGTCACGGGTGAGCACGGTGAGAAGCTTGTCCGCTTCCTTATAGTTTGTCTCCCGCAGGACAATCCCCTGAGTCTTACAGTGCATCACTCATTCATCCCGATATCCGAAATGCTTGATGAGGTTCATATTATCGCGCCAGTTTTCCTTGACCTTTACCCAGCTCTCCAGATACACCTTCGCGCCCATAAAATGCTCCGCATCCCGGCGGGCAAGGGTGGAGACCTTCTTGAGCATGGATCCGTCCTTCCCGATGATAATGGCTTTGTGGCTTTCCTTTTCACAGTAGATGGTCACATGGAGATCGATGATCCCGTTCTCCCGTTCGGAAAACCGGGTCACCTCCACGGCGGTCCCATGCGGAATTTCCTTGTCAAGGCACAACAGGAGCTTCTCGCGCACAATTTCGGCGCACACCTGGCGCTCGGGCTGGTCGGTGACCATGTCCTCCGGAAACAGCGCCGGGCCTTCGGGCAGATACTGCTCCAGCAGGCTTAAAAGCGCCTCCACCCCTTCTCCCGTTTTGGCTGAAATGGGAAGGATAGCGGAAAATTCATGGGCGGCGCCGTAGACCTGCATAACGCCAAGCAGCTCTTCCTTTTTTACCGTGTCCATCTTGTTGATTACCAGAAGCGCAGGCAGACCCAGCGCCCGGATGCGGCCGATGAGCTCCTGTTCGGGCGCGCCGATGTTGGGGATGGGCTCCACCAGAAGCAGGACGGCGTCCACATCGGCTACGCTCTGTCGCACAACACTGACCATATAGTCCCCCAAACGGGAACGCGGCTTATGCAATCCCGGGGTGTCCAGAAACACATACTGGCTCTCCCCCCGGTTTACAACGGCGCAGATGCGGGTGCGGGTGGTCTGGGGCTTATTTGTGACAATGGCCACCTTCTCCCCCACGAGCGCGTTGGTGAGGGTGGATTTGCCCACATTGGGGCGGCCCACAATGGCGATCATGCCGCTTTTTTTGATTGTCATATCCGTTTACTCTCCTCCGGTTATGCCCAGCTGCGCTAAAATCGCTTCCTCCCGCGCGCGCATCCCGGCTTTCTGTGTCCCTTCGTCCATATGATCGTAGCCCAAAAGGTGGAGCACCGAGTGAACGGTGAGATAGGCCAGCTCACGCTCCATGCCGTGCCCGTATTCCCCGGCCTGGGCCCGGGCGCGTTCCACCGAAATGACCACATCGCCCAGAGGAACCAGTCCGGTCTCCGGGTCGGCGTCCTTGGGCGCGGGCTTTTCGCCGGGCGAAAGCTCAAACATGGGGAAGGAGAGCACGTCGGTGGGCCTGTCCACCCCCCGCTGCTCCAGATTGATCTCCCGGATGCTCCCATCGTCGGTGAGGAGCACATCCACCTCACAGGGGATATTCACGCCCTCGGCGTCCAGCGCCGCAAGGATCGTACTCGTAATAAGGGGCGCGAAGGGGCTGTCCCCCTCCGGCTCGGATTCCAGCAGTACGGTATGCGTCATTTTCTATGTTTCCTCCGGTCCTCGTCGTCCTCATAGGCCTTGATAATGCGCTGCACCAGCACGTGGCGCACCACATCGTTCTCATTCAGCCGGCAGATTGCAATGTCCTCGATACCTTTGAGCACCCGCATGGCTTCCTTGAGCCCGCTGACCTTGTCCTGGGGCAGGTCGATCTGGGTTATGTCGCCGGTGATGACCGCTTTGGAGCTAAAGCCCAGCCTGGTGAGAAACATCTTCATCTGCTCCCGGGAGGTGTTCTGGGCTTCATCCAGTATGATAAAGGAATCGTCCAGCGTGCGGCCGCGCATATAGGCCAGGGGCGCCACCTCGATGTTGCCCCGCTCCACGTATTTCTGGTAGGTCTCGGCGCCCAGCATGTCAAACAGCGCGTCGTAAAGGGGCCGCAGGTAGGGGTCCACCTTGCTCTGCAGGTCGCCGGGAAGAAAGCCCAGCCGCTCTCCCGCCTCCACCGCCGGGCGGGTCAGGATGATGCGGTTGACCGACTTGTCCCGAAAGGCGGAGACGGCGGCGGCCACCGCCAGGTAGGTCTTGCCCGTACCCGCGGGGCCGATGGCCAGTGTCACCACATTATTTTTGATGGCGTCCACATACTTTTTCTGTCCGATGGTCTTCGCCTTGATGGGCTTTCCCTTGGCGGTGACGCAAACCACATCGGCCGCCAGCTCGCCGATGCGCGCCTCGTTTCCGGAGCGCACCAGCCGTAGGATATAGCGCACGTTCTGCTCGCCGATGGTCTCGCCCCGGGCGGAGAGGGATAAAAGGCCCTCAATGGTCTTTATGGCAAACAGGACCGGTTCCGCTTCCCCCATGATCTTCAGTTCACCGTCACGGCTCACCACCGTAACCGCCAGTTCAGATTCTATGATGCGCATATTCTCATCAAAGGAACCGAAAAGATTGACTGCCTCTTCCATGCGCTCGATGCTGATGGTCTGTTCCGTCATTCGTATGCGTTCTCCTTTGTCTAAGGTTCCGCCATGGGCACCACACGGGCGATCTGTTCCCTGCATTCGGCCAGAAGCGTTACGGTAAGCCGTCCGTCCTGCTCGGCGGAGGTATAATCGGCGCGCAGCACCTGTCCGTCCCCGATGGCGGCGCGCAGCCGCTCGTCCAGCCTGGCCCGGAGCAGCTGCTGCGCAGCTTCCACATCAATGAAGGCCGGCTGGGTGGTATAGGCGCGGCAGGTTTCCACATTCAGCGAAAGGGGCATGACCGCGCCGCCGGGCAGGGTCAGGGTTTTGCTTTTGCTTATTTTATCATACTGCGGGAAAGAAATGCTACCATTTCTATAAAAATTGATGCGGCGGCCCAGCACGGTGAGGGAAAGCCGGCCTGTTTCCGCTCCGGTGTAATACTTGAGGCCGGCCTGTATGGGGATCGTCGCCCGCAGGGTGCGCCAGGTGCGCGCATAGACGTTTCCCTGGGCGTGCACCAGCAT
>ENA-UOXR01004837-UOXR01004837.1-bioreactor-metagenome-genome-assembly--contig:-NODE-4837-length-10284-cov-4.895395_pt1 | contig 10284 bp, 4 predicted proteins | sample MGYA00238164_ERZ764825 | MGnify/ENA primary metagenome ERZ764825 (study PRJEB28920, sample SAMN05720171) | bioreactor metagenome | isolation source: Anaerobic biogas reactor | place: USA:Washington...
CCATGCTGTCGCCGGCTAAGTCAAAGAGGCTGGCCTGGCCCACGGCGGCATCGTGCTGCACCCGCGCGCTCTCGGCCATCATGCTATCGATGCCGGCCAGCAGCGCTCCCCTGGCTCCCATTTCGTCCAGAGCGCCCGCGCGGATCAGCGCCTCTAGGGCCCGTCGGTTGACCTTGCGTAGATCCACACGCTTGACGAGATCGTCAATGTCCGCAAAGGGCTCATCGCCGCGCGCCTGAACGATCTCTGCGGCGGGGCCATCGCCACAGTTCTTGATGGCGCCCAGCCCAAATCGGATCGAAAGGCTAGAGGCCTCCGACAGGTCGCATGTGACGGGCGCGCCGGTCTCATCGGCCGACTCGAGGGTGAAATCCACGCCAGAGCGGTTCACGCTGGGCGCCAGGAGGCGTATCCCCTGCCGACGACATTCGGCGGCCAGCACCGCCACCTTTTCCAGGTTGCCGCGCTCTACCGAGAGGAGAGCGCCCATGAACTGGGCTGGATAGTGAGCCTTGAGATAGGCCGTCTGCACGGTGATGACGGCATAGGCCGCCCCGTGGGATTTGTTAAAGCCGTAATTCGCGAATCGCTCAATGTCAGTAAAGATGGTCTCGGCCGCTTCGCGCGGAATGCCGTGAGCAACCGCCCCAGCGACAAAGTTGGCGTGCTGCTCGTCGAGGTCCTTCTTTTTCTTCTTGCCCACCGCCCGGCGCATCAAATCGGCTTCGGCCGCCGTATAGCCGGCCAGCTCCTGGGCGATGCGGATGATCTGCTCCTGATAGACGATGATCCCGTAGGTGTCCTTCAGGATCGGCTCTAGCGTCGGATGCGCATAGGTGACCTCTTCGCGGCCATACTTGCGATCGATATAGGAGCCGATATAGTCCATCGGTCCCGGGCGGAACAGCGCGATCACCGCGATAATGTCGCGGAACTCGCTGGGCTGCATATCTCGCAGCGTGCGGCGCATCCCCTCGCTCTCTACCTGAAAGACGCCGGTGACGTCGCCCGAGCACAGCAGCGCATACGTGTCGGGGTCATCCAGTGGGATCCCGTCGGGATCGAGGGTGATGCCCTCGGTGCGTTCGATCCAGCGGAACGTGCGGTCGAGCACCGTCAGGGTCGAGAGCCCAAGGACATCCAGCTTGAGCAGACCGATGGCCTCGACGTCCTCCATGCAGAACTGGGAGACGAGCCCATCCCCGTGGGGTGCCGGACGTAACGGAGTGTACTGGACCAAGGGCTTGTCGGCGATCAGAATGCCGGCTGCGTGGGTGGAAAAGTTGCGGGCCACACCCTGCACCTGGATGGCGAAATCGAGCAACTGCCGGATGTCGCGCCGGCTAGCATGCAGCTCGCGTAGCTCTGCCACCGACTCGAGGGCGTTCTCGATCCGCTGTTTGGGGCCTTCTGGAATCAGCTTGGCCACATAGTCCACCTCGGCTAGGTCCATCGCCAGGGCGCGACCCACATCGCGGATGGCCGCTCTAGCCCCTAACGTGGTAAAGGTGGCGATCTGCGCCGTCTTGTCCTCGCCATAGCGCCGCACCAGATACTCGATGACCTCACCGCGGCGGTCCTCGGGATAGTCGAGGTCGATGTCGGGCATGTTGACGCGACCAGGGTTTAGAAAGCGCTCAAAGATCAGGTCCAGCCCAAGCGGCTCCAGGCTCGTAATGCCTAGCGAGTATGATACCAAGCTGCCCGGACCCGATCCTCGGCCGGGGCCCACCAGCATCTTGGCCTCGTTCTTGGCCCACTTGACCAGGTCCCAGTTGATGAGGAAATAGTCGTCAAACCCCATGGAGTGGATCACAGAGAGCTCGTGCTCCAGGCGCTCGCGGATCGTTGGAGTGACCTCGCCATAGTGCCGTCGCAGGCCCTCTTCACACAGTTGGCGCAAAAAGGTCTCGCTGGTGTGGCCTTCGGGCACCTCGAAAATGGGCAGGTGGTAGCCCTCTTGCTCGATGGCATAGTTGCACAGATCGGCCACCATGGCCGTGTTCTCGATGGCCTCGGGATACTCTGGCAGGGCTGCCATCATCTCATCGTAAGAGCGCAGGTGGTAATCTTGGCCAGACATGCGCATCCGGTCCGGATCGTTGAGCGTGGTCTGGGTCTGGATGGCCAGCAGCAAGTCTTGAGCGGCGGCGTCCTCCTTGCGCGCATAGTGGACGTCGTTGGTGGCGATGCACTTGAGGCCGAATTCGCGCGCCATGGTGGCCAGCTGCTGGTTGATCTGGAGCAGCTCTGGGATGCCGTCATGCTGCTGCAGCTCAACGTAGAAGCGATCTGCCCCGAAAAGATCCCGGTAAAAGCCCATCGCCTCGCGGGCGCCGTCGACATTGCCCTGTAGCAGCTTGGCGGGCACCTCACCAGACAGGCATGCGCTGGTGCAGATCAGCCCTTGAGCGTATTCGGCCAGGGTCTGCCGGTCGATGCGCGGTCGATAGTACATACCCTCTGTGGAAGCCAGGGTCACCAGCTTGAGCAGGTTCTCGTAGCCGCCCTGATCCATGGCCAACAGCACTAGATGGTAGGCATCGCGATCGACACCCGGCTCGCGTTGCTGCATGCTGCGCGGCGCCTGGTACAGCTCACACCCGATGATCGGCTTGATCCCCTGCTCGGCGGCCGCTTGGCAGAAAGCGACCGCGGCGTACATGCAGCCATGGTCGGTTAGCGCAAGGGCCTTCTGGCCTAGCTCGGCGGCTCGCTTGCAGAGTGCCTTGGGGCTAGAGAGCCCGTCCAGCAGAGAGAACTCGCTATGGACATGCAGATGGACAAAGGAGCTCACACAATCCTCCCAAAGAAAGCGGACAGCTATGGAAACAGGAGATCGGGCCGACGAGCAGGTGCGAGGAGTCCCGCGACGGCCTCAGCATAAACGGAAGATGCCCCCCGGGCAAGCAGCCGGCGCCGCGAATTGACGCCTAGTTGGAGTCACGTACCCAAGGGAGCCGTTGACGCTGGCGGCAAGAGAAGCGGATCGGCGGTCGCGGGCCTGGGGGAGCCCCAGACGCAGCAACACCTCCTGGGGCCCAGTAGCGGGTCAGGAGGTGTTGTGAGTATCACGCCAAGCCACCCTCGAGACTTGAACTCGAAACCTGGCGCTTACGAAGCGTCTGCTCTACCGATTGAGCTAGGGTGGCACCGCCGCGCCCGAGAGCGCAGAGCGGAGCCAGTATAGCGGGGCGGCGCGCCACCGTCAAATCGGCATCGTGTCAGGCGAATAGGCCGTCTCGCAGGCCACGCAGGTAGGCCACGCTCTCCAGCGTGCTGGAGGCATAGTCGGCCTTGCCCTCATACTCGCTGACCACACCGCCCTGGTAGCCGCGATCGGCCAGCGTCGCGAGCAGGCCCTTTAGGTCGATTTCGCCCCGGCCGGCGGGGACCAGATCCACCTGGCCATCCACCAGGTTGAGATCCTTGACATGCACGCTATAGATCCGCGGCAGGAGCGCGTCGATGAAACGCTGGGTGTCCTCGATGCTGTGCCCGGCCCAACAAAAGTTGCCGGTATCCAAGGTGACGCCCAGCTGGATGGACCCCACGTCCGTGAGGATGCGCCCGATCACGTCCCCGTCGTTCATGAGACGGCCATGGTTCTCGATGGCTATCTGCAGATCCCAGCCGGCGATACGCTCACACACGGCCGCAAAGCCCCGCACCACCCACGGGTAGAACTCGGGCGCCGTATGGCCCTCTTTGACGTCGCCCACGAATGCGCGGACGACGGGCACCCCAAGCGTGCGGGCCAGCTCGCAGTAGCTATAGAGCTGATCCACCTGCTCTTGCAGCTCGTCCTCGGTGAGCACGGCAAAGTCGCAGTACCCGCCTAGGCTGGTCACCCGAAGGCCGGCCGCCGCGATGGAAGCCATCACCTCGGCATGGTCAACGTCGCCTTGCCAGAGGCCCTGGTGGATCGTCGGTCTCCCGTTCAGCTCGATAGTCTCGCAGCCAAAGGCCTGGGCGGCTGCCAGCACCTTGGGGAGCGGCTCTGATCCCATCCCCAGGCTCGTCATACCGATATACATCCGGTCACCTCCTCAATCTAGTCGATGCATCGAGTCGTATGGGGCGCCTGCTAGGCGAACCCCTCAGGCAAAGTCGCGCTGCTCTAGCTGGTGCTCAGGCTCGGAACAGCTTGAGCGTCTGCACCTGGTGAGGCTTCAGGGCTATCTGAACCTTGTTGCCGTCCACAGGCAGAACGTCTCCCGGATCCTCCAACGGGTTGGTGGACTCGCAGCGGGTCAGCTCCCAAGGGCAGGTGAGCTCCGCCTCGGCCGGTTTCCCGTGCATCTCTGCCAGGCGGATCACCACGGCGTTGGAGCCATCCTCGGCCAGCTTGAGGGCCGTGACCATGACGTTTGACGGCTCACACGCCAGCATCGCCCTAGCTGGGGCCACGACCCCGTCATGGACGTCGGTGACGGCGGCCACCAGCGGCTGGTTGAACTCGACACCACGGCGGTCGCTAGCAGCCTCTCGCCAGTCGCCCGTGTGGGGATAGAGGGCATAGCTAAAGCAGTGCTCGCCCACATCCGGTAGGTTGTCGGGCTCGTAGGATGAACGCAATAACGTGATCGCCAAGGTGGTTCCCTGGGCAGAGTGGCCATACTTGCTGTCGTTGAGCAGGGTGAGGCCATACTCGCCATCGGAGATATCAGCCCAGCGCAGTGCAGGTACCTCATCGCCCGTTGGATTGCGCTCGAGGCCGGCGTAGGCCACCTCAAAGGTCGCCTTGGTTGGCCCCAGGTTCGGCTTGAAGGTTGCGCGCAGCATCGGCGCATCCACATCTTTGCCGCCGCGCTCGCGCCAATCCACCCAGCTATCGATATCGATCCGACGCAGGCCTGCATACAGACGGTAGCGCTGCACAATGGTGGACTCGCCAAAGCGACGTCGCGCCTCGACGGTGGCGCGGACAGGGCCGCGCTCAGTGATGGCCACGTCGGCTCCCTGTATCAGACTATCCACCCGCGTAATGTCGCCAATGTTCCAGGCCGACATGGGGTGAGGTTGCTCCCAGTACACCTGTAGCCGATTGATCAGGCCGGCGGTTTGCTTGCGCTCGACGCCGCGCCAGGTGCTCATGGTATCGACGACACGCTCATTCTCCAGGTCGACCAGGCTGTCGATGGCTCCCGAGCGCGGATGCACGTGCATGCTGAGGATGCCGTTGGCGAGTGTGCCGTCGTCGGCCACCGAGACGCCCGCCGAGGCTGGCTCCTGGCTGGGACAGTAGACACGGCAGCCCAGGGCGGGCATCGCCTCGGCCACAAAGAGCAGCTCGTCGCCATCGGTCTGCACCGGCAGGCGCACGCCGCGATCGTCGACCAGGGACGTGGGAACGGCCTCCAGCGATGTTCGTGGGATGCGCACGAGATCGCTGCGCTCCCACGCCAGCGGGTTCCAGACCACGATGCGCTGCCCCTCGCCAGACCCGGTATCCACGGCGCCTGCGAGCGCTTGGGCCGCCTCGTTGGCCATCTGGTCGGCATCGGCCACCACGCCGTCCAGGAGCTCAACCGCGTCGTCATAGGTCGCCCCGATGGAGCAGCCACACAGGATGTCATGGAACTGGTGGAACAGCGTGGTCTTCCAGGCCTTTGCCAGTTCGTCGTTGCGGTAGGCATAACCTGTCTGGCTCGCGGCCAGTGTCTGCAGGGTCTCGGCCGTAAGCAGCGTAGTTTCGCTGCGGCGGTTGCCGGCCTTGGTGTCACCATGGCTGGTGTAGCAGCCCTCAAAGGTGGTGTTGAGCTCGCCCTGGATCACGGGCAGCTCGACTCCAGCCTCCTCGACGGCGCTGTAAAACGCGTCTAGCGTGCTCATCTGCGCTCGAGGCAGGAACGGCGTCTCGTCTAGCCGCAGGGCCGCCTCGATATCGCGCGCGGTCGCGCCACCGCCATGGTCGCCGACGCCATACAGGTACAGCCCGCGTCGCAGGCCATGGCGGCGTGCCAGGTCCAGCGTCGGTCCCAGGACGGCGTCAGGCGTGACCACGCCGTTGTAGCCGAGAAAGTCGTTGAACGCCAACACCCGCGAGCCGTCAATTCCCTCCCACCAGAACAGGGGCTCGCCGCGCCCTGCTCGGCAGAAATAGTAGCGATCCACGCCGGCCTGCAGCAAGAGCTGTGGCAGCGTGCCCACGTGGCCAAAGGTGTCCGGCTCCCAGCAGATGCGCGGCTCCGTGCCGAACGTCTCGCGCACATAGCGGCGCGTGTGCAACAGATGGCGCGCCAGCGATTCGCCCAGCGCCATGTTGAGGTCGCCCTCTACCCAGGAGTTGGCGGTCACCTCCCAGCGTCCCTCGGCCACCCGCCGTTTGACGGCCTCCAGCACCTCTGGCGCGTTCTCGGCCATGGCTTGGTACGTCGAGGCCTGGCTCTGCGAAAAGTGAAAATCGCCATAGCGCGCCATCAGCCCGTCGGCGGCCATAAAGTCACGCTGGACAACACCCACAGTCTCATCCCAGGTCCATAGCCAGTTCATGTCGATATGAGAATGGCCAACCAGGTGGGTCACATAGCTCTTGGCGGCAGCTTGCATCGGGGCGAGGCGCTCAAGCGCCTGTTGGCAGCTGGCCCGCCAAGCCTCCCAGTTGGCGGCCGCCAGGGCATCGCGGTCAAGGAGCGCAGCGGCCTCGTTCCAGGCGCGTTGCCAGGCCTCGTTCGCGTCGGCGCTCTCATAGGCCAGATAGTGCGTGAAACGGATCTGCCCCTCGAGCACATCTAGGTCCCACAACGCACCAGCCAGGGAGCTCACCCGCGCCCCGCTGGGCAAGAACAATCCAAAGCCGTCCCCGCCAAAGGCGTGCACCGCAATCTGAACCTCTTGCCCAGGGGCATAGGCATCACAGACCACCAACGGCACCGCGCGCGTATCCAGCCACGAAGGCTCGGCGCGGCGCAACTCGCCATCGACATAGACCTCGCTGTGGATGGGCACGATGAACGGAAGCTCCACGCTGGCGCCGCCCGTCTCGATGCCAGCCACCGTGTCCTCAAACCGTAGCTTTCGTCGCAACCAGACCTCGCCGGCCGCACCGGCCCACGTGGTGCCGGGCTGTACCAGCTCCCAGCCGCTGTCATCGTATGCGGGGTCAGCGGCGCCGTTCGCCGCACCCTGGCAAAAACGCCAGTCGGACAGGGCCTGGGCCTTTTCCAAGGCCTTTCTGATGGGCCTGATCGCGTCCAGGATCGTGTCAAGCATGACTACGCCTCCGGTCGTGCTAGCTTAACCGTTGTAGGCATCCACGAGCGGCCTCAGGGTCCCCAGGGCAATCTCCAGGCCTTGATCCCAGCGCTCGTGCAGGAACTCGCCATCCTCGTGCTCGACAGCGATGTCGCCCTGGTAGCCCGCTTGTTCGAGGGCGTCAAAGATCGCCTGCCAGGGCAGTTCGCCCAGGCCCGGCAGCACAAAGCGCCACCAGCCTGTGCCGTGCACGCCCACCTTGGCGCGCTGTACTCGGTTGATGGCAATGTCCTTGGCGTGCATGTGGTGGATCCGCTCGGCATAGTCCAGGATCGCCTGCACATAGTCGATCTCTTGCCAAGCTAGGTGCGAGGGGTCGTACTCGAGCCCGAGGCTGGGGGCGGGAACCGCATCGATGAGCATATCCCAGAGCTGGGGCGTCGTCGCCAGGTTGGTCCAGCGATAAGGCCCGTGCCCAAGCACACTGCCTGGCCAAGGCTCCAGCGCGATCTTGACGCCGTGGTCGGCGGCGTGGCGCGCGATGGGATCGAACCGCTCCTTGAAGAGCGGCAAGTTCTCTGCCACCGTCTTGCTGTTGTCGCGTCCCGTGAGGCCAGAGACGACGCCGCAACCCAGTGCTTCCGCCAGCTCGACCGCGCCGGCATAGTAGCCCACGGCCGCGTCGACTGGCGCCTCGATGGCGCCCCCATAGATGGCTACGGACGTGATCGCCACGTTGTGCTTGGCCATGGCGTCCTTGAGCTGTGGCAAGCTCGCCACCGAGGCGTCCAACGTGGAGGCGCCCAACCAGCCCACGGCCGCCTCCAGGCTGTCGTATCCCAGGCGGCGGGCCCGCGCGATGTTCTCGACGCTGAGAGGCATGAGGAATCCTAGCTTCATGGTGGTATCTCCCCTAGAGATGGATGAGTCTCAAGCCGATTCTACCGGCGGCAGGGACTCTGTCAACGCTGGCTGTGCCAATATGCGAAAACGCTCCCGGGCGGCTGCCCAGGAGCGTTCGTGTGCGTAAATACTGCCGAGCCTATTCGTCGTCCTCAGACTCGTCCGAGGCTCCCTCTTCGGCTTCGGCCTCTTCACCCTCGGCTTCCTCGCCCTCGGCGCCCAGAAGCTCGAGCTCTTCCTCTTCTTCCTCTTCCTCTTCCATACGAGGCGCGGCCACGTGGATCACATCGGTATCCGGTTCGGTGAGAACGTCCACATTGGCGGGGATGACGAGGTCCGTCACCACGATGGCGTCACCAAAGTTCTCCAGGCCGCTGATATCGACCGTGATCTCGGTAGGCATATCGCCCGGGAGACACTCGACCTCCAAGGTCTCGAGCGTCTGCACCACCGTGCCGCCAATCTCGACCACGGGGGCGATGCCTGTCTGCACGATGGGGATCTCGGTCGACACCTTCTGGTCAGCAACTACGGCGTAAAAGTCGACGTGCAGCAGGCTATAGGTAACCGGATCGCGCTGGATATCACGGATGAGGACCGTATGTGGCAGCTCATTGCCCGCGACATCCAGGGTGATCAGGCGGTTATAGCCCGCTTGAGCGACCGTCTGGACCGCCGCATCGGTGTCCATCTCCAGGTTCTCGGTATCGATGGCGGCGCCATAGACCACCGCCGGAAGCTTTCCCTCTCTGCGCAGAGCACGCGCCGTGTGCGATAGATCGCGCTTGGCAGCCGCAAGATAGATAACGTTCGCCATCGTCCACTGACCCCCAGTAACTGCCCTGCATCGACAGCGCAAGATCGCTGCGATGATTTTTCACATGCAACCCGAACAGTATACCGATGGGTCGCAGAGGGGTCAAATCTGACTTGAGGCTGCAATCGGAGCACGCCATCGCGCCGACGTGCCAGGTCAGACCGTCCACTCTCGCCGCAAGTGGGTCCCGTTTGGGCGGAATTCCATGCGTGTTTGGTTGACGGTCCTCATGGTGCATGGTATAATCGCCGCAAGACTGGATTCCCCCAGCATGGTATGCCGCCTTGGAGCGGATTCTTCCTCACCCCTATGGGCGTTGTTTTCCAAACCTGCTAGTCTGGAGCCCTACAGGCTCCCAGGGCTTGCGTGGTGTATCCACACGGTCAGAGCGCTACCAAATCTTCCCAACGGAGTGTCCATCGTGAATATTGTCGAACTCGAGACGATGACCCTGAGCGAGCTGCGCGACATGGCGCGGGCCCGGGATATCAGCGGATACAGTCGTCTCAAGAAGCAGGACCTGGTCTTTCGCTTGCTAAAGGCGCACGCAGAAGATCAGGGCTTTATCTTTGGTGGCGGTGTTCTGGATATCGTGCAGGATGGCATCGGCTTTCTGCGTTCAGAGCGGATGATGCCCGGCTATGAGGACGTGTATGTCTCTCAGTCGCAGATTCGGCGTTTCGAGCTGCGTACGGGTGACATGGTCTTTGGGCAAGTGCGTCCCGCCAAGGAATCGGAAAAGTACTATAGCCTTCTCCGCGTTGAGGCTATCAACGGCCTGGACCCGGAGCAGGCCCGCCGGCGCCCGAACTTTGAGCGGCTAACCCCGATCTTTCCCTACCAGCAGTTTATGTTGGAGACGCAGCCCAACGTCTTTGCTACCCGTCTGATCGATCTACTGGCTCCCATTGGCCGCGGGCAGCGCGGCTTGATCGTTTCGCCCCCCAAGGCGGGCAAGACCACCATCCTTAAGCAGATTGCCAACGGCATTACCACGAACTATAGTGATGCCCACCTGATGGTGGTGCTGATCGGCGAGCGGCCTGAAGAGGTCACCGACATGGACCGCTCCGTAGAGGCGGAGGTGGTCCACTCCACCTTTGACGAGCCGGTGCAGAACCATGCCAAGGTGGCCGAGATGGCCCTGGAGCGGGCCAAGCGTCTGGTCGAGATTGGGCGGGACGTCGTCATCCTGCTGGATAGCATCACGCGTCTGTCGCGAGCTTATAATTTGGTGGTTCCGCCCAGTGGGCGTACCCTATCAGGAGGCCTTGATCCGGCTGCGGTGCATCCGCCCAAGCGCTTTTTCGGAGCGGCCCGCAAGCTGGAGGACTCGGGAAGCCTGACCATCATCGCGACCTGTTTGG
>ENA-UOXR01004839-UOXR01004839.1-bioreactor-metagenome-genome-assembly--contig:-NODE-4839-length-10279-cov-4.143486_pt1 | contig 10279 bp, 12 predicted proteins | sample MGYA00238164_ERZ764825 | MGnify/ENA primary metagenome ERZ764825 (study PRJEB28920, sample SAMN05720171) | bioreactor metagenome | isolation source: Anaerobic biogas reactor | place: USA:Washington...
CAGGATCGCACCCTCACACGCCTCCAGCGCGCGGGAAACCTCATAGGTGAAGTCCACGTGACCAGGGGTGTCGATCATCTGCATGACGATCTCCTGCCCCTCCAGCGGACCCGAACGCGGAATCCACGGCAGACGCACGTTCTGCGCCTTGATGGTGATGCCCCGCTCCCGCTCAATGTCCATGTTGTCCAGGTACTGGTCCCGCATGTCACGGGCGTCGACGACATCCGACAGCTGGAGGATGCGGTCCGCGAGCGTCGACTTGCCGTGGTCGATGTGCGCGATGATGCAGAAGTTACGGATCCTCGACGGATCGGTGAACGTCTGCTCTGCAAATTTCCGGGTCAACTGATTCCTTATCCGTGTCGGCGTCGGCGGGCACGAAGAACTCGTCCGCGAACATCTGGCGGGCCACTGCCGTTCGCTGAACACACAGCCCACCTCTCCTGCCGCATTGTACCGGCAGGCGTGATCACCCCAGCCTAGTACCCTGCACCGGCCCGACGACGAAATAGCGGCGAGGCGGCGGTGGACCCGTGCGAGGGCCGGTGGATACACTTGCCGGAACACCACGCACACAGCTGACCAGGATGGCGCACATGAGTGACACCGGAACCGGCACGACCGGCGGCACCGGCCCGGGCCCGGCAGGTTCTGGAGGTTCAGGCGGTTCCCGGGCATCTGGGGTTCCCGGGGCATCCCGGGCTTCCGGGGCTTCCGGGGCTTCTAAGCGCCCGGAGTCCACGGTGCCCACGGTGTCCGGCCCCGCCGCCAGCCGGGCCGTCGGCGCCGGGCGCGGCTCCTGGCTCCGACGCCTCATCGTCGGCCCCACCTCCAGCCCCCTGGAAACCGGTCTCGCCCGGATCAACGAGCGCCTCGGCCTGCACACCGGCTACCGGCCCGAGGTCGTCCGCGCCAACGCCGCCCGCATCCGCGTCGAGGCGACCGAACGGATGTCGCGCAACATCTACTACGCCCCCGACATGGACGGCCAGGCCGAACCCGGCGAAGTCGTCTGGATCTGGGCGCCGTCCGACGGGCTGGACAAACCCCCGCGCGAACGCGCCATGCTCGTCGTCGGCCGTGACCGGCACGCCATCCTCGGGCTGCTCATCTCCCCCAATCCGCAGCACGACGGAGAGGAGGCGTGGCTCGACATCGGGGCCGGTGAGTGGGACTCCTCCGGTCGGCAGTGCTGGGTCCGCCTCGACCGGGTCCTCGAGGTCTCCGAACTGGGCATCCGCCGCCAGGGCGCACTGTTCCCGCAGCGGCGTTTCGAGCGGATCGCCAACCGCCTGCGGTCGACGTACCACTGGGGCTGAGTCTGACTTTTGGTTGCGCCTGGCCGGGCTGCTAGGCTTTGCCTGTTATTCACTTCCGGATGTGCCGGTCGGGACGGGCAGGACCTTGGGTTCGTTCTTGCAAGTACCGGCACCGATGAACCACGACTGGTTCGGGACCGGTCCGGCTGGTGGGTTACCGACACCGAAGATCTTCGACACCAAGAGGTAAAAACCAATGGCAAACATCAAGTCCCAGCAGAAGCGCGTCCTCACCAACGAGAAGCGTCGCCAGCGCAACCAGTCCGTCCGCTCCGCCGTGCGCACCGAGATCCGCAAGTTCCGTGCCGCCGTCGAGGCCGGCGACCAGGCTGCCGCCGAGGCTCAGCTGCGCACCGCCGGTCGCGCACTGGACAAGGCCGTGACCAAGGGTGTGTTCCACCGCAACAACGCCGCCAACAAGAAGTCGAGCATGGCTCGCGCCTTCAACAAGATGGGTGAGTAACTCCCCCGTGGACTGATCCCCGGTTCCTGACCCGCTCACGCGGGCAGGGGCCGGGGATTTTTCTGTGCCCGCTGTGCCTGATCTGCTGCGGGTGTTCTTTCGGGTGGCAGAAACTCACCGTTTTCCCGGTTCTCGGGGAGTTCCTGCCACCCGAAGGAACACCGACAGGTCCCCGGTGGCGCTTTCCACCCCACTTTGAGCACGGATTCCCGATTTTCCGGGTCCAACTGGCGTACAAAGCGCCACTCAACCCGCCGCCCACCCCACAGAGGTCACCAGCCGGTCAGGTCGCGCAGGCCGGTGACCGCCAGGACCAGGCCGGCGACGATGAAGAACGCCCCGGCGACGATGTCGATCCACGGCCCGGCGCGCAGCAGACGCCGACGCATCCCCACGGTGGAGACCAGCAGGGAGATCGCGATCTGGAGTGCCAGGGAGGACAGCCACAGGGCGAGCACCACGATGATCGAGGTCGCGGCGGTCGGCGAGGGTGGCAGCAACGGGGCGATGAGGGCGGAGAGGAACAGGACGATCTTGGGGTTGGACAGGTTGGTGGTCAGCCCGAGCCAGAAGGCGGAGCGGAGGCGGCCGAGGCGGGCGGCGGCGTCGTCAAGATCCACGGGCGGGTGGTGGCGCTCGCGGAGGCCGCCGACGATGTTGCCGCGGCCCATCCAGATCAGCCAGGAGCCGCCGATGAGCTGGACGAGGCCGAGGATGGCGGGGAAGGCGTTGAGGAGGGCGGCAGCGCCCAGGACCGTGAGGGTGCACCAGAACAGGACACCGAACTGGATGCCCAGGGTGGCGGCGAGGGCGTGGCGGCGGGAGCGGGTGGCCAGGCGGGTGATGAGCAGGATGTCGGGCCCCGGGGAGGCGGCTCCCACGAGGTTGAGGACGACCAGCGTGCCCAGTTGGGAGGGGGTCATTCCTCCACGCCGAGTCGCGCCAGGGCGTCCTCGATCTGGAAGTACTGGGCGGTGGCCAGGGCGGAGGGCTGGCCGGCGTGCGGGTCGGCGCCGGCGGTGAGGAGGACGTCCATGACGTCGAGGTCCTTCTTGAACACGGCGCCGGCGAGCGGGGTCTGTCCGCGGTCGTTGACCTTGTCCACCTCGGCGCCGCGCTTGAGCAGCTCGGCGGTGAGGTCGGCGTGGCCGTTGTAGGAGGCGAGCATGAGCAGGGAGTTGCCGTCCTGGTTCATCAGGTCGGGGCTCACTCCTTCGTCGACGTAGGCGAGGAGGGTGAGGTCGCCGTTGCGGGCCATGTCGAACAGGCGGGTGGCCAGTTCGCGGACGTCGTCGGGAATGTCGGTCATGGTGTCGATCCTAACCGCCGAGCTCGGAGATCCGGCGCACGGCGTACTCGATGGCGAATTCCGGGTCGCCGCCCTGGCCCTTGACCTCGGCGTCGAGTTCGGCGACGACGATGACGGCCTCGGAGACGGCGTCGCCGGACCAGCGGCGTGCCACGGAGGCGGTCTTCTTCACCACGAAGGGGTGCATGCCGAGTGAGCCGGCGAGGGACTGGTAGTCGCTGGTGCGGGTGGAGTACAGCCGGGCGATGGCGCCGACCTTGCTGCTCAGGGCGGCGGCGACTGCGACGGGGTGCATGCCCAGTTGCAGGGCACGGCGGGTGCTGGCCACGGCGCGGGAGGTCTGTCCGCTGACGGCGAGGTCGGCGATGTCGAAGCCGGAGACCTCGGCCACGCCCTCGTAGTAGGAGCGGACGGTGGCGACGGTGACCTCCCCGTCGGTGTCGGCGACGAGCTGGGAGACGGCGGAGGCGAGTTCGCGCAGGTCGGAGCCGACGCCTTCGAGCAGCGCGTGGACGACGTCCGGGGTGGGGCGGATGCCGTGGGTGCGGAATTCGTTGGTCACCCAGCTCGGCCGGTCGCCCGGTTTGAGCGGGTTGACCTCATGCACGTCGGCGAGTTTCTTGAACTTGCCCACCAGGGCTTTCTGCCGGCCGCCGCCGGTGTGGTGGATGATGAGGTGGATGCCCGGCGCAACATCCTTGCAGGCGCCCAGGAGGATCTCGGCGGGTTCCTTGCCGGCCATCTCGGCCTTGGTCACCACGACGACGCGGTCCTCGCCGAAGAGGGAGGGGCTGGTGGCGTCGATGAGTTCGGGGACGGTGACATCGGAGGCGCGCAGGGTGGTGACCTCGAGGTCGGTGCCCTCGGGCAGGTCGGCGAGGACGGCGTCGATGAGGCTGCGGCGGGTACGTTCGGCGAGGAACTCGTCCTCGCCGAGAATGAGGTTCACGGGGGCCACGGGCATGCGCCCCATATTAGAACCTCCCGTCGGCGGCATGTTGCGTGCCGTCCACGTGCAGTGTCACCGGCCCGTCGCGCTGCGGGAACAGCACGGGGATCCCCTCCCGCGTCACCGTCGGGCGTATCGACGCCCGCCCGTCCCCCTCCTCCACCACAATCACCTGCGTCCCCGGTGGTGCGGTCCCCACCTCCTCGACGGTGGGCACGTGGTGGACCCGCAGGGACTCGAGCGGGACCACCGGCGGCAGCGGATCGGTGCGTGCCGCCCAGAGGAAGAGAGCGCACACCACCCCGGCGGTCTTGAGGGGGTGTCCGCTGATGACACCGACCAGGACCCAGCCGTAGCCGACGAGCACCCAGGCGGGACTGGCGGGCACGGTGGCGTTGGGCAGGTCGGCGCACCAGGTGGCCACGGTGTGGATCCACCAGGTGCACGGTTCGATGATCATGAGCGGGAGTGTCGCCAGGCCGCCGGGCAGCAGGGACAGGCCCGCGGCGATGAGTCCCACGACGGTGACGGGGGCGACCGCCGGAGCGACCAGGACATTGGCGAGGACGGAGACCATCGACACCCGGCCGGCCATGAGCGCGATGATCGGCATGGTGACCAGGTCCGCCGCGACGGCCACGGCGATCGCCCGGACGAGGATGTCGGGCCACCCGGTCCTGGCCAGCGGTCGGTAGAGCAGCGGGAACAGGGCGATGATCCCGGCGGTGGCGGCCACCGACAGCGCGAAGCCGTAGGCCACGGCGAGGTCCGGGTCCCACAGCAGCAGGCCGATGACGGCCAGGCACAGCCCGTGGATCGGTTCCATCCGGGTGGAGTTGATCACCGCGAGCAACCCGACCAGGCCGGTCACCGAGGCACGCAGCACGCTCGGTTCCGTGCCCACCAGGCCGACGAAGCCCGCCAGCGCCACGGCAGCCGCCCCCACCTGGACCCGCGGGCCGAGGGTGAGCAGCCGGCAGACGAGCACGGCGGCGGTGGTGACGATGGCGACGTTCGCCCCGCTCACCGCCGTGAGGTGGGACAGTCCGGTGTCGATGTAGAGCTGCGTGTCCGTCGCCGTCTGGCCGGAGGTGTCGCCGAGGACCATGCCGGGGATGAGCCCCTGAGAGGCCTCGCCGACACTCGTCTCCACGGCCCGTCCGAGCGACTCCCGGACCAGGTGGGCGACCGCGTCCATGCCGCTCGGGCCGGCCACGGGGTGGACGTCGCCGTTACCCACCTGGCCGAGCAGTCCGGGGCGGTCGCTGGCGCTCAGGCTCGCCTCCACCACGACCCGGGAGCCGGAGACGACACCGTCGGCGAGCTCGTCGGTGAACACGGGCAGCGGTGCGGGGAGGCCGGGAACGCCGACACGCACGAGGTGCCCGCCGCCGGTGATCTCCACGGGGGTGGCGGCCACCTCCCCGACGATCTGCTCCCCCGGCTCCCAGGCCCGGGCCCGCCGCCGGCCGTCCCAGGTGACCAGGGTCGCCGCCGCCCCGCTCGCCCCGACCATCGTGGCCTGCCCGCCCTGCCCCAGGATTCCGAGGATCAGGGCGGTGACCGCCACGCCGGCCAACGCCAGTACCACGGAGCCGTGGATGAGCAGAACGAGGATGACCGCCCACACCGCCAGTGCCGCGGGCACCAGGCGGAGTTCGCTCACAGACTCACCTGGTCCCGCAGTGCCTCGAACTTGGCGGGCCCGATGCCCTTGACGTCCATGAGCTGGTCGATGGCGGTGAACCCGCCGGTGGCTTCGCGATGGGCGATGATCGCCGAGGCGGTGGCCTCCCCCACCCCGTCAAGGGTGGTCAGTTCCGCGACGTCGGCGGAGTTGAGGGACACGGCGCCCGCGCCACCGGAGCCCGCATCCGGAGGCGCTGCCTCCCCTACCGAGGGGACGACGAGCTGCTGGCCGTCGGTGAGCCGCTGCGCCCGGTTGAGGGCGAGAAGGTCGGCCTCCGGGAGAGGTTCGGCGGCGGCGAGGGCGTCGTCGACACGCGCGCCGGGGGCGAGAGTGACCAGACCGGGGTGGGCGACGTGGCCGACGACGGAGACCACCAGGTCCGTGCCGGGGTCGGCGGAGGGGCCGGCGGCCACCGCCGGCAGGTCCGCCACGGGCAGGGCGGCGGGTTCGGGATCGCGCTGCAGCACCACCCAGGCACCGACGATGAGGAGGACCAGTACCCCGGCGACCATCCCCTGGCGGAGGGTGAGGGTCCAGCGCGGGGTGGGGTAGGCGACGTCGAGAAGCTGTTCCTGCCCCGTGGGGCGGGTGAGGTCCTTGAGACGGTCGATGGTGGCGCTCATGGCGCTCACGCTAGGGGGTGTTCACGTCCGGCGACAGCGCACTCGAGCGGGCCTGTGGACAACCCCGATGACACGTCAACTGACTGGGGAGAAATCCTCCGGGCGGGCGGAGAACACCGCCGACAGGCCGATGGCACCGGCACCGGTGTGGACGGCGAGGGTGGCCTCCATGAGCATGGTCATGATGCTCGACCCCTCGGGCAGGACATCGGCGAGCATGTTGTGCAGGTCGGTGGCGGCCTCATCGGCGTCATTGTGCTGGATGGCCACGAAGGCGGGGTCTCCCCCGGCGCGCTCGATGACCAGCTCGACGAGTTTGGTGAACGCCTTCGACTGGGTGCGGGTCTTGCCCGCCAGCTCCAGGCGGCCGCCCCGGATCTGCATGATCGGCTTGGTGGCCAGCAGGACCGCCGACTGGACGGTCGTGGCGGCGGACATGCGGCCGGACTTGCGCATCTCCTCGATGCCGTGGAGGTAGACCCAGGTGGCGGAGCGTTCGAGGGTGCCCACGGCGATGTCGTGGCACTCGTCGAGGTCCGCGCCCTCGCTGGCGACCTTCGCGGCGGCCATGGCGGCCGCCCCCACGGCCATCCCGACGGAACCGGTGTCCACGACGCGGACCAGGTCATCCGGGAACACGGCGGCGGCCTGCACGGCGGCCGACCACGTCGAGGACAGTTCCTTCGACAGGTGCAGGGCCAGCACACCCTCGTCACCGCCGCGCTCGAGCTGCCGGGCGTAGGCGGCGGTCAACTCGAGGGAGGACAGCCCGGAGGTCGAGGAGTCGTGGCCCTCCTCATCGCGCATGACGTGGAGGTCGACGACGGTGATGTCGAGCTCCTCGATGACCTCCTCGGGCAGGTCAGCGGAGGAGTCGGTGATGATCCGGACCGGCATCAGCCCATGTTCCATCCGTCGAGGTACCACTGAGCGTCACCGACGGTCTCCGGGGTGAACTCCGGGGTGCGGATCTTCTTCGCCGCACCTGAGTCCCCGACCGCGCCGTCGCCGGCGATGCTGTTGGCCCGGACCTGGAAGTCGTCGAGGGCGTCGAAGCTGCCCGGCTGGAAGCGTGGGCGGGCCGTCAGCTGCGAGCGGCACCCGTTCTTCAGGCCCGAGAGCAGCGGGTACATGGACACGTCCAGGCCCAGCAGATTGGAGGTCAGCGCGGAGATCGTTCCGCCGTGGGCGACGACGAGCACGGCGTGGCCGTCCCAGCCGTCATAGTCAGCCATGAGGTCGTCGATGACCGGGCGGGCCCGCTGCGCGACCTGGACGCGGGACTCGCCCTCCGGAGGTGCCCACGTGGCGTCGTGGCGCCAGATGGCGCGTGCCCCGGGCAGCTCCACGTCGATCTCGTCGTGGGACTTCGCCTGCCACTGCCCCAGGTGGGTCTCGCGGAGGCGAGCGTCCTTCTCCACCTCCACGCCGAGGATGTCGGCGATGATGCACGCGGTGTCATACGCACGGGCGAGGTCGGAGGAGAGGATGCGGGAGATGCCTGCGTCGACAAGCATCTGCCCCGCCGCACGCGCCTGTTCCCGCCCCAGGTCCGACAGCTCGGTGTCGAGCTGTCCCTGCATGCGGCGGGTGGCGTTGTAGTGGGTCTGACCGTGACGGATCATGACCAGGCGGCGGGTCATGGGGCTCAGTACTCCTCGTCCTCGTCCTCCGGAGCGGGCGCGGCGAGCGGGATCTCGTCGATGGACTCAACGGTGCGGACATCCACGTCCTCCGTCCACTCACCCGGACGCTCGGGCAGCTCGATGCCCTCGACCTCGATGAGCGGGCAGTCACGGTAGAGCCGGTCGAGACCATAGAACTCACGCTCGGTGTCACGCTGGATGTGGACGACGAGCACCCCGTAGTCGAGCAGCACCCAGCGGTTCTCCCGGTTGCCCTCCCGGCGCAACGGCTCGACGCCGGCCTCGGTGAGCCTGTCCTCGACCTCCTCGACGATGGCGCCGACCTGGCGCTCATTGTCCGCCGAGGCCACGACGAAGACATCGCTGATGGCCATGACGTCGGAGACGTCCAGCACGGCGATGTCACGGCCCAGCTTCTCGTCGGCGGCCAGGGCCGCAATGGTGGCCAGGCGGCGGGATTCGTCAGAAACAGTCACGCAGGATCCTCATCTGTAGAGCAGTAGATATGCAGCAGAAAACACTTGTCCCCCAGTTTCCCACGGAACGGGCCCAATGTCCTAGTTTCCACCCGGTCGCCGGTACAGATCATTCTTCGCGATGTACTGCACCACCCCGTCCGGCACGAGGTACCACACCGGTCGGCCCTGCGCGGCGCGCTCGCGGACATCGGTCGAGGAGATCGCCATGGCGGGCACGTCGATGAGGTGCACCCGCTGCTGGTGGGCCTCGGGCAGCATCTCCTCCGTCAGCTCGTAGCCGGGGCGGGTGACGCCGACGAACTCGGCGAGGTCGAACATGCCCTCCCAGTCACGCCACGACATGATCGAGCGCAGCGCGTCGGCGCCGGTGATGAAGAACAGCTCCGCGTCGGGGAACTCGCGGCGCAGGTCGTGGAGGGTGTCCACGGTGTAGGTGTCGCCGCCGCGGTCGATGTCGACGCGGCTGACCTGGAACCTGGGGTTGGAGGCGGTGGCGATGACGGTCATGAGGTAGCGGTCCTCGGCGCGTGAGACCTGCCGGTCGGCCTTCTGCCACGGCTGCCCGGTGGGCACGAAGATCACCGTGTCGAGGGCGAAGCGGTCCGCGACCTCGCTGGCGGCGACGAGGTGGCCGTGGTGGATCGGGTCGAAGGTGCCGCCCATGACACCGATGCGCCTAGTCATGCGGGGAAGTGTAATCGTTGATCCAGTCAGCGAAGGTGTCTGCCACGTACGCGTCGTCGGCGGTCCGCTGATCGGTGACGAAGTACTCCGCGTGCGCCCCGGCCCGGGACGCCAGCGAGGTGCTCAGCGCGTCGACGGTGGTGTCGCAGGCGAAGTCCCCGCGCAGGCAGTAGTCCAGCCGAGGCGTGCTTGTCGACGCCGCCGGGAGCATCCCCTGCGGCACCGGCGCCAGCAGCCCCGCTCCCCGTTCCGGGGAGCCGACGACCGGGGACGCCCCGGGGCGCAGCAGCGGGTTGCCGAAGTAGAGCGAACCGACCAGCCGGCCCTGCTCCGCGAGAGCCTGCTCCTGCGCGGTCAGCACGATCGCCCCCTGCGAGTAGCCGAGCAGCAGGTAACCGGGGGTGCAACCGGTCACGCCCTCCCACGCGGCCAGGTAGTCGGGAGTGCCGTCGATGCCGGAACGCACACCCTCGACGAAGCCGCGGGCGGCGTTGTCGGCGATGACGTGCGCCGGGCTCTCGGCCAGCACCTCGCCGAGCCGCTGCGCGGTCTGGACGGGCGTGAGTTCCTCATCCTCCTCCGCGAGCGCGGGCAGCGGGAGGGACGCGGGGTAGACCGAATCGTCGAGGCCGAGGACATGGACGTCGGCCATGAGCGAGGTCCCGGCCCGTTCCAGGTGGCGGGCCTCGGCGTAGTGGAGGAACGCCGACAGGTGCGTGGCCTCGTAACCGTTGGAGGTCCACGGCGCCTGCTCGCTGTAGCGGGCGGGCTCCGGGCCGTCGTTCTGTTCACTGCCGCGGGCGGCGACGACCACGACCTCCGGGCAACGGTCCGACGCGGCCGGCCCGGCCTGGGCCGGAACGACCGGCGCCGCCGCCCCCACGGCGAACGTGAGGGCGGCGGCGATGGCGCTGAGACGGTTCATGGCATTACGGGCGGGCCTGGCCGGTGCCCTGGAGGATCCACTTGGTGGAGGTCAGCTCCGGCAGGGCCATGGGGCCGCGGGCGTGGAGCTTCTGCGTGGAGATGCCGATCTCCGCGCCCATGCCGTACTGCTCACCGTCGGTGAAGGCGGTGGAGGCGTTGACCATGACGGCCGCGGCGTCGACCTCGT
>ENA-UOXR01004853-UOXR01004853.1-bioreactor-metagenome-genome-assembly--contig:-NODE-4853-length-10261-cov-21.513619_pt1 | contig 10261 bp, 10 predicted proteins | sample MGYA00238164_ERZ764825 | MGnify/ENA primary metagenome ERZ764825 (study PRJEB28920, sample SAMN05720171) | bioreactor metagenome | isolation source: Anaerobic biogas reactor | place: USA:Washington...
CTTCGCGCGAGAGCGCGTGAGGTGGTGATCTGTACCAGGACCCGCAGAGATTAGGTGCAATGCTCCACCAACCCCATCAGATGGTGCCTGCGCCGGGGAGAGAATCGCGGGGGTGGAACAGCCCTTCAGGCCGGTGGAGACGACACCCCAACATCTTGCCCCATGTTCTCCGGAGAAACCATGCCGTTTTTGACGGCGCGGATCATGCCAACCGTTTCATAAACCTTTTTTATTTCCAGAAATCACTATATCCTACCTAACAACAGGAGATTTCCTACTATGAACAAATCCAGTGTACTTTTAATCCTGCTCCTCCTCATGATCCCGGCCGCGACAGCGGCTTCGGTCACCATAACCCCCACAACGATCGATCCGGGGGATACGGTCACCGTGAACGTAAAGGACCTCTCTGAGAATGCTACATTCACCCTCGGCATCAGCGCGGAGTTTGACGTAACCGCAGGGGATACCTTCTCCTTCAGGGCCCGCGACCTCACCCTTCCCTTCGCCCTCGACCAGGGAGAGGTGAACGCGTACACAAAGGGCACAAACTGGACCATGCTCGCGGCAGAGCTCCCGGACGGGGGTTCTGTCTCCATGAATTATACCGCAAATAAGGACGGCGAACTCTGGATCAGCCAGCCCCGCAACCTCCCCCGTGGAACCCTCGATGCCGTCACCCTCACCGGGAAGGCTGCAGCCGGGAGCATCGTCACCAAGGTGGAGATGACGGGCAAGAAGAAGGGGCCCGACAACGGCACGATCTCCTTTGCCCTCGATGGTGTTGAGAGCGGCACCGCGACGGTCGCGGTCTATATCGACGGGTCCGAAGCGCTCTCCCAGAAGATCGCCATCGGGTCGGCTCCGGTGGAGACCGAGACCCCTTCCCCGGGCGGTAACGGTGGGAACGGCGGTAACGGCGACTCCTCAGGTTCCAGCGGCAGCAGCGGCTCCTCCGGCTCCTCCACCCCCGCCCCCGCGACGACCTCCTCTGTCGACGGAAAGGTCTCCCTCACCGGGACCGATATCGACGGGGCCGGGCTCCTCTCGCGCCCCTTCGAGGGCGCTATCCCTCCCGGCTGGTCCGCGGCCGGGCGCATCTATGCCGTGACCCCCGCTGACCGGGTCTTCGGCTCTCCTGCGGTCCTCTCCTTCTCCCTCCCGTCGGCCGAGACCGCGGCGACGATCGCGCAGTACGAGAACGGGGCCTGGTCGGCGGTCCCATCGAGGATCGAGGGCGACCGGATCACGGCCACGATCTCCCGGGGCGGGTCCTACGTCGTCCTTGTCCCGGCCCAGGTGCCGACCCAGACGGCGACAACGACCACCACCACGACCACCACCACAACCACTCCCGTGGCGACGACGCCGGCGGCAACCCCCCTGGCCCCCCTCCTCCCGGTCCTTGCCTGCGCAATCTTGATGCTTGCGTGGGGGAGAAGAGTCTGACAGACCAACCCATGGATGCCCACGATCAACGACCGCTAATCGCGGAGGCCGCCGGGGACCGCCCGGGCGACCTCATCGCGATCCTGCTCGCAACAATCGCGACCATCTCGTGTGTCTACGTCCCGGTATTAAACGAGAGTTTCCTCCGGATCCTCTTTGGCGTGGCGATGGTCCTCTTCATCCCCGGCTACGCCCTGATCGCCGCACTCTTTCCGGCACGGGACGACCTCGACGGTATCGAGCGGGTCGCGCTCTCGTTCGGGCTCTCGATCGCAGTCAGCCCCCTCATCGGGCTTGCGCTGAACTACACCCCCTGGGGGATCAGGCTCGACCCCATCCTTACCTCGCTCACGCTCTTCACCCTCGCGATGGTCGGGATCGCGTGGTACCGGCGTCTCCTCCTCCCGGCCGGCGAGCGGTTCTCGGTCCCGGCCCGGGAGATGCTCGGCGCCGCCCGGAATGAACTCTTCGACCCTGAGGCCACCCCGCTCGACCGGGGGCTCTCGGCTCTGCTCCTGGTCTCTATCGTCGTGGCGGTCGCCACAACCGCCTACGTCATCGCGGTGCCAAAAGAGGGGGAGCACTTCACCGAGTTCTACATCCTCGGGCCGGGCGGGAAGGCCGCCGATTACCCGACCGATTTTGCGGCCAACTCAACCCAGACCCTGATCGTCGGGGTCGGGAACCACGAGTACCGGGAGATCACCTACACGGTCGAGGCGCTCCTCCTCAACCAGACGTTTGATACCCGGACAAACACCTCGACGATCCACGCGGCCGAGCCCCTGGACCGGTTCACGCTCGCGGTCCCCCATAATGAGACCAGGGAGGTGGTCTGGAACTTCACGGTCCCGTCGCCCGAGTACAACCGGGTCGAGTTCCTGCTCTTCAACGAGACGGTGCCGGGGCCTGCGGTCACGGGCGCTGACCGGATCAACGCAAGTTACCGGGACCTGCACCTCTGGGTCCGGGTCCGTCCGGTCTAACGATCACCCGGAGAACCCCTCTTTTTTCGTCGACACTGATGTGCTCGAGCTTCGTCGGTGTCCCTGTCCCGAGCGCCGTGATCGCGGCGATGAGGCTGCAGACCGGGCAGCCGACCATGGTGCAGCACTTCGGTGAGGCCGCCCTGACCGCCCGGCAGCCGGGGAGGAGCCGGTAGCCGTGGAGGGTGACGATGATGTTCTCGCCGTCTCGTACCGCTTCGGTCTTCTCTGCGATCTCGAGGAGGTCGTCGCAGACCTCGGTGATGCAGGCGAGGAGGGCTTCGTCCTCCCCCGGGACCTCGAGGGCGTGCTTCTCCTGGAGCCGTGCGAGGAGCGGGGCGCAGGTCGGGGTGAGCCGGACAGCGCATGCGCCGCCCGCGGTGATGAAGGAGTAGTCGTCATTGGGGTTCTCCGGGAGGGCGTCTGCGACCGGGATGACCTCGATGACCGTTTCTCCGTTTGGGATGAACCGGCCGTCGCCCTGGACCCCGAGGTCGGCGCAGAGGGTCGCGATACCGATGGTCCCCTGGGCCGGGAGGAGGGCGACGAGGTCCGGGTCGAGGGGTTCGCCCTTGTGGAGCGCGAGGAAGAAGACCCCGGTGATGAAACAGGCTGCGCCCGCGAGGACGAGGGTCGCGGTGGTGATGTCCCCCCGGCCGGTCATGGCCGCGATGACGAGGAGGGCTGCAGCCGCGATGATGAGGAGGAATGCTCCCCGGTAGGGGCTGTTTGCCCTCATGCCTCTCCTCCCGCCCAGAGGGTGAGCCGGTAGTCCTGGAGGGTGAGAGCGAGGTAACCGCACCCGAGGGCGGCCGCGAGGGCGAGCAGCGGGAGGAGGATGGTGCCGCTCGCCGCAATGACCGCGGCGAAGAGGGCGGCGGCCGGTATGAAGGCCCAGTAGCCCCGCCGGTCATCGAGGAACGCACCGAGGACGATCACCTGGAGGATGAGCGCCGCTGCGAGGTTGCCCACGGCGACGACCAGGACTTCGCCCGCGCAGAGGAGGAGGAACCGCCGGTCGGTCATCAGATCACCTCCACGGCGTCGACGCCCGGAATGGCGACGGGCGAACCGGGGGGGGCCAGGAGAACGACCTGCATCCCCCGGATCTTTGCCTGGTGGGCGACCTGGAGAAGGTGACTCGTATCGCCCTGGTTGAGGAGCGTGTAGAGGTGGAGCTCAGACGCTTCCACCCGGTCCAGGGCTTTCCCCACCGTGACGGCGAACGGTGAGGTACTCTCGGCTGCAAACGCCGCGAGCACGCCGCCGAGTCTCGCGATGTAGGTCCCTTCCCCACCTTCCTCTCTCCCGGGCAACCGGGCCCGGGCGGCGAGGATGGCCGGCCCCGGTGCACGGTAGAGGGGGGCGCGGGGCTCAACCGGGGCAAGCCCTCCGAGGGTCGAGAGCGCCTTCCTGACATCATGGGTCCAGGGGAGGAAGCGCAGGATCTCCCCGCCGGCGATGACGAGGAGCGAGCAGCCTACGCGGGACTCGATCGCGCCCTCCACCGCGTCGCAGACGACCATCGAGTATCGTGCAAACACCTCCGGGTCGCTCCCTTCCCGCGTGGGAATGTCGACGGCGACGAGGGGCGCCCCGGCCTCGAGGCCGGTCAGTTCCCGGACGTAGAGGGTGCCGCGCCGGGCCGAGAGCTTCCAGTCTATCCGCCCGGGGCCGTCGCCCACCTGGTAGAGGCGGAACCCGCGGACGCTGGGCCCTTCAAGGGTAGACCTCCGGTCCACCTCGCCGTCTCTCACCCCGGCCTCCTTTTTCCCGCTGGTTTCTGCGGTCCCCACGGGAAAGACCCTGAGGGAAGGGGTGGTGGGGCGGCGGATGACGAGGTTGTGGGAGAAGTAGGCGTCGCTCGCTTCGAGGGCGACTCCTCCAAACGCCGTCTTGCCGGGAGCCATGAGCCTGATGGTGTAGGCAACGGTCTTTCTGGGCAAAGAGGGGGGAGCATCGCCGACGGCGACCGCCGGCGGGATGTCGCGCACCCTGACCTCCATCCCGGGCGGGACGGCAAGGTCGACCTTCACCCTGACGTGTACCTCTGTCCCCTGCCGGATGATCGTCCGGTCGACCTCGCGCTCGATAGCAAGGGAGGCTGCAAGGGTCTGGAAGTCGCGGCTGAAGCGCCAGGCCCGCCAGAAGAGGAAGATGGCGAGGGAGCCGGCGGCAAGGGCCGCGGCAGGGTTGTCGATGAGGATGGCGACGGCGGTAAGGGCGAGGGCGAGGGCCGCAACCCCCCCGGTCGTCCGGGTCGGCCGGATCATCGCTACGACACCCCGATGCTCTCGAGGATCTCGTCGATGATCTGGTCGGGGGTGACCCCGGCGATCGCCGCTTCCCGGGAGAGGAGGATGCGGTGGCGCAGCGCCGGGTGGGCCAGATCCCGGACATCGTCGGGGATGACGTAGGTCCGGCCGTTGAGGGCCGCACGGGCCATTGAACCCCGGAGGAGGGCGATCGAGCCACGGGAACTCGCCCCGAGCCGGATGTCGCCGTGGGACCGCGTGGCGAGGACGAGGTCGCGTATGTAGGCGAGGACTATCTCATCGACCCTGATCTCCTGGATGGTTTCGGCCATGGCCCCCACCTCGGCGGGGTAGATGATGGGGGCGATCCGGTCCCGGTAGATCCTCCAGTCCAGTTCTCCGGCGCGCTCCCGCCGGAGGACCTCGAGTTCGTTCTCCGGGTTGAGGTGGGTGAGGGTGGTGCTGAACATGAACCGGTCCCGCTGGGCCTCGATGAGGGGGAAGGTTCCTTCGGACTCGTGAGGGTTCTGGGTGGCGATGGTGAAGTAGGGGTCGGCGAGCGGGTAGGTGATCCCATCGATCGTCACCTGGCGTTCGCTCAGGGCCTCGAGGAGGGCGCTCTGGGTCTTCGGCGTTAAGCGGTTGATCTCGTCGACCATCAGGAAGTTCGTGAAGATCGGGCCTTTCTGGAGGACGAACTCGTTTCGGTTCCGGTCGTAGACCCGGACGCCGATGATGTCGGCCGGCTGGATATCCACGGCTCCCTGGACCCTCTTGAAGTCGTAGTCGATGAGGCGTGCCACGATCTTGCAGACGGTGGTCTTCGCGGTTCCCGGGACCCCCTCAATGAGGAGGTGGCCGCTGCTGATCATGCTGATGAAGATCACCTCAATGAGGGGCTGGTTTCCGACGACCACCTGCTGGGTCGTCGCCCTGATCTCTTCGTAGGCGTTTTTGATCGCTTCGATGCGCTCGGTTAGGTTGTCACTCATTCTCTTTCCTCCCGAACCGGTAGGCCACCGGCAGGACCGCGAGAGCGGCGAGGGCCGCCACGGCCAGCGGCGTCTCCTGTATCCATAGTCTGGTGTTGATGATTTGATTAGCGGTGCCGGTCCTGCTGTGGATGCCGTCGATCCGGACCGGCCAGGTATTCTGGATGAACTGCGGGTTCTCGGTGAGCATGGCGTTGATGAAGAGGCTCGGGTCGCCGAGCACGGTGAGGTTCCCCTCCCGGGCGCAGACGACCGCGGCCTCGAAGGTCTCGGAGCCGGTGATCCGGCCGTCGCCATCGGCGTCATCCCAGGTGAGGATCGATGTCTCGAGGAGGGGAACGCCCCCCTCGACCGCTGCGGGGCGGTTGACCCGGATGGTCCCGACTCCGGCGAAGAGCGTGTCATTCCCGACCACCCGGGCGACAAAGAGTCCGGGGTCGGCGTGGTCCCGGTCAAGGCTTGCGAGGTTTCCCGGCCGGACCCTCATCGTGCTCCCGAGGTCCGCGAGGAGGTCGTTTGCCGCTCCTTCTTCGTCGGCGATGATGACCCGCCCGCCATCGTCGAGGAATGCCCTGAGGTACCCGACCTCGTCGAGGGTGAAGGGCCGGTCGGGCGCGAGGATGAGGAGGGGCGCCCCGGGGTCGAGGTCGCCGAGGTCGCGGACCTCCTTCCCGGCGAAGCCCGATGTGCCGTTCCAGCCGGTGTTGTAGCGGCTGTACTCCTCGGTGGTGGTGGTTACGTGGGCAAAGACGGCTCCGCCGGCAAGGAGGAGAATGAGGAGGACCGTCCAGGCCTCACGCTGCATTCTTATCCCCCCCAAGGACTTCCTCTTCCATCGCACGGAGTTCCTCCTCCGACGGGGTCTCTCCTGCATACCGGATCAACTCGTAGCGCCCGAAGAACCCGGCGTGGTCGGGAGCGATGCGGGCGCAGTCCCGCGGTGTCTTTGTCTCCGGAATGCCGAGCCGGGCACGGAGCGTGCAGAAGAGGACGGTCGCGGCCTCGCGCGGGGGAAGGCCCACGATGCTCACCTGCGGTGCCTGTTCCGCGGTCTCTTCTGCCACTTCCACCTCCTCTTCGGGTCTCTCGACAACCAGGCTCTCCTCCCTGCGGTACTGGCGCCGCCGGAGGTACCACCCGGTCCCGAAGAGAGCTGCAAGTGCTACGGCGAAGGGGAGGGGGGAGAGCCCCTCGCCCCGGACGATGATCGTCCCGACCGGGCTCTCCGATGCGTTCAAGGGATAGCCCGCACCGTGGAACTCGGCCTGGAGGGTGTGCTCCCCGGCGGGGAGGGCGATCTCCTTTCTGTAGGTGCCGTTTTTGTCGGTCTCCGCGGTGGTGAGGGTATCGTCATCGATCCTGAGGTGGACCGGGGCGAGCGTGACCGGACGGCCGTCGTCGGTCGTGAGGTTTCCGGTGCAGGCGACGGTCGTCTCGTTCACCTCCGCGAGGGCGAGGGTGGTGCTGGTGTTCCCGGAGAGGATCTCAAACGTCACGACGGAGGAGTAGACCGCGCCCGCGGTTGCGTAGACGATGTGCGATCCGGCGGGGACCCTGCCGATCCGGTAGGGGTACCGGTAGGACCCGCCGTCGTCGAGGGCGACGGTCGCCGTCAGCCTGCTGTCGATGTAGATCTCGACGGGATCTCCCGGTCTGCCGCCGTCGTGGGTCCCGGCGATGAGAAGGGTGTCTCCGTAGCGCCCCTCATCAGGGGTGACCGCGATCCTGAGGGGGGATTTCGGGGCGCTTCTGCCGCCGGTCTCCTTCCACCAGTCGTCTGCGGCGTCGGTGATCTCCGCGAAGTGGTCGACGCTCTCCCGGTAGGGGGTGGCGTTGAGGTCGTAGTGCTCGGCGATCCGGGTCGCTGCGGCCTCTCTCTTTGCGTAGGCGGAGAAACCCTCCCGCATCTTCTGCCGGAGGGCCTCGCCCTCGTAGACGACGGCCATGTGCTGCTCGTCGTTGCCCCGGACCTCGATCTCGAGGCGCTGGAGGTCCTCGAACCGCCGGGTGTCGTTCAAGAGGGCCGCGAGGGACTCCTGGTTCTGCCGGTTGTTCTGCTGGAACTCGCCGATGTCGGTTCCGGAGACGTCGAGGGTGACGACGAGCCGGTCGAACTGGCGGGAGAGTTCGCTGTAGCGGGCGAGGTCACGCTCAGCGCTCTCGTAGTCTTTGAGTTTGATCGTGAGGGTGAGGGTCCCGGTCTGGCCCAGGAGTTCGTCCATCAGGGGGACGAGGGCGTTGGCGTCGCCCGGGGAGCGTTTCTGGACCGTCGCGGGGTCGGTGTGGGCGGCGGTCGAGGTGTTCTCGGCCGTGTAGAGGACGGGATCGGCCGCCTGGGCTCCGAGGAGGGCGAGGACGAGGACAGCTGCCGCCATGAGGACGGCGCGCGAGGCCCGGTGGTTCATGCGGCAATGATCTCCAGGATTTTTTCGGCGACGATGTAGGCGAAGAGGGCGACTCCCGCGGCGATGAGATAGCCGATATACCGCATATACCGCGGCCGCGAGAAGGCCCCGTCGATCAGGACCGCGACGACGAGGAGGCCGATGAGCGAGAGGACAAAGAAGACCTCGAGGTCGAGCGTGCGGTTGAGGATCATGAAGAACGCGACGATGATGAGCCAGACCGCAAGTACGGCCGCCGCATAGTATTTCTTCGCACTCCCCGTCATCCTGACTAAATTTCGGTTCTGCAAGAGATAATCTTATTGAAATGATGTCTTCCCGTCTCCGGGCGGACGGGGGGCGAGTCGTGGGGCGAGCGGGCACTCTGGGTGCCGGGACCAGAGGTCCCCGGTCTCATAGGGCCGGTTCCGATTATACCGGTGTAACTGTCTCTTTACACAAAACGGAAACATTATGGTATCGCTCCAGAAACCTTCAGGCGTATGCGGTGCGTGATGGTCTTTCTTGGTGTCTGTCTCCTCCTTGCCGTCTTGCCGGCCGGTGCCCTGGCAGGGAGCCCTCTCTGGGCCCACTCCGTGCCGTCCGAGATCACCGGCCTCTCCCTGACCCCGGACGGCTCGTATGTCCTGACCGGCGGGGAGCGGCTCTGCTTCCTTGCCGGCAACGGCACCCCTCTCTGGCAGGAGGGGACGGCTGGGCTGACCGCCTGCTCTGCCGATGGGCGCCTGATCGCGGGGGCGGCCGGTCCGTCCCTCACCCTCTTTGGCCGGGACGCTGCGGTGGTCTGGCGGCGGGACCTGCCCGCCGCCGCCGTGGCTCTTGCCCTCTTCCCGGACGGGAAGCGGGTTGTGGTGGCGGATTGTTTCGGCAAGGTGTACTTTTATGACGCCGACGGCACCCTCCGTGCCACGGCCGACACCCGGGGCGATCTTGATGACGGGGTCGGGGCCCTCTCCAAGATCCGCGACGTCGCCCTCTCCGGGAAGGGCGAGTACGTCGCGGTCATCTCCACCCGCGGCCTCTTTTACTACACAGGAACCGGGCGGAGCCTCTGGGCGCTGGAGGAGAGTCTCGCGGGCGGGATCGCCGTCGCCGTCTCCGGAACCGGGAACGAGATCGTTGCCGGCTCGGACGCGAGCGTCCGCCTCCTGAACCGCACGGGGGCAACTCTCTGGACGCACCGGTGCCCCCGCCCGGTCACCGCGCTCGCGATCGCGCAGGACGGCTCCCGTGTTCTCTTCGGGCTGCAGGACAACACCCTCACCTGCTTTGACCGGGAGGGAGGGGAGGTCTGGACGTTTTCTGCCGGCGGGTGGATCCGGGACGTTGCTGTATCACAGGACGGCTCCCGTGTTCTTGCCGGCTCGATGGACGGGCAGGCCTATCTCCTCGACGGCGCCGGGCGCCTCCTCGACTCCTACGCCCTCAACGGCTGGGTCAACCATGTCGCTCTCACCGCGGACGGCACCAGGGGCGCCGCGGCCTCGCTCCACGAGGTGATCGGGGTCTCGACCACGGCGGTAACCCCTTCTCCCTCCGCGGCAACTCCCACTCCGACCCAGGTAACTCCTTCTCCCTCCGCGGCAACTCCTTCTCCGACCCAGGTAACCCCTTCTCCCTCCGCGGCAACCGCGGCTCCCACCACCCCGGGGAACACGACCACCCCGTCCCCTGGGGAGGATGGCGATCCCTCTCTCCTCATTCTCGGCCTTCTTGCCTGCAGCGTGACCGTCGGCGCCGGGTACCTCTACCGGCAGCGCCGGCAGGCCTCCCCGGCCATGGAGGAGGGGGACCTCCCGGCCGTGGCGGAGGAGGTCTCCCTGACTGTTGAAGAGGAGATCTCCCCTGTCATGGGAGAGGAGGTGCCGGCTGATCTCTCCCCTGCGGCTGTGGAGACGCCTCCGGCCCCGTGGCGGGTCTCCCTTGACGAGGGAAGGGGCCGGGAAGCAGCACGCCTCCTCTCGCGGGAGATGACCGCCCTGATCCGGGGCCGTACCGGCTCCCGCATCATCACCGTTGCGGACGCCCTGGATGCCTTCCCCGGGGATCGGGAGGGGCTTGCCCGGTTCTTTGCGGATGCGGACCGCCTTGCCTACGGCCACGACGACCCCGCGAGGGAGGATATCGAGGCGCTCGAGGCGGCATACCTCCGGCTTGCCGGGGAGATCGGGTAG
>ENA-UOXR01004854-UOXR01004854.1-bioreactor-metagenome-genome-assembly--contig:-NODE-4854-length-10259-cov-7.412583_pt1 | contig 10259 bp, 10 predicted proteins | sample MGYA00238164_ERZ764825 | MGnify/ENA primary metagenome ERZ764825 (study PRJEB28920, sample SAMN05720171) | bioreactor metagenome | isolation source: Anaerobic biogas reactor | place: USA:Washington...
TTACGAGCGCCTGGCGCGGCTGTTTTTCGAATGGCACGATCCGACCCAGCGCAACCGCCAGGGGCCGGACGTCGGCAGCCAGTACCGCTCGGCCATCTTCTGCCTCGATCGCGGCCAGCGGCAGACCGCCGAGCGCTTGATCGGCCTGTTGAAAGCGCGCGGCCTGGACGTGGTCACCGAGGTGGCGCCGGACGGCGCCGTGGTGGAGGCCGCCCGCCCGGAGGAGCTCACCCACCCGCACACCCTCGGCTGGGCCACCCTCGGCGCGGCGGCGACGGCCACGGCCGTACTGCTCCTGCTCATCGTCCTCCGCGGGACCGGCCCCCGCACCGCCGCAGCCACCGCCACGCTGCTCGGACTGGGCGCGGTCGGCGCCGTCGGGGCCTTCCTCCCCGCGCATGCCGCCGACCCCGCCGTGGCGGCCGCGGCGCTGGTCATCGCCGCCGGGGTGGTGTTCACCGGGCAGCTGCCGGACCTGGTCATCCGCGTCGCCGGGCTGCGGGTGCCGCGGCTACCCACCGCGGGACAGGATCTCGGGGTGGCGGACAACTCCGACGGCGGTGACGGCGGCCCCGCAGACGTCGACGCCCGCGCCCGGCGCGCCCGCCGCCTCCACGACGGGGCCGCCCTCGGCGCCGCCCTGGCCCTTACCCCGGCGCTGCTCACCGTCGGTGCCCACGGCGGAGGTTTCGCGCAGGCCCTGTGCGTGGCGGCCCTGGGGGCCGTCGCCCTCCACGCCTCCCGGCACCGGCAGGTGGTGCCGGCGTGGTCGTGGATGTCGGTCGGGTTCGTCGCCTGCCTCGCCGGGGTGTGGGCCGCCACCGACCCCGGTCACCCGGCGCAGTGGGTGCCGGCCCTCGCGTGCGCCGCGACCGCACTCACCGCCCCGCTGTGGGTGCCCCGGGTCCCGGAGGTGGAGCCGACCACCGTCGTGTGGTGGGAGCGCGCCGAGTCCCTGGCCCTGGCGGCGTCCCTGCCGCTGGCCGCCCACCTGGCCGGGTTCTTCGTGCTCATCCGGGGGCTGGGGTGAGGCGCGCCGCGGGGCTGCTCGTCCCCGCGCTGCTGCTCGCTCCCCCGGCGGCGGCCCAGGACGTCGCCTGCGTCCGCCCGGTCGAGGCGCCGCCCCCGGTCGCCGCGGAACCCGACGTGCACCGCATCGCCCGCGGGGAGGGTGTCCGGGTGGCGGTCATCGACACCGGCGTCGCCCCGCACCCCTCCCTGGGGCACGTGGAGCCGGTCGCGGACCTGGTCTCCCCGTGGGCGCCGGACCCCTGGTTCGACTGCGACGGCCACGGGACGGTCGTCGCCGGTGTCATCCGGGAGGTCGCCCCGGGTGCGGAGATCCTCAGCATCCGGCAGTCGAGCGGCCACTACCGCGACTCCTCCGGCGGCACCCTCGACACCCTCACGCAGGCGGTCCACGCCGCCCTCGACGCGGGCGCCGGGGTGATCAACATCTCCGTCGTGTCCTGCCTCGATCCCGCGGTGCTTCTCGACGCCGCCCCGCTCCACCACGCCCTCCAGCGCGCGGAGGAGGACGGGGTGGTCGTGGTCGCGGCTGCCGGCAACGCGGGTGGCCAGTGCCAGCCGGGCATGGTGGTCCACCCGGCGCACGAGGAGACCGTCCTCGCCGTCGGGGCGGTCCACCCCGGGGACCCGCACGCCCTGGCCGGGTACGTGCTGCCCGGCGGGCAGGTCGCCGCCGCCGGACGGGTCCCGGTGGGGCTGTCGCCTGCCGGGCACGGCCATGCCACGGGCACCGTCAACGCCCAGGGGCAGGAGGCCTCCTTCGAGGGCACGAGCTTCGCCGCCCCCGTGGTGTCCGGCGTGGCGGCGCTGCTGCGGGAACGGCACCCCTTCGACTCGGCCGCTGACCTGCGGCACCGCATCGTGGAGGCCGCGGAACCGGGGCATGGTGTCGTCGACACGCACACGACGGTGACCCACCTGGCGGGTGACTACGCGCGGGAGGGGCGGGAGGTGGGCGTCGAGAAGCACCGGGCGGAGACCGGCGGCGTGCCCGCCCGGGCAGGAACCCTCCTCCTGGTGGCGCTGCTCGCCGTGCTGCTCACCGCACCAGTTCGAGCTCGTGGGCCCAGGGCGTGAGGAAGTCGAGGGTGCCGGCCCGCCACATGCCGTAGCCGACGCCGAGGAACACGATCCAGATGACGACGATGAGCAGGGTCACCAGGGTGATCCGCACCGACTGCCGCTGCCGGTGGAACCAGTCGAAGAAACGGTCGTAGACGTGCACGCCCCGGACGAGCAGATTCTTCGCCCACGCCTGCTCCAGGGAGAGGATGCCCACGCCGATGAAGGTGGTCAGCCACCCCTGCCCGGGCAGCGGGATGGTGACGACGCCGATGATGAGGATCGTCCACCCGAGGGTGAGTGTCAGCGGCCGCACCAGGAAGCCGTAACGGCCCTCCTTGGCGCGGGAGTGGGTGTCCTTGATCCGGTCGATGCGGTCCGACACCATCTCTCTCATCGACGGCATGCATGTTCAACGCCCGGCCCCGCGCGGAAGTTCCCTCAGTAGCTGGCCTGCAGGGCCGCCACCCGCGACAGGGGTGGTCCCTCCGGCAGCAGGCGGACCACCGACCAGGGGGCGGCGACGGGTTCCGGCAGCCCCAGCGCCACCAGATCCTCCCGCTCGGGTACCGGGTGCCGCAGGCCGGTCGTGTCCACCACGTGGTGCCCGTGGCCCGTGTCCACCGCCAGGGCCGCGCGGACCCCGCCCCGGAACTCGTCCGCCACCCCCGTCCCGGACAGGGCCACCGGCCGGGTGTCGGAGACGAGCGTGGCCACCTGTCCGTCCGTGGCGCACACGGTGACCTCCCGCGGATCGAGGAAGAGCGGGGCGACGGCGGGCAGCCGCACGTCATAGGGGGTGTCCGGGTGGTGGGACAGCTCCTCCCGGGGAACGGCCCGGCGCGGCACGCCGGTCGCGGCGAGCACCTCCGCCTGCGTGTCGCTGAGAGGGGCGACGCCCGTCGGCAGCAGCGCCCACAGCCCCGTCCCCGTGTCGAGGATCTCCGCGGGGGCCTCCGGCAGCAGCACCGGATCGAGCTCCCGCACGGCGTTGAGCACCTCGACGGGCGGCTCCCAGCGCGGGGTCGTGGGCGTCACCCCGAGGGCCCGGCGCACGGTCCGTCCCTCCGGGGACTCCGGGTGCGGCAGGCGGTGCCGCCCCGCGGTGGTAAGCAGCCAGTCCGCGCCCGCCCCGGTGGCCAGCACGCCCCGGTGCCCGCCGAGGGGGTTGGTGTGGTCGCCGACCGCCACGGTCACCACGCCCTCGCCGTCCGCGCAGGCCGACCACTCCGGCTCCCCGGCCGGGGACTCCCCCAGCACCAGCGGCGCCGGGTGGATCCCCACCGGCACGCCCCGTTCCAGCTCCGCGAGCACCCCGTCCCCGATCCGCGCCGGGTCCTCGTCACCGCCGGCGATGAGCCGCGCGGAGGCGAGGTTGGTGACGGGGTGGACGCGGTCGTCGACACGCACGAACAACGCGCCCCCGGAGGTCTGCAGGATCGGCGCCTCCCCCGGGTGCGCGGCGGGTCGCAGCCAGGCGAGCAGCCCCGCGCCTAGCCCGATCATCACCACCGCCACCACACCGAAGAGCAGCGCCCGCGAGCGGGCGGCCAACGGGTCGTGGATCATGCGGATGTCACCGAGCACGAGGCCGTGCTCGACCCGGCGGCGCAGGAACCGGTGACCGGACACCTGCGCGCGGGTGGTCGGCAGCACTGACTGACCCACGCCATCCCCCCTGAATGACTGTGACGGTGTACGGCGTCAGACTAAGGCCGGGTCGCGGGGATCTCAACCGGAGGGTCGTCGAGGGCCGGGTTACCCGGGGTCTCCAGGGGATTCGCGCCGCCCATGTCCGGCTTCGTGGGCCGGTGGAAGGTGGGGGCGCCGGTGGCGTCGAGAGGCAGCGGCGGCAGCTCCTCCGGGGAGTTCCCCGGGGCGCGCATCCGCAGCAGCTCCTCGTCGGTGAACGCCCGGTTCACCGCGAAGATCGAGACGTTGTGGTCCCGGTACACCGGGGTGACGCCCGGGGTCTCCCACAGCCCGTCGATCATCTGGAAGCGCGGCTCCTGGAACTCCCAGAAACTCCACGGCGAGACGAAGTAGAAACGCACGTCCAGCTGCTCCGCCGCCTTGTCGACGTTGTTCATCTGGTCGGGGTCACCGTGGTTGCCCACGCCCAGCAGGTCCGGGTGCCAGTAGAGCAGGTCCGTGGCCGAGGTGCGGTGCACGTCCGGCCACAGGTAGTGCCGCATCACCGCGGGCAGGCCGTTGTAGGCGTACATCCAGCCGTGCCCGTCGGCGGGCTCACCGAAGATGGAGCCCTCGTACGCGCCGGGCTGCGCGGAGAGCCAGTCGAAGGCGCGGATATCGGCCTCGCTGACCATGCGGTCGTCGACACGCGGGCTGTTGAGGGTGGCCTCCACGCCCTCGAGGACGCTGTCGCGGGTGGCCCACAGGGCGGTGCCGTAGCCGGCACCGACGCCGAGGATGACCGACAGCGCCACCGACACCCGGGCCCACGTGGTGTTCATCTTCAGCGGCGCCAGGCTGATGAGGCGGATGAGCACCGCGACACCCACCGCGGCGGCGGCGTAGGTGAACATGGCCACCGGCATGACCAGACGGTGTGCCGTGGCGTAGTGCAGGTTGCCGATGATGTTGAGCCAGTCGCCCCACGGCTCCCCGAAGAGCATGAGGGCGTTGGCGGTCATCGCGGCGGAGAGGAACCAGAACAGCGGCGCCCACAGGTTGCGGCGCCACACGAGCAGCGCGACGCCGCCGAGGCCGGCCAGCCACAGCAGCAGGGTCTGGTTGAAGTCGGGGAACATGTCCGTGTGGCGGGTCTGCATCTCGAAGGCCTTCGCCCAGGACTCCGCGCGGGTGACGTCCTCGAACGCAGTCCAGGAGGAGACCTCCTCGCTGGCCTCCGAACCGGAGAGCAGCTGCGGCAGGAGGATCGCCACGCCCAGGCCACCGGCCAACGCCAGCCACCCGACGTCCCGCAGACGCACGAACAGCGCCTGCCTCCCCGTGTCCGGGCGGTGCGACGGCACCCACACCAGGTACAGCAGCCACCACAGGGCCAGCGCGAGGACGACGATGGTCACCGGGGCCGGGTGCATCTGCACCATGCCGGTCAGCGAGATCATCGCCGCGAACGCCGCCACCGGACGGTAGGGCACGTGCATGAACAGCGCGATGACCACGCCCGAGGCCGCCAGGGACCCCAGGTAGGGCCACACGCCGACGTAGTAGCCGACCCACATGAGCACCGGGGAACCGAACACGGCGATACCGGCGACACCGGCCGCCAGCTGGGCCGTGAGGCCACCGCGACCGACCATCTTCCAGGCGATCATCGCGACGGACAGCGGCAGCAGCATGCCGGGCAGCACGACGCTGGTGAGGTTGAGCGCCTCAATGGGGTTGATGTTCGCGGCCTCGCCGGCCAGGCCCGCCCCGACGTGCCACGCCGAGGGGTAGTACATGTGGTCGCCGGTCTCCAGGTGCCGGAGCTCGCCCATGCGGGTCGGGTCGCCGATGCCGGCGTCCATGAACCACCGCACCATCGACGCGTGCCAGTGGACGTCCCAGCCCTGGACGATGTTGCCCAGGCCACGGGGGACCTTCTCGAACAGCCTCATGCTGTGGTCGATGATGAGCCACCCGCCGGTGATGACGCCCGCCGCCGGAAGGATCCAGGCCGGGTCGAGGACGCCGCCCTGCCTGTTCTCCCACACCCGGGACCAGGGGCTGCCGCGGGGTTCCTCCGGGTCTGCGGCGGGACGCCGACGGCGGTCGACAAGGAGGAAACCACCCCGCCACAGCGCCGCCAGGACGAGGACGAGGAGCCAGAAGATGACGAAGGAGAGCCAGTCGTAACGGATGTCCAGCTGGCCGAGCACCCAGCCCGCCAGTCCGAACAGGCCGAAGGTCACCGGGATGGAAGTCGCCAGCGCCCACGGCAGCCGCAGGCCCGACACCCATCCCACCGCCGCACCGGGCACGGTGAACACCAGCGCCGCAATCAGCACCAGCTGGTACATCTCCACCCCGGACACCTCTCACTCAAGTGGTTCAATCACAAACAAGCCATTACTCTACAACCCCGCGGGTTTACACGTCACAGGCTCCGCCGGTCACGGGTCACTTCCGCCCGGGACGCGAGTTCCTCGTCCGCGGGGTAGTCCACGCCGTGCAGGCTCAGGCCCTTCGCCGGGGCGAGGGGGACGAGGGGCGAGCGTTCCGTCTCCGTGAGCAGCTGTCCCGCCAGAGATGCTTCCCGACGCCCCTCCCCCACCGTCAGGCACGTCCCAACGAGGGAGCGGACCATGTTCCAGCAGAAGGCGTCGGCGGTGACGTGGGCCTCGTAGAGCTGCGGTTCCGTGCGGGTGGACACGTCGTGCCACGTGAACTCCTGGAGCTCACGGATCGTCGTGGCGTGCTCCCGGGCGCGGCAGAAGGCCGCGAAGTCGTGCAGCCCGACGAGGACGTCGGCGACCGCCTGCAGGTCCGCGAAGACGACCGGGCGCGGCCAGTGCGCCGTGTCACGCGCCCGAGTGGGCAGCGGGCCCCGCGGGTGCGTGGTCACACGGTAGACGTAGTGGCGGCGCAGGGCGGAGAAGCGGGCGTCGAAACCCGGTGGGGCCTCCGTGATCGCGTGGACGCGGACGTCGGCGGGGAGCAGCCGCGCGAGGCGGCGGACCAGACGCCCGGGGTCGCCGTCGATGCTGCGCTGCGCGAGGCTGGAGGCCGGCACGTCGAGGTGGGCGACCTGCCAGGCGGCGTGCACCCCGGCGTCGGTGCGGCCGGCGACGGTGAGGGCGGCGTCGATACGCAGAATCAGTGACAGGGCGTCCTCGAGGACGCCCTGCACGGTGCGCAGGCCGGGCTGCTTCTGACGTGCCCAGCCGTGGAAGTCGGTGCCGTCGTACGCCAGGTCCAGGCGCAGGCGGATGAGGTGGTCAGTCATGGTCAGTCAAGACTACCCCCTGCCCCGTCGCCTACTTCCGGGTGCCGATACCCAGCAGACGGTAGATCGGGCAGACGCCGACCACGGCGGTCAGCCCCATGATGGCGGAGACGGCTAGCAGGCCGATGCCGGCGGGCTTGCCCGGCTCAGTCACGGTGAAGGCCAGGACGGCGGCGAGGACGGCGACGAGACCGCGGGCGCCGCGGTCGACGGGGGACACATTCGGTGTCAGGTTCATGGACTCAGACTACGCCTGCACCGGTGTCGACGGGGCCGGAAAAGAGAGACACCGCACACTCCCCGGAGGGAGCGTGCGGTGTGTCTGCGGGGGACGGGGACCTACTTGTCCTCGGTCTCCTCAGCCTTGGCCTCAGCCTCGGCCTCGGCGACGGAACCCTCCTGGGCCGGAGCCTCAGCGGAGACGTCGCCCTCGGCCGGCTCAGCCGGGTCAGCTGCGGTGTCCTCGGCGTTGACCTCGACGTTCTCGGTCTTGACCTCGGACTCCTCGGCGGACTCCTCGGCAGCCTTCTTGGAGGCTGCGGCGCGGGTGGCGCGGGTGGCCTCGGCGCTCACGGTCTCCTCGAGAACGAGGGAGATCTGAGACATCGGGGCGTTGTCGCCGGCGCGGTTCTCCAGCTTGATGATGCGGGTGTAACCACCCTGGCGGTTCTCGAACTTCGGCGCCAGCTCGTTGAAGAGGTAGGCGACGACGTCCTTCTGCGGCAGCTCGGCGAGCACCTGGCGGCGGGCGGCGACGGAGCCGTCCTTGGCCTTGGTGATCAGCTTCTCCGCGAACGGACGCAGGGTCTTGGCCTTGGCGTCGGTGGTCTTGATTGCACCGTGCTCGAACAGCGAGGCAGCCAGGTTAGAGAGGATCTTCTTCTGGTTGCTTGCGGAGCCGCCGAGACGGGCGCCCTTCTTGGGGGTAGGCATGTTGGTACTCCTCGGGTACGTATTGGTGAGCGCGTGGGCTCCCGGTCAGACCGGGGGCCGCGGGGGCGTGCTACTCGGTTTCCTCAGCTGCAGGCTCGCTGTCGATGAAATCACCGGTGGCGGCGTCATAGCCCTCGATGGTGGAGGGGTCGAAGTCCTCCGGTGCGTCCTTCAGGGTCAGACCCAGGCCGGCGAGCTTGATCTTCACTTCGTTTATGGACTTCTGACCGAAGTTGCGGATGTCCAGCAGGTCCGACTCGGTGCACTCTGCGAGCTCACCGACGGTGTGGATCTCCTGACGCTTCAGGCAGTTGTACGAACGAACGGAGAAGTTCAGGTCCTCGATCGGCATGCCGTAGGCGGCGATGTACTCGGTCTCCTGCGGGGAGGGACCGATCTCGATGCCTTCGGCGGCGACGTTGAGCTCACGGGCGAGGCCGAAGAGCTCGACGAGGGTCTTGCCGGCGGACGCGACGGCGTCGCGGGCGGTGATGGAGTTCTTGGTCTCGACGTCGATGATCAGCTTGTCGAAGTCCGTGCGCTGCTCGACACGGGTGGCCTCGACCTTGTAGGTGACCTTCAGCACCGGGGAGTAGATCTGGTCGACCGGGATACGGCCGATGTCTCCACCACCAGCGGTGAGGGCCGCCGGAACGTAGCCGCGGCCACGCTCGACGATGAACTCGATGTCCAGACGTGCCTGCTCATTGAGGGTCGCGATGTGCATATCCGGGTTGTGGATCTCCACACCGGCCGGCGGCTGGATGTCGCCGGCGGTGACCTCTCCCGGGCCTTCCTTGCTCAGGTACATGACCACCGGCTCGTCGGAGTCGGAGGACAGGACCAGACCCTTGATGTTGAGGATGATCTCGGAGACATCCTCCTTCACACCGTTGATCGTGGTGAACTCGTGGAGCACACCGTCGATCTTGACGGAGGTGACGGCTGCGCCCGGGATGGACGACAGCAGGGTACGGCGCAGCGAGTTGCCGAGGGTGTAGCCGAAACCGGGCTCGAGCGGCTCGATGACGAACCGGGAACGAGCGGAATCGATGTACTCCTCGGTGAGCACAGGACGCTGGGAAATGAGCATGGGACTCTCCTTTGTCGACGCCCGCTATTTGACGTCGGTGAAGAAAACGAGGGATGCGTTGAATGCAGTTGAAGAGGATTCCTCCTCGCGGTACGGCGGGGCCGCGCCGGAGGGGAAGTCTTACTTCGAGTAGAGCTCGACGATGAGCTGCTCCTGCAGCGGAACGTCGATCTGGGCGCGCTCGGGCAGCTGGTGCACGAGGATGCGCAGGGTGGACGGAACGACCTGCAGCCAGGCCGGGACGACAGCGTCGACGAGGCCGTCCTGGGCCTCCTCGAACCAGATCATCTTCTGGGACTTGTCACGCACGTCGATGATGTCGTACTGGGACACCTGGTAGGAAGGCACGTTGACCTTCTTGCCGTTGACGAGGAAGTGACCGTGGGAGACGAGCTGACGTGCCTGACGACGGGTGCGGGCGAGGCCTGCACGGTAGACGACGTTGTCCAGACGAGACTCCAGCAGGACAAGCAGGTTGTCACCGGTCTTGCCGGGGCGACGGTTCGCCTCGGCGTAGTAGCGGCGGAACTGCTTCTCCATGACGCCGTAGGTGAAGCGGGCCTTCTGCTTCTCCTGCAGCTGGAGGAGGTACTCGGACTCCTTGATGCGGGCGCGGCCAGCCTGACCCGGGGGGTAGGGGCGACGCTCGAATGCCATGTCTCCGCCGACGAGGTCGACGCGGAGGCGGCGGGACTTACGGGTGACAGGGCCGGTGTAACGAGCCATGGTAAGTTACCTCTTCCTTTCTTAGACGCGACGACGCTTCGGCGGACGGCAGCCGTTGTGCGGCTGGGGGGTGACGTCCGAGATGGAGGACACCTCGAGGCCGGCGGCCTGGAGGGAACGGATTGCGGTCTCGCGGCCCGAACCCGGGCCCTTGACGAACACGTCGACCTTCTTCATGCCGTGGTCCATTGCCTTGCGGGCAGCGTTCTCGGCGGCCATCTGCGCGGCGAACGGGGTGGACTTACGGGAGCCCTTGAACCCGACGTGGCCGGAGGAGGCCCAGGACACGACAGCACCGGTGGTGTCGGTGATGGACACGATGGTGTTGTTGAAGGTGGACTTGATGTAGGCGTGGCCCTGGGCCACGTTCTTCTTGACGACGCGACGACCAGTGCGGCGCGCGCCAGAGCGAGTCTTCGGAGGCATGTTCTACTTCTTCTTTCCGGCGATCGTCTTCTTCGGACCCTTACGCGTACGTGCGTTGGTCTTGGTGCGCTGGCC
>ENA-UOXR01004856-UOXR01004856.1-bioreactor-metagenome-genome-assembly--contig:-NODE-4856-length-10258-cov-3.914535_pt1 | contig 10258 bp, 9 predicted proteins | sample MGYA00238164_ERZ764825 | MGnify/ENA primary metagenome ERZ764825 (study PRJEB28920, sample SAMN05720171) | bioreactor metagenome | isolation source: Anaerobic biogas reactor | place: USA:Washington...
GCGCTGGCCTATATGGAGCGGCTGGGGCTGCTGCGCCTCTGCCTGCTGCAGGATGGCGATACGTTCACGCTCAACGGCGTCGAGGTGCTGCCCTTCCGCGTCGCCGCCGATTACGTCTACGCTTTTCTGCTCACAGAGGGCGAGAAGCGGGTGCTGATCGCGCCCGACGAGCTGGTGGGCTGGCAGCCGCCCGACTGGCTTCCCCGCCTCGACCTCGCCATCCTGCCGATGGGCATCCACGAATTTGATCCCTTCACGGGCGCGCGCCGCATCCCGGCCGAACATCCGGTGCTGCGCACGGAAGCGACCTTCTACCAGACGCTGGCGATGCTGCGCAGCCTCGACGCCCGCCAGATCGTTCTGACCCACATCGAAGAAGCAGAGCAGATCATGCCGGAGCAGCTCGACGAGCTGGCGGCGAAGCTGCAGCAGGACGATGGGCTGCCGGTTACCTTTGCCTACGACACCCTGGTCGTCGAGGTCTGAGCCATTTGACGCCCGCCGCCCGGCGGATTATGATGATACAATGTATCATTTACGGCAACGGACGTATACCACCCGCTCGGGGAGCAAGAGGATCGGCTGGCTGGTGCTGATTCTCCTTCTATTAGGAGGCTGTGGTGCGCCGGAGAACGGCGGGACCGGAGCGGCGCCGGAGGGCCTCGCGCCGCTCTCGCTGCCAGAGCTGGCGCCGGTCGAGCTGGGGCCGGGCGAGCGCTTGCAGGTCGTCGCCACGACGAACGTGATCGGCGACGTGGTCGGCCGCGTGGGCGGCGAAGCGATTGAGCTGGAGACGCTGATCGGCGCCGGGCAGGACCCGCATGGCTACCAGCCGGCCCCCAGCGACCTGATTCGCGCGGCAGAGGCGGACGTTATCTTTACCAACGGCTGGCTGCTTGAAGAAGGACTGCTGCGCGATCTGGAAAACGCTGCGTCCGGCGTCCCGCTCGTCCCAATCTCCGCGAATATCACGCCGCTGCCTTTTGGCGGCGAGGAGGAGCCGGGCGACGAGCACGAGCATGGCGCCGCCGATCCACACGTCTGGCTGGACCCCCATCTCGTGCGCCAGTGGGTCGAGAACGTGCGGCTGGTGCTGGGCGCGCTCGATCCGGCGCAGGCCGCCGTGTACGACGCCAACGCGGAAGCCTACCTGGAGGAGCTGGATGCGCTCATCCAGTACGCCACAGAGCGGCTGGCGACCATTCCGGCCGGGCGCCGCCAACTCGTCACCAACCACGCGTCGCTCGCCTACTTTGCCCGGGCCTTTGACTTTGAGGTGATCGGCGCCATCATCCCGTCGGCCAGCACCGTGTCGGAGCCATCGGCGCAGTCGCTGGCGGCGCTGGTGGATCGTATGGAGGAGGCCGGCGTGTGCACCATTTTTGCCGACCAGGCGGCGAACCAATCGCTCGCCGAAGCCGCAGCAGCCGAGCTGAAAAGCTGCGACGAGGTCGCGGTCCTGCCGCTGTACACCGGCTCGCTGGGAGTGCCGGGCAGCGGCGCCGAGAGTTATGTGGAGATGATGCGGCTCAACGTGGATACAATCGTCTCCGGGCTATCACCGTAGACGGGTTCGCTTTGGACCGGGGCCGACGGCCGTTGTGAAAGGAGGAAGGTATCATGATTGTGCCCGACGAAGTGCAGCACAGCGCAGAGAAGCGGGTCGAAGCCAATGGCATCGAGCTGGTCTACGATACCTTTGGCGACGCCGCCGACCCGCCGGTCCTGCTCATCATGGGGCTGGGCGCCCAGATGACTGCCTGGCACGACGACTTCTGTTCCCGGCTTGCCGGGCGCGGCTCTTACGTCATTCGCTATGACAATCGTGACGTTGGACTCTCGACGAAGATGAGCGGGATGCCCGACGTCCTGATCATGCTGCAGTCCTACCTCGTCAGGCAGGTTCCCAATGTAGACGTGCCGTACACCCTCGCCGACATGGCCGACGATGCGGCGGGCCTGCTGTCCGCTCTCTCCATCGCCTCGGCGCACGTAGCCGGCATCAGCCTGGGCGGGACGATTGCCCAGCACCTGGCCCTGCGCCATCCCCGCCGGGTGCGCAGCCTGACGCTCATCTCGACGACGAGCGGCAACCTGGAGCTGCCCCTGCCGGATATGGCGGCCCTGAACGCGCTGCTCGCGCCGCCCGCCGAGGACCGCGAGGCGCGCATCACCCAGAGTGTCGAGACCAATCGCCTGCTCAGCGGCGATCTGCCGTTTGACGAGGAAGAGGCGCGGGCAGAGAGCGCGCGCGGCTACGACCGCAGCTTCTACCCGGAAGGGGTGACGCGCCAGCTCGCTGCCCTGCTCTCCAGCCCCTGGTACGCCGAGCTGCCCGGCCTGAACGTGCCTACGCTGGTCATCCACGGCGAAAAAGACCCGTTGTTCCCGCTGCCGCACGGCGAAAATCTGGCGGCGACGATTCCGGGCGCGCGGCTGCACGTGGTAGCTGGCGGCGGGCACAACTTCCCGCGCCCGGCCTGGCCCGAGCTGGTGGCGGCTATCGCCCAGCACATTCGGGCCGCGGAACGCGCCACGGCCTAGCGCCGGACGGCGACCGACAGCCGGCGGCGGGGGAGGTCGATGCCCGTAACGCGGATGGGAACGACGTCGTTCAGGGTGAAGCTGCCGCGCAGGTAGGCCTGCGTTTCGTAGGCCAGCTCGGGGATGAGCAGCTTGCTGCGCTGCCCGTACTGCTCGACGACGACCGCTTCGCCCTGCCAATCCGGGTGGCGCTGCAGGTAGAGCAGGGTCCAGTGCTCGTTAGCCAGCCGTTCCACATAGCGCACGTCGCCCCGCACCGCTTCAGCGGCGCCAATACGGGCCAGAATGGCCTGACCGTCAAGTAGCAGCTCGCCCCGTAATTGGGCGCGTAGCTGCTGGTGGACGACCAGATCGAGATAGCGGCGCAGCGGGCTGGTCGCCTGGGCGTAGAGCGGCAGGCCCAGGCCGGCGTGGGGGCCGGGCGTGAGGCTGGCCTGGCTGCGCTGGAAGCTCCGGCGCAGCGCAAATTGCCCGGCGAGGCCGTTGGGTAGCGCTTCCAGCGGCACGGGCGGCTCCTGGGTGCTGAACGGGAGGGGAATGGCCTGCGCGACGGCGAAGCGCGCCACTGCCTCGCCGGCGGCGAGCATGGCTTCCAGTACGAGCTGCCGGCTGCGCAGATTCGGCAGGGGCTGGATGGTGATCTCTCCGTCCCGCACGCGAATCTTCACCTCCGGCAGATCGATGTCGATGGCTCCGGCGGCGCGGCGGCGTTCGGCCCGCGGCCGGAGCAGCGCCCATAGGCGGGAAAGCGGCTCGTCGTCGAGCTGCGCTTCGGCCGCCGCGTAGGAGAGGCGCGTGACGCGGACCCGGCTTGGCCGGATGAGCACGTCGGCGATGGCTCCTTCGCCGTCGAGGCAGAAGCCGATGGAGAGGGCCGGCGACGTATCGCCAAGGCCAAGGGCCAGCTGCCCGGTGGCTGCGGGTGGCAGCATGGGGATGATCCCTTCCGGTAGATAAAGGCTGGCGCCCCGCGTGCGCGCTTCGAGATCGGCCGGGCTATCTGGCGGAACCAGAGCCGCGACGTCGGCGACGTGGACCCACAGCCGCTCGCCGTCCAGGCTGAAGGCATCGTCGGAGTCTTCGCTGCCGGCGTCGTCGATGGCGTAGGCGGGCAGGCCGGTCAGGTCGAGCCGTTCCTCCTCCGGCAGCGGCGGAAGCGGGCTGTCGGGGATCGTCGTGACCAAGCCCACCCGCTGCGGGTAGGGATTGAACTCCGGGGGCCAATAGCCGATCTCCAGCAGCAACGCATGGGCGCTTTCCGGCGTCTCAGCCCGCCCCAGGGCGCGCATGACCTGGCTCTGCTCGTGTTGGCCCAGCGCCAGCGCTTCGACTTCCTGCAGGAACCGGCCGTCTGCTTGCGGATCGAACGTGCCCGCTGCCAGTCGCTGCAGAAAATCCGACCAGGCAGCTTCTGCGGCGGCGCGCGCCTGCCGGGCCTGCTGCTCGGCTTCAACCTCGGCCGGCGTATGGACCACAATCGCCCCCGGCGTGCCCGTGAAGTAGAGTCCATCTTCCAGAAGCTGCCAGACGGCCCAGGCGGTTGCCGGCGTGTAGGCGTCGAAAGCCAGCTCGGCCAGCTCCGACAGCGTCGTCCGGCTCCCGGCGAGCAGCTCCCAGGCGATCAGCGGCTCGCCGGCCGGGGGGCGCAGCCCGTTCAGATTCTGTACCGGTCCGGGGTGGAGCAGGGTCACGTCCTTTGGCCGCACACTCAGGCTGCTGCCGTCCGGCCGTTCGACGGTGATTTTCTTGCGATCGACTGTGGCGATGCGGGCCGGCTCCCCTTTATAGAGAACCAGATTGCCGGGGCGCAGGACAGGTTCAGTCACGGTTGCAGCGCTGGGGCAGAAGGCAGCCGGCTCAGCCGCTGGCCAGAACGCGTGTCGGCTCGATCTTGTATAGCACGCGGACCGTACCCGGCCTGCGGTTCGCATAGGTCTCCCGGCCCGTGTATTTGTACGACAGGGCGTCGATGTGCGCCTCCGCCTCTTCCCCCTCGATACGCTCGACAACCCGGCCGCGAATCTCCATCCAGAAATAGGGAGAACGGGTATCAATCAGCAGCACGGTCGCCTGGGGATGCCGTTGCAGGTTCTCATCCTTCTGGCGCCCACGGGCCGTATTGACCCGCACGTACTGGCCGTCATAGTCTACCCAGACCGGGTGGACCTGTGGCTGGCCGTCGGGCATGACGGTGCCCAGCATGGCGAACACCTTATCCTCTAGCAGCCGGCGGTGGCTTTCAGGGATTTCGACCATCATTCATCTCCTCTGCTCTGCGGCGCCGCGCCCAGCTCGGCCATCACTTGCCGGAATACATCGTAGGGCTGGGCGCCCATAATCAGGTAGCGGTTGCCGAGGATGTAGGCAGGGACGCCGGTGATGCCCACGTCGTGCGCGTTACGGATGTGCTCGTCGACGACGGCGGCATACTGCCCGCTTTCCGTCGCCTCGCGCATGGCCTCGGGATCCAGGCCGACCTCGCGGGCAGCATCAGCCAGAACGTCCCAATCCTCGATATTCTCGCCCAGGCCATAGAAGCGGTGGAAGACGACGCGGTGGAACGCTTCGTGCTGGCCCTGCTCGCGCGCATATTCCGACGCTTCCAGCGCGCGCCGCGTGTTGGGCATCCATTCAGTGTCGAAGACGATCTCCCGGCCGCTCTCTGCGGCCATCTCCCGCAGCCGCCCGCCAACAGGGCCGGTTGCCGCGTTGCGCACGTAGGCGGGCGCGGGCATGCCGCCGGGCGGCACTTCCGGATGCAGCTCAAACGGCAGCCAGGTCACCTGTACGTCGTATTCTCTCTGTAACCGTTCGACCCGATCCTGGCCGACATAACACCACGGTCACAGATAATCGGAATAGACAATCACGTCGATCGTCAAGCGTCCTGCTCCTTGGTCACAGGGTCATAGGCGTGGGACGCATCGTACAACGCCTGCCGGGCAGCGTCAATCGCGAACTGGCCCTCGGCGTCCAGGACAAGGCGCCGCAAGCGGCCCAACTCTGGCAGCCAGTGGGCGCGGACCCCGGCGGCAAACTGCAGCCGGTCGGGGTGCTGCGCCAGCCGCTGCAGCCAGTCGAGGTCGTTTTGCAGCAAGGCCAGGGCCAGCTCCAGCGGTGTGTAGCTGCAGGCTGACAGGGGCAGGCGCTCTGCCTTGGCGCTGGGATAAGTGGTCCCGGCGACCAGCTCCGGCGGCGACAGCTTGAACAGCCCGGCGAGCAGCGTGATCGTGCGCTCGCTGGGTATGGCAATATCCATCTCGAAGTGGGAGATGGCCACGCGAGAGATGGCGACGCGCTCGGCCAGCGCCTCCTGCGTCCAGCCCATCTGCTGCCGCAGCCGGGCGATGCGCTGTCCTATCGTCTCCTGCGGCTCACGGCGCATCGCCGGAGGGAACCCACGTTGCTGGCAGTGAGCAAACGGCCACCCTGCCTTTTCCTGAGCGTCTCACGTCCCTAAGTATAGCGGCAACGGGTTCCTTTGTCTGCTAACTGGCTTAGCAGACAGGAACGGCGCAACACGTCACAATAAGTCCAGAAAGTGCGGTGATAGATCACACCAAAAGGAGGTCGGCGATGGCGGCGAAACGAGCGCTGATTACAGGCATTACAGGGCAGGACGGATCCTATCTGGCCGAGTTCTTGCTCGAACAGGGCTATGAAGTCGTGGGCATGGTGCGCCGCACGAGCACGCTGAACTTCCAGCGTATTGAGCAGATCCAGGACAGGCTGACGTTGCTCTCCGGCGACCTCGCCGACCAGATCTCCCTGCTGCGCCTCCTGGACGAAGTGCGCCCGCACGAGGTGTATAACCTGGCGGCGCAGTCGTTCGTGCCCACCTCCTGGCAGCAACCGGTGTTGACCGGCGATGTATCGGGGCTGGGCGTCACGCGCCTGCTGGATGCCGTCCGGCAGGTCGATCCCACCATCCGCGTCTACCAGGCCAGCAGCAGTGAGATGTTTGGCAAGGTGCAGGAAGTGCCGCAGAGAGAGACGACGCCCTTCTACCCGCGCAGCCCGTATGGCGTCGCCAAGCTGTACGGCCACTGGATCACCGTCAACTACCGCGAGAGCTACGGCCTATTCGCCTGTTCGGGTATCTGCTTCAACCACGAAAGCCCGCGCCGGGGGCAGGAGTTTGTCACGAAGAAGATCGCCCGTGCGGCGGCGCGGATCTGCCGGGGTCTGGAGAGCGAGCTGCGCCTGGGCAGCCTGGAAGCGCGCCGCGATTGGGGCTACGCGCCCGATTACGTGCGCGGCATGTGGCTCATGCTGCAGCAGGAACAGCCGGCGGATTACGTACTGGCGACGGGCGAGACGCACAGCGTGGAGGAGTTCGCGGCGGCTGCCTTTGCCAAAGTTGGCCTGGACTGGCGGGATTACGTGGTGCAGGATCCCCGGCTGGTGCGTCCGGCCGAAGTAGACCTGCTGGTGGGGGATGCAAGCAAGGCCCGGCGAGAGCTGGGCTGGCAGGCAGAAACATCCTTCGACGAGCTGGTGCGGCTGATGGTTGCTGCAGAACTGGATGCCCTCGATGCCTGAGAGCCGCGCCGCAGCCTGCCGGCCTTACAGATCTACAAGGGCGTTGCTCATCGACGTGCGCAGCGCAGTCGACTACAAGCGCGAACATATTCCCGGCTCGCGCCTCTTGCCGCTGGAGGTGCTGGCAGAGCGCCGGAGAGCTGCCGCGCGATCAGCTCATTGTGCTGATCTGTGGAACCGGTAGCCGCAGTGAGATCGGCCGCGAGCGGCTGGGCTTTACAAAAGTAGCCAGCCTGCGCGGCGGTCTGTCCGCGTGGAAACGTGACGGCCTACCGGGCCGCCCGAGCTAGAAGACTGCCTGTAGCGGCTCCGCTACAAGGGCTTCTTCCTCCACAGTGCAGCAGCGGGCCACCCAGAAATCGTGGGCCAGCTGGCGCATCAACGCGCGCGAGCGCCAGCGAGAGAGGCGCTGCCTCTGCCAGTAGCCGCGGAAGACCGCAGCATCCATACGACGTGGTGGCCGATCGGGAACAAGGATATAGGTTGATGCAGGAGAATTCATTTGCTTCCGCCGTCAGTAACAATACCGACTGCCCCAGCCCTGACGAGCAGCCAGAGCACGCCCTTACATTAACCTAAAACACCAGATTGTGCCACCCGTTACGGCCGGTTTTTGGCACGCGCTCGCCTGCTCTCTGACATCTTCTGATAGGCTGCCGGCGGCAGCCCGTTTTCGCCTGCTTCAACCTGGACGCTGGGTAGGTCAGCTCTGTTCGTCGTAGTGGGCGCGGGTGTCTCGCTCCCGGCCGCGTACCACGCGCCGCCCGTCGAGCGCGCCGCCCTGCTGGGTAACGACAGTGCGCTGCCCCTCTGGCCCGCCCTCAGCCGGCTCAAAGTAGATGACCACCCAGTCCCGCGTCTTATCCAGCTCGTGCGCGCGGGCCGTGTTGGAAAAAAGCGCGGTGAACTTCCAGCCCTCACGTGTTGTGTTCAGTATCGGCAGCCACTTCTCGCCTTCCGGGTTGAAGCGCTTTGGTGCGATAGTCGGCAAATCGCCTTCGGCGGCACGACGGCGATATTCAGCATCGATCTCCAGCAGCAGGGCAATGGACGGCTCTGCGGCGCTTTCGCCTGGCTCCCGTTGCCGCCGCTGCGCCGCACCGCCCAGGATACCCGCCAGGCTGGTGCGGACCATCTTCAAGCGCCGCTCCCCAAACCCTTCCACCTGTTCCAGCCGGCCATCATACGCCGCCTGTTCCAGCTCCTCCAGACTGTTGATCTGGAGTTCGTCGGCGATACGCGCCGCCAGCTCTTCGCCGATGCCCGGTATCTGGGCGAAGAGCGCCCCCGGCGCCGTCTGCCCGCGCAGCTCGTCGCGCAGGCTGGAGCGGCCCGTCGTGACGTATTCGATGATCACGTTAGCCAGCCCTTCGCCTATGTTCGGCAGCGCCATCAATGCGTCCCTATCCTCCCGTTCGGCCATGCCCGCGATGTCGGCATCACTCTCCCGGATAGTGCGCGCGCCCTGCCTGTAGGAGCGGACGCGGAAGACGTTGGCATCCTGCACGTCTAGCAGGTCGGCTATCTCTTCCAGAAGATCGGCAATCTCGTCCTGATTTGGCGGCTTGCTCATGCTTCCTCCAGGGTCGGAAATGGAAAAAGATCTTGCAGCGGCTCGTTGTAGTGAATGCGAAAGATGGCCTGCGCGAAGATTGGCGCCAGGTCATAGACTTCCAGGAAGGGCAGCTCCAGGAAGCTGCTGGTCTGCGGGATTGTGTTTGTAACGATCAGCCGGCGCAACCCGTAATTCTCGTGCAGGTCTATGAGGCCTTCCAGGGAAGTTGGCTGGCAGAGATTATGCGACACGCCAACATAGATCTCCTCGATGCCTTCAGCCGCCAGCTTCTTCACCAGCGCGACCATCGTGCCGCCGCTGCTGATCATATCATCGACGACAATGGCCACGCGGTGCCGGCGCACATCGCCGATGATTTCGTTGACCACAGCCTCTTCAGGACGCGGGCGGTATTTGGAGGCGATGGCGCAGGCGACGTTGAGGGCCCGGCCGAAGTGCGTGATGAACTTGGAAGCGCCGGCATCAGGGGCCACGGCGACAACGTCCTCGCGGCCGGCAAAATCGGCAAAGAGATGGACGAAGAGCTTGAGGGCATCCAAGCTGTGCACCGGGGTTTCGCCATAAAAGCCGTGAATCTCACGCAGGTGCGGATGCCAGGTGATCAGCCGGTCGATGCCGGCCGTCCGGGTAAAGTCGGCTGTCAGCTTGGCCGTCGTCGGCTCATATTCGAACGAAGAGGGCTTGTCCTGGCGAGCATAGGCCAGGTAAGGCAGGACAGCGGTGACGTGATTCGCTCCCCATTCACGAAAGGCGCGCGCCGCAATCCAGAAGGCCATGTAATTCTCGTCAACCGTACGCGGCGACGTGGGATCGTAGATCGCCTGGAAGAGAAAGACATCGTTGCCGCTAACATCCCGGTGCAGGCGGACGATCGTCTCGCCATCAGAGAATCTGTCGTCCAGCCCGGTAAGCAGCTTTGCGCCTGTGCCATCCTCAAAGGGCGATGCAGCCATCACGGCGGTCGCCATTTCAGCCCCAGATTGGCAGCTGGCGACAAGCAGACGACCGCGTGGAGAGGGATTGATTGAGGCCACTTCGGTTTCCTCCTGCTCAGCTCAATGTCGAAACAGCCCGGAATATAAAGCCGGAAAGGATGCGAATTTCAGCATGAGACGGCTGTATGCACCCTCTATAATAAGGGATATAGACGGCTGTTCCAATACACGGCCCGGCAGCGCTTTCCGCCGGAAGGACCAGATCAAGCTGACACCTGGTCAGGAGGAACCCTCGGCGGCGGTGTTAAGCGCCGATCTTAGCTGTCTCTTATGTTTCGGCCCTTGACGCCCCGGATCTACCGGATATAATTCCCATCCGCTTCCGGAAACGGCGAAAGCCAGGTCAGGAAGCAGAGGGTTAACAGGATGTGGGTATGAGCGGGCCGCTTAAGCCTGAGTTTGACAGGCTGTTGGCGATCTGCTATAATCCAAATTCGCTAGGGCTGAGGGGAGTCAGCCAGATTACCTCAAAAGAGACGCGAGAGAAAAGGGCACGGCGGGAAGCTGTGCTGCCAGCGTGCTGTCTATGGTGGCTGGAGAGGAACGTTAACAACTGAAGCGTGACAGAAACTGAAGCGGGTTCAGGGCGCTGGGAAGCGCC
>ENA-UOXR01004870-UOXR01004870.1-bioreactor-metagenome-genome-assembly--contig:-NODE-4870-length-10230-cov-4.202162_pt1 | contig 10230 bp, 9 predicted proteins | sample MGYA00238164_ERZ764825 | MGnify/ENA primary metagenome ERZ764825 (study PRJEB28920, sample SAMN05720171) | bioreactor metagenome | isolation source: Anaerobic biogas reactor | place: USA:Washington...
GATGGGATCCAGCGAGCGTGGCAGATGATCACACGGCACCTTGGTGATGTCTTTGTGATGTTCTTGATCCTTGGCGTAGGGCAGATGATCCTCGGACTTCTTTTCATTTTCCCGTTACTCGCCTTACCTATTCCCATCCTAATCAATTTGTTGGTCACTGGTTTTGAAGCAGTCGGCATAGGTTTGGTCGTCTCCATGGTTCTGTTTATGCTGATAATTCCGGTGATTGTCTTCGTGGTCGGAGTGGTGAAGGCTTATGTGCTTACCAGCTGGACGCTGACCTACCGTCATTTGTTGGACGAGGAGGAACTGGAACCTGTCGTGCTTAACAAGGAAATTATTACGGATAATGAGGTTGAATCGAACTGATCTGAACTGCAACGGATGAAATGAACTTGATCGGGTTTGGGCTCAAATGGGGTGTAAGTGAAAAGTGCCAGGGGATCTTGACATCCCCCGGCACTTTTCGGTTGTCCCTGCCCCACCTTTTTTTACTTGTAGTTGTGATGCTTTGTGTTGGATGCCCGGGTGCAGTGCACGCCCAGGAGGATGAAGATCTTATCATCCAGGCTCCGAATACAGATGATTTTCCAGTCATCACCATTCGCTTCAAGCTGAAACCAGCAATCGAAGATTACCGTTCAGGATTGAACCCCGACCAGATCCATTTATTTGAAGATGAGCAAGAGGTCGATGTGCGCTCATTGGATCAGGAGTGGATCGGCGTTCATTTCACCCTGGCAATTAACGGGGGCTCGGAGCTGGACCTCTGTGATTCGAATGGCGAGTCAAATTATGTAAAAATCAAAACGGCAATCAGCCGGTGGGCTTTGGAAAGAACGACTGCTCCAAATGATGTCTGGTCTTTAGTGACGAATGAAGGCATCATCGTCCGGAATTTGGCATCCATTGATGAATGGGTGAGCGCATTTGACCGCTGTCAGACGAATTTTCGGTCGATGGAACCCGACCTGAACAGCCTTGAATCCGCCCTGGTTTTGGTCAAGAACAGGGTTGTCCCTTTTGGTGTGGATAAGGTGCTGTTATATATCACACCACCGCCAAAACCTGAGCATATTGAAAGGATTGGTATGCTTGGTCAGGAAGCCCGAGCGGCAGGGATCCGGGTTAATGTCTGGATGGTGGGAGACCCATATTTTCTCACAAATGACCAAGGCAACGCGTTGCTGGAGATTGCTGCCAACACAGGCGGACAGTTCTTCAATTTTTCAGGTACGGAAATGATCCCGGATCCAGAAAGCTACCTTGAATCCCTGGGCATGCTCAATGAACTGACTTTTCAGTCAGGCATTCGAAAAACTGGAACCTATCCACTCAAATTAGAAATTGTCCTCCCATCTCAAACCATAAGCGGAACCGTGAATCCGTTTTACATTGAGGTCAGCCCACCACATCCAATTCTGCTCTCTCCCCCCAAAGAGATAACGCGATCATTTGCTTCGAATGATGAATTGGATGAAGATGCGCTGTATCCTGACTTGTTCAATCTTAACTTTATGGTGGAATTTCCAGATCATTTCGGCAGGGAGATCGCTGCCAGCCGCCTTTTTGTCGATGGACGCCTTGCCGATGAGCGAACAACACCGCCGTTTGACACCCTCACCTGGGATTATTCATCTCTGACTGAAACGGGTGAACATACTATTCAGATTGAGGTAGAAGATCAATTAGGTCTGATAGGCAAAACGATCCTGACGCCCATTCAGTTAACGGTTGTCCAACCTGAAGCAATACCTGTGCTTTCGGGAAAACAGGTAGGGTTTATCTTTGCAGGAATCCTCTCCCTGGTCGCTTTTTTCATGTTGATCCGGTGGGCGTTCCGGCGTTATAGTCAGCATAGAATAATTGTGTATAGTGAGCGCTTTGATTTTGATAATGAAATGATCACGCCTTCAACAGTAAGTGAAGGAAAGGATGTTCAAGCCGTTTTAATCCCATTGAATGAGAAAGCACAGCAAAGCCCAACGAGTATCAGGCAAATCATCTTTGACGGGATGGCAAAGGAGAGTGTCTTTATTACTGAAGAGGGTGCGGTGGATACATCAGGAATAGATGAGATCCGGACACAACTTTTCTATGACGATAATTCTTTCTGGGTGAAGGATCAGGGTTCAAGATGTGGAATCTGGGTGAATTATACACAAATTGGCACAGAGCCTGTAAAATTACAGACAGGTGACCTGATCCACTTTGGCGATATGGGATTCCGCTTCAGAGCAATGAATCAGAAACAGCCAGTCACCGTTACCATTGATCGCTATGAGCCGCTCTTATGAAGAAAACCAAATTTGATCATCTAAAAACGGACGCTGCCACCCACGCAGGATTGGTTGGAAAACAAAACGAAGATCGGTACGCTGTCACAAGCTATTTTGTTGGGAAGAACCATGATATTCCTGCAACCTTTGCTGTTTTGTGCGATGGGATCGGGGGGCATCGTGCAGGCGAAGTGGCGGCAGAAATGGGCGTTTCAATCATCACTGAGGCGGTCCAGGTTGGTGATCCTTCATATCCGCTGATTACATTGCGCAATGCGATTTCGAGAGCCAGTCGGGCGATATTCCAAGCATCACAAACAGATCATGGACGTGAGGGGATGGGCTCAACCTGTGCCTGTGCCTGGGTGATTGGCAACCTTCTATACACCGCAAACCTAGGAGACTCGCGCATCTATCTGATGCGTAAGAGACACCTGGTGCAGTTAACCACCGATCACACCTGGGTCCAGGAGGCCCTTGATGCTGGTATGATCCTGGATGTTGAGGGTGAGAACCATCCCAATGCGCATGTCATCCGACGCTATTTGGGGTCAGAAAATGACCCGGAAACAGACTTTCGGCTGTGGTTTTTTGAAAATGAAAGCGATGCAGATGCACTTGAAAACCAGGGTTTCAGGCTTGAGCAAGGTGATGTGATCCTGTTATGCAGTGATGGGTTGACGGACCTGGTTTCTGATGAGGAGATCAGAGATGCGATTATGGCGTTTCCAGGCGAAAAGGTTCCCAATCTGTTAATCGACATTGCCAATCAACGCGGCGGCCATGACAACACCACCATTATCCTGATGTCCTTCGTGGGAAGACCCACATCTCAACGAAAAGTGAATCGAAAACGGAGATGGTTGGTGGGATGCTTAATGGGACTTATCGCGATCAGTGCCATTGCTGTTGCAGTGGCGGCTGGGTACAGTTGGTGGCAGGGCAAACTTGACGGTATGGAAAAATCTTTGCCAACAGAAGCACTAACCATACCTGCAAGCTTTCCGATGCCTGAGGAAACTGTCATCAGCAGCCCCACATCTGAAATATCGGTTACCGCTCAACCAACGCCTTCGACTGTGCCACCGCAGCCGACCCGCACACCCTGGCCGACAAATACAACTTCAGATGGGTGAGATAAGTGGTACCTTTGCCTATAATGAATTAAGCCGGTCTTTTGATCCCGACCGGCTTTATCTTAGTGCCATTCTTCAGATGCTAGCGAGTTGTCCAGCCAGTTACATCTTTATGGTCTGGATCTCCAGTAATGCATATTTATTTGTCAAACGCAAAGCACCGCAAATTACCCCCAAAATATTGGTGGCTTGTCCAATAGTGTTTGAGGTTGACCTAACCGCAATCGACAGCACTCAAACATATGCTCTCAATCGTTGATTAAGCGAACCGGACGTCCCTCAATATATCCCCGGTATCCCTGGGGTTCGAGCTGGAAGCGCGGTCCATCTTCATCTGCCCATTGGAAGCCATAAATTTCGGGGTTGTAATGCTTCATCGTTTTCCATAAGCTGCCGATTGCCTCCTCAAAATCGGCGTCATCAAAGGGCTGTCCCTGGAAAATCATCATCTTGCAGGGCGGCAATTCGATACATTCGAAGCCTTCCGGTATGGCGCCTGTATAATTTAGAGGCATCTCAACCCCTTGGGCATACACCGAAGTGCCAGGTTTCCTAAGGTTTTCAGGCAGCCACATCCCGATCGGCTCATACAGGCTCTGTTGGATACCGGTCAGGACATCCCAGACCTCACAACCCACCTCCTCGCAGTAGGCAAAGTAATCGGTTGCAGTGACACCGCGTTTGAGGATTAATTTCCTTGCTGGTCTTTCCACGACCTGGACAAAAATGGTATTGGTTTTCAGACTTTCCGACATTTTATATTCTCCTTTTTGTAAGGCGAGGTAAATTTCACGGACATTGTTGGGCATAAATAACGCGATCGGAGGCTTGTCCTGGGCATACCTGTGCGGCGTCACCCCAAACGCCTTTGAAAAAGCCCGTGTAAACCCCTCGTGGGAATCGAAGACAAAATCAAACGCCACATCAACGATTTTAACATTTTGATCTCTCAACCGGACAGCCGCTTTTGATAACCGCACTGCGCGGATATATTCAAAAGGGCTTTTCCCTGTCAGGGTTTTGAAGAGTTTAGCTGCGTGCCACGGCGAATATCCCGCCACCTCTGCTAGTTTATGGAGAGTGATCGGTTCATGAAGATGTGTTTCGATATACGATTGCATCCGTTGAACGGCATTAATATTATCCCAATTATCCATGTGCTCACCTTACATGTTAGGATATCACCACTGACTGGGTGGTGCTTGACCAGCGTTGCGATTTTCATCAGGGATTATAAACCTGGATGGACCAGCCGTTGATTTGGCTCACAAAATTTGTGTCCGTCCTGTCAAACGCCTTCAATTCGGAAGCGGTAAAAAGGTTTGATTAATTTTGTGATAATTCAAAGAAGTATCATCATAATCTTTGTGCAGATTTCTTCAACTATATCGAATTCAACCGTGAGACTATCCCGATGGGTGTCAGCGTTGGTAGTCATTCCAGGATCCAAAATTGTCACAAGATTATCACCCTGTCGAGATTGATAAACGTAAATTTCACCCCGTCTAACCTGGAACTTGGTACACTTTAGCAGGTTTTGGGTCATATCACTGCTGTAAACAACAAAATTATCAGGATGCGGATAGAACGCTTATTTATGTTCTTGCGGGGGATTCGGGAAACGCCTGAGCTTTCTCCTACCACGTAATCCGTCAAAGCTGGCGTCAAATTTTGGAATTCAGAGTTGTTGGCAGCATGAAAAAATTAAGGTTTGTGGGTTTAGAGTCGACACGAAGAATTTATATTGCATCTCTGTTTCTGGGTGCTATAATGAGTGGGCTGCCTTGTTACAGGCTGTAATTAATGTTAGAATCTAATTTCTGGAGGGATGGCCGAGTGGACTATGGCGCCTGTCTTGAAAACAGGTGTGGGTTTGCGCCCACCGTGGGTTCGAATCCCTCTCCCTCCGCCTGAAATCAGGAGGGATATTTTTACAATTGAACTGGGGAGGTGCCAGAGTGGTTGAATGGGGCCGCCTGCTAAGTGGTTGTTGGGTGTTAAGCTCAACCGAGGGTTCGAATCCCTCCCTCCCCGCTGGATAAAAATACCGCACAAAAAGTGCGGTTTTTTATATGGGCGAGTAAGATTTCCGCTCCCAAGCAATCTGCTTCGAGAGAGCTACAAAATCGGCTATACTGTGAATTATGATGACAGACGTGGTTTCTCAGGACGCCGGTGAATCATATTTTCGAATCCTGTCCTGGCAAGGTTTGGGTTTGTTTCTAATTTCGGGGGCGACGCTGTGTTTTGAAATTAACTTAACACGCCTTTTTTCCGTCTCACAATTTTATCATTTTGCTTTTCTGGTGGTAAGCATTGCCCTGCTTGGTTCTGGCGCGAGCGGCACCTTTTTGGTGTTGAAAAAGCGTCATGAGGAAGGTTATGAACGAAGGCTGCTACCCTGGTTGGCGGCTGGTTCTGGGATCAGTATATTGGGAGCCTACCTTTTGGTCAATTGGCTGCCCTTTGATTCTTACAGCATGTTTGTAGATCCCCAACAGACAATTATCCTGCTTGGTCATTATGCCGCCCTGGCAGCGCCTTTTTTCTTTTCTGGCATTGTGACCAGCTTGTTGCTTCAGATGCACAGAACATCGGAAGGGCGTGTGTACGCTGTGAATCTGACAGGTTCAGCGGTCGGCTGCTTGATGGCAATCCTCACGCCTGCGCTTGTGGATGGTGAAGGATTGGTGGCATTGAGTTCCGGGTTGGCTGCCTTATCTATCCTGTTTTTTCTGCAGGGAGGTCAATATATCAGAAAGAACTCCAAACCGGGGCGCTTTGGGATTTGGGGCATCTTGGTGATCCTGATGATGTTGAATGCGATCCTTCTGGGTTGGCGGGTAACAACTGGAAACTTCCCTGTGTTCTTCGGGCTAAACCTTTCGCCTTATAAGGGCATTTCTTATGCCCTGCAATCCCCGGAAGCAAGACTTTTCAGCAGTAAGTGGAACAGCTTTTCAAGGGTGGATATTGTCAGCAGCCCCAGTTTGCACTCTGTGCCCGGGTTAAGCTATCGCTATCGTGAAATCCTTCCCGAAATTCAAGGATTGTTCGTCGATGGGGACAACATGAATGCCATTTTCCCTGAGGATGCGCCCTTCGACTTTGCGGATTACCTGCCTGCTGCCGTGGCTTTCCATTTGCATCCAGGTGCAGCAACCCTGATTTTAGACCCCAAAGGTGGCATGGACATCCAGGTTGCTCAGGCATTGGGTGCAGGGGGAATCACTGTCACAGAGGGGAATTCACTGGTCATTCAAGCTTCTCCTGGCGCATATTTTAATGAGCAAGTCCGGCTTGTGCGCACCAGTTGGCGCAGCTACTTGCGTCATGAAAAGGAGCGCTTTGATATCATTCAGATGCCGCTCACCGATAGTTACCATCCAGTGGGTTCAGGGGCGTTTGCTCTGGGTGAGGATTATCGCTATACGATTGATGCCGGTTCAGCCATATTGGAGCGTTTGAAACCGGATGGGATCCTCGTGTTGACTCGCTGGCTGCAAGAAACGCCCAGTGAATGGCTGCGCGCTTTCACCACTCTGGTGACGGTAGTAGAGGATCGCGATCTTAACCCCAGTCAATGTATCGTTGCGCTGCGGGGGTACAACACCGGCACATTACTTGTCAAGCCGGGTGGATTTACAGAGGATGAAATGACGGTCATCAGGCAGTTAGCCAGTGATAACGCATTTGATCTGGTTTTCGGTCCAGGCATCACAGAGGAGGATGTCAATCGGTTTAATATCCTACACGAGCCACTATATTATCAGGCGTTTAATGCCTTCTTGGAGGCAAACCCACGAGAGGCATTTTTTGATGACTATCCCTATGACGTCCAGCCGGCAACAGATGACCATCCTTTCTATAGCCACTACTTTAAATGGTCGCAATTGGAAGAAGTCCTGGGCAATATAGGGATCACCTGGCAGCCTTTTGGCGGTGCTGGGTACCTGGTTGTGCTGGTGATCTTTCTCTTAGCCCTGCTCCTATCTGGTGTACTGATCCTTTCCCCTGTGTTCATTCTCAGAAATAAAAGAGGTGGGCGGATGCCAACCAGGGTCGCCCTCTATTTTAGCTTGATCGGATTGGCGTTCTTCCTGGTTGAAATGCCGCTCATCCAGCGCTTTATCCTCTACCTCGATCATCCCGCCTTTGCTTTTGCAGCGGTTCTTTTCTCCGTTTTGCTCTTTTCAGGTTTGGGCAGCCGGTTTGGAAGCGGCAGGTTTAGCCTGAGCAGCGTTTTCATGAGTTTGCTGGCTCTTTTGATGGGCTACAGTTTTCTACTGCCAGTTCTGCTGAATGCGACGCTTGGCTGGTCTTTCCCGCTTCGGCTGCTCATCACCATCTTGTTGATTGCCCCTCTGGGATTCCTGATGGGCATCCCGTTTCCAGCGGGATTGGCATGGATGCAGGAGTCACGAATAGGTGGTAATCATTCGGAAAGATCCCGGTTAATTGCCTGGGTCTGGGCTGTGAACGGAGCCAGTTCTGTGGTGGCATCCATCCTGGCATCAATGCTGGCGCTCAGTTTTGGTTTCATGGTAACTGGGCTCGTTGGGATGGGGTGTTATTTGCTGGCAGCGGTGGTCACCTTCAGGCAAGGCTGAAACATGTGCTTCGAGCCTTTACTCAGTGCGGAAGGGGATCAGGGTGTGGGCTTGGGACCAGCCTCAGCTTCACCCGTCAGGGGGACGAAAATGACGCCACCCATGTTATAAGCTGTGAGTTCGCCGTTTTCTTTGATAAATTTCCATAATGTTTGGTAGAAGCCCTGGGGACCAATCGGGATCACCAAAATGCCGCCTTCGGCTAACTGATCGGCTAATGGCGGCGGCAGGTGATCGGGTGCGGCTGTCACAATGATGGCGTCAAAGGGTGCAGCTTCTTCCCAACCAAAATAACCATCCGCTTGTTTTGTTTGCACTTTTGCATAGCCGAGCTTTTTGAGGATGTTGGTCGAGCGCTCATAAAGTTCCGGCACAATTTCGATAGAATAAACATCCACATAACCGAGTTCAGCCAGGATGGCTGCCTGGTAACCGGAGCCAGTGCCAATTTCAAGCACTTTATCGCCTGGCTCCAACTCTAATAATTCGGTCATGTGGGCAACCAGGGAAGGTTGGGAGATGGTCTGTCCATAGCCAATCGGGAGTGCCATATCATCGTAGGCTCGGTCCTGGTATTCGGGCAAAACAAAACGGTGACGAGGTACGGCTTCGAAGGCACGAATGACGCCCTTATTTTCTAATTGTTGATGCGTGATCGCATGCGCCACCAACTGTTCCTTGGCTTGACTGTACATCGAATCATCTGCTGTGGGGCTGGCAGTTGGGGTTGATTCGAAGGCTGGACGCGTGCAGCCGGCCAGGAGAACGAGGGTGAGAATGGTGTTGATCAGGGAGAGTCGAAAATTCAATTCTGCTATCTGTTTTACTTGGAAAAATGGGAAAGCCATGTTGAAACTCCAGAAAAGTTTGAAATATTTGAATTTTCAGGAGATGACATCAAACAGTCAGGACGAGATCTGCTTACATCGTGTGCTGTATTAATTTTAACACACGCCTGTGGAATTTTAATTGATAAAAAACCTTTGCATGCGTAAAGTAGGGTATATATAGGTGCGTATTGAAAAGTTGATGGGAAAGGTGGTTGCAGTTTTTCAAAAAAAATACTATGCTTAGTAAGTAATTATTCTGATCCTGTAGGATTTCAACCGGGTATCTTGGAAGAAAAAATGAAAGAACAAACCAAGCAAGAAAAAGATTGTAAGTGCTTAGAAGAGGACATTGATGAGGCTTCTCCCATGGCACAATTGTTCCAAATGGGAAGAAAAAAATCTTTTGTGACCTATGCGGATATTCTGCATTATTTCCCACACCCTGAACAAAACCTGGATCAATTGGAATGCATCTTTGGTGCGCTGCTGTGCGCTGGCATTCCTTATGGTGAAGATGCCGAACACCTTGGCGACCATGATCGGGAAAGCCTGGATTGAACTCTCTACAAGATCACCTGTCTTGATCTGAATCCTGGCACATCGACTCCCCAAAAAAATTAAGCGTGATAATCAAAAAAAATTAAGCTGTCGAATACGGCTGAAATATTTAAAGGAACGAATCCCGCCTGTTTTCGGGTGTCTTTTGCTGTTTGAACAATCTTCCTTTTGCCCTGATGATCCCAAAAATGAGAAGGAGAAAACTTGCTGTCACAAACACCCATTTGATAGACGTGAAAATCCCCGCCATCTGCGCCAGGATGGGTGTTCTGCTGGGGTACCGCGCCATTACGATCGCCGCTGTGATGTTTTCCAGGTAATCAAAAAGGACGCCCAACAGGGGAACCAGGTTCATTAACCGCCAGGGTGATCCTTTTGGTGTGCGCAATTTGATTGTCCAGGAGATGGCGGTGGTCAGGAAAGCCCCATAGACCAGGGGGAAGATGGTATCGAAGATCAGCCTGGCTTTAATATAGGCTGACCGACCTTCGGGTCCATACTGCTCGGCAAATTGATACAAGTTTTCAGCGGTGTAGAAAAAGGAAGTATCAGGGGAACCAGTTTCACCGGCGTAAGATTCAGCCTTTTCATTTTGGGTTGGGAGAATAAAGGCTGTGAAAAGGAGGAAAATGACCAGGAAGATCAGTGATACCCAGCTTGTTGTTTTTTGATAGATCCAATCTGATAATCTATTCAATGTTGCACTCCTTTGCCACCTTCAATGCTGGATGTTATTTATTTCGCAAGTGTACATCCCAATTTTACTGATTATGTATTTCGTATAGCTGTTTCTACTTGGTATTGTACGCAGCGCGGA